>ERZ724519.939-NODE-939-length-12308-cov-7.512691_pt1 | contig 12308 bp, 6 predicted proteins | sample MGYA00376052_ERZ724519 | MGnify/ENA primary metagenome ERZ724519 (study PRJEB28724, sample SAMN07190883) | activated sludge metagenome | isolation source: activated sludge of sewage treatment plant in Hong Hong | place: Hong Kong | collected 2016-03-17 ... | reverse complement strand
GCCCCGCGCACGCTAGAGCAGGTCACCGCCTGGCGCGCCGCCCGCCCCGGCCTGGCCATCACCCTCATTCGCGGCAACCACGACAACCGGGCCGGCGACCCGCCGGAGGATTGGGGCGTGGAATGCCTGGACGCGCCGGTGGTCGAAGCGCCCTTCGTCTGGCTCCACGAGCCACCGACTTGTAGGGCGGGTTGGCAACCCGCCGTAAACGCGGAAGAGGCGGGTTACCAACCCGCGCTACAGGGGTACCCCGTTGCCGGCCACGTCCACCCGGCCGTGGCCCTGGGCGGCAATGGCCGCGCCCTGACATTGCCGTGCTTCTACTTCGGCCGCGACTATGCTTTGCTGCCGGCCTTTGGCGAGTTCACGGGCACGGCCGTCGTCCGGCCGCGGGCGGGGGAGCGCGTCTTCGTCCTGGCCGGCGACGAAATCATCGCCAAGCCGGTCTAGAGCCTGTATCTCCCCCGCTCCCCTACGCCGCCCGCCGCGCCACCCACCAGTAAGCCGCCGCTCGCCAGCCGACCATCATCAGCCCGCCGATGCTCATGGCCACGAGGATGAATATCACCGGGATGGCGTCCTGGCCGCGCAGCAGGGCGCGCAGCACCAGACCCAGCGGCGCGGCCACCAGCCAGATGTTCACCATCCGGCCGAGCCACATCCGCCAGCCGGGGCCGGGCCGCAGCCGGTAGCCGCCCAGCACGAAGGCAACCGCCGTCCAGGCCACCACGAGGCTGAATGTCGTCGAGAGCAGGCTGGTCGTCGCCCCCTGCCCGGCAATGCCGTGGTCGCGCTGGCCGATGAAGACAAAGAGGAGCAACACGAGCCAGTCGCCGGCGAGGAGCCACCAGGGCCACCCCGCCGCGCCCGCCCGCGCCGGTGCGTTTACTTGATGTTGGCGTGTCATGGGCTAGTTGTAGCCTGATCCGGCCGCCCGCGCCACCTGGTTAGCGGGCGACCGGTGCTCGCGTCGCTAACGGATCATAATCGGCAAGTACGTCTGGTTCGTCCACGCCGGCCTGGTCGACGAAGGCGACGGCGTCTCAGTGGGCGTGGCGTCCGGGTCGTGGGTGGCGGTGGCCGTCGGCGTGGGGCTGGCGGTGACGATACCGGTGGCAGTGGCCGTCGGCGTTTCAGTGGGCGTGGCGTCCGGGGCGTGGGTGGTGGTCGCCGTTGGCGAGGCGGTCACCGTCGGCGTGGGGCTGACGGTGGCCGTCGGCGTTGGGCCGGGGGTGGGCGTCGCGGTGGGCGTAGCCGTCGGGTCCGGGTCATGATCCAGGCGTTGGCCGTCGAAGATCAGCTCATCCAGACAATATGAACCACCTACGACGCCCGTTGCGCGCGTTCCGCCTAGGTCCAGCCGGTTGAGCGTCGGCATGTCGGCGAGCGACAACGACTGATCGTAACCTGTCCCGTCAATCCACAACGCCACGCGCCCCGTGTTGCGATTCCAGCCCGTTTCCACCAGGAAGAAGCGATCCGTGGGCACGTTGACCCAGGACAGAGTGCCGCCCACAGGCTGGTAACGCATCTGGTAGCCCGTGCCCTGCCGCCGCAGTTGCAGCTCCATCAGCGGCGATATCTTCTTGGTCGTCCGTTCATCGTTGTACATCTGCATCAGCGTGAAGCTCTGACCGTCATTAAGCCTCATGCCGGCCACGTTCAGGAAGAAATGGGTATAGAGGGCGTTGGTCGCGGCCCAATTCGGCCGAATCTGCGACTTGTAGAGCGTGTCTCCGCGCGGTGTCATTTCCATGCCCGACCCGGACACGCCACAGGCCAACGTCAGCCGGCTCGTGCCACTGCCCTCCCAGTCATAGAAGTTGTTGCGCGCAATGTCGTCTGGCCAGCCCTTCGCCCCAAAGCGCCCCCGGCCGACATCGTAGCAGTTGAAGCGATTGTAGAAGAAGTAGTCCGTGTCGGGATTCACCGGCTCCGCGGGCACGTTGCCGGCCAGGAAGCGATCGATGACGTTGCGCGTCATGCGGTCGATAGCCGGGTCATTTAGTCCCAGCGCCCAACCGGTCGTGCCGGCCGAGAAAAACGCGCCGCCGCCGGGCACAGTGTAGATGCCCATCATGGTGAAGTCGTCCAGGTCACGAATCTGGCTGTAGACTGTGGTCAGACCCAACACCGTAAAGTTGCGCGGCGTGCCGGTGTTGCCCACCGGCCCCAGGATGGTCGCGCCGTCGGTGGCGCAGTTGAACGCCATCCCGTCGGACTCCTTGTCGTGGATCGACGTCTCCAGGCTCGTCCCCTTACCAATGAGCTGATTCTCGGAAACATCCGCGCCCTGGTAGACCCAGTGGTCGGTGTTGACGGCGTAGTAGCCGTCGCCGTTGGCCCCCGGATAGCCGCCGAAAGGCCAGTGCAGCCCGGTGAAAGTGAAGGGAGTGTCGTAGATAGGTACGTCCCATGGGTTGTCGGTGCTCAATTGAGCCGACTTCTGGGGGTCTTTGGTCCAATCCTTATAGCCGATCATCGTCCGGCCGTTGTCCTCGAAGCGCACCTGCCACCACATGGTGTTGCCGGTCAGGCTGATAAATCGCCCACCGTCGTCCAGAAACTCCTTCACCCTCTGCCGCATGTCCCAACTCCAGTACTCGCTGTGGCCGACGATCATGGCCACGTCGTAGTGGGTCAGCAGATCGGGATGGAATTGCAGATCATAGGTGGTGGCATATTCCACGGCGTAGCCATGATCCTCCAACCAGGGAATCGCTTTGGCCTCCCAAATCTGGTACTTGCCTAGGCCGGTGGTATAGGGGCGGTTGAAACTAACCTGGGTCGATTTAACCGTGCCGCCAAAGCCATAGAGCGAACCGCCGCCATAGTCGTTATACGCCTGGTGGGTATTGACCGACGATAGGAAGAGGAGGTGGGCCGTGGAGCCGGGGTTGTCTTCGCGCACCCAGAAGATAATCGGCCGGGTGCGGCCGGCCTCGGTCTTCATCTCCGCCACGTAGACGCCCGATGGCCAATCACGCGGCACAGTGAAGCTCGTCGCCGCCGGCCAGTCACAGCCGGTCGCATAGCCGCCGTTGCAGCCATAGGTCGCCGCCGGCACGCCCGTCAGCGTTGTCATCAGCGTGCGCGGCGAACCCTCGCGGTAGATAGCCAATGCGACCGTACTACCCTTGTCAACCGACAGGTGGAACTCCAGCGACTCGCCCTGGGCCACCGAGACCTTTGACGTATAGCCGCCGAAGTTGTAGGTGACATCGCTGTCGGTGAAGCTCCCGGCATCGCCGCTCTCGACATCGTCCGGCGCGGCGCTTTTCGTGGCGCAACCAGTCAGCGCCAGCAGAACGAGAAGGACGCTCAGCAGTGTTCGTGGGCGCAGCAGGCCATACATAGTGAAATCTCCCAGTCGGGCAAGTAGCTTGATCGGGCCGTTGGGTCGGCCCCCCACTGCCCAGCGATCATGATAGCACACTTTCCTTACGGCAAGGCTTTCTCCGCGCCAGAGCTTAAGACCTGGCAGGCCCTCCAAGCCGGTCAAGCCTTCATTTACACGCGACAACTACACCCTACGGCAGCAACAACTCCAGCGCGTCGACGTCGGCCCCGGCGGCCAGCCCCGCGGCCGTCCCCTGCCAGAAGCGGCTGAGGGACGCGCAACGGGTAGTGTCGCCCGGCGTCAGACCGGCGCACGCGAACACGTCGCCAGGGGCCATGCTCTGGCCGCCCAGCGTCACCGCGTCTGCGGCCGACAGGTAAACGTTGCTGCCATTCACCGCCAGCCCGTCAACACTGCCCAGCTCGCTGCTCAGGTCGCTGCCGTCGATGTAGAGCGACCACGCGCCCGAGGTGGTGTTCGAGCCGGCCGCGCCGTCGAAGCGCAGCACATCCTCGTCGGCGGCCGACACGCCGGGCACGGCCACCGCCCCAAGCGCGCTAATCAGCAGGTCGCCGTCGGGCAGCACCGCCAGGGCGTCGATGTCCTCGGCCGCCGTCGTCAGACCCACGTCGGAACCGTCGAAGTACCAGCTATACTGGCCCGTCGCCGGCACATAGCGGACGATGTCGCTGTCGTCCACGGTCGCGCTGCCGATGCCGGGCAGGTTCTTCAGCGGCGCATCGGGGCTGAGCAGCCACGAGCCGTCGCCCAGAATCGCCAGCGCATCGACATCCTTGGGCAGGCCGTGGGCCGAGCCATCGAACACGATTGACCAACCATTGTTGTAGACCAGCACGTCCTCGTCGGCATAGGCCAAGTCGCCAATCGTGCCGTTCGATTGCAGGCTGACGCGGAGCGCCGGGGGCGGCGGGGGCGGCGGGGGCGCGTCGTCGACCAGGTCATCGTAGACCAGCTCATCCAGGCAGAGCGTGCCGCTAGCGTTGCCGGCAACTTTGATCGTCCCAAAATCGACGCGATTGAGCGTGTTGGCGGACGCCGGCAGCGCTCCCTGAGCGCGCTGCTGGCCGTCAATGGACAGAGTGATCGTCCGCGTCTGACTGTTCCAGGTGGTTTCCAGCAGGAAGAAGCGGTCGGCGGGCACAGGCACCCAGGAGAAGTCCTGCCCGGCCGGTTGATAGCGCGCCACGAGTTGGCCCCCGCGACGCGCCAGTTGCAGCACGGCCGCCGGCGCCGGCTCGTCAACGAAGGCGTCGTCGTAGTCGCGGAACAGATCGATGGTCGTGTTCTCCACCAGCATCAAATCATGTAGATCGAGATAGACGCCGGTATAGAGCTTGTCGATGCCGGACAAGTCCGGTTCAAGGAAGTTCAAGTAGGCCGAGCCATCATTGGGACGCATGGCCAGGCCCGAGCCATCATAACCGCAATCCGCCGTCAACCGGTTGGCATCCCCCTTATTCACCTCGACGTAGTTGAGCTTCGGTTTGTCTTCGGACGGCATGGCGCTGGAATAGCGATCGCGCTCCAGGGCAATGCAATTGAACCGATCACGGAATACTACGTCCGCGTCGGCGGCCAACGGCTCCTGAGGGAAGTTCCCCGCCAGAAAGCGATCGAGGATGTTGCGCGTGATGCGGTCGACAATCGGTTGGTCAAGCCCTAGCACCCAGCCAGTCGTGCCGGCCGAAAAGACCGCGCCGCCGGCAGTATTCGTGTACAGGCCCATCATCGCCACACCCTCCATGCCGCGGATTTTGCTGAGGACAGGCGTCAGGCCGAGAATGGTGAAGTTGCGCGGCGTGCCCGTGCCACTGATCGATCCGAGGATGGTCGACCCGTCCGCGGCGCAGTTGAATGCCAGGCCGTCCGATTCCTTGTCATGGATCGATGTCTGCCGGGTTGGCCCCTTGCCGAAGAGCTGGTTTTCCGTCAGGCCCGTGCCGTTGAAGATCCAATGGCCGGCATTGACGGTGTAGTAGCCGTTGCCATTGTCACCGGGGTAGCCGCCAAAAGGCCAGTGCAAGCCGGTGATGAGAAACGACGTGTCCCGGATGGGGTAGTTCCAGTTTTCGTCCGTCGCGCCTTCGCGGGACTTGTCGGGGTCCTCGCGCCAGTTCTTATAACCGATCATCGTGCGGCCGTTGTCCTCGAAACGCACCTGCCACCACATGGTGTTGCCGCTCAGGTTCATGAAGCGCCCGCCCCCGGCCACAAAGGCCTTCACGCGCTGGCGCATATTCCACGTCCAGTACTCGCTGTGCCCGGCGATGATGACCACCTCATACGGCTCCAGCAAATGGGGCAAGAACTCCAGGTCATAGGTGGTCGCATAGGCGATGTCGTAGCCGGCCGCCTCGGCCCACTGCACAAAGTAGCTCTCCCAACGGTCGTAGTTGCCTACGCCGTTCCCGCCATAGGGCCGGTCAAAGCTGACCTTGTCCACCTGCGGCGCCTGGGTCTGGTAGAGCGAGCCGCCGCCGTAATCGTTGTAGGCGTGGAAAGTATTGACCGAGGTCAGGAAGAGAATCCGCGCCGTACCGGGGTGGCTTTCGCGCACGAAGAAGAGCAGCCGATAGCGTCCGCCGGACGTGCGCGGGATATCGACGGTATAGACGCCGCTCGGCCAGTTGGCGGGCACGGTGAAGGTGACTGTGGCCGGCCAATTGCAGCCCATGGTGGCCTTGCCGGCACAACTGCGCGTCTGGCTGGTGACGTTAGGGATGGTGGCCATCAGCTGGCGTTGCGCGCCCTCGCGGTAGACGCTGAGGCTATAAGGTATGTTGCGGCCGTTGCCGATGTGAAACGCGATGCTCTCGCCCGGGGCGACGGATACTTTGGAAGGATAGCCACCGTCCCCGGTTTCGACAGCGCCGAGCAGGGCATCTGTATCCTGACCAGAGTCCTCGTTAAAGGTTTGAACGCCGGTCTGGGTATCGAATGGGGATACGTTTGACTGGCAGGCGGCCAAAAACAGCGCGGGCAGCAGCACCAGCGCCAAAGCCAACGTGCGATGAAACATCATGACCTCCCCAGGTGGGCTAGCCTGACCCGTATTGATCCAGCCCTGGCTGGCCAGACCACCGCTCCTACAAACAAGGGCTGTATCCCCGCAAATATCTGTTATGCCAGCAGTACGATAAGGCTCCCATCAGGCGGGAATACACGGCGACTTTCATGATCAGTCTAGCCCATTTTGCCCAGCGCGTCAATCGTCCGGGCAGGCGATCAGTAGGGGTATCTGTGTCTATTAGACGGTATGGCCGGCCAAATGACGCGCCGGCCGGGGAAAGGCACATGAGAAACGCGGCTGGGCGCGGATTCGGGTCATGCCGATCCGCGCCCAGCTAATGATAACTAGACCTAGACCCCAGAGGTCTTCTGAGACCTCTGAGGTCTGTCCCACATCACTCGAATTCCTACGGCGCGATCAGTTCCAGCGCGTCGACATTGGCCGACGCCGCCAAGCCGACAGCCGTCCCCTGCCAGAAGCGGCTGATGGAACCGCAGCTGGTGGCGCTGCCCGGTGTCAGGCCGGCGCAGAGGAAGACATCGCCGGGGGCCATGTTCTGACCGCCCAACGTCACCGCCGCTTCGGCCGACAGATAGACGTTGCTGCCGCTGATAGCGATGGCGTCGATGTCGCCCAGCGCCGCGCTGAGGTCGCTGCCGTCGATGTAGAGCGACCACGTGCCCGATGTGGTGTTCGAACCGACCCCACCGTGGAAGCGCAGCACGTCCTCGTCGGCAGCCGAAACGCCCGTCACGCTCACCGCGGCCAGGGTGCTGATCAGCAGGTCGCCGTCGGGCAACAAGGCCAGCGCGTCGATGTCCTCGCCGTTCGTCGTCAGGCCCACGTCGGAGCCGTCGAAGTACCAGCTATATTGCCCCGTCGCCGGCACATAGCGAACGATGTCGCTGTCATCGACCGTCGGGTTGCCGATGCCGGGCAGGTTCTTCACCGGCGCGTCGGGGCTAAGCAACAGGGAGCCGTCGGGCAGGATGGCCAGCGCATCCACGTCGCCGGGGAAGGCGTGGGCCGAGCCGTCGAACAGCATCGACCAGACGCCGGTATAACGCAGCACGTCCTCGTCACGATAGGTCACGCCGGGGACGCTGCCGTTGGTCAGCAGGCTGACGGCCACCTGCGGCGCGGCCACGAAGTTGGCCGTCACGGACACGTCGCTGTTCACTGTCAGCGCCAGGGGGTTGGCCGAGCCGCTGGCGTCGCCGCTCCAGCTGTCAAAGACGTAGCCGGCGTTGGGCGTGGCCGTCAGCGTCACCTGCGTGCCGTCCATATAGCCCGCGCCGCCGCAGTTGGGCGCCGGCTGCACGCCGACCGTGCCCGGCCCGTTGGTCGCGGTCGTCACCGTGTTGCAATCGGCAAACGTCGCCGTGATGGCCAGGTTGCCGTAGCGCGTCAGCACGAGCGGGTTGGCCGTGCCGGCGGCGTCGCCGCTCCAGCCGGTGAAAACGTTGTCGGGGTCGGGCGTGGCCGTCACCGTCAGGTCGGTGTCGAACAGATAGCCCGGCTCGGAACCGGCCATGCAGTTCGATGGCGGGCTGATGGACACGTCGCCCGGGCCGATGGCCGTCGTCGTCACCGTCAGGCATGGCGGCGCGCCTACAAAAGCGCAGCCATTGGCGGCGTCCTGACCATACTGTGTCGCCAGCGCGTCCATGGCGTCACGGATCTGCAGGAAGCCATTGCCGTAGGTGGTGTCAAAGCCGGCCGTGCCCAGGTCGTCGGCCGTCGATTCCAGCGCCGCGCGCACGTCGGCGCGCGTCGCCTGGGGCACGCAGCTACGCAGCAGGCCCACCGCGCCGGTCACGTGGGGCGCGGCCATCGACGTGCCCTGATAATAGTAATAGCCCCAGACGCCATTCGAGTTGAATGTCTCCTGCAGCACGCCATCGACAAAGCCGTCGCCGCTCAGGTCGGCGCCCGTGTTGCCACCCGGCGCGCCCAGGTCAACGGCCACGCCCCGATTGGAGTAGGGCGCGCGGTTGCGGGCGAAGTCCATGGCCGACACGGCGATGGCTTCGGGGTGGTTGCCCGGTTGGCCGACAAAGGTGCGGTTGTCGTTGCCGGCCGAGGCGACGACGACCACATCTGACGTCGCGGCGTAGTCGATGGCGTCGTTGACGATGGTCGTGCTGCACGCCGGCCAGGTGGTCGTGCAAGCGCTGCCGAGGGACATATTGATGACCCCCGCGCCGTGGTCGGACGCCCAGACGATGCCCTCAGCCACGTCGCTGAACGAGCCGCTGCCGTTGTCGCCCAGCACCTTGACAGCCATCACCCTGGCCCCATAGGCCAGGCCGGTCACGCCGACGCCGTTGCCGGTGCAGCCGGCGGCCGTGCCGGCGACGTGGGTGCCGTGGCCAACGTTGTCGCGGGCCGCCTGGGGCGCGGTGGAGTTGGTCATGGTGTTATATTCGGCCACCAGCGGCTGGCACAGGCCATCGGGGCCGCCCGTGCGCACGCCGGTGTCCAGAATGGCGATGATCGCGCCCTCGCCGTCGATGGCGTCCCAGGCCGCCTCAGCCTGCACCTGCGGCATGTGCCACTGGCGCACGTAGAGCGGATCGCCGGGGACGAGGGCCGCCGGCAATTGCCGCGGCGCGTCCACATGGATCATGTAGTCATAGGACACCGCTTCCACGCCGGGCGCATCTGCGGTCGCGCTCAACGTCGTGTCCACCGTCTCCCCCGCCAACGGATAGAGGCGATACCAGTCGTGGAACAGGTGCTCCACGCGCGCGCCGCCGGCCCACTGCGCCGGGTCGCCGCTCGCCCGCACCAGCACATACGTCGTCACGCGCACCGGGCCGTCGGCAATCGGCGTCGGCGGTGCAGCATAGGCGCGCATCGCGCCCAGGGTCAACAACAGAACGGACAAACAGAGGAAACTCAATCGCCGCATGACAACCTCCTTGCAGAGAAGAAGAGCGCGGCGGCAACCCTGGTTGCCGTCGCGCCACTTGCGGACAGGGGGTGAACAGCGCCGTGACTTAGCAGTCGCTGGAGCATATCACCAAGTACGGCTCGATCTCCAGGCCATCGGCCGTGCCGTTAAGCGTGGGGTAGTCCGTGCTCAGGTCAACCTGAAGAGTGGGGGTGAGGTCGGTGGTGTCCATCAGATAGACGTTGTTGACATACCCGCTGAATGCGCCCATCTGGAAGTCAGTCCGCGCGGAGAAGCTGATATACAGCCCCCACTCGCCCGTGTTGCTATCATAGGCGAAGTCGTGGACCGTCAGGTTACGGACGGTGCGCAAGGGATGGAAGCCGGCCGCGGTGGCGCTGAAGGCGCGGAACCAGAAGCCGGCCGTGTTGGGGCCGAGGTTGGTGGCGCAGAAGGCGAGGATGTCGCCGCCCTTGCCGGTCAGCGACGTGCCATCGGCCGCGGGAACGCGGTAGTTGGCCGCCGTGGTGATGAACAGCAGGCCGGCGGTGCAGTCGCCGGGCACGCCGACGGCCACCGGCACGAAGTCGCCCGGCAGCCACACCGACAGGCTATCGATCTGCTCGGCCCGCCCCGACAGACCCACGTCGGAGCCGTCGAAGAACACCTCAAACGAGTCGCCCGCCGCGGCCGGCAGCAGCGCCTCATATTTGACGATGTCATTGTAGGTGGCCAGGCCGTTCGGGCCGGACACGCCGGGCAGACGCACGCGGCCGTTGCTGAAAGACATGTAGATCGGCGCGGCGACCGCGTCGTTGGCGGTCGGATTGAGCGTCTCGAGGTCAAAGGCGTTGATGTTTCTGCCCGCCAACCCGTGGGCAGCGGCCTCGAAGTAGGTATACCACGGCTGGCCGGGGCCATCGTTGGCGATGATGTCGCCGGGCGCGTAGGCCAGACCATCTTCGGTCACGCCCGCCCGCTCGGTGCTGACGTAGACCGCGGTGTAGTCGCCCGGCACGGCGGCGACGGCGGCCACGCCAATCACGAGTAGCAGGACGACGACCACAGCAATGAGGTAGATACGGTGGAAGCGCAGATTCATGGGAGTTCTCCAGATACAGGTTGACATAAGTAAACGTTCTATAGCCCGCGACTGGATGCGTCGCGACCCTGTCCTTCTACCCCGACACTGAAACTGTCCCCTGCGCACATATTAAGCCCAAACGCACGCACATGCAAGTAATGAGTCCCATCACATGGCCGCGGGCGAGACGCGCCTCGCCCGCGGCCGGGATGGTTAAGGGTGACCCAACGCTATGGGCCGGCCCTGTCGGTTACTGGCCCGTCACCACGAACGGATAGTCCAAGATGGATATGCTCTGGACGAGGCCGTTCACCGGCGGGAAGGTGGTATTGTTGTAATAGCCCACGCCCGTGTTAAAGTCAGCATGCGCCCCATAGATGGAGATGGTGGGGTAGTTGCTCAGCGTATCGACCTGGTAGAGTTGCGACGGCTGGAAGATTCTGTCTGTGTAGCCGGTAAGGCCAAAGGCCGTGCGCGGCACAAACAGGAAATCGATGCCCGCCGCCAGGTCTTCCTGCTTGGCATGAATGCCCGGGCCTTTGGCGGCGGCTTCGGCCGTCATCTCGGGCATTATCTCGAAGCCGACGACATCCAGGCTGGTGCTGGCCCGGCCAGGGAAGAACAAGTTGTAGTCGCGGTTGTTGAAGACACGATACCAGAAGCCGGCCGTATCCGGGCCGACGTTGGTGGCGCAGAACAACAGCACATCGAAGCCGCTGCCGACGATCTGGCCAATCTCGCCGGGCACGCGGTAGACACCCTGGGTGGTGATGAAGAAGATGCCCGCCGGGCAAGCCTCTTCATACAGCGGATCAGGATAGGTCTCCGGGGCCCAGAAGCCCAGGCCGTCGATCCGCTCCTGCGCCGTCGTCAGGCCGACGTCGGAGCCGTCGAACAGCACCTCAAACGTGCCCACGTCGCTGGGATCCGTCTCCGAGTATTTGACGATGTCCTGGCCCATCACCCGGCCGGGAATGCCGGGAACCTTGATGGAGTTGGGGCGGAAGGTCATGTACAGATCGGGGATGTATAAGTCGTCATCCTGCGCCGACGGGGCGCTGCCGCCCGCGGAGGTGATCATCTGCTCATTGAAGCTGAAAGCGTTGAGCGCGTGCTTGGGCGTCAGGCCGTGTTCGCTGCCGTCGAAGAAGGTGAACCACTCGTACCCGCTGCCTTCGTCCGTGATGGCGATGATGTCCTCCGGGCTGTAGTCCAGACCGTCGGCCGTCGTGCCGGCCTGCTGCATCGACACCAGCACCCCGCCCGGATCCACTCCTACACACGCGGCCGCAAACAGGAACAACAACACGACAACGGCGATGGCCGTGCTACGCCGTTGCAACAAATAGGTATTCATCATGTTCTCCTAGTCTACATTACGAACAACGAACTTTGTCGCCACATTTGCTCGCGCGCCGGCGGTTGTGGACGCGCGTCTCCACAGTCACAGCGATGGGCGATTGTTCACCAGCACGACGGATCCCACTCCAGTATGGGCTTGCCCTCATTCACCAAGCCCATGCTTCAAGTCCATGACTTTCTATTGACAAGATTATTGTAAAATACCCGCGTCCGAATCGCAAGCCCCGTTGGCTGCGTATTTCGGCCGGTTCTGGGGCTGCTGAATGACTTGTTACCTCTACGGGGTTAGGTGGACTACAATCTCCGCGTGAACCATCCGCCCGAATTGCGCCCCACCCCGGCCGACGCCTGGTTCGCCGCCCGCGGCTGGTTGCCCTTCCCCTTCCAATACGAAGTCTGGCAGGCCTATCGCGCCGGCCACAGTGGCCTTGTCCATGCCGCCACGGGCACGGGCAAGACGCAGGCGGCGTGGTGGGGGCCGGTGTTGGAGTATTTGGAGGAGATGGAAGAGGGCGCGGGAGCGGGGGGACGGGGGAGCGGGGGAGGCAGCCCGCGCTCGCGGCCGTCAGGCGACTCTCGTGGGGGAGCGGGGGAG
>ERZ724519.921-NODE-921-length-12408-cov-3.506355_pt1 | contig 12408 bp, 8 predicted proteins | sample MGYA00376052_ERZ724519 | MGnify/ENA primary metagenome ERZ724519 (study PRJEB28724, sample SAMN07190883) | activated sludge metagenome | isolation source: activated sludge of sewage treatment plant in Hong Hong | place: Hong Kong | collected 2016-03-17 ... | reverse complement strand
CTGAGAACAGGCATGGCATTTCGAGACGACAACAATCTGCTCTTCTACAAAGGCGATCTGTCCGACGCCTTGCGCCAGCAATTGAAGTCCGCCGATGCTGCCGTTGATGAGCTAACAGAGGAATTCCTGGTTTCTTCCTCCGAAGCCGTATTGTTGGAACACGTCCGTGACCGACTACAAGTTGCTGCTATAGATCTTCTCGAAGATCGCGCGACCATGACGCGCGAGGAAATCAAGGTCGATGTCAGTCAGAACAGCGACCGCAACCCATTCCGCGATCCTGGGCCGATCTGGGTACCGGGGATCAAGGTGCGGATTGAAATTCCATTCCAGGGAGACATCAACCTATGGGATTTCCGTCCCAGCACTTGGAGAACAACATTTCCGCGTGGAAACGTTCGCTCGGCAGCTAATGCTGGCGAAAGTGGTCGTCTTGTCCTGGTCTATGAATTTCCTGCTGATGAAACTGCAGAGCGCATCAAATCCGTACACGAGAGGAACCTGGATGATGTGCGGTTCTACCTTACCAATCAGCGCACGCAGATTACCTCAGAGCTGGGAGCACTCCTCGATCAGCGGATCATGACAGCAATCGGCCGCCGCCGTGCGCGTTTGCAACGTCATGACAACCTGGCGGATGTCTTCGGTGTCGCCATGAAAAAGCCTGAACCACCGCCCCCACAGCCAACTGCATCCCCAACTTCTGGAAAGAAAATCGAGCCGCGAACTGCTGGCGTCAATCCACAGCAGCAGTGGGATGTTTTCATTTCCCATGCCTCGGAGGACAAGGATGAGATCGCCCGCCCCCTCGCCTTGGAGCTGGAAAAGAACGGATTGCGGGTTTGGTTCGACGAGTTTTCTCTGAAGGTTGGAGACAGCCTGCGCCGATCGATTGATCATGGGCTGGCAAAGTCACGGTTTGGCGTCGTCGTGATCAGCCCTAATTTCTTGGCAAAGGAGTGGCCGCAGAAGGAACTCGACGGCCTCACGGCGCGTGAAATTGCCGGCCGCAAAGTCATTCTTCCTGTTTGGCACCAAATCAGTATCGATCAACTCAGGGATTGCTCTCCCTTATTGGCAGATCGCCTGGCAACCAATTCAAGCAAGGGGCTGAGCAAAGTCGTCGAAGACCTGCTAGCCGCGATTCATTGAACAACATGCACAACTATCCGAAACGCCTCATCGAAGTCGATCTACCGATCAAGCGGATTTCCGCTCATGCAAGGCGCGAGAAGAATATTCGCAATGGACACTTTTCGACGTTGCACATCTGGTGGGCACGTCGCCCGCTGGCGGCATGCCGGGCAGTCATCCTCGCTTCACTATGGCCCGATCCGGCCGACCCCGCTTGCCCGGTCGAATTCCTCAATGCGGCGCGGCAGGCCATGCAGGAATGGACGACATACGAGCGGCAAATCCTGCTTTCACCGGAAAGTCGGCGCCGGTTCGATGGTGCGCGCAAGAATCCGGCGCTGTTCGATGAGCTTGAGGAACTGCGCGGCGCCTTGCTGGACTTCATTGCGGATTTTTCGAACTGGGACAACTCGACCGACAGCACCTACCTTGCCACCAGTCGTTTGCTGACGCAGATTGCCCATGAATCGCTGGGCGGCGTTCCTGGCACTCGACCGCTGGTACTTGATCCATTTGCTGGAGGAGGATCGTTGCCCTTGGAGGCTCTGCGTGTAGGAGCCGATGCGTTCGCCAGCGATCTGAATCCAATCCCTGTTTTATTGAATAAGGTGGTTCTGGAATACATCCCGAAGTTTGGCCAGCGCCTGGCCGATGAAGCTAATAAATGGGGAGCGTGGTTAAAGCAAGAGGCGATTAAGGAGTGCGCAGAGTTCTACCCGGCTGACCCAGATGGAGCCACACCGATTGCATACTTGTGGGCAAGAACTATTCAATGCGAAGGGCCTGGATGTGGGGCGGTAATACCACTGATGAATCAGACACTGATTTCTCGCCGTCGAGGAGTCGGCGTAAAGCTGATAGTCAAGAACCGATCAATCACCGTCGATGTGCGCACTGCGCTCCCGGTCGCAGAATTCGGGCCTGGTACGGTAAGAAACGGGAAGGTAACTTGCCCTGTATGTCAGTTCACGATGGCGGCAGATCGCTATCGGGCAAGAGCCAAGGAAAAGCATCTTGGAGAACTTCATTTCTGTACTGTTTTAAGCAATCCAGATGGCACAAGGAAATATCGAAATCCTTCCGGTCAGGACAATTCAGGATTCCTACTAGCGCAAGAACGACTCCGCTCGAATAGCGGACAAACAATTCCGAACGAAAGACTCAGTTCAACCGAGCCACGACGGTTGAATGTGCTCTATTACGGCTTCGAAGAATGGGGAGATTTATTTAATCCTCGGCAAAGGGCAGCGCTATCCATTTTTTCGAAATTGTTGGCAAGACTTTATGGAAAGGTTCAGCGTGAAACTGGCAATTCATCCTTAGCCGAGGCTGTGACAGCGGTGTCTGCCCTGAGCATTAGCAATATCGTTCAGTACAACTGCAGCATGTCTACTTGGTTGTCGGATGGGATGATTTCTGTCTTCATTCAAAGTTCATCAATTCCAATGCGAGCCGATTACGCCGAAGCAAATCCGCTTATGGAAAAACTTGTTGGTGGACTGCAATTCCAACTTGATCGAACCACCGAGGCAATTGAAGCCCTTGTTGGCAAATTTGATGCAACAGGAAATGCCGTACATTCGTCAGCTACCAAATCCGTCCTCCCTGAAGACTCAGTAGATTTGCTGGCTACTGATCCCCCGTATTATTTCGCCATTCCTTACGCTGAACTCTCGGACTTCTTCTATGTTTGGTTAAAGCGCTTTCTTAATAGCTCGCATGGCTTCCTGTTTTCGAGCGAGACAACACCCAAAGCTGATGAGGCCATTCAGAATCTTCCTCACTCTCAAGCAGAGGGACAAAAAGATCGAGCGCATTTCGAAGCAAAGATTTACGAAAGCCTTTTGGTTGGTCGTATGGAGGTAAAGCCAACCGGCCTCGCTGTGGTCGTCTTTGCTCACGCATCTACCGAAGGTTGGGAGTCCTTACTGAAATCATTGCTGGCGGCGGGATGGGTAATCACGGGATCATGGCCAATAGATACTGAACGGGAAGGCAGGATGCTTGCATCAAGACAAAGATCTCTTGCATCCTCCGTACACCTTGTTTGTCGCCCCCGGGAAAACTCTGATGGCTCGCTGCGCACTGCCGATATTGGCGACTGGCGCGATGTACTGGCCGAACTGCCGCGCCGGATTCACGAATGGATGCCGCGTCTTGCCGAGGAGGGGGTCGTTGGCGCCGATGCGATCTTTGCCTGCCTCGGCCCTGCCCTGGAAATCTTCTCGCGTTATTCCCGTGTCGAGAAGGCCAGCGGCGAAGAAGTTACCTTGCGGGAATACCTGGAGCATGTCTGGGCCGCCGTGGCCAAGGAAGCGTTGGCGCAGGTGTTCAAGGATGCCGATACCGCTGGTTTCGAGCCGGACGCACGACTAACCGCCATGTGGTTGTGGACCCTGAACGCCGGAGCATCGGGCAGCGAGGAGTCGTCATCCGAGGAGGATCAGGCCGATAGCGACGACGAGGATGACGCCAAATCCAAGGGCAAGGCCAAGGGCGGGTTCGTGCTCGAATTCGACGCGGCACGCAAAATCGCCCAGGGCTTGGGCGCCAGCCTGGAGGACTTGTCGGCGCTCGTCGAGGTCTCGGGGGATTCCGCGCGCCTGTTGCCGGTGTCGGAACGGACCCGACATCTGTTCGGCAAGGATCAGAAGGATGCGCCAGCCGCTGGCCGGAAGAAGAAGACTGCGCCGCAGATGGACCTCTTTGCCGAACTGACAAAAGTCGGCGCTGACGAGACGGCGTGGCAGGAGAAAACGGTACAGAAAGTCGGCGAAACCACGCTGGATCGCATCCACCAGTCCATGATTCTGTTCGCCACCGGGCGCGGCGAGGCGCTGAAGCGTTTCCTCGTCGACGATGGTGCCGGCAAGGACCAGCGTTTCTGGCGGCTGGCGCAGGCGTTGTCCGCCCTGTACCCAGCGTCCACGAACGAAAAACGCTGGGTGGATGGCGTGCTGGCGCGGAAGAAGGGCCTGGGATTGTGACGACCGATCTGGATCGCTTGCTGGTTACGCTACTAGCCCTGCCGCACGAAACGGAGTGGGTGGAGTTCAAGCACAACAACGCCGAGCCGAACGAGATCGGCGAATATGTGTCTGCCCTGGCCAATGCGTCGGCGCTGCACGGCAAGGAACGGGCGTACCTGATCTGGGGCGTCGAGGACCAGACGCATCGCGTGGTTGGCACGACGTTCCATCCCAGGAGCACCAAGGTCGGCAACGAGGAGCTGGAAAACTGGCTGCTGCGCCTGCTCGACCCGCGCACCGAGTTCCGCATCCATGAATGGCAGCATGCCGGGAACGACATGGCGATGCTGGAAATCACCCCGGCCCTGCATGCACCGATCCGCTTCAGGGGCGAGGAATTCGTTCGTGTCGGCAGCTACAAGAAAAAGCTGAAGGAGTACCCGGAAAAGGAACGGGCGCTGTGGGCTGCGTTTTCGCGCGCCCGATTCGAGGAAGGGCTGGCGGCGACTAGCCTCGCGGCCGACGAGGTGCTTGCCGCGCTCGATTACCCGAAATTCTTCGAGATGGCCGGGCAACCCTTGCCGACCAACAAGACGGCGATCCTTGATCGCTTGGCTGAGAACGGATTGATCGCGGCCCACGGCGAGGTTTTCGACATCACCAATCTGGGCGCGCTGACGTTCGCCAAGCGGCTCGACAAGTTTCCGTCGCTCGCGCGCAAGGCATTCCGGGTGGTGACTTACAAGGGTGACAACCGGATCGAGACGGTGCGCGAATTTCCCCGCCAGGGCGAATCGCCCAAGGGTTACGCCGCCGGATTCGAGGAACTGATTTCCTACATCAACAGCCAGTTGCCGGAAAACGAGGTGGTCGGCCAGGCCATTCGGCGCGAAGTGCGGATGTACCCCGAGAAGGCAATCCGCGAGCTGGTGCCGAATGCGATGATCCACCAGGATTTCTCGCTCGGCGGCACCGGACCGATGGTCGAAATCTTCGACGACCGCCTGGAGATCAGCAATCCGGGCTTGCCCCTCATTGAAACGCTGCGTTTCATCGACCACTCGCCGCGCTCACGCAACGAGAAGCTGGCCGACCTGATGCGCCGTCTCGGCATCTGCGAGGAACGCGGCAGTGGCATCGACAAGGTGGTGTTCCATGTCGAGGCCTTCCAGTTACCGGCGCCGGACTTCCGAACCGACACCACTCATACGCGTGTGGTGCTGTTTGCTCACCGCAACCTGACTGGTATGGACAAGCCGGACCGGATCCGAGCCTGCTACCAGCATTGTTGCCTGCTTTACGTTTCCAACAAGATCATGACCAATTCGACCTTGCGCGATCGTTTCCAGATTGCCGAGGCGGATTATCCGGTGGCTTCGCGGATCATTCGGGACACCATCGAGGCCGGGTTGGTGCGTCCGGAAGACCCTGCCAGCAAGTCGAAAAAGCACGCCCGGTACGTGCCGTTCTGGGCCTGAGGCGGATAGGGTGGGCTTATGTGGGGCTTATGTGCAAGTTGTGGGGGTTAGAGGGGATTGGCGGGCCGCAATCGCTGCAACAGGGAATTTAGCGATCGCTAAAACAATGGCTTACACGCACGACGGGCGAACGCCTTATGTGCTGCTTATGTGCAAAGGGGTGGCCGCAGGCCGGCCTTCGAGGATAGAAGAATGAAACTGAAAGCTTGGTACGACGTCGTCAAGCCGCGCGAGGATCTGCGGGAGGGCAAGCCGCTGGACGCCTCGGAATTTGCGGTGCATCTGGACAAGGTTCGGCTTGGCACAGCACCGGACGACTACAAGATTCCGCAGCGCTTTTTCGACCGCACCTACCTGACCGGCAACCTGACCGGCCTGGCCGCTGAGGTCGTGCGCCGGCTCTCGGGGCTGACCACGGAAACCAGCGCGGTCTTTAACATGACCACCCAGTTTGGCGGCGGCAAGACGCACGCCCTGACCCTGCTTTATCACCTGGCGAAGAACGGCTCGGCCGCCAACAGTTACCGTGGCGTGGGCAAAATCCTGGAGCGCGCCGGTCTCGCTGGCGTCCCCGACAACTGCGCCGTTGCGGTGTTCGTGGGCACGGAATTCGACTCCCTGACGGGACGCGGCGGCAACGATGGTACGCCTAGCCGCAAGACACCATGGGGCGAGCTGGCCTGGCAGCTGGGCGGCGCGGAGTCGTTCGCCCATGTGGCGCGACACGATGCAGAATTCATCGAACCCAAGGGCGACGTGATCGACAAGATGCTGCCGGCGGATCGCCCATGCCTGATTCTGATGGACGAGGTGCTGAACTATGTCAGCACGTATCGCGACCATGGTTGGCACAACAAGCTGTACAACTTTATCCAGGCGTTGTCCGAAACCGTTCGGGGCCGCCATAACGCCGTGCTGGTGGGCTCGATTCCGGCATCGGAGCTGGCCTACACCGATAAGGATCATGCCGATCAGCAGCGCTTGAAAAACCTGCTCGATCGCCTGGGCAAGGCGATCATTGTTTCGGTGGAGGGGGAGACCTCCGAAATCATCCGGCGTCGCCTCTTCGAATGGGACGAGCGGGCCGTCACCCCCGATGGCCGCGTAATTCTCAACAAGGATGCCGAGGAAGCTTGTCGCGCCTACGGGGAATGGATTGCCGAACATCGCCAGCAGTTGCCGAGTCTGATCAACCCCGACCTGGCCCGCGACCAATTCCGGAACACCTACCCATTTCACCCGATGGTGATTTCCGTCTTCGAGCGGAAATGGCAGACCTTGCCGCGATTCCAGCAGACTCGCGGCGTACTCCGGTTGCTGGCCTTGTGGGTATCCACTGTGTACCAGGAGGGATACAAGGGGGCATTGCGCGATCCGCTGATCACGCTTGGGACGGCACCGCTCGACGATGCCACATTCCGTGCCGCGGTGTTCGAGCAGCTGGGTGAAACCAAGCTGGAAGGCGCGGTAACGACGGACATCGCCGGCCGCAAGGATTCGCACGCCGTGCGCCTGGATGCAGAAGCCATCGATGCCATCAAGAAGGCACGCCTGCACCGCAAGGCAGCGACGACGATTTTCTTCGAATCGAACGGTGGACAAGTCGGCGCCGAAACCCATGAAGCCAGTGTGCCCGAGATCCGCCTGGCCATCGGGCAGCCCGAATCCGATATCGGCAACATCGAGACCGTGCTGGATTCTCTGACCGATGCCTGCTACTACCTGAGCGTCGAGAAGACCCGCTACAAGTTTGGCGTCAAGGAGAACCTCAACAAGCGATTCGCCGATCGCCGCGCGACGGTCAATTCCGGGCAGGTCGATGAGGAGGTGAAGCGGGAAATTCTGAAGATCTTCGCGTCGCGCGATGGCGTGGATCGTGTTTTCTTTCCCGAGAAAAGCCTGCAAATTTCCGACCGGCCGCTGATCACGTTTGTCCTCGCCGACCTGAATCACTCGCTTGAAGACGAAAAGGGCACACTGGAATTTGCCGACCAGATGGTAAAGAACTGCGGAAACTCGTCGCGGACCTTCAAGAGCGCAATCATCTGGGTCGTGGCCGACTCGGCACAGCCCATGCGGGAGGAAGCCCGCAAGCTGCTGGCCTGGCAGGCCATCGAGGATGAATCCATAGATCTCAAGCTCGATGACCAACAGCGCAAGCAGCTGGCCGAGAACATCCAGAAAGCACGCCGTGACTTGAAGGAATCGATCTGGCGCGGCTACAAGCACCTGCTGTTGCTGGCCAAGGACAACACGTTGCGCCAGATCGACCTCGGCCTCGTTCATTCGAGCGCGGCAGACTCGCCCATCGCCAACATCCTCAATCGGCTCACCGCCGATGGCGATGTCGAGAAGGGCGTCAGCCCGAACTTCCTGGTGCGAAACTGGCCACCGGCCTTCAAGGAATGGCCGACCCGCAAGGTGCGCGACGATTTCTTTTCCTCGCCGATCTTCCCGCGCCTGCTGAATGCGGAATCGATCAAGGACACGATTGCGCGCGGCATCGAGAACGGCATGCTGGCATACGTTGGCAAGGGGGCGTCGGGCAAGTACCAGCCATTCGCATTCCAGCAAAGCGTCAACGCCTCTGACATCGAGTTCTCCGACGACGTATTCCTGATTACCGCCGAAACCGCACAAGCCTACCTCGATCAGCAGAAGCAAGTTGTTGCTCCCGCTACACCTGCGGAACCTGGCACTGGGCCCACTCCGGCGCCAACCGCTACCACGGCAACCCCATCGGGGAATGCACCGCAACAGCCAACGCCGACCCCGGCTCCCGCTGCGCCCTCCAAGATCGGCAGTATTCGCTGGACGGGTGATGTCCCTGCACAGAAATGGATGAACTTCTACACCAAAGTGCTTTCGCGCTTTGCCACAACCTCAGGCCTGCGATTGCGCATCCAAGTGGAGGTTGCGCCACACGATGGTCTGTCAAAACAACAAATCGAAGACACTAGGAATGCGCTGCGCGAGCTAGGGCTCAACGACGATATTGGCGAGGGGTGATTTCCAAAATGAAAACCTGTCCCTGCGTACTCCTGTCTAACCACCATCCTGAACAATTCGGAAATAGACAAATCGTCGAAATATGCTTGGATGGCAGTTTGGCGTCTATTTCCTCAGTATCCGTATGAAACGACTGTCACGCGCTGATCGCGAAAGGTTTATCCGTAAGCGCGACCGAATTGCCAAGGTACTGGAAAAAGCTAGGCGAGCGAGGCGTCCGAAGCGAGGTGCCACCAGCAGCACTTATGTGCCCGCCTTGAGAATTCACGCACCCCCAGTTTTTGATTGCGACAACAACAAGTCTCGCTCTGAATTAGTGGATTTCCTGGCGTCACTTCGAGCTCACTTTCGAGACACGCCGGATCGTACCTTGTTGATCGACTTCTCGAATACGCAACGATTCATCTCCGGTGGAACCTTGTTGTTTTACGCCGAGTTAACTCGACTGATTGAGTATCGGCAACAGCGTGTGAAAGTCAGGTGTACGGTTCCCGCAAACGACAGGGCGAGTCAGGTTCTCGAGCAGATTGGTGTTTACAAACTATGTGGTCATCGTTCCCATGGAACGCCGACACGCCACGATGTGGTCCACTGGCGTGTTGCCCGAGGGCACCTTGTCGACAACACGATCTGCGCACCGGTGATTGAGTCGTTCGAAGGGCAGTTGGCCACTCCTCTCGTCGACGGTTTGCTGGGTGGCCTGGCTGAGGCGATGGCTAACGCAGTTCACCATGCCTACGATTCGGTTCGCGACGATGGGCTGACCTACCAGGAGGTCAAGGACTGGTGGATGTTCTCCCAAGCCAAAGATGGCTACTTGAGTGTTGTGTTTTGTGACCTTGGGGTTGGTATTCCTGCAACTATTCCGGTAAAGCGCCCCTGGCTGATTAAACAAATGGAAGCTATTGGATTTCCTGTCAATGATGCCAACTGCATCAAAGAGGCAATCAATGAAGGGCGGAGTCAAACAGGATTACCCGGGCGTGGTCATGGTTTGGGCAACATTATTGATGTGGTTGAAAAAGTCCCTGGAGGCATGGCCGTTGTTTCCAGCAATCGGGGGCGTTATGATTTTCGCAACGGCAAGGCATCTTCGGCGAACTTTCGAGACAGCCTGATGGGCACGTTGATATTTTGGCAAGTGCCACTGCATGAGGCATCACGTTCAAGCGAGGCCTGATATGGAGCAAAAGACAGTGATTAATATCGCAAAAGATTTTGGGCGTTATCCAGCAGGTAGGTACCTGAGTGATGGCCCGTTCAGCGGAGAGGCATTTCGTGAAAACCTTCTCGTTCCTGCTCTTCGCAATGGTACTGGCGAGGTCGAAATCGAACTTGATGGAGCTCGTGGCCTAGCGTCATCATTTCTCGAAGAGGCTTTCGGCGGACTGGTTCGTCAAGGATTTGATCCCAAGGTTCTGATTGCCAGGCTCAACCTTCATAGTTCAGACCTTAGTTTGGTCGAGGAGATCCGAGAGTACATTTCCAGCCAAGCTCAGCCAGGGGCCAACTGAATATGGCCGATCCGTGTGCTTCCGGGTGGAGCAGTGTGGTCACTTGGGCGCTTGTCTTCGGAGGATGGTTTGTCGTACATCAAGCAACCCTGAGCCGGGAGCGCCGGAAGGAAAAGCGAGAGGCAGCACGACAGATTTGCATTGACTTACGGTTGGCAGAGCGATTAGCAATCGACTTTCATACGTCGCCAAGTCACGATAGCCGAAAAGCAACTGATCTTCGCCAAGATATCGAGCGCCTTATTCTGCAGCTACAACGGCAGCCACTCGCAGAACTGGGTATCCCCTTGTCTCGGATGATTCAATTTCGACGGAGCATCACTCGACAGAACATTGATCCGAGCGACTTTGCAGCTCAGACGGCCGATGCTGTTTTGGTCCGTGATATTCGTAACGCGGTAACAGATTTGATTGAATCGATTGAAGATCAGCGAGAACACAAGTGGATGTAGCTGTAGGCATGTTCGCCAGGCTGATGAGCTGGGGAAGACGTAAACATAAGTCCGGTAGGATTCGTGCGGGTATAGCCACAGAAATTCGATAAGTGCTGTTGCATTCAATGGTGGCCTCGCTATAACGCGGCCCTCGTATCCAAGGACGACTTCCTCCGGTTGGCAGGGGCCTGAAAAGGCATGCTGGCCGTCAAAGTGGGGATATGTTCATGTCGCCGTGGGGACGCCAGCAAATCCCCGGTTGCGATCTTGACGTGCAACCGGGCGGTCAGAGAGATCGGGCAGAGCTCGATCGCCATCCGCAGGAAATCCTCGAGGGCGTCAGGAGGGGCCGTCGAAACGTCGGCAGCAATCCCTTTCAGTATGCGGCTCACATCAGCGACTGTGATGTTCTTGAGCGCCCTGGCCATGCCAGCATCGGCCTCCTGAGTTGCAATTGAGCCCACCATAAGCTTTACCCGCTCAGCCTCGGCCGTCGCGTCACCGGACAGGTCCCCATGGAGAACATAACTGCCAAGCGGATCACTCAGAAGATCCGGAACGGTAATCTTGCGAATTTGCGTTAAATCAGGCAGCATTGCATTACAAATGTGACGCAAGGGGATTGCCATGAAAACTGCTTCCATACCCGCCGTGCGAGTCTCGCCGGAACTCCGTCAAGCCGCCGAAGAACTGCTCTGGAATGGAGAAACGCTGTCGGGCTTCGTCGAAGAGGCTGTGCGACGCAACGTGGAGTACCGGCAGGCGCAGCTAGCGTTCATCGAGCGAGGTCTCGCCTCCGGCGAGGCGGCCAGAAAGTCTGGCAAGTATGTTTCCTCATCTGTGGTGTTGGGCAAACTCGCCCGCCGCCTCGACAAGGCGCGCGCCAAGGCGGCATGAATCGCTTTCGAGTTCGCTTCACGTCGGAAGCGGAAGAAGACCTGCTGCGCCTGTTCGATTTCCTGATCCTGCAGGACTTTGCTGCCGCCGAGCGCGCCCAGGCAGCAATGACCAAGGCCGTGGAGTTACTGGAAGTCTTTCCGTTCTCCTGTCGCAAGGCGATCGGAGGTTCCGGTGGGCCTTTCCTGCGAGAGTTGATCATTCCCTTCGGGGGCTCGGGCTACGTCGCGTTATTCGAGATTGAGGATCCACAGACGGTAACGGTTCTCGCAGTACGCCACCAGCGCGAAGATGACTATCACTGAGAGGGTTGGGCGCGGCGGCGGGCGTTGTGAGATATCCTCACAGCTACATCACAGCGGAAAACAGGGTTCAAGCACGAATCCCCGTGGGGACGCCAAGCACTCATGAAAGAGGGCAACCTGATCCAGGTTGCCCTCTTTTTCTTTCTCTGTTCACGATCCTGAGCAGCCGGTCGAAGCGCCAGCGGTTCAAGGGCGGACGATTGGGTGGCGCAATCAGGTGAATGCGTTCGTTGGGCGTGATTCAGATCATATCGGCGTGCGCATGGGACGTTTCATCTTCGAGCGCGCCAGGACGACTACCGCCAGTGCGAGAGGGATAAATGACAGCCAAAGAACAGTGCTCCAGCCAAATGTGGTCAGAAGGCTGCCAGACAAAAATGAGCCGAACGCGACTGTTCCGAATACGACGAAGTCATTGAACGACTGGACACGGGCTTTTTCATGACGGGTATGGCACTCAAGGACGAGCGCCGATGCGCCGACAAAGCCGAAATTCCAACCGATACCGAGAAGGATGAGCGTTACCCAGAAATGGGCCACATCAATACCCAGCAAGCCGACTGCGGACGAAAGCGCGGTAAGCACCAGGCCCGCGGCAACCACGTTTTGCGCGCCAAAGCGGGTAATCAGCCTGCCAGTAAAGAAGCCAGGGCCATACATCGCAATCA
>ERZ724519.917-NODE-917-length-12416-cov-5.137448_pt1 | contig 12416 bp, 8 predicted proteins | sample MGYA00376052_ERZ724519 | MGnify/ENA primary metagenome ERZ724519 (study PRJEB28724, sample SAMN07190883) | activated sludge metagenome | isolation source: activated sludge of sewage treatment plant in Hong Hong | place: Hong Kong | collected 2016-03-17 ... | reverse complement strand
CTTCGGCCTTGCCAGTGACTTTGACGATGTTTTGGGTGCTGCCAAACACGCTGGCGTCGGCGTTCAAGTTGCCAGCGACTGAAAGACCGTCACGCTTGCCTTGCAGGGTCGCGCTGGCGGCGTAGGACGCACCGAAGTTTTCGTCTCCGAACGAGTCGCTCTTCGACCAAGTCTTGGTCAGTTCAGCGACAGCGGTGCCACAAGAGTCAGGCACATCAGCGAGCGCGTAACCGGGAACAGCCAGCGAGGTGAGCGCGAGCACAGACAGCGTGAGCTTGGTCATTTCAGATCCTCCTTCGTGGGTGCCGAGCGGATGAACGAGAGCGCTCTCGTTCGGTGAAAAACAAGCCTGCAATGTGCCCTTAGTATCACAATGCGCGCTGACACAAGTGCTCTGCGTTCGCAAGTCGAACTCAGGCAATTTCCGTCGATGAAAAAGTTCAAAAGGCGTGAAGTTCCAAGCAATTGGCGCGGACGAGGGACCAGGCTGCAGGGGCGCTGCGCTGCGGAAAATGGATAAGAATTTGACATGCTTGGCGGCGCTGGTCGCGTGGTAGAGTGAGAAGCTGTGACGCCGAAAGATGCTGGACCTCTCCCTATCGACCCGGGTGCGCCGTCACGGCGTTCGCTCCGGCCTGCGATGTGGGGACTGGGACTTGCTGGAGTGACGGTCGCGGCGGTGTGTTCGCTGCCTGTGGTGGCTTCGTACGCGATTCGTCATGTGGTTTTGCCCAAAGTGGAGGCGCGCTTTGGGGCAAAGATTTCTGTCGCGGACATCGTGGTTCGTCCACGGTATGTGCGGCTGACTCGCGTGACGGTGCGAGCCGACAAGAGCCCGACGGGGCTCGATCCTGTGACGGTGGGAGAAGTCCGGGTCGAGTACTCGCCGTGGCCGCTCTTGGTTGGGCGGGTGGAGGTGAGCAAGCTGTGGGCGAGTCGTCCGCTTGTGCAGGTGGTCCGAGGCGGCGACGACGACAACATCAGTGCGCTGCTGCGAAGTGCGCGGAGCCGTGATGGCGCAAGCGGGCAGGGCGGATCGGGCGGACGACTGCTGGGACCGCAGCAGATCTTGGTGACGGACGGCGAGCTAGACGTTCGTGATGATCTGGGCACGCTGCATGTGCGGTCGCTGTCGGCGGATCTGGCCAAGCAAGGTCCGTGTCAGGTGAACCTGACGGATGTGACGGTGGACCCCAGCTCGGGGACGGGTGCGCGGGCGGAAAAAGTTCAGCTTGTGTGGCAGAGCCCGACGCGGTTTGTGCCAGATGGTCTGCCGGAAGTGCGAATCGAGCATGGCTCAGTGGCGCCGTGGCGTCGTCTGAGCTTGTCGGGTGTGTCGGGCACGATCAAAGCGGACCCCAAAGACGCGCGCAAAGCGGTGATTGCGCTGACGGGCGGCTACGGTGGGGTCGAGCAGAAGCTGTGGCAAGCCGACGGCTGGGTGCTTCCCGAGGGCAGCGAGTGGAAAGCGGGCGGCGTCCAAGGCGAGCTTCACCTGCGGGCGCAGCGGTTTCGACTGTCGCAGCTTGAGCCGATCTTGAAAGACTCGCCGATTGTCGATGCGGAGCAGACGGAAGTCGATGCCAGCATGGACCTGCGCTACGAAAAGAGCGTGCTCAGCGCGGCGGGGCAGTTCCAGATGGAACACCTGTCGCTGTTTGCGCCTCGGCTGGTGGCGGAGCCGGTGCGGGATCTCAGCTTCAACATGCACGCCAAAGGTCAAGTCGATCTGAAGGCGCGCAAGGTCAAGCTGGAACAGATGAACGTCAAGTGGGCGGGCGTCGAAGTTCAGCTCGATGGAGAAGCCGAAGCGCAGCCGCGCACCAAGCAGCCGAGCGTGATGCAAGCGTCGGCTCAGACGGGCACGCAGGTTCCGGCGGCGGCAAGCTGGCGAGAGAAGTGGCGAACGGTGTCGCTGCACTTTGCGGTGCCTCCGATTCAGTGTCAGTCGCTGCTTCAGGCGCTACCCAAAGCGGTGGTGCCGCGCATTCGCGACTTCCAGCTCGATGGGACGTTTTCGACGGACGTGCGGCTGTTTGTGGACTTTGCGAAGCTGCTGAAGCTGCCGCCCAAAGAGCTGGACTCGCTCGATGAAGAAGCGCCGCTGCCTGCGCTCGACCCGGTTCCGCCGGTTTCTCCGGCTCCGGTGCTGGCCAAGAAGGGGCAGGGCAAGGGCAAGCCGGGACAGCCGCAGCCGGTGCCAGGTGGACCGGGCGTCAAAGATCCGAAGGATGATCCGGTGCAGATCTCGGGTCAGGTTGGGATTGGTGGCTGTCGGGTGCTCAAAGCGCCAGCGGATCTGGACGTTCAGAAGCTGCTCACGAGCTTTACGCACACGGTGCAGATCGAGCCAGGCAAAGAGCTGAGCTTTGTCATCGGGCCGGAAAATCCCGACTTTGTGCCGTATGAAAACCTGTCGCCGTATCTCATCAACTCGATCATGACGACGGAAGATCACGGCTTTTTGCGACACCGTGGCTTCATCGTTCCCGAGTTTCGGTCGGCGCTTCAGTCGAACCTCGAGCGCGGCTATTTCCGGCTCGGTGCGTCGTCGATCACGATGCAGATGGTCAAAAACGTGATGCTTTCGCGGGAAAAGACGCTGTCGCGGAAGCTGCAAGAGATGTTTCTGACCTGGTACATCGAAAACTACCTGACCGAAGACCAGGACATGGTGAAGGCGCTGGGCAAAGGCTGGACGGTGCAGCAGTACTTGGCCAAAGCGGCCAAGGACCATCCGCTGTCGCCCGCCGCGCTGCAAGCCGCGAAAGATCGAGAACAAGAGCTGCTGACGATGCCGCTGTCTCGTCAGGCGGCAGAGCAGTCGTTTGCGGCGATTCGCGACGCGACGTCGATCAAGCGGCGCATCCTGGAGATTTACTTCAACGCGATTGAGTTCGGTCCGTACATCTACGGAATCGGTCGCGCGGCGCGGCACTACTTTGGCAAGGAAGCCAAGGATCTGAACCCGCGAGAAGCGGCGTTCTTTTCGTCGATCCTGCCCAATCCCAAGCGTCGCTACATTCAGTACTGCAAAGGCGCTGCCGACGATGGCTGGGAAAAGTACGTGGAGCGGATCGTGCGGCGGGTTCACTCACGCGGGCGAATGACCGACGAGGATCTGCAAGCGGCGCTGGCGACCAAGCTGGTGTTCGATCGCAAAGAAGCGCTGTCGGAAAAAGAGTGTCAGCTGCTCGTGCAGTACATCGCGGAGCTGCCTCCGCCGGGTGCGCCGCCTCCACCGCCGCCACCGGGGATTCCGCCGAAGGTGATTCCACCGCTGCCGCCTTGGGTGGAAATGCATCGCGGCAAGCTGCGCTACACGGTCCCCAAAGAGCCAAAAGAGCCCAAAGAGGCGAAGGGCCAGACGGAGACATCGGGCTCACAAGCGCCAGTGTTGTTCTAGCGGGTTACGCTTTACGGATTCATCCACAACCAGACAAAGACAACATGTCTACACGCAAGACCTTCGTCCTCGATACCAACGTCCTGCTCCACGATCCGCTGTCGATGTTTCAGTTTGCCGACAACGTGGTCGTGGTTCCCATCATCGTTCTTGAGGAAATCGATCAGTTCAAAAAGGAGCTGTCCGATCGCGGACGGTCGGCTCGTGAAGTCTGTCGACGGCTCGACGAGCTGCGTAAGCAAGGTCATCACCTGGCGGATGGTGTGACGCTTCCGTCGGGAGGTGAGCTGCGCGTGGTGCTTGGCTCGCATGAAGCGCCGCATGTGCTGCGCAACGCACACAGCGCCGACAACATGATCCTGGGCGTGGCGCTGCAGCTGGCGAAAGACGGCGCCGAAGCGGTCATCTTGGTGACCAAAGACGTGAACCTGCGGATTCGCGCCGATGCGCTGGGTCTGACGGCGGAAGACTACGACGTCGAGCAGATCACGATCGAGGAGCTGTATCCGGGCTACGCCGAGCTGTCGGTCAGCGCGCAGGCGATTGCGTCGTTTTATCAAGACGGCAAGCTGCCGATCGAGACGCTCAAGAGCCAGTCGGACACGCTGCCGACGCACATCTACAACAACGAATATGTGCTGCTCAAAAACCGCGAAGGCGGGCCGCAGACGGCGCTCGGACGGCTGGATCACCTGGAACAGCAGGGTCAGGTTGTGCCGATTCGCAAGCTGCGAGAAGGCTGCTGGGGCATTCGGCCTCGCAACAAGGAACAGCACTTTGCGCTCGATCTGCTGCTAAACGACGACATCAAGCTGGTGACGCTGATTGGCAAGGCGGGAACCGGCAAGACGCTGCTCGCGATTGCGGCGGGACTTCAGAAGGTCGCCGAGGAAAAGGTCTTTCACAAGCTGCTCGTCTCACGTCCGATCTTTCCGCTCGGGCGAGACATTGGCTATCTGCCGGGCACCGTCGAAGAAAAGCTCAATCCGTGGATGCAGCCGATCTACGACAACGTCGAGTTTCTGCTCGGGCTGTCGGGAACGGGCGGCAAGGAAAAGCGCGGCGCACACTCGCATCAAGACCTGGTTGATATGGGCTTCTTGGCGATTGAGCCGCTGACCTACATTCGCGGACGCTCGATTCCGAACCAGTTCATGATCATCGACGAGGCGCAGAACCTGACGCCGCACGAAGTGAAGACGATCATCACGCGCGTCGGAGAAAACACCAAGATCGTGCTCACCGGCGATCCGTATCAGATCGACAACCCGTACGTCGACGCGACCAACAACGGACTCACGACGGTGGTCGAGCGCTTCAAAGGCCAAGCCATCGCGGGCACGGTGTCGCTGTTCAAGGGCGAGCGCTCCAATCTCGCCGAGCTGGCGTCGAACCTTCTGTAACTGCGTCTTTGCCAAGCGGAGCACGACGATGAAGAGTCACGGCTTTGACTTCGACCTGTTTGTAATCGGTGCGGGCTCCGGTGGCGTGCGAGCCAGTCGCGTCGCGGCTCGCTACGGCGCGCGCGTTGCTGTCGCCGAATCAAGCCGCATCGGTGGAACCTGCGTAAACCTCGGCTGCGTTCCAAAGAAGCTGTTTGTCTACGCATCTCACTTTCGCGACGACTTTGAAGACGCGGCAGGCTTTGGCTGGTCCGTCGATCCGCCACGCTTTGACTGGACGCAGCTGCTCGCCAGCAAAGATCGCGAGATTGCCCGTCTGAACAAGATCTACAAAGGTCTGCTCGACGGGGCCGGTGTGACGCTGTTTGAGTCGCGCGCGCGCCTTGTCGATCGCAACACCGTCGCGCTGTCCGACCGCCAAGTCACCGCCGAGCGCATCTTGATTGCAACCGGCGGAAAGCCGCACCTGCCGACGCTGCCAGGGATTGAGCACGCGATTACGTCCGACCAAGCGTTTCATCTGCCGAGCCTGCCTCGTCGCATTGTGATCGTCGGTGGTGGCTACATCGCCGTCGAGTTCGCGGGCATCTTCGCTGGGCTCGGTGTGCAGGTGACGCAGCTGTATCGAGGCTCGCTGTTTCTGCGCGGCTTCGATCACGACCTGCGGATTGAGCTGGCCGAGTCGATGCGGCGACGAGACATCGATCTACGCTTTGACAGCGATGTCGAGCGCATCGATCGCAATCCCGACGGGACGCTCACGCTGACGCTGCGCTCGGGTGATCAGCTTCAGACCGACCTCGTGATGTATGCCTCGGGACGGACGCCCAACACGGCAGGACTGGGCCTAACCGAAGCGGGCGTCGTGCTCGATCAGGATGGCGCGGTCGTCGTCGATGCCTACTCGCAGACCAGCGTACCGAACATCTGGGCCGTCGGTGACGTGACCAATCGAATGAACCTGACGCCGGTCGCGATTGCCGAAGGCCAAGCGTTTGTCGAGACGGTCTTTAACGAAAACCCGCAGAAGCCCGACTACGACAGTGTTCCGACGGCAGTGTTTAGTCAGCCCTCGCTCGCAACCGTCGGACTGACCGAAGAAGCCGCGCGCAGTCAGCACCTGGGCATCGACGTCTACAAATCGCACTTCCGTCCGATGAAGAACACGCTGTCAGGTCGCAATGAGCGAACGCTGATGAAGCTGGTCGTCGAAAAACAGAGCGGCAAGGTCATCGGCGCACACATGCTCGGTCCTGAAGCTGCCGAGATCATCCAAGGCATCGCCATCGCGGTTCGCGCCGGAGTCCGCAAGGTCGACTTCGACCGCACCATCGGCATCCATCCAAGCGCCGCCGAAGAGTTTGTGACGATGCGCACCCCGCAGAGCTAGCCTCGCCCTTATTCGTAGCGCAGCGCTTCCACCGGGTTTAGCTTCGCCGCTCGCCACGCGGGATACAGTCCAAAGAACACGCCCGTAAAGACGCTCGACGACAGACCGAGCGTAATGGCCCACAGCTTGTAGTGCGGCGTCCAGCTTCCCAGCGCCATCGTCAGGATCTTCGACGCCACAAACACCAGCGCCATCCCGCCGAGCACGCCAATCAGCCCACCGAGCCCGGCGATGATTCCCGCTTCGAGCAGAAACTGCCACAGGATGTCTCGCCGCGTTGCCCCGAGCGCCCGACGGATGCCAATCTCGCGCGTGCGCTCCGTCACCGTCACCAGCATGATGTTCATGATGTTGATGCCTCCGACGAACAGCGACAGCGCGGCGGTACACAGCATCAGCACGTTGATCACCAAGAAGATCACCTCGGCCTGCTGCTGCGAGTCTTTGTCTGAGTCGATCTTGAAGTTTTCGACGCTGTTGTGCCGTCCGAGCAGCGTTGCTTTGGCCCACACGCGGCCTCGTGCCACCGCCTGAATCAGGTCGCCCACCTGCGGCACGATGCGCAGGAAGATGCTGTCGAACTTGCGCGAGTGCCGAATCACACCTTGAAACGTCGTCGCCGGCACCACCACGCGGCGATCCCACATCCACGTTCCTGGTCCCGCCACCATCGGCGGCTTGTGCGCCAGCACACCGACCACTTGCCAGCGCACATCTCCGATGGTGATGGCCTTGCCGTTCAGATCCGGCGTCGACTCGAGCAGATCCTTCCACACTTCCCAGCCGATGACACAGACCCGCGCGCGCTGCCGCAGATCGTGCTCGTCGATGAAGCGGCCTCGCTCCAGCTTGACGTGATACAGGTCCAGCGCCTGCGCCGACGCGCCCAGCACCATCACGTTTTTGTCGACGCTGCCGACCTTGGCTTTGTGTCGCCAGTCCATCAGCTCCCCTTCCGCCGGGGAACCTCCCGTGGCGGCGCTGTGATCGAGCGCCCGCTGATCCAGGACATCAAGCGCGCGCTGAGGCCGATTGCGCTGCTTTTCCGGCGCCGCTGAGTTCTCGATTTCGATCACGTCTTTTTCTTCGACAAACTGCTGCGTCGACGACAGCGCATCTTCGCCGCCCGCGAGCAGCCCCGACAAAAGCACCACCGAGCCCGCCCCGATGATCATCCCGAGCAGCGTGAGCAGCGCGCGCATCTTGTGCTGCCGAAACGAGTGCAGCACGCCCGCCACCAGATCCACAAACGACGCAAACATCGACATCGCGCGCTCCTTTTACTGGCTGCGAATCGCCACCACCGGATCGAGTCGGCTGGCACTGCGCGCGGGCCAATATCCAAACAGAAGACCAATCAGTCCCGACGACGACAGCGCAATCACCACCGCTGGCTGCGAGATCAGCGTCAGCCACGTCGGCTTAAAGTGCGAGATGACCGCCCCACCGAGCAGCGCCCCGAGCACGCCCATCCCCGCTCCCATCGCGCCCCCGACGCCCGACAAAAGCGTCGCTTCCACCAGGAACTGACGACCGATGTCCGACGGTGTTGCCCCGAGCGCTTTGCGGATTCCAATCTCGCGAACCCGCTCCGACACCGACACCAGCATGATGTTCATGATCCCGACGCCCCCGACGACGAGCGAGATGCTCGCGAGCAGCCCGACGATGACCTTCATGATGAGAAACACCTGAAAAAAGCCCTTCAGCCGCGTCTCGAAGTCAAACAGCCGAAAGTCGTCGATGCCGTGGTGTCGCTCGAGCAGCAGCGCGTTGACGATTCGCTTGACGATGTCGTTGTGCTTCGGGTTGTCCGTCAGCAAAAACATCCGTCGCCCCAGCTTGCCCACAGCCGGCATTCGATCGAGCAGCGTATCAATCGGCAGCAGCAGCAGCTCGTCCCACTTCCAGCCAAAGCCCATGCCCCAGCGGTCCACTTTCTGAAGCCGACCGACCACCTTGCAGTGCGTGCCCGCGACGGTGATGTTGCGTCCGATCACCTTCGTTCCTTCGCCCCACAGCTTGTTGGCCAGCTCGTGTCCGATGACGCAGCTCCGCGTTCGCCCCGCGATGTCTTCTTCGTCCAGCCCGCGACCTTCGGCCAGCTGATAGCGAAAGAAGCGCAGAAACGTGGCATCGCCCCCGACCAAGTCGCCTTGTAGCCGCGTCCCGCTGTCCGACTGGAGATCCTGTCGCCACGACGACACAAACTGCGTCAGCGCCACCAGATGCGGCACCTTGCGCACCGCTTCGGCGTCGTGCCGGTCGATTCCACCCAGGTGCATTGCTTCTTTGCCTTCGGCCTGCTCGGGCTTGGCCGGCCACATCGAGATAAGCCGCGCCCCGCCCAGCTCCTCGAAGCTGCGCGACAGCGTGCCAAAGCCCGACTCGGCCAGCGACGTCATCAGCACGATCGAAAACGCACCAATCACGATCGAAGCCACCGTCAGCGTCGAGCGAAACAAGTTCGCGCGCAGCACCCGCAAGGCAATTTGTAGATACGTCAGCCACATCGGCGGTCTCCGTGCAGTCGATCGTTGCTCGGCCTGTTGCGTCTCGAACCGACCCCGACCCTACTTGAACTCGTTGGCCGCAGCCGACGGAGGCCGAATCACCACTTCATCCGCTTCCGCCACGCCCGACAGCACTTCTTGCTCGCGATCGTTGCGCACGCCGACCTTGATCTCGATCTTGTCCGCCGTCTTCGCTTGGCCTGGCTGCTTTTCGACCAGCTTGCTCACGTAGAACTTGCCGTCTTCTTTGAGGACCGCCTCGATCGGCAGCTTCAGCACGGCTTTGCGCACGTCGATGTGAAACTTCACGTCCGCCGTCATGCCTGGCCTTATGTCCGACAGCGCGCCCGCGTCCAGCGTCGCTTCCACCGGGAAGATGTCCGTCTCTTTGCCTTTGGGCGTAATCGCCGCTGGCGCAATCTTGGACACCTTCGCGCTGTAGCTCTTGCCGGGCAGCGCATCGAGCGACAGCGTCACCTTCTGATCGAGCCGCACCTTCGCCACGTCGATTTGGTTTAGCTCGACCTTGGCAATCAGCGTCGACATGTCCGCCACCACCAGCAGCGACTTGTCGTCAAAGGTTGCCATCGTGCCGGGCACCACCGTCTCACCCGCGCGGATCGTCCGCTGAATCACCGTTCCGTCGATCGGCGCCACAATCCGCGAGTAGCGGAGCTGATCTTCGGCCACCTTCAGCGCCTCTTTGGTCTGCGACAGCGCGATCTTGCGCGTCGTCCACTCGTTTTCCGCCAGATCCACGTCCGCTTGCGCCACCGCTCGGTCCAAGAGCGCCCGCTTCCGCCGGTCCAGCGTCACCTTCGCGAAGTCGAGCCCCGCTTGCGCCTTGTCCACTTCCTGCTGCGCTCGCACCACGCTGCGCTGAAACTCGGTCGGGTCCAAAAACAGAAGGAGCTGCCCCGCTTTGACCGGCATTCCTTCTTCGATCAGCACTTTTTCCACCTGACCGGCGACCTTGGATCGGACCGCTACTTTTTCGCGCGGCTCGATCTTGCCAAGCTCGGTCACGGCCACTTCCAGGTCGCCCTTTGTGACCTTGGTGAGCAGCGACGGATCAAACGCCGACTGCTTGCCCATCTTTTTCTTCCACGCCATCCCGCCGCCCAGCAGCAGGATGAGCGCCACCGCCACCCCGATGAGGGTCGGCCACTTGCTTCGCTTCTTTGTAAAGTCGCTCATGTCCTGTTCCTGCCTAGCGGGCCGGGCTCTCGCCCTCGGTTGACAAAAGAGAGGTCGGCGGCAGTCGTCCCGCCGCGAGGTACAGCTCTCCCCAGGTCTGTGCAATCGTCGCTGCCTGGTTCGCCAGGTTCACTTCCTGCGTCACCAGATCCACCGCTGCGTCGATCAGATCGAGCACCGCCACGTCCCCGCTGCGGTAGCGTCGCTCCAAGATGTTTAGGTTGTCGCGCGCAATGTCGCGGCTCTTCGTCAGTGGCTCACGCATTCGGTACAGGTGAATCAGCCGCGCGTGCAGCACCCGCACATCCGACTCGATGGCGCGACCCACCCGGCGCTCTTCCGCTTGCAGCCGCTGCTCTTCCAGCTTCGCGTCGCGCACCGCCGTGTACGTGTTCAGCGTGTCAAACAGGTTGATGCTGAGCGATCCACCGACGAACACCGAGCCCGTGATGTTGGTAAACGGGTTGGCCGAGCTGTTCGCCACACGCGCCCCAATCAGCGGGTTATACGGGTTATTCGAAAACTGCATCAGCCCCGACAGCGACAGCTGCGGATAGTACGTCGAGCGTGCAATCCGCACCGCCTGTGACTGCGCCAGCACCTGCGTGTGGGCCGCTCGCAGCTCGGGCCGCTGCGACCGCGCATCCGCCAGAAGCTGATCCACGTTTTCCATCGTCGCCGGGGGCGGCGGTGGCAGCTCCGTCGATTCCGCCAGCGCCGTATCAAACAGCGTCATCCCCAGCAGCACCCCAAGCTGTGCCTTGGCTTCCAGCAGCCCACCTTCTAGGTCCGCTCGCCGCGACACCTCGCTCTGCCTTCGCGACTCCATCCGGTTCTGATCGATGACCGGTGCCAGCCCGTTTTTCACCCGCGCCGCGATCGCCGCCGCTGCTTCGTTGAAGCGCTCCAGCGACTGCCGCGATACGTCGAGCTGCAGCTCCAGCCGTCGCGCCGCCCAGAATGCCCGCAGCACATCGAGCGCAATCTGTCGCTCGCTCTGCCGCAGAGACGCTTCCGCCGAGTCCCGCAGGTGCTGCGCCCGCTCGACCGTGGCCGACACCCGAAAGCCGGTAAAGATCGGGACGTTTAGGTTGGCCGCCAGGTTGAACTGACCGAGCCCGCCGGTCTGAATCGTGTCCCCCACCAGATACTGCCCGCTTGCGGCAGCGCACTCCGACTCGGTGGGAACGCTCAGGCCACCGCCGCCCAGCGAGTAGAGCTGAAACGGCGCATACAGACCGCCCCGAACCGGCGCGAGCGTCGAGCACACCGGCGACGGCGGACTGCCACCCAGGTTGCTCGCCCGATACTGCTCGTTGACGAACGCATCGACCCGCAGCGAAAAGCGGTCGAGCTGCGCGCGCGTCACCGCCAGCTGGCTGCGATCGCGCGTCTGCTTGGCGGACACCACACCTGGGTCGCGGCCAAGCCCCAGCTCCATCGCTTCCCGCAGCGACAGCGCCTTGGCTGGCTGAGCGTCCCCCGGCTGCGGCTGCGCCCACGACACCATCGGCACAAGCCCCACGCCGAGTCCCAGCCAAAGCCCGAGCGTCCATCCTCGCCTGCGACAGCCGCTAGACATGGATGCGCTCCTGATTCTGTTCGTCCGACACAATCCGTCCGTCTCGGAAGCGAACAATCCGCTCGGCGTAGGCCGCCACCTGCGGCTCGTGCGTCACCAGCACCACCGTCATCCCACCGCGATGAAGATCACAAAACAGCTTCATGATTTGGTCGGTCATCTCTGTATCCAGCGCGCCGGTTGGCTCATCGGCCAAGAGCAGCACCGGCTGCGTCACCATGGCGCGGGCAATCGCCACCCGCTGCTGCTGCCCGCCCGACAGCTGATTGGGGTGATGATCCATGCGATCGCCGAGCCCCACCCGCCGCAGCGACTCTGCCGCCCGCCGCGCCCGGTCCGCTTTGGGAACCCGTCCGTAGACCAGCGGCACCTCGACATTGGCCAGCGCCGTATGCCGAGGCAGCAGGTTGAAGGACTGAAACACAAAGCCGATCTTTTGGTTGCGCAGCCGCGCCAGCTCCGTCTCGTCCAGGTTTTCCACCGGCACCCCATCGAGCCGATAGCTTCCTGACGACGGCTTATCGAGCGAGCCGATGATGTTCATCAGCGTCGACTTGCCCGATCCGCTCTGACCCATGATCGCGACCAGCTCGCCGCGACAAATGGTCAGATCCACGCTACGCAAGGCATGCACTTCGACATCTGAGGTTCGGTAGACCTTGCTCACCGCGCGAATGTCGATCACGGGCGGTGGCGTGGCCGCAGGCTGGGTCATGGCGCAAACAAGTCCTTGTTCCGGGCTCAGACCCGGTGGTCGGTTTACTTGGGCTGTGCGTGGATAACAGGCGAGGTCGGAAAACGCTTCCAAAAATTTAGCGGGCGACGAAGGGCTCCGGGAAGGCGTCGCGAGCTCCGCCGATGATGAACTGCTCCGCGATCGCCACCAGCAAAAGTCCCATCACCCGTTCCAAGATCGCCCGGCCCG
>ERZ724519.915-NODE-915-length-12437-cov-5.230900_pt1 | contig 12437 bp, 9 predicted proteins | sample MGYA00376052_ERZ724519 | MGnify/ENA primary metagenome ERZ724519 (study PRJEB28724, sample SAMN07190883) | activated sludge metagenome | isolation source: activated sludge of sewage treatment plant in Hong Hong | place: Hong Kong | collected 2016-03-17 ... | reverse complement strand
TGGACCAGGTGTTCGCGTTCGAGGGCTATCTATGATCTTGGGGATGTCGACGGCGGCGGTTGTCTCGATCTCGTGACCGCGGGGACGGGGTCTCCACCGCGCTTGACCACGGGCGCCTCGATCTCGATCCACGTGGCGCCGCTCGAGCCCGCACCGCCATCGCCGCCCAGACCGCTCTCCCCGTTCTCCCCGGACGACGGCGCTCTCGACGGCCCCGGCGCGCGCCGGGGCCGTCGACCCGCGCTCAGCAGTCGTTCGGCGAGCAGATCACCCAGCCGGTGATCGCCATCGTGTTGTTGGCGTCGTTCCAGTTGCCCTGCAGCGCGCAGCCCAGGTCACGCCGGTAGATCCGGTAGCTGACGTTGTTGTCGCCGTTCGGCTCGAAGTTCGTGCAGCCGACGTCGCCGTTCACGTTGTCCGTCATCCAGAACGTGCACGGCTGCCCCTGGCACTTGCCCTGCCAGTTGATGATCCCCTGCGCCCCGTTGCTCTTGGGGAAGATGTTGAGCACGTTCGCCTGCGCCATCCCGTTCCAGTCGAACACCGCCTGCGCGTGCGGCTTCGTGCGGGTGACGAGGATCTCCATCCCGACCGCGGAGCACTTGGCCGCGTACGCGTCCTGGTTGGTCGTCAGCGCCGGATCGTTGAAGCGGACCATCGTATACCCGCACTCACCGGCGTCCATGTCGCAGTGCACCTTGAGCGGCGCGATGTTCCCGTTGCCGTCCGGGTCGATCATGTAGTCCCCGTCCGGCGTCATCGGCGCCGCGATCTTCAGCTCCTTGCAGCTCTTGGCGTACGCGCACACGTTGTTGATGCAGTTGCCGACCCCGCAATCGCCCTGCGCCGCGCACGCGTTACCGAGCCCGCACTTCATGCACGTCGGCCCGCCGCAGTCGACATCGGTCTCCTTCCCGTTCTTCTTCCCGTCCATGCACGTCGGCGCCTTGCAGGCCGACGTGCACATGTCCGTCTCGTCCGCGTTCGCGTCGTCGCACTCCTCGACCCCGGCCTGAACCACCCCGTCGCCGCACTTCGCCACCAAGCACGAATTGAGGCACGCATCGGTGTCCGTCATGTTGCCGTCGTCGCACTCCTCCCCCGGCTGCAGCTTCCCGTCGCCGCACGACGCCAGCGTGCAGTCATTCCCGCACCCATCGTTGTCGACCATGTTCCCATCGTCACACAGCTCCCCCGGCCCAACGAACCCATCACCACACTTCGCATTCTTGCACCCCGCAACACACACATCGCTGTCATCAGCATTGCCGTTGCTGGCTACGTGGGTCGCAAACGGGCTCAATTCTCGCTTATGCGGCACTTTTCTCCGCCACCGCCGAAAATCGAACCAAGATCGAACCAAATCCGTCCCATGAAGTGAGATCGTGTTACCGCGCAGTACGCCGTAGAAGTTGCCGACGGCCGCGGGGTCCGGCAGCCGCGCGGCCGCCGCGGCTCCCAGGGGCCGGAGGCTGTCGATCCCCGGGTGTGCCCTGGAGGTGTGCCAGGACGGTGAGCGCTGGCGCGCATCCTGTCGCTTCCAACCCGGTCCATGGGGCAGGTCATGAGGCGCTCCGAGCCCTCAGCGGCGGGAGCGTCGTCGGGCCTTGTTCTGGCCGCGGTACTCGGCGACCGCGGCGTCCCACTCGGCGAGCTCATCCTCGTTGAGGTGCTTGGCGTTCTCCGCGGTCACGAGGCGGCCGGTCTTCTCGAAGGCGTAGATGAACTCTGGTGGGACCTTGGCCTCGCGGAGCACGTGCAGCATCGTGTCGCGGATCTTGCGATCCAGGGCCGAGTCACCGGGTCGATGGGGCTGTTCAGCCTGCTTGGCTGTTGCGTTGCGAAGGCCCAGGGCCATGCTGCGAGCCTGGACGGCGAGGTGCGTGTGCGTCAAGGGCGCTGGCCGCGGTGGGGGTCGTTCGCCCCGTCATCTCGGCAAGATCTCGGCTGCGAGACGCGGCCCGCGTTGGTAACGTCGTGCGAGGGGACGAGCATGCGCAAGGACGCCGTCGACGCCGACGAGAATCCGGAGCACGCGATGCAGCTCGCCGCGTTGCGGGAGGACAACGCGGATAAGCTCGACGAGCAGGAGGATGGTGCGGACGAGGACGACGAGTCCGACGACGACGAGGCGGACCCGTACCGCTTTCTGCTCGAAGAGGACAGCCGGGCGCCCAGCCTCGTCCCCGAGGAGAACCCCCGTAACGTGCTCGCGGGGCGGATCGAGATCCTCGAGATCATCGGCCAGGGCGGCATGGGGGCCGTGTGGCGTGGGTACCACCTGAAGCTCGCGCGGCCGGTCGCGGTGAAGGTGCTCGACGACACGCTCCAGCTCCGCGCGGATGGCCGGGAGCGCTTCATCCGCGAGGCACAGGCGCTCGCCAGGCTCGATCATCCTGGCGTGGTGCGGGTACATGACTGCGACGAACTGCCCGACGGCAAGCTGTACCTGTGCATGGAGCTGCTCGAGGGCGAGACGTTGCGCGAGCTGATCATGCGCGGTGAGCGGCTCGACGCGCTCGCAGTCATCGACATCGGCCGGCAGGTCTGCGCGGCGGTCGGGGCGGCGCATCTGCGCGGGATTCTCCACCGTGATCTGACGCCGTCGAACATCATCCGCCTGCGCGACGATGGGCGGACGATCAAGGTCATCGACTGGGGTCTCTGCAAGTATCTCGATCTGTTCTACGTGCGGACGCCACCGAAGTACGGGGCACCGCCGGGCTCGCGGCTCGTCACGCCGCTCGGGGCCCGCTTCGGGACGCCCGAGTACATGGCGCCGGAGATGATTCTCCCGAAGGATCTGGGGCCGCCGAGTTTTCGCACCGACGTCTATGCGCTCGGCGTCGTGCTGTACGAGCTGCTGACCGGGCGTCACCCGTTCACGCCCGGTGAAAGACGGATGCCACGCCCGATCCGGGAGGTTCTTCCTGGTTTCGAGTACACCGCGCTCGAGGATGCCCTGCGCGCCGCGCTCTCGTACGACCCGGACCAGCGGATTCAGACGATGGCCGCGTTCGGTGAGGCGCTGGAGGGGGCACAGGTGTCGATCAAGGCGTCACTCGCCGGCGTTATTGACGACGCGCAGGGTCGCGAGGACGCGGCGCCTATCGGCGGCACGTCCGGATCGGGCCTTCGCACTCGTCCACGGCGCGAGGGGGCGCGAGCTGTGGTCATGTTCGGGTTGGCCCTCGTCGTCGGCGCAGGAGGTGGTGTGCTCGGCACCCTCGCGTTGCACGGCGGCGCGGTGGTTGAAGATCACGAGGCTAGAATCCTGGCCGCCGAGCTCGAGCGGGAGAGCGCCGGCAGACGTGCGGCAGAGTTGCGCGCCGCGACGTGCGCGGAGGCGCTGGATGCCGCTCGCGTATCGAGCACGCCGCACGGCGCGGAGCTCGAGCGCCCCGTCGAGTCGCACACCGACAGGTCCGGGGAGCCGCCGACGGTCCCGCAAGTTCTCGCGGCCGCTGTCGTGCCGAGCGACCGCCCTGTGCGCGCTCGGTCACCGCGTTTGTCGCGCGGCCAGACGTTCGCAGAGGTGATGACGCGGCTCGACGCGAAGATCCGCGGCTGCGCGCGTGACACCGGCGTCAAGGACGAGCGGATCAAGGTGCGGGTGCGGTACAAGGGCGATGCGATCGAATCGGTGCGCGTCCTTCGGATGAGCCAGGAGCACCCGATCTCGAGCTGTGTCGAGACCATCGTCCGCGGTGCCTCGCCGCCGCAGGGGGCGAGCCCGGTCGAGGACTTCGATTTTGTCGTGGCTCCGGGCGACGTCGGGAGGTAACGGCGCGATGCTCTCGGTGATTTTCGGCGCTCTCTTGCTCGCCTCGCCGACGGTGGTCGAGCCCTCGGCCGACTCGTTCGCGTCCATCTCCGGCGAGCCCTCGCGGGAGAGCGCCCGCTCGAGGAATTCGAGGATGCACACAAGAACTTCGACGCGGCGTTCCTGGTCGCCGAGGATGCCCGGTACCTGTGCCGCGCGCTCGCGGTCGCCGACCTGGCGCTGGTCAGGTTGACGTTCGCCGACGAGCAAGCGCGGCTGTCGTGGGAGGAGACGCGACGCGACGACCTCGAGCGGCTGCGGGCGGATGTGTCGAGCTGCAGCGCGCCGCCGACATGCGCGGCATGATCGCCGCGGCCAGGGCCGAGCAGCGAAAATTTACGCAGGCCGAAGATCAACGCTTCGATGCGCTGGCCGGCGACTTGCTCCGTGGGCGCGACGTGGCGATCGGTGTCGGCGTGGCCGGTGTCGTGACCCTCGCGGCCGGCGTCGCCGTGCTGGTGAAGCGGAGGCAGTTGATGCGAGGATATGCTCTCTTGCCCTACGGCGGCCCCCACGGCGTCGGAGCCCATCTCCGGTTGAAATTCTGAACGAGGAGACGACGATGCGCGCGCAGACCTTTTTTTGGATGACGGCCCTGGTGTCGGCCGGGTGCATTCAAGATCTGCTCGACGCGGGCGCTGCGTTGTCTCCGGACACGGATACGACGAGCTCGAGCGGGACGACTGCGGCCGAGATGCCGACGCCGACGACGTCGGGCGGCTCGGGCGTGCAGACCGTGACGGGCCTGTCTGGTGAGGCGGACGGGACGAGCGGGACCACCGCAATCGAGACTACGGAGACCCCCGAGCCGAACGCGCCTCCGATGGTCGAGCTGCTCGCGGTCCCAGACCATCTCGGAGAGGCCGGCAAGGCGTTCCTCCAGCTCGAGGCGAGTGCCGACGTGGTCAAGGTGCGGCTGTCGCTGGATGGCGCCCCGCTCGCCGAGCTGACGCCCGCCGACTTCCCCTATGTCTACGAGGCGCTGTCGGCGAAGGACAACGGCACGCCGCACGTGTTCACCGTCGAGGTCGACGACGCGGAGGGGTTGACGGCGACGGATGACGCCGAGCTGACGGTGCTGCTCCCACCGAGCGGGGCACAGAAATGCCTCTTCACCGACAGCGGCGCCGTGTCGAGCGTGATCTCGGCGCTCGTGTACACCGACGAGGCGATCGTCGCCGTCGGCGCGAGAGACACCGGCGCCGGCTACAGGGCGACGATCTGGAAGCTCGACCCCGACCACTGCGAGGTCGTCTTGCCCGGCTGGCCGAAGTCCCTCGCGGACTGGACGGCGGAGCCGGCGTTCGCGGCCTTGCCGTCGCGCGCGGCGGCCGTGGACGTCGATCAATTCGGCAACTTGGCCGTTGGCATCAACTTGACGAGCGGAGGCGTACCGCAGCGCTACGTCGCGTTTCTCACCGCGGACGGGGCGCGGCTGTGGGAGAAGCCCGGCAAGATCGGCGAGGAGGTCGCGGGGGTGGCGATCACGCCGGAGACGGTCGTCGCCGTCGGCTGGGGGCGGACGAACGAGGACCCGATCCGCACCGACGCGATGCTCTGGCGCCACCTCGAAGGAGGCGGCGTCTGGCCCACGAGCCTCAAGGCACCGTTCACGCCGGACGAGGTCTCGCCGGACCTGACGAACCAGTGGAGCGAATGGGCGCGCGCGGTGCTGTACGACTCGCAGGCGGGTGTCTTGGTCGTCGTGGGAGACCGGGAGCTGAAGACGGCCGACAACAAGGTCTATCGCCGCGGCTTTGTCGCCCGCTTCGCCCCGCTCGGCGGCAAGTTCGGACTCCCCTGGACGTCAACCGGGGATCCGCTGCTGAACGACGGGATCAACGCGATCACCCGCTGCGGAGGCGACATCCTGCTCGGAGGCTGGGCGCAAGACTGGCTCCCGGGGTCGCTGCCCACGCCGCTGACGCGCTGGCTCGACCCGGACGGCACCGCGACCGCGCGCGTCGTCGAGTCGATGGCGGGGACGCAGACCTTCGGGATCGGGTGCGACCGCGAAGGCAAGGTCGTTCACGGCGCGATGCGGGTCTCAGGGCAGCTCGACGCCCAGGTGTTCGCCTTCCAGGACCCGAAGGAGCCGCGGCTTTGGTACGACGCGGGCTCGCCAGGGAACGACGGCGCGGGCGCGGTGCGCTGCGATAGTCGTGGATTTTGTGCCTGGGGTGGGTTCAGGACGCTGCTCGGGAAAACGAGCGCCGTTCTTCGGGCTCATCATCCATGAGCATTTGGCTCAAACAACGTGGACGCACTACAGGATGGGCCTATCAGGCTCCGAAAAGACTCTCAAGTCGAGACCGATTGCAACCTTCACCTTTAGCCGAACACTCTCATACAATCGTCTAGCGCCTACACCTTCCTTGCATACCAGAAGCTTCGCCGCTATAACATTTGCGATCAGCTTCGTCAGAAAAGTGACATTATGACGAAATTCACTCCCGCAATCAATAAACCCCGATCCGTCGTTAAATTCACAATACTCCTCCTCACTCCCGAGTTCCTCAAGCAGTTCGCACATACCGCTCAAGCGCACCTCGGCCGAGGTTTCCAAATTTCTGCGCGCTCGGGACATCTGTTCCTCATCTGCCGCATGAACTAGCCTTACATAAGCAACAAGCGGAAGCGTTCGAATCCAAGCGGCCGTATAGAGCAATGCCTCGTCGCGCTCGATAAGCTCGGCAACAGTTGTTGCGCTCGGGTACCCGAGATCTGCGAGTCTTCCGTTGAGGGCGGTGAAAAATGCAGCCGTCTCTGTCTCCAAGAAGTCAATCGACGAGACTCGCAGCAGGCACAAAGAACGCACCCCCCAGCATTCGGTTTCGAGATAAATATGCTCCTGGTAGGTCTTCAACGCACCCGGCTTCGCCGCGTTCAGCGTGAGCGCCGCGTGGGCAATCAGTCGGGAGAAAGACAGCCGATCCAGAGTTCTCTTCTCAAGCGACGCAAAGCCGGCTCTGTGAACAAGCTCGACAATGAGCTCTCTTGCAAAATACTCAGGCGAGGCTCCTTCTATATCCTCGGAAAAACGAGGGTCCCTCGTGACAATCTCGGTCAATTTCCTGAAGAGCGTTCCAACGTCACCATGATCAAAGCTCCAGTCAACGGACCTGATGAATTCCTTCCAGGAATCCCCTCTATCAAGCTCTTCAATGTCGGCTGACAACTCTCTGCGAAGTGTGCCAAAATCGTGCAAATTGCCCAGCAGCAAAGATCGAATATTCTTCCAAAGATTTGCCAGAGCGGACTGGCTCGTCTGCGAGTGAACCAGTGCCCACTCCTTTAGAACATCGATGTCGAGCACTACTCTCGCATTCTCATTGGCTGTTTGCTGTCGAGCTCTGCCTGCACTTGTCGTAAAGACGAACCGTGCACTCACGTGGCGCCGCCGCGCTTGAACATACCCGTGCGCAAACTGCGCGATCGTATACGCAACATCTGCTGTCCTCGCACTAATATTCTGGTCCAATTGCTTAATCTGGATGAACCGTGAGTTCTCTTCGACTTCGCCAAACTCGTTTTTGAGCCGCGTTCGCACGTCGACGTCCTCTATCCCCTCAATGACAAGAATGCTCCCTTCTCGGAGATTTGTCCATTCGATTGCCGCAATAAGGGTTTGTGCATATACGCCTCGAAAGAGGGCGTCAGCCATCCGGTCAGTTCGATCATCAGGAGGCATGGGTCGAGTGTGCAAGAGATCGAGCCCGTGGGGATGTTGCCGGGGGCATGCTGTGGTGTGATATTTCTCACCCTTCGTGATCTAACTGATGCCGCAAGAGCCTGGTACCCTGTGATGGCGCGGGTGATGAATCGTGCCTGGATCGATTCGTCGACTTCCGGAGCGTGACTTCGCGCTCGTGCATTCGTAGGCTCTAGCTTCCATTCATCACCCGCGCTCTGTCTTCTGCCGAGACAACCTAAATGAAGCAAGTGGCGTCAACAGAGATTCGAGTTCCTCCTTTAGAAAACTCTAAAGGTCCGCGTGACGTCGCGGACATGCTTCGAATTCCTCCCGTTGTTCTTGATACATTCTGCCGCGAGGAGACTAAGGCAAAGTTCTACACGAAGCATGAGATTCGAAAGCAATCGGGTGGAACGTCCTTTCGCATCGTCTATGAAGTGCTAGATCCTCTCAAGAGAGTGCAGAAGTTGGTGTTTCTCTGGCTGCGAGATCGTATAGAGTCAGCAGTCCGAACCCGGGATTCACACATTATTCACGGTTTCCAGCGAGGCCGCTCCTTTATCAGCAATGCTTCTCAGCATGTGGGCCAAGGTGTTATCACGGTTGTAGATATTCGTGACTTTTTTGGATCTATCTCTGTCGGGCGAGTGGTTCGTGGTTTTCAGAGTTTAGGCTGCTGTGAGATTGTGAGCGTTGTGTTGGGGGACCTTGTGACGCTGAATGGCACCCTTCCACAAGGCGGACGGTGTAGCCCAATTCTGTCAAACCTTGTTTGCCCCGATCTTGATGCGTGTATCCGTAGGATTGCAGAATCTAGAGATCTCGTAGTCTCGCGCTACGCTGATGATATCACCTTTTCCGGAGTTGGTGTCGTGTCCAAGGAGGAGATTACTTCTTCGCTGCGTCAGATTGGGTTCGATGTTCGCTTGAATAGTTACCGTGTGATGCGGCGTGGTGGGCCACAATACGTGACGGGGCTTTGTGTTGCAGATAGACAGGCGGTGCGAGTTCCGCGCAGCGTGAAACGTTGGTTGCGCCTAGCCTTGTATCATGCAAGGTCGGATTTTCTTCGCCATGCGGAGACAATGGGACGCGAGCCAAGCAGTGAGCTGAACCGGTTGGCTGGCTATGTTCATTATGTTGCGTCCGTTGAGCCGCAGCTTGCGGCGTCGCTTTATCAACAGCTTAATCTCATTCGCGATTCTTACCGTGCACAAACAGGTCAAGCCGGGGGCAACAAGTCTGCGGCGGATGTGCTGGATGAGATAGCCCGTTCGGTGATCCGAGTTTCAAAGCCCAGCTAGGAAGTTGCTCCTACTGCGGGAGCACGAAGCCGTCGCAGAGGGCGACGAGCTCGGCGACGGTCTCGGCGAAGAAGGGCGCGTAGGATTTCTCGCAGATCGAGCCGACGAAGCCATGGTCGACGCCGAGAGCGAACTGCCGGAGCGGGTTCGGAGGGCCGGACTGGTCGGGGTGACAGAGCTGCCAGTAGCCGAGGTCGACGTCGGTCGTGAGGACGAGGACGGCGAAGGCGTCGTCGTCGCCGTGTTTGGCCGTGCGGAGCGCGTCGATCCAGGAGGCCACGGTGCCGGCGGATGCTTCGTCGTAGCCGTCGTTGATGATCGTGGCGACGAGGAGCGCGTCGTCGCGGAGAAAGCCGTCGTTGCAGGCGTCGGGGGCGTTGAGCGCGGGGCCGAGGGCGTGGACCATGGCCTCGGCGGTGGTGTCGCCGCCCCAGACACCGACCTGGGCGATGCAGGCGAAGGCTTCTCCGAGGTCGGGCTCGTCGCGGGTGATGTAGCGCCGGCCGCCGGCGAGCGAACACCGGCGGTTGGTCGCGCCGGTGCCGGCGGGGAAGGTGACGCCCGCGCCGATCTGCTTGTCGCAGGCGTCGATCGCGGCGCTACACAGGGGCGGATCGCCCTGGGGGTCGCAGCTCGTCGTGCAGGCGGCGCAGTCCGGGATCGAAAAAAGGTTGTCCGGGTCGGCGACGAGGATGTGGACGTCGAACTCGGGCAGTTGCTCCTCGATCGCCGCCATGAACTCGGGGAAGGCGTCGATGAGCTGGGCCTGGTGGTCCTGCATGGTGCCGTCGGCGCTGATGGCGAACAGAAAATCGATCTTGCCCTGGCAGCCGATCGGGGGCGGGTCGCCGAAGTCGGGGATCGGCATGTCGAGCAAGAGGCCGCTGCTGCTCGCGGCCGCGGATCCTGCCGAGGTCGAGTCCTCGCCGCCTGTGGATGTGCTGCTGCTCGAGCCGGTCGAGCTGCCGCCGGTGGTCTGCCCGGAGAGGGTCGTGGGCGTCGGCGTCCCGAACCCGGTCCCGTCCTGGCCGGCGTGGCAGGCGCACGCCAGCGCGAGGGCGAGGAGCAGGGGCCGGTGCCGTGGCCGCATCGTTGGGAGCGTAGCGCAGGGCGGCGGCGATCTCTAGCGCGGGTCCGTCAGACGGCGCGGCGCTGGTGAGGTCGCGGTGCCCCGGAGCGTGTGGAGGTCAGGCGGATGTGTGTTCCTCGGTGGTGTGCTCGGGTCGCTCGAGCCAGCACGTCCGCAGCCAGTCACGAAAATCACCGCCGAGCTTCACGAGGGTCGCGTAGTTCAGGGCGTCCTGCGCTGCTCGGCGCTGCGGGTGAGCTGGATCGGCGCGGATCGCTGCGAGATCAGGGAAACGGCGCTCGGCGGCCTGGATGCGGGGCTCGAAGAATGGTTTGGACCACGGGTATCGCCAGTAGTAGTCCCAGAAGTAGACGGAGCCGTGGTCCTCTGAGCGCGTGGAGAGGCAGAGCAGCGAGCTGCCGGGGCAGATGCCGATCGCAAGGACACCGCGCGGGAGAAATCCCTCGGCGTCGTGGGTGTCGCGGAGCTCGAGCAGGTCGCCCGGCGTGTCGGGCTGCTCGTGCGCGGTCACGGGGAGGCCGAATAACTCGGCGACGACGTCGACCTGGGAGTCGCGTTCGAGGCGGCCATCCTTGTGGAACGGAACCTGTGTGCGGAAGCAGAGCTGCGGGTCGCCGAGAAAGCCGCCGTTGAAGCGCTGCAAAAATGCCTGATACGACCGCGGGAGTTGATCCCAGAGGGCGCGCCGGTCGCCGACGAGGCGCGCCGGGTCGAGCCGGGGGTACGACTTCGTGATCGGGAGGGTGTCGAGGTCTGGCGCGTGCATCGGCTGTCCGGTCAGTGGCCCGAGAACCCGCCGTCGTGCCCGGTCTTGCGGTGGGCGCCCGCGGGGACGAGCTGCATGGTCTTGCCGTCCTGGTGATGGTGCCACTGGTAGCCGTCCGGTGTCTTGTCGAAGCCGGCGGCCTTGTTGGCGGCCCGAGCGTCGCGTGCACGGTCGCCGGTGAACTCGATCTGCACGTCCTTCTTGGAGACCTTCGAGAAATCCGGGTAGCCGTCGGCGTTGAACGGGACGCCGGTGCCCGGGTGTTTTTGTCCGGCGAGGTGCGCGTTGCGGCGGGCTCGGCCGGGCTTGGCCAGGCTGGCGACGCGCTCGGCGGCCTCCTTCGCGGCCTTGACGGCATTTCTGACGGCGTTCTTGACGGCTTTTCGGGCTTGTCGGAGCGCGAGCTTGGCGCCGAATTTTCCGCCCTTGCCGACGACACCGACCGGGCCGGCGGCGAGGGCTGCCGTGGTATCGTAGGCGTCCGAGGCGGTGAAGGCCCAGTCGACGGCCGACACGGCGAAGTCGAGGACGCCGAGAGCCGCCGACGTGAGGCGGGCGGAGCGCAGCTCAGCGAGGGCGCGCTCGTGGGCCACGGCGGCCATGCGGCTGTCAAAGCCGGTGTTGGGGCTGTCGGGATAGTTGTCGATGACGCCGGGGCGATGTTCGTGGCCGTGCGCGAGACCTTTCTTGCCGGTCGGGTCGGTGAAGGTGACGGGGTTGCCACCGACGTAGCCGTAGGGGTTGGCCTCGGCAGGGGTCGAGAGCGCGGCGTCGGGGTTGTCGAGCAAGAAATGTGGGTCGGGGCTGGTCCAGCGGCCGAGCGCGGGCAGGAAGTGGCGCGCGCCGATGGCGACGGCGCCGCTGAGCGGGTCGTCTTCCTTGTCGGTGAAGCGGTAGAGCGGCGCGGCGGTGTTTTTCTCCGCACGCCAGGCGAGCCGCGGGGCACCGTAAGGGTCGGCGGCGTCGCGGGCGACGACGCGGCCGTGGTTGTCGAGGACGAGGGCCGCCGAGCCGAGACGGTCGGCGACGTGGAAGCGGGTTTGTGCATCGGGGACGAGTGGGCGGTCGGAGGCGCCGTGGTGGCAGCTCAGTGTGATGCTGGCGAGCGCGAGCACGGCAGGCGCGATGCGCCAGCGAGGGCGGGCTGTCCGGCTCGCGGCGGAACACAGCGCGAGGAGGCCGAGGAGCAGGAGCACGACCAGGCCGCCGAGTTGTCGCGGGCTGGTTGGTGTGGTGGTGCCGGGAGCGATGGAAAAATCGCCGAAGCCGCCTGCGGGCATGGGAACGGGGCTCTCGGCGAGCCGCTCTCCGGCGAAGAAGATCCAGCGGACGAGCTGACCGTCGCGGACTTCGGCATTTTTCGTGAAATACAGGACCTCGTGCTCGAGGCGGCCGCTCGCGTCGTACTCGCGGCGGATCGCCCGCTCGCCGGTGTAGGCGTGGACGTGCTCGACGCGGCGACCGTCCGCGGCGGTGAACGACTGCACGCGGCCGTGTGGATCGTGGCGCCAGGAGCCGCCAGGTAGCGGGCCTTCGCCGGTGATTTCTGCGAGCTGGCCGGCGGCGTCGTAGTGGAGCGCCTGGTGATCGAGCGCGACGGCGGCGTGGGGGCGCGCGTCGTCGTAGGCGAGCACGTGGCCGGCGTGGTCGAGGAGATTTCCGTCGTCGCTGTGACGCCAGGTGTGCGACGTGCCGGCGACGTTGTGCCCGACGAGGCGGCGCAGGTCAAGACGCCGATCCTCGGCCTGTATGGGGCCGAC
>ERZ724519.914-NODE-914-length-12445-cov-4.068281_pt1 | contig 12445 bp, 12 predicted proteins | sample MGYA00376052_ERZ724519 | MGnify/ENA primary metagenome ERZ724519 (study PRJEB28724, sample SAMN07190883) | activated sludge metagenome | isolation source: activated sludge of sewage treatment plant in Hong Hong | place: Hong Kong | collected 2016-03-17 ... | reverse complement strand
GTTTTACGTGTGATGCATGGGAGTTGGTGGCATTAACTGCCAATATCCCTGCATCCATAGTATTGGTTTATGAATTTAGCGTAAAAAATAGGAAATGAAAGAATGGATTAAAAGCCTATTTAGTGGCAAAAAGAAAAAGTTTAATGTAGTTGGTGACAAGCCAGAGCCAATAATAAACAGGCATAACGCAAGGGTAAAAGGGTCTGAATTGTTATCCGGTAAATTCTTTATTTCTCCTAATTCATGGGTTGAAATTGACGCAAGTATATTTGAAGGGAAAGAAATAGACCCTGAGAAATACTATAATGTTGAAGCAGAATCAATTAGCCAATGATCGAGAATGTACTATGGGGGCTAATAGTTTTGGCATTTATAACAAGTTTGAAAATTAAAAACCAATAATATGACACTTACAGGAAGCATTAACCTCACAAAAATAAAAAAGGCCATTGAGGAAGGCCAAATAAGCGTATTTAAAACCGAAAGCGGTCAGCTATTGGCAAACATCGCGGTATTCGTAAACGACACACCCGATCAATACGGGAACGACGCCTCAATCAAAGCCCAACCAATCAAAGACAAAACAGATCACAAAATCTATATTGGCAATTTGAAAAAGAAAGCCAATGCAGTAGTTGAGGCAGGAGAGGAACAAGGCATTGCAGACGACTTACCATTTTAAGACATGATCGAACCACTAACAAATCAAACGATAGTCTTTTTGGCTATTATTGGATTAGTTGCCTTAGCAATGCTAATGGCTGTTTTATTAGAATATATACTAAGTAAGTACAAATGATCGACTTAAAGAAAAAGATAATCACCGGCAAAAGCGGAACTATTTACCGGATAGACCCTGAGAATATAAGTGCTGGTAGGTGGCATTATTACATGAGATACGCTACATCGGTGGCTTTGGGTGTAATGTTTCAGGAAGTGTTTGATAGTTACGTTAAAATGAACCAATCCGTAACAACCGGAAATGACATATTAGCTGCAATCTCATTTGTCAAATCGGAAACTGATGAAAAGATAAAATTCATTAATAGGTACAATACCCAACAAGCACCAAAACCACTTGAAATGTGCGCCTTATTTTGTAATGAGGACGGTGAAGACGTTGGAGAATTTAATGATGCCATAATTGCAAAGAAATTTGAAGACTGGAAACATATTCCAATAAGAGATTTTTTTTTGCTTGCGAGTATAGCGACGCCAGGATTCGTGGAAGAATACAACAGGCAAATGGAAAACGAAAAAGGCAAAGATTCACCCCAAGCGTAGCCGAAATTGAGGAATTGGACACTAAAATATTTTTATACGTAACAAAAAAATCCGGTTACCCAATCGAATATCTAAGGAGAATGCCACACTTTGACTTTATTAAACTTTATGAAACACTAACCCACATAGATGAGCAAAGCAAGAAATAAAACATTTGCAGGAGTGATCCACCATAGCACAATGGTTGATTGGGTATGGTTCGGCTATGCCCTAAAGTGTAAAGAGGCCGGCATTGACATGAGAAAAGCCGCTGAAGAGTTTTGTGCAAGCTCCCTGATCAACGACGACAAAGAGCTAAAACCTGAGCATCTGAGAGTATATTTTTACAGAGTACTAAAAAGATTAATGGATGCAAGAAGCCAATCAACAACAAGTGATAGCTCCGAACAGGGTGCTGCTGGAAACAGTGGCGGCATTAAAACGGGGTTATAGGTTAATAGCGCATCAAGGTGGGACGTATTGTTTTGCCCCTGAGACATTGGTAATAACAGCAAATGGGAGTAAGCCTATTTCGGAAATAAAAAAAGGTGAATTAGTAAAGTCGTTCAATGAACAGAATGGCATTATTGAGTTCAAAGCGGTGAAAGATAAATTTCGTTACGCTAATGAAAAAAGGACTGTAAAAATTATGTTAAAAAGCGGAAAATCAATAACTTGTACTGAAGACCATAAATTTTATTACAAACAAAAATGGGTTCCAATTAGTGAAATTTTAAAACAATTTGATGAAAGAGATTCCAGGATTTAGCAGATATTTTGCAACTGAAGATGGTAGCCTTTATTCTAAGGATTACAAAAGGACTGGATTGACAAAAGTAATTAAGCCGGCAAAAGATGCAAACGGCTATTTGCGAACCATGCTATTATCTGACAATGGCAAGTATTGCACCGTAAAAGTTCACCGGATAGTTGCACTTGCCTATTTTGGACAAAGCGATTTAACCGTAAATCACAAAAACGGCATAAAGACGGACAACAGTGTTGCAAATCTTGAATACTGTACAAGATCAGAAAATATGCTCCACTCTTATAGGGTTCTTAATAATCCATCATCTATGAAAAGTGGATCAGAAAATATAAACGCAAAGTTGAACGCCACGCAAGTTTTGGAAATAAGGAAGTGGGCAAAAGAGCATGGACGGTATTATGGTCGCAAGGAATTGGCTAAAAAGTACGGGGTAACAGAGTCGCATATAAAGGACATTGTAAATGACCAAACCTTATGGAAATCCGCTTAGACGAAATTGAATCATGGGAGTACGATAATAACGTTCCATTTGTTTACGACTTATCTATTGACGGTAATACAAACTATTTTATTGAGGACAATTTCTTAGTCCACAATTCAGGGAAAACTTACGGTACACTTGCGGCATTAGCAATTTACCTGGCTGAATGCGAAATAAAAGAAGATTGGTTAGTTGTCGGTCAGGCATCAACCGAAATGGAAACAGGGGCTTATAAAGATTGGTTGGACATAATGGACAAAATGCCAATCGGGGTGATGGTAAACAAAACTACACGTAAATGGAAAGTCGGTAAGTCATTTATTATTTTCAAAACCATAGATACAATTGGTAAAGCCAAATCCGGTAAAAGAGACGGGGTTTTTATTAATGAGTGCAACCACCAATCATGGGAGATAGCGGAGCAGTTAATTATCAAATCAAAAAAAGTAATAATTGACTGGAACCCAACGGCAAAATTTTGGTGGCACAAAAAGGTAAAGCCAAACTTAGCCGATTATATTCCTTACCACACAACACGAACAACGTACCATGACAATAAAGCCTTAGACGAGGACACCAAAAGGCGTATTGAAAATATGTGGAAAGACGACCCGTATAAATACGCTGTTTATGTTTTGGGTATGGACGGCAAACGAGAGGGGCTAATAATACCTGAATACCAAACCTTCAGAGATTGGCCGGAATACGGCAAAAGCAGGGGTTATTTTCTTGACTTTGGATTTACAAACGATGTGACAGCTTTAGGTGAGGCAAAAATCGTTGGTGACGCAATCTATTCAAAGGAGATCATTTATAAAACGGGTCTATTGACGCGCGATTTAAACGATCTTATGTTAAAGGTTGGTGTTGACAAACGAATACCGATTTACTGCGATAATATACCAAAAGAAGTGGCAGAATTGGGCGTTTATGGTTGGATATTAATCAAAACAAAAAAGTTTTCCGGATCGGTCAACCATGGCATCAATGTTTTAAAGCAATATAAACACTTCGTTCACGAATCCAGCCTCCACGCAATGGAGGAAATGGATAATTACGAATGGGTAAAAAAAGACGGTGAATTTATAGAAGTACCAATAGACAAATTTAACCACTACATTGATGGGTTAAGGTATTATGCGGTTGCTAACGCTGGTTTAGCTGTAACACAATCATCACAAAGAGTTTACGGGCAAAGATTAGTGTAGTGCATACCCTTAAATTTGTGGTATGCTTGATTATATTAAAATATTTGAGGAGGCAATCAAAGAAAACAAGCCTCACGAATACTATAAGTTAGTGACAGAGGAGGCTAAGTTTAACAAAGCCATGTACACTGGTTTAGGTCAAAAAGAATGGCTTTTAAATTACCGTAAAGAAGAGACTAAGGAACAAAAAGAGCAAAGAGAAAGAATAACCCGTACCAAGACAAAGCACATTTGCCGAAAGATCGAAAATGTATTTGATGAATTGACCGTATTAGATAAGGCGGCAAAAGCAATCCAAACATCAAACACAAAACAGCAGGAAGACATTGAGAACTGGATATATAATGAAAATTTAGAAGCATTTGCATTTGAGACGGTTAAATATTGGAACCTTATCGATGCAAACGCATTTTGCGTATTTGGGAAAAACAAATATGACGACGTAGAGTTTAGCGTTATCCCGTCCGACATGATATTCAGGTACTACGTCAAAAGCGGTCAACTGCAATTTGTCATCATTAAAATAAAAAGAGACAAGTTTACTGATTATCGTTTATACCACAATGAAGGAGTAATTGACTTTAAGGAGGGGAGGGATAAAGAGGCCAACGAGTTTGTGGGCGACTATACCGTTTACCGTACAAGTACCGGCAAAAATTACGCTTTCTTATTGGGATGGAAAAAGAACCCTGAAACAGAATTTAAGACGTGCGTATCGATCTTTGAGGGAGCCAGCGAACTATTCCAATCCCTTATTTGGGAGGGTTCAGAATTGGATGTTACAAAGGCTCTGCATGGCATTGTAAAAACATTCGCTTATGCTCCAAGATGTAACGCCCGAGTAGAAATTGAAGGGTCGCATTACGAGTGTATCGACGGCATGACTGGGCCTGTAAAATGTTCAAATTGTAACGGTACGGGGCTAAAAATTCATACATCTAACCAGGACATCATTTATTTACCTGAGCCAATAGCAGGTCAAGATAATCCAATTACGTTGGATAAAATGATCCACACTGAACACGTCGCACCGGAAATACTGAATCTTAGGAAGTCGGACATAAAAGAAATTGAGAACGAAATCGTAAAAACGGTTTTCTCTTCAAACTTCACAACCAAATCAGACGTTGCCAAAACTGCAACCGAAACCCTTGTAGATTTAAAGGGGATGTATTCCGCTTTAGGGAACTTAGGCAAACAGGTATCGGAGTTTTTTATTTGGGCGGTAGAATGTTACTGCGATATGATGGGTTACCGTGATGTTCAAATATCGCACGGCTACGCATTAAATCTTAAACTTGAAGACCTCGACACCTTGTTGGATCGTAGAGCAAAAGCGATTGAAGCTGGTGTGCCAATGGAGATAGTAAATGTTATTGACTTTTCTATTATGAAAAAACAGCACGTAGATAACCCGGTTTATTTGGATAAGTTTAGCATTTGGAAACAGTACATGCCTTTATCCGATAAAACGGAACAAGAAAGAACGTCAATAATAGCAGGGCTTGACGCTAAAGACCCATTAAGAATTAAATACATCTATTGGGTTGACATCAAAAGGAATATTGAAGACAAGGTAAAGGACTTTGATAAGAAGCCCCACCAAATAAGGCTAAAGCTAATAGAAGACGAGGTAAATGCCATTATAGCTTCCATGCCATCAGATCAATTGCCACGTGTTAATTTGAATGCCTAATGGACGATTTAATAGATGGGTTGATAGAAGACACGAAAAGGCGTGTTAAAAAACTTGAAAAAAAGCTATACGATACCGTATTGGATCATTTCACCGGTGAGCTGGATATCCAAGACAAAAAGATAAAAGTCGGTGGAAATGTCAAGGTAGTTGAAAGTTTATGGAAAGCCATAACAAGGAGCTTGGAAAAAGATTTGATATTATTTGCAAAGTTTGTTTTTGACAGCATCGAGGAAATCTTCAACGAGACTGCAAACCAAACAAAAGATTTTGATCCACGTGCTGTTGCTGTATCTGAGATCGTGAAAGAAACGGTAATGGAAAGCGCAAAAAGGAGCATTGAGGCGCAAACAGATTTAAGCGTTGTGTTTTCAAATATAAAGCTAAAATCTGTCTCTTTGATGTCAAAGTACGAGGGGGTAAGTTTAAAGGAACTTAGAGATGCATTAAAAAAACAAATTGTAGTTGAAGGGGCTATTGCTAAATATTGGGATAGATGGACAAAGGACATTTATAGCCAATACCAAAGAGCAGGAGCTAATGAGATACGCAAAGAATTGGGATTAAAGCACGCAATGTATGAAGGCGGGGTAATTGATAGCTCACGGGCATTTTGTGAAGGAAAAAACGGAAAAGTATTTACTGAGGACGAAATAAAAGAATGGGCAAATGAAGATTGGCAAGGCAAAAATGATGGATATGTACCTGAGTTAGATTGCGGGGGGTATAACTGCCGTCATAGGTTAAGATGGATAAGCCCAGAACTTGCTGTACAATTAAGACCAGACCTAAAGAATAAATGACAATAGAAATACCATCATTAGGAATTACCCAGCCAATCGACGACTATACGTTGATTAAGGAGTTGGATTCAAACAAAATAAAGCGTTCGTTTAACGCTGATGTTAAGTTTGAAGGAACCGCATATGATGTGTTATTGGAGCAAACACTAAGCGGAAAAGGCATAGAAGACGCCACTGCAACAGAGCTTTGCGGGGTTGATGAAATATCAATCCAATGCAATATAATGCACAATGAGGGTACGATATTACATAGGTCTTGTTTGTACTCAAAAAAGATATTTATTAAAGATGTCTTGACTTGCATTAAGGATTTTGAGGTAAATATATTTGACTTTGCACCTACCACAATTGGAACTATTCAAGGCACAAAAGAGGAATTTAAATACAACGCAACAGAAATTATACTTGGATTCCAACAAGACGAAGAACCAACATTGCAGTATGTATTACAAAAACTTGGAGGCATACCGGATCAAGGCAGTACATGGACGGTAACTTATGTTTTAATTAATGCCATACCATTTTCAACAACTATAAGCGATCCTACATTTGGGGATTCAGAGCAATATGCGGGGCATATCTGCAATATGGTAGTTATATACAACCGGATTACTTCAAGTGTTCAACATTCGCCTGAATGGGTAGAAATTCCGGGTTCTCCTGGTACTTACTATTTTAGCAATATAACCCCAACTATTTGGAATGCTCCAATATTAACTAATGTACCATACTTTGATCCAATAAGCCAAAACACATCAAATTATATTGCAGCTACCTTTATACGTGGTAGGTTCCCTTATGTAATTGAAAAGCAGATAAGCAATTCTATTTCATTTAATGACGTGGTAGAAAAGATATTTGAATGTACCGGATTAAGTTTGGTATCAAATTTCTTTGGGATCAACAGCGATTCGAGCCAGCCAAACAATGAAGTTTACGAATATGCTTCAATTTATATGCAAGACTTAAAGATTATACAATCTTATGACATAATTAGAGAGGGTGCAATAAATGACAGTTTTGGAATATCAGGAAATCTAAAGGCCAAAAAGTTTATTGAAAGCATTTCCACAATGTTTAATTTGCTTATCATCAATGATACGGTAAGCAATGTATTAAGAATTGAACACGTATCATATTTTGGTACTAAGGGCTTCAATTTTACCACCAACGGCAAAGAATATGGTCTTAGTGACGAAATAGACGTAAACAAGGAGTTGACCGGTTCTGAGACTTGGAGGTTTGCTGCCTTAACGCCTTCAGGATATGAAACCAAAATAACATACGATGTTTTAGGGGATGCACAGGAAAAAGAGACCCCAATAGAGCAAATAATAACCGATGTAATTGGAACGATCAACAACCCTGATTACGAAAAAGACGAATACAAAAAGCTATTCTATATCGTTCAGACGGACGGGGCAAATCTAATTGGTCTTAATACTGGTATGTATATAGCTAACCTAATAAGGAGGTTCCACTATCAAAATAGACCACTTCAAAAAGGTATTCATGACGGTGAAAGTGTATCATTTACAGGGTACTCTTTAGGTATGACAAGTGAATTGACCTATGAAGGAAGTTTAAAGGATTTCATTAAGTTAAACCCCGGAAACAGCGCAAAGATCGCAAATGGTACTTGGCTAATCACTAAAATGGAATATTCCAAAGGAGTAATGAAAATGGGTATTAAAAAATGATAGCGAATACAGGAGCATTTAACCCGTTTGCATGGCACTCTAATCGACGGGATATTAGAACATATGTCATTTACAAGCTAAAGGATATTGACTTTATTTTGACAGGCGAATACACGTCTGCCAAGCTGGTTAATATGGCAACAAATGCCGAAACAGGACTAACCGTAACAACCCAAACCTACGATGTAGGTGGTAACACGCTTGTAAGAACCAGGATAACGGGAACATTAGCATCAAATACAACCTACTACATAAATGTAGATGACCAAATTTTCACCGATTGCATTCAAAAAACAACGTGTGGAATAGAGGTTGAGGCGTCAAATTTATGCGATGACATGAATTACGCATGGGGGACTGATCCCGCTCCGGTTGGTGTTAACCTTGACGATGCCGTCCAGTCTGAAGTATTAGAGTTTGAAGTTGAAACCTTACAAATCGTAACTGAGCAAGGCACGTTTGATAAGGCAAAAAGGCAAAAGAAATATACCACGGTTGAAGCAGTATTGCCACGGGCATTTTTCAATATGCTTTCGGCAATGGCAATTTCGGAAAGTATTAGTGTTGGAGGGTTACCGGTAAAAAATGTGACCGTATCTAAAGAGGATCAACAAGGCGGAATGTCTAAGGTGGTTTTAAAATTCCAGTTCATTGAATTGGAAAATAAAAACGCCTGTTGTGATGAATTGAATTTGGATACCATAAGCCAAACCGGTGTAGGTGGTGGCGGTGGTAGTTGTACGGGTTACGCGGTATCAATTGCCAATGCAAGCGGTACGCTAACGGCAACAGCTTCAGGAATAGCAGGGACCTCGATCTATAAATGGTATCGAAACGGTCAATTTGTTTCATCAGGGGCTGTTTTGGTGACAAATGGAGTGTACGGGGAATATAGAGTTGAGGCAACAAACAGTGGGTGTTATACGGCATCCAGTATTTATTTGGCTGACCCTTGCGACGCAATGACTATTGAGGCATTTGTAACCAATAATTCAATTAATGCCAATATCGAAAACGAAATATCGGGAACAACTTACGAAGTAAGGCTAAACGGATCGTTGTTATCGACTTCGTTGCCTTATACTGCATTAACAACGGGTACATATTATGTGTATGCGATTGCAGGAAATTGTAAAAAAGTTTCAGGCGTTTATGTTGTGATACAGAATACAGATTGCGATTATACTATTGGAATCGATCAAAACAACAACGAATTAACGGCAACAACAGACGCGGCAAGCCCAACATACGAATGGGAATATGAAACACCGGATGGACGTAACCCATACGCAACAACAGAGGCAATAACAATGTCAGGTGACGGGGTTTACTGGCTTACGATTACTTCAGGTACTTGTAGTAAGGAAACCTATCATTTAAAGCAGGATAACAAACCAAGAATTATAAATGTGCTGACAAGACAACAGGGTTACGAGTTCAATGTTTACGACATTCCTCTCTTAGATGTATCTGATCCGGCCATTGAATTAGAGGTTTATGTGAATGGAACCGTGCAAACTTACAGCCCATCAACACCAACGTCAACCAATGTATATTCAATCAAAGCAGATGGAAAGTTAATTATTTGGTCGGGGGCAGCCTTAACCAATGGAACAATAAAAATAGTATGGAACAGATAAAAAAAGCTCATTTTCTCAGGTTATTGGTTATTGCAGCGGCATTCATTGTGTCGCTGCCTTCTTATTCGCAGGGAGTAGGAATTGAGCCAAGCCAATTACAACCATCAGGTACAAAAAACACGTTCTTACGGGCTACATTTGGAGCTGTTGACGAGTTTGGAGATAGCATTTGGATATATAGGCATAGTGTTTACGACGGTGGCAGTGGCGGAGGCAGTGGTATTGATTCAGTTAAATGTGTAAGCGATTCATTACGCATTTATTCGGGAGGGGTTCAATATAAAACAGCCATCGATTGTTCAAAGACAAACGAAAAAATAACCAGCCTAATATTTAATGAGTTGACCAATGTTATTAGCATCGTTGAAAATGGCGTAACATATTCAGATACAATTAATTACAATGGGCAGGATAGCGTGTGGATAAAAAGTCAAACAATAGCAGACGGTCAAGATATTTATAAAATAATGTTCGATCATGACGGTGATGTTGATTCGATAAGTATAACCGATAAGCACCCCAATGTAACCGTTCAAACGTTGACTATTGGAACAGAAAAAACATATAACATAAAAGTTGACGGGGCTACAATAGCATCTATTGTGGTTGACGACATAAGCAACACAAACGAGGGGTTATTAACCGTTGAATCCGGTGGCACAAATTCAGCTCATATACATTCAAATACTCAAGGCAGTGTAAACATTGACATAGCAGGACAGGAAGGGATTGAAGTAACTGAAAATACGTCCATCAGTAAAATATACATAAAAAACACGGGGGATTTAGACCCAAACGACGACTGGAAGGTTACTGATTTATTGGCTGGTGACGTTGCGGGTCCAATGTCTGCTACTCAAATTCAAACCGGTGTAGTCGGTGATAATGAGCTTGCAAGCACAACGGTAACGGCTGGGAGCTATACCAACGCCAATATTACCGTAAACCAAGACGGGCGTATTACGGGGGCTTCAAGTGGTACATTACCAGGGGATATTACGGGTGTTTTTGTTGACGACTATTTGACTGGTGGCGGGGCTGTTGGAGCCGTAACAATAGGGATGGACACAACCGGAACCATAGGAGTAGGTACAAAGTTTGATTTTTCAAAACTTGACTTAGTGCCATATGTGTACATGGGTGACACGATCGGGGCTATCCTTGAAAATATCGATCCATCCTATAATGATACCTTGCTTTTCGATTACGGTGACTTAGCATCAAACCCTTACAACCTAATACCATACGTTTCAGGAGGTGACACGATAGGAGCCATTTTAACCGGCCTTAATTCAACTTCAAATGATACATTGATCTTTGATTCAGGTGATGCCGACTTTTGGCAGCACGTTGTTTTAGGCTCCGACAATACGACAACAACAACAGATTACCCTTTTACATTTGAGCCAAACGATAATACAAGGTATAAAATAAGGGTTGAGGCATTGCTTTATAGTAGCGATCCAGGAGTAGGTGTAAGGCCGGTATTTTTAATAGATGGAACACTTACAGGATATAGTGATTTTTCGGTAAACATAGTAGCCCCAAATGGCGAAAATTCAAATATAGTTGTTTACGGGGGCTATAATGATCCATCATGGACTGCCAACACAACCGGGAGCACAAGCTATACAATGACCGCAATCTTTGACATTACGTTAATAACAACAACAAACCCAGCAGATGTTAAGATTGGATTTGCAAGCGAAACGGGAGCATCTGTAACAATGAAAAAAGGTAGTTTATTTAGTTACAAAACATATTGATATTCAATGAATAAGATAATTTGTATTTTACTTTTAACAATTTCCGTTTCTGCTTATTCGCAGAACAAAATGGTTATCAAAAAGACACCACAAAAACTCGATACTGTATCTGTTACCGGTGACATTTTAAAGATCAGTTTGAGCGGTGACGGTGAACCGGCCAAAGAGGTAACGCTTCCATCTGGAGGCTCAGGTGGTGACGGTGTTACTCAGGTAGCCAGCGTTACAGCGTTGAGGGCTACCAGTGGCACGACAACCAAAGATGTGTATTTAAAATCATATTGGTCGGGGCTTAACTATGGGGGTGGCCGCTTTACGTGGCACTCAACAGACGTAACGGGAAGAGGTGACGACGGAGGTATCAGTTTTGCAGCTTCAGGCGGTGGATATTGGGTTAGAAATGAACCGGAATTTAGAGCAACTTACTTTGGATTGGTTGATACGTCGGATTTAGCCGCAATAAGCAAAACGCATAATACAAGGGAGGCGGACAATTTGACAAATAAAATACCAGATGGATCAAAGTTAGTATTTGACCCTGGATTTGTTTTTAAATCTTATGGGGGGTTTGTGTTTGATTCCTATAATAACAAAACCATACACGTTGAAGGGTATGGATCAACATTAACAAGGGGTGCACAAATTCAGGATTCAATAAAAAGTAATTCAACGACATGGGTAAGGGTTGCACACCCTGAGAGATGGGACACATTTATGTACGTTGCAGCATACGATGGAGTTGATAGGATTTCTTTCCCAATTAAAATAACAAAAATAAGTGGTGATACATTGTTTTGCCCCATTGGTTCGTCAAATTATGCAACAGGTGATTTGTATACGCAAAACTTTCATATTTCATTTGGAAAAGACAATTGTTCTATAAGGGGGTTAACTTTAGATGGAAATATAGAAGAAAACCAATTGTATAATTATTGGGGAACTTCAGGGGCGTTATATTTGAGTTCTAATAATTCATTTTACAACAGAATAACCGTAAAAAACAGCCCCGGAGAGGGAATATTGCTTTTTGAAGATAATGTAATATTGGACGGGTTTAACATTCAGAATTGTAATGGTAACGGGGTTCACTTTGGCGCAAATTCGTCTAATTACCAAGTT
>ERZ724519.913-NODE-913-length-12452-cov-4.936194_pt1 | contig 12452 bp, 11 predicted proteins | sample MGYA00376052_ERZ724519 | MGnify/ENA primary metagenome ERZ724519 (study PRJEB28724, sample SAMN07190883) | activated sludge metagenome | isolation source: activated sludge of sewage treatment plant in Hong Hong | place: Hong Kong | collected 2016-03-17 ... | reverse complement strand
GACACCATGCGCGGCGGCAAGTTCCTCAACAACTGGCGGATGGCCGAGCTGCACGCCCAGGAGGCCCCGGACCGGGTCTGGGAGCTGGAGACCTACGGCGCGCTGTTCGACCGCACCAAGGACGGCCGGATCAGCCAGCGCAACTTCGGTGGCCACACCTACCCGCGGCTGGCCCACGTCGGTGACCGCACCGGCCTGGAGATCATCCGCACCCTGCAGCAGAAGATCGTCTCGCTGCAGCAGGAGGACAAGGCCGAACTCGGCGACTACGAGGCGCGCATCAAGGTCTTCCACGAGTGTTCGATCACCGACCTGATCAAGGACGGTGACCGGATCGCCGGTGCCTTCGGCTACTGGCGCGAGCGCGGCAAGTTCATCCTGTTCGAGGCGCCCGCGGTGGTGCTGGCCACCGGCGGCATCGGCAAGTCGTTCAAGGTGTCGTCGAACTCGTGGGAGTACACCGGCGACGGCCACGCCCTGGCGCTGCGCGCCGGGTCGTCCCTGATCAACATGGAGTTCATCCAGTTCCACCCCACCGGGATGGTCTGGCCGCTGTCCGTCAAGGGCATCCTGGTCACCGAGGGTGTGCGCGGTGACGGCGGCGTGCTGAAGAACTCCGAGGGCAAGCGGTTCATGTTCGACTACATCCCCTCGGTGTTCAAGGGGCAGTACGCCGAGACCGAGGAGGAGGCCGACCAGTGGCTCAAGGACAACGACTCCGCCCGGCGCACCCCTGACCTGCTGCCCCGCGACGAGGTGGCGCGAGCCATCAACAGCGAGGTGAAGGCCGGCCGCGGCAGCCCACACGGTGGGGTGTTCCTCGACATCGCCACCCGCATGACGCCGGAGGAGATCAAACGCCGGCTGCCGTCGATGTACCACCAGTTCCTGGAACTGGCCGAGGTCGACATCACCAAGGACGAGATGGAGGTCGGGCCGACCTGTCACTACGTGATGGGCGGTATCGAGGTCGATCCCGACACCGGCGCCGCGGCGACCCTGGGCCTGTTCGCCGCCGGTGAGTGCTCCGGCGGTATGCACGGCTCCAACCGGCTCGGTGGCAATTCGCTGTCGGACCTGCTGGTGTTCGGCCGCCGGGCCGGGCTGGGCGCCGCGGACTACGTCCGCGCGTTGTCGAGCCGCCCGACCGTGTCCCAGGAGTCGGTCGACGCCGCCGCCGAACTGGCGCTCGCGCCGTTCAAGGGCCCGCAGGGCAAGGCCAAGCCGGAGAACGCCTACACCCTGCACGCCGAACTGCAGCAGACGATGAACGACCTGGTCGGCATCATCCGCACCGCCGGGGAGATCCAGCAGGCGCTGGACAAGATCGAGGAGTACAAGGCCCGGTACCGCAACATCGAGGCCGACGGGAAGCGGCCGTTCAACCCCGGCTGGCACCTGGCCATCGACATGCGCAACATGCTGCTGGTCAGCGAGTGCGTGGCCAAGGCCGCGCTGGCGCGCACCGAAAGCCGCGGCGGGCACACCCGCGACGACTACCCGGCGATGGACGCCGAGTGGCGGCGCACGCTGTTGGCCTGCCGGGCCGCGGATGATTCCCCGATCCCGGAGATCACCGTCACCAAGGAGGTCCAGCCGCCGATGCGACCGGATCTGCTCGAGCTCTTCGAGATCGAAGAGCTCGGCAAGTACTTCACCGACGAGGAGCTGGCGCAGCATCCGGGACGGAGGAACCAGTGACCTACCAGGCAAAGCTGCGCGTTTGGCGGGGCGACGACGAGGGCGGCGGCCTGCAGGACTACGAGGTCGGCGTCAACGAGGGTGAGGTCGTTCTCGACATCATCCATCGGCTGCAGGCCGAGCAGACCCCGGACCTCGCGGTGCGGTGGAACTGCAAGGCCGGCAAGTGCGGCTCCTGTTCGGCGGAGATCAACGGCCGCCCGCGGCTGATGTGCATGACCCGGATGTCGACCTTCGACGAGTCCGAGACCGTCACCATCACCCCGCTGCGGACCTTCCCGGTGATCCGCGACCTCGTCACCGACGTGTCGTTCAACTACGAGAAGGCCCGCGAGATCCCGGCGTTCGCGCCGCCGAAGGACCTGCAGCCCGGCGAGTACCGGATGGCGCAGATCGATGTGGAGCGCTCCCAGGAGTTCCGCAAGTGCATCGAGTGCTTCCTGTGCCAGAACGTCTGCCACGTGGTGCGCGATCACGAGGAGAACAAGAAGGCGTTCGCCGGTCCGCGGTTCCTGATGCGGGTCGCCGAGCTGGACATGCACCCACTGGACACCCTGGACCGCAAGGACATGGCCCAGGAGGACTTCGGGCTGGGCTATTGCAACATCACCAAGTGCTGCACCGAGGTGTGCCCCGAGCACATCAAGATCACCGACAACGCGCTCATCCCGATGAAGGAGCGCGTGGCGGACCGCAAGTACGACCCGGTGGTGTGGCTCGGCAACAAGCTGTTCAAGCGCTCGAACTGAGGTCGGTTCGCGGGATCCCGCAGGATTTCCCGCATTGCGTTGATGTTGGACCGCATCGGGGTAGCCTGCGGTTCATGGGAACCACCCACAGCGTCAACGAGATTCGCACCGCGATCCGTGAGCTCTCCGCGCGCGCCGACCTCGCGCGCAAGGAGGGCCGCCCCGATGATGCCGCCGAGATCGAGCGGCGCATCGACGGCTATCGCGGCGAACTCGCCGAGCGACCCTGACGGGCTGCCTCCGGTGGGCTGGGCTAGTTGCCCAGCCTGCGGAAGGTGCTGCGGTGAAACACGATCGGCGGCACGTCGCCGTGCACGGTGATGTTGCTGATCCGCAGGATCACGATGGTGTGGTCGCCGGCGGGCACGGTCTGCTCGATCGCACTCTCCAGCCACACGCACGTGCCCTTGACGAACACGGCGCCGGCTTCCGATGACTCCGTCTCCAGACCGGCGAAGCGGTCGCCGGTCTTGGCGGCCAGCGTGCGGGCCGCCGTGTCGTGGGCCTCGCCGAGCACGCTGATGCCCAGCACCGGGACATCCTGAAGTTTCGGCCAGGTCTCCGAGGTGTTCTGGACGCAGAACGACACCAGCGGCGGGTCCAGCGAGACCGGAACGAACGTGCTGGCGGCCAGTCCGACCCGGGTTCCTTCGACTTCGGCGGCGATGGCGATGACGCCAGTGGGAAAGTGGCCGAACGCCTCCCGCAGGGAGGCGGGGCTGAGGTCCGTGCTGGTCATCTCCCGCTCTCGCTCAGGTCACGATCAAGGCAACCCTACCGGCGCCCATGGCCACTGTCACCCGTGCGAATCCCACTGATCGGGAGTCGGTGGCCGTGGCCGGCGAAACCGGGCGTCTACCCTAAATCCCCAGCTCAGACCGCATCGGAGCGGTGGACCCGGGTGCCGACCAACCGTCGGGTTAGTTAGGTGATGAAATCTACGTCACACTGGCTTGATTTGAAGTTACCGAACGGTATAGTTAGCCACGTTACTGGTGGGTAACTTAGAACCGAGTACCCAACCACAAGTGGCGTTCTCATCGAGGAGGAATAGTGAGCCACTACAAGAGCAACGTTCGTGACCAGGTCTTCAATCTGTTCGAGGTGCTTGGCCTCGACAAGGCGCTCGGCCAGGGCGAGTACAGCGAATTCGATGCCGACACCGTCCGCGAGATGCTGACCGAGTCGGCCCGCCTCGCCGAAGGCCCGATCGCGGCCTCCTATGTCGAGGGCGACCGCAACCCGCCGGTCTTCGATCCCGAGACCCACACGGTGTCCCTACCCGAGAACTTCAAGAAGTCGGTGCAGGCCTTCATCGACGGCGGCTGGGACCGCGTCGGCGTCAGCGAGGAGCTCGGCGGCATGCCGATGCCCCGAATCCTGGTGTGGGCCATCCACGAGCACGTGCTCGGCGCCAACCCCGCCGTCTGGATGTACGGCGGCGGCGCCGGTTTCGCGCAGATCACCCACAACCTGGGCACCGAGGAGCAGCAGAAGTGGGCCACCTTCGCCGCCGAGCGCGGCTGGGGCTCCACCATGGTCCTCACCGAGCCCGACGCCGGTTCCGATGTCGGCGCCGGCCGCACCAAGGCGGTCAAGCAGGACGACGGCTCGTGGCACATCGACGGCGTGAAGCGGTTCATCACCTCCGCCGACTCCGATGACCTGTTCGAGAACATCCTGCACCTGGTGCTGGCCCGCCCCGAGGGCGCAGGTCCCGGTACCAAGGGCCTGTCGCTGTTCCTGGTGCCGAAGTTCCTCTTCGATCCCGAGACCGGCGCCCCGGGCGAGCGCAACGGCGTCTTCGTCACCAACGTCGAACACAAGATGGGCCTGAAGGTTTCGGCCACCTGTGAGCTGACCTTCGGCCAGCACGGTGTCCCGGCCAAGGGCTGGCTGGTCGGCGAGGTCCACGAGGGCATCGCGCAGATGTTCGAGGTCATCGAGCAGGCCCGAATGATGGTGGGCACCAAGGCGATCTCCACCCTGTCGACCGGTTACCTCAACGCCCTCGAGTACGCCAAGGAGCGCGTGCAGGGCGCCGATCTGACCCAGATGACCGACAAGACCGCCCCCCGGGTGACCATCACCCACCACCCGGACGTGCGTCGCAGCCTGATGACCCAGAAGGCCTACGCCGAGGGTGGCCGGGCGCTGTACCTGTACACCGCGAGCTACCAGGATGCGGCGCTGGCCAAGACCGTGCACGGTGTGGAGGCCGACCTGGCGGCCAAGGTCAACGACCTGCTGCTGCCGATCGTCAAGGGCTGGGGCTCCGAGCAGGCCTACGCCAAGCTCACCGAGAGCCTGCAGACCTTCGGCGGTTCGGGCTTCCTGCAGGACTACCCGGTGGAGCAGTACATCCGCGACGCCAAGATCGACTCGCTCTACGAGGGCACCACGGCCATCCAGGCGCAGGACTTCTTCTTCCGGAAGATCATCCGCGACAAGGGTGTTGCGCTGGCGCACGTGGCCGGTCAGATCGACGAGTTCATCAAGAACGAGTCCGGTAACGGCCGGTTGAAGACCGAGCGCGAGCTGCTGGCAAAGGGCCTCGAGGACGTGCAGGCCATGGCCGCGGCGATGACCGGCTACCTGATGGCCGCCCAGGAGGACGCGGCGAGCATCTACAAGGTCGGCCTGGCCTCGGTGCGCTTCCTGCTCAGCGTCGGCGACCTGGTCAGTGGCTGGCTGCTGCAGCGTCAGGCGGCGGCGGCCATCGCGGCTCTCGACGCCGGCGCCACCGATGCCGACCGATCGTTCTACGAGGGCAAGATCGCGGTTGCGTCGTTCTTCGCCAAGAACTTCCTGCCGCTGCTGACCAGCACGCGTCAGGTGATCGAGACGATCGACAACGACATCATGGAGCTCGACGAGGCGGCCTTCTAGACCGTCGACCGACAGCGGCCCCCGGACCTCGTGTACCGGGGGCCGTCGTCGTCTTGTGGCACGAACTGACCTTTTCCGGGACCTTGGTCCCTTACCGATGGGGGCAGGGTCGCTACCTTCGATGCCATGGGGGTCTCCGACAGCAAAGACGCGGACGGCGCGAAACCGGCGCCCGCCGGTAACGGTGGGCCGCTGGGGGCCATCATCTCGCCGCTGACCAAGGCGGGCGGCTACTACGCCCGGTCCTGGGGCGCCTACCTGGACGGCGCCCGAGGTGAACTACCGGTGGCGCGGCCCACCCTGTCCCTGGCCACGCACGCGCTGCGGGACGAGATCGTGTTGGTCGGGCTGCGGTGGAAGCGACCGTTGAGCAGCCCCGCGGTCTACGAACGCATCAACGGCGAAGTCGCCCAAGCGGTCGAGTTGTACCGCGAGCGGGGCTGGCTGGAGAAACCGCAGGGATTCTTCACCGCCCCGCCGGCCCCGACCGACGTCGCGGTGAAGTCCTACACCAGCCGCGGCCGTACCCACCAGCGGCTGTCCTTCGCCAGTGGGTACGAGCCCTTCACCGAGGAGCCCGGCCGCGATCGCTGGATGGGCTACACCGGCAACCACCGCGAGTACGCGCTGATGCTCCGGCACGACGAGCCCCGCCCCTGGCTGGTGTGCGTGCACGGCACCGAGATGGGCCGAGCGAGCCTGGACCTCACGCTGTTTCGGGCCTGGCATCTGCACGAGGACTTCGGGCTCAACGTGGTGCTGCCGGTGCTCCCGATGCACGGGCCGCGGGCCAGCGGGCTGCCCAAGGGTGCGGTGTTCCCCGGCGAGGACGTCATGGACGACGTGCACGCCACCGCGCAGGCGGTGTGGGACGTGCGGCGGGTGCTGGCCTGGATCCGCGCCCAGGACCCCGACGCCCAGATCGGGTTGACCAGCATCTCGCTGGGCGGCTACATCGCGGCACTCGTCGCGAGCCTCGACGACGGGCTGACCTGCGCCATCCTGGGGGTGCCGCCGGCCAACCTCGTCGAGTTGCTGGGCAGGCACGCGGGTCTGGCCACGGACGATCCGCGCCGGGCCACCCTGGACCTGGCCGCACCGATCGGCCAGATGATCTCCCCGTTGTCGATGCAACCGAAGGTGCCGATCGAGGGCCGCTTCATCTACGCCGGGGTGGCGGACCGGATCGTGCATCCGCGCCAACAGGTGGTGCAGCTGTGGGAGCACTGGGGCCGGCCGGACATCGGCTGGTACCACGGCGGACACACGGGATTCTTCGAGGCCCGCCCGGTCCAGCGGTTCGTCGACGCCGCACTGGCGCAATCCGGCCTGATCGACGGGGATCGCCCCCGACAGAAATGACCGCCGCTGGACTCCCCTCCGCTCCAGCGGCGGTCCTTCGATCGCGTCAATAAAGCGCGACCAAAGAGGATGCCCCGTGTTGCCGTCGGGTCGGGGGGTCAGACGGCAACACGGAGCTATCCGGGATATCGACTACCCGAACCCGGTCGTTACAAAACAAACCGGATCTTTGCCGGATTTTTTCTCCCGGCCGCGGGCACGCTGGTCAGGCCTCCAGGATCGCCGTCACACCCTGCCCCCCGGCCGCGCAGATGGAGATCAATCCGCGCACCGGAGCACCCGTCTCGGCCTTCTTCTGCGCCAACTGCTTGGCCAGCTGGGCGACGATCCGGCCCCCGGTGGCGGCGAACGGATGGCCGGCGGCCAGGGACGAGCCGTTGACGTTCAGCCTGGTCCGGTCGATGCTGCCGAGCGCGGCGTCCAACCCCAGCCGCTCCTTGCAGTACTCCTCGGACTCCCAGGCCTGCAGGTGGGCCAGTACCACCGAGGCGAACGCCTCGTGGATCTCGTAGAAGTCGAAGTCCTGCAGGCGGAGCCCGTTGCGGGCCAGCAGCCGCGGGACCGCGTAGGTGGGTGCCATCAGCAGTCCGTCGGGGCCGTTGACGTAGTCGACCGCCGCCGTCTCGGCGTCGACGAAGTAGGCCAGCGGCTGCAGCGAATGGGCGGCGGCCCAGTCCTCGCTGGCCAGCAGCGCCACCGAGGCGCCGTCGGTCAGCGGTGTGGAATTGCCGGCCGTCATCGTGGCGTCGCCGTTGCGCACCCCGAACACCGGCTTGAGCTTGGCGAGCTTCTCGGCGCTGGAGTCCGCCCGCAGGTTGTTGTCGCGGTAGAGCCCCAGGAACGGGGTGACCAGATCGTCGAAGAAGCCCCGATCGTAGGCGGCCGCCATGTTGCGGTGACTGGCCGCGGCCAACTCGTCCTGATCGACTCGCTTGATGCCCATCTTCTTGGCCGTGATGGCGGCGTGCTCCCCCATCGACAGTCCGGTGCGGGGTTCGCCGTTGGTGGGAATCTCCACGCCGACGGCGGCGGGCAGCCTGCCGACCAGCTTGAGGCGTTCGACGTTGGATTTGGCGCGGCGCAGCCCGAGCAGGGTGCGGCGTAGGTTGTCGCCGAGCCCGATCGGGGCGTCCGAGGTGGTGTCGACCCCGCCGGCGGCCGCCACCTCGTAGCGGCCGGCCGCGATCCCGTCGGCCGCGGCGACGGCCGCCTGCAGACCGGTGCCACAGGCCTGCTGCAGATCGATCGCGGGAGTGTAGGCGGACAGCCGGCTGCCCAGCACGCTCTCCCGCATCAGGTTGAAGTCGCGGCTGTGCTTGAGCACCGCGCCGCCGATCACCGCGCCGAGCCGCTCGCCCTGCAGGCCGAACCGGTCCACCAGACCCGAGAGCGCGGCGGTGAACATGTCCTGGTTCGAGGCCTCGGCGTAGGCGCCGTCCGAACGTGCGAACGGGATGCGGTTGCCGCCGAGGACGGCAACCCTTCGCTTGTCTTGACTGCTCGTGGCCACGTCGGTCTCCGCTGGTCTTCGGTTCGGGATGGGTCTTCGGTTCGGGATGGGTATAGGACCCATACTACGGACGCTTCTTACTCTGGAGTAAGTTCGTTCCCGATCCCACAGCTCCGCAAACTCGAAAGGCTCAGCAGTGGCTTCCGACCTGTTCACCCAAGTCGTCAACTCGGCACCGGGATCGTTTCTGGCCAAGCAGCTCGGCGTGCCGCAACCCGAGATGCTGCGCCGCTACCGGCCGGGTGAACCGCCGCTGCCGGGCGCGCTGCTGATCGGCGGGGAAGGCCGAGTCGTCGAGCCGTTGCGGGCCGCGCTGGCCGAGGACTACGACGTGGTGGCCAACAACATCGGGGGACGCTGGGCGGACTCGTTCGGCGGCCTGGTGTTCGACGCCACCGGCATCACCGAGCCGGCCCGGTTGCGGGGACTCTACGAGTTCTTCACGCCGCTGCTGCGCAATCTGGCGCCCTGCGCGCGGGTCGTCGTCGTCGGCACCACCCCGGAGCAGGCTGCCGGCACCGACGAGCACATCGCCCAGCGCGCCCTGGAGGGTTTCACCCGCTCGCTGGCCAAGGAACTGCGCCGCGGCGCCACCGTCGCCCTGGTGTATCTCTCGCCGGAGGCCAAACCGGCGGCCACCGGGCTGGAGTCGACCATGCGCTTCATCCTCTCGGCCAAGTCCGCCTACGTCGACGGTCAGGTGTTCCACGTCGGTGCGGCCGACGCCACCCGCCCCGCAGACTGGGACCGGCCACTGGCCGGCAAGATCGCCATCGTTACCGGAGCGGCCCGCGGGATCGGCGCGACGATCGCCGAGGTGTTCGCCCGCGACGGCGCCGCGGTGGTGGCGATCGACGTCGAGCAGGCCCACGACGCACTCGGTGAGACCGCGGCCCGGGTCGGCGGCACCGCGCTGCCACTGGACGTCACCGCCGAGGACGCGGTGGACAAGATCGCCGAACACCTGCGCGAGCAGCACGACGGCCGTGCCGACGTCCTGGTCAACAACGCCGGGATCACCCGCGACAAACTGCTGGCCAACATGGACGACGCCCGTTGGGATGCGGTGCTGGCGGTGAATCTTCTTGCCCCGCAACGGCTCACCGAGGGCCTGGTCGGCAACGGCAGCATCGGCGAGGGCGGGCGGATCGTCGGGCTGTCCTCGATGGCCGGCATCGCCGGAAACCGCGGCCAGACCAACTACGCCACCACCAAGGCCGGGATGATCGGAATCACCCAGGCGCTGGCGCCGGTTCTGGCCGAGAAGGGCATCACCATCAACGCGGTGGCGCCCGGATTCATCGAGACCGCGATGACCGCCGCGATCCCGCTGGCGACCCGCGAGGTCGCCCGTCGGCTCAACTCGCTGTACCAGGGCGGCAAGCCGGTCGACGTCGCCGAGACCATCGCCTACTTCGCCAGCCCGGCGTCGAATGCGGTGACCGGCAACGTGATCCGGGTGTGCGGCCAGGCGATGCTGGGGGCCTGATGTCCGCTGGTGAGCAGCCGAACGGGCTGATGAATTTGGTGCGGGCCGCGGCCGGTGCGCTACCGCTGATCCCCCGCGGCGACACGGTGCCCAACCACACGCGCAGCGTCGAGGACCTGGCGATCGACCGGTCGAACCTGGCCGCGTACTGCGCGGTCACCGGGTTGCGCTACGGCGACACCGTTCCATTGACCTATCCGTTCGCCTTGACGTTCCCGACGGTCATGGGGCTGATCACCGGCTTCGACTTCCCGTTCTCGGCGATGGGTGCGGTGCACGTCGAGAACCGCATCACCGCGCACCGCCCGATCGCGGTCACCGACACCGTCTCGGCCCGGGTGCATGCCGAGAACCTGCGCGAGCACCGCAAGGGCCTGCTGGTGGACGTCCTGACCGATGTCAGCGTCGGCAACGGGCCGGCGTGGCATCAGGTGACCACGTTTCTGCACCAGCAGCGCACCAGCCTGTCCGACGAGCCCAAGCCGGAGCCACCCAAGGCGCCGAAGCTCCCGCCACCCAACGCGATCCTGCGCATCACCCCGGCCCAGATTCGCCGCTACGCGACGATCAGTGGGGACCGCAACCCCATCCATACCAACGCTTTGGGCGCCAAGCTCTTCGGCTTCCCCACCGTCATCGCCCACGGGATGTTCAGCGCGGCAGCGATATTGGCGAACCTCGAGGGTCAGCTGCCGACCGCCGTGAGCTACGCGGTCAAGTTCGGCAAGCCGGTGGTGCTGCCCGCCAATGCCGGCGTCTACGTCGACCGGGTCGCCGACGGCTGGGATCTGGCGTTGCGCAACATCGCCAAGGGTTACCCGCACCTGACCGCAGCGGTACGCGCGCTGTAGCGATCAGGCGGTCAACAGACTCGATCAGGACGTGATCGAGTGGGTCTCCCGCTCCGCGGGGGATCCCTTCAGGCCACGCCAGAACAGGTTGATCAGCAACTCGGCGGCCTCGTCGACGTCCGCGTCGCCGGTGCTGACTCGCGTCGCGACGGCCTCGCCGGCGCCCACCAGCGCGACGGCCATCATGTGGAAGTCGGTGTCCGGCTCGGGATTTCGGGTGCCCTCCTCCAGCAGCCGGGCCACCATGTCGATGATCTTCTCCCGCCCCTCCCGGACGGTGTGCGCGAAGGCCTGGGAACTGGTGGCCTGCGTATACAGCACGATCCAGGACGCCCGATTGGCGTCGATGTAGCGCAGCACCGACAGGATCGTGCTGCGCAACAGGTCATGCGGAGCCTGCTTGATGTCGATGTCGGCACCCACCGCCTCGATGAAGCGGCTCAGTTCCCGGCTCAGGCACGCGCCGAACAACTCCTCCTTCGAGCCGTAGTACAGGTAGAGCATCGGCTTGGAGATCTGCGCCTCGGTGGCGATGACATCCATCGAAGTCTCGTGGTAGCCGTTGACCGAGAACATCTGCACGGCGGCGTCGAGCATCTGCTGCTCGCGCACGGCACGCGGCAGCCGCTTGGTGCCACCCGCCATGTCACCGCCTCCCGCTGGGACCGGCGCTCCTGTCGCCGAAGGCCCGTCCCTCAGGCTATCCGCCGCAGCGCGGGTTGGGGCCCTTGCCCATCCGCAGGACGGAGGCCTCGACGGCACCCATGTTGAGTTCACCGGCGTTGACCGCCTTCTCCAGCCGGTCGAGCACCGCCGGAACCTCGTCGGTGGTGATCCACAGCGCTTGATCGACGCCGGCCTGCAGCGCACGCAGCACCGCCTCGGCGACACCGTAGCGCGACGCGATGGCCGCCATGCTGGACAGGTCGTCGGTGAACACCGGCCCGTTGAAGCCCGGGCCCCCGTAGCCGCCGCTGCGCAGGAGGTTCACCGCGGCGGGGCTCAGCGAAGCGGGACTGTTGCCGGTCAGTCCGGGAACCTCGAGATGCCCGATCATCACCGCGACGGGGCCTTCGGTCGTCAGCGTGCGGTAGGGCACCAGGTCGCTCTGCATCAGTTGATCCAGCGGCGGCGTGGTCACGACGCCGGCGGTGTGCGAGTCACCGGATCCGTGGCCGTGGCCGGGGAAATGCTTCAGCACCGGCAGCAGCCCGGCGTCGCGCAGCCCGCGCGCGTAGGCGCCCGCATAGGTGGTGACCACCGCGGGGTCGTTCGAGAAGGATCGATCGCCGATCACCGTGTCGTCGCCCTGATTGGAGACATCGACCACCGGCGCGAAGTCGATGGTGATGCCGAGACCGCGCATCTGACGGCCCCGGTCCAACGCCAGCTGGTAGACCTCGTCGGGCGTCTTGGTCTGGGCCAGGACCCGGGCCGAGGGGGTGGCGCCGATCAGGGACGACAGCCGTGAGACTCGGCCACCCTCCTCGTCCACGCTGACCGCCAGCGGCAACGGCCCGGCGCTGGCGATGTCGGGCAGGGAGCCGTCGGTGAGCATGGACAGGTCGGTCCAGCTGCCGATCATGATGCCGCCGACGTGGTAGTTCTCCACCACCGCGCGGGCGTCCGCCGCGTTGCGGACACCGACCATCAGCAACTGGGCGAGCTTGTCGCGGGTCGGCATGGCGGTCGGGTCACCGCACACCGGGGGTGCCGGGGCGGCGGGACCTGGACGACCAGCAGGAGCTGAATTACCGGGGCATCTGCGAGGCGCTGGTGGGGAAGAAGTACGACGGGTACTTCGGGCAGGAGTTCATGCCGCGCGACGGGATGAACTCGCTGCGTGCGGCGGCGGTTCTGTGTGACGTGTGATGGCTCTCTCGCGCGGCCGAACGACGCTG
>ERZ724519.911-NODE-911-length-12465-cov-8.622885_pt1 | contig 12465 bp, 14 predicted proteins | sample MGYA00376052_ERZ724519 | MGnify/ENA primary metagenome ERZ724519 (study PRJEB28724, sample SAMN07190883) | activated sludge metagenome | isolation source: activated sludge of sewage treatment plant in Hong Hong | place: Hong Kong | collected 2016-03-17 ... | reverse complement strand
CCGAAACCATGCAGGAGGCATCTACTTATGATGATCTGAAACCTTATGTAAAACAATTGGAAGCCAAACTGGGTGATGTGCAAAAAGTATTGAGCCGACTCATCCCAATGGCCATGGCAGGTGATTATGAATCCTTCCTGGCCGATGCTACCATCTTTATGGATATGGCTTCGACCGTAGTAGTTGCTTATCAGTGGATCAAAATGGCCACCGCCGCCAAAAAAGCTTTGGTGACCGGCAACGGCACGCTGGAGACCAGCTTTTACGAGTCGAAGATCCACACGATGAAGTACTATTTTAAATACGAACTGCCCAGGGTCAATGCCTGTATGGACACCCTCATGAATGAAGAAGAACTGACAATCGTTCAGGAAAAGCAGGAAGTGTTCAGATAAAAAATATTACTACCTTGTGACCACATTAACAGACTACATAAAAAAATAAAAATGGATATCAATTTTGTTGTAGAAGAACTAAAAAAACAAGCCCTCAATACAGCTCCCTTTGGAGCGAAACTCAAATTTGTCATCGACGATCAACCCATCCTCATCGATGGCACCAACGGCAACGCCGTCAGTCTTGATGATGCAGAAGCCGATTGTACCATCAGCACCGACAGCGAATCTCTGATGAAAATGAAAAGCGGAGACCTCAATCCCATGATGGCGGTGATGACCGGCAAGGTAAAGATCAAGGGGGATATGGGACTGGCGATGAAACTCCAGAGTCTTTTATAGGGGATAGGTGCTAGGTTATAGGGGCTAGTATAGTTTATAGGGGCTAGGGACTAGGGGCTAGAGCAGGTTATAGGGACTAGGGACTAGGGGGGTGATTGGAGTTTTCTGTTTAGAGAAGTTAACATCTTTCCTATTTCTGTGCAGAGGGCCGAAATCTCAGATATCTTATTCTCCGTTGTAAATTGAAGATTTTTGGTAAGAAGGATTAAGGTTTCAACCTCAGCTATTGAACCTCTGGCTATACCAATAAAGTGCCTGTATTCTTTTCTTGAATTTCTGCTATGACCTTCAGATATATTTGTGGGCACTGAGATAGCAGCTCTCTTGAGTTGTGACGTTATTCCAAAAGTTTCTTCACTTGGAAAATCTCGTGTGAGCTGATAGATAAGCGCACACACCTCAATTGATTTTTGCCAAACAATAAGATTGCGATAAGATTTTACTTCTTCCATAGTGCGTATATTGGGTTAAAGAAGTTCAAATAGTATAAAAAATCCCAATTTGTCAAGACCTGTTAAATTTTTTTTTCACCCCTAACCCCTAGCCCCTAATCCCTAACCCCTATCTAATGCCCTCTCATGGAATAGGCCGACATGAAAAATGTGGAAAAGTTGCTTGCGTAATTCAATTTAATTAGAATGCAGAAAAGCCTCTTCGAAAACAACCCTGTTTCCTGAAAACTAAACTCGAATATTTTTTGTGGACCACCCAACCACATATCATAGCCTCTTGGAATAAGGAGGATTAAAGTAAATATATTGGCTTAGTAGTTTAAATTGGGTTTTCCACATTGAGACGGTTTCCCCTGAGAAGAATTTGGGATTTTTTATTTGAAACATTCAGAAAATGAAGACACATTAAGTTTTGTTTTGACATTTAAAAACTTAATGCACCTAAATTTGCTTAATGCCTGTGCCTATAAAACGCAGTTTTGTAGTGCATTGAACAGAAATTGGTCAATCTCTTCCTGAAGTGAGAAGTCTATAGTTGGTATGATCCTATCTCAGGAGATTTTTTTTCTTTTAAAAAGCGATCAGTCAATATGTAGACAAGCTATGTTGCATATGTCAATCAAAGACTTATTAGGGAGCACAGAAATAGGGATGTTAATTGGAACTTGCTACAAAACAACGTTTTATTGCCATAGACAATGAAAAATAAATTAAAAAACCCGGGAAACAAGTGAAAAAGGGTAAATAGGTATTTGTGAATTAGCTTTTTAAATTTACCAGGACATGAAATGTAATAGGACAAAACTTAAGATTTTGCTGATGAGCTTTCAATCTCTTCAAAAAATGAGGACGACCCGTATGCGGGAAGGAACGGCATGCGTGGGGACGGGCCTCATAGATGCCGCACTTATTATCGGGTAATAAAAATGGGCAAGGAGTGGAGATGGTGGTATACTCCCCCTGGTCTTCGATGAGGTATTTTTTGATAAATTCTTTTTTTGAAATAGCAAGGGCGCGAGAGGCTCTGCCAACGTCTTCATCATTAAAAACAGTGACCGTGGTTTTGCAACAGTTGGCACAAGCCAGACAATCAATGCAGGCACTGAAGTGTTCGTGGCGGGCCAGTATTTCTTTATCCAGCTCAGCAGGATTGGGGTGGGGTAGAGGTATTGTTTTTTTAAGATCGGGCAGTCGGCCTTCATCCCTGGCGTCACGCCACTGTTGAATGAGGGTCTCACTATCCATTTATCAAAAATTGAGCAGCATGCGGTTGCCGCCGGTTTCATAGATTCTGCCATCTGGAAAAATTTTGGAGAACACGTTTTGGAAATAATGTTCTGTTCCCGTCTTATCTTCAGCTGTGTAAGCGAGTCGATTGTATATGAGTTTACCACCTGGGGCCAGGGTGTCCCTCAGCATCTCAGTAAAATCAAGACTCTCTAACTCTTCGGGGATGAGATCGTCAACAAAAACATCCATGCAGATGAGGTCAAAACGACTTTCGTTCATGCACATAAAAGTATAGGCGTCTGTGGTATATACGTTTACTTCACTTTTGAGTTCATCCAACACATATTTGCTGGCCAGGTAAACCACTTCTTCATCAATTTCTACGCCGGTATAGACAAAATCTTTGTGGTGAATTTTTTCAAGGATGTAAGGAATGCTGGCAAGACCAAGGCCTAAAACCAAAACATCATTTACACCTTCCAGGCTTATTTGTCTGAAGGCATTTGCAAAGTTGTCGTACTTGTCTCCGTAAGAATAAATGGCTTTTTCTGTGCAGAGCTGGTACCTTCCTTTGACCAAAAAAAGATCCAATACCTCATTGTAATCGCTTCCCGTAGAAAGGATGGGTACTTCCGTAAAATAAGAAAGCCATTTTTTGTAGAACGGTTGCTGCATCTTTATTCCCAGGGCCTGTACCGGGCACTTTCGTAAAAGGTATATTCTAGGATGCGCACATCGTCTTCCGTGAGTTTCATGTTTCGGCGTGCAACCACACGTCTTGCCGTTTCCAGTGCCTTGCGGATGTCGTAGGTAACATAACCGGCGCTGCCTCCCCATGAAAAGCTGGGTATGAAGTTGCGGGGAAAACCACTGCCAAAGATGTTGGTGCTTACGCCTACTACCGTGCCGGTATTAAAGACCGTATTGATTGCGCACTTGGAATGGTCTCCAAAAATGAGTCCGCAAAACTGAAGCCCGGTGCTTTCAAATCTTTCTGAAATGTATGACCAGAGTTTGACGTCTTCGTAGTTGTTTTTGAGATTGGAATTGTTGGTTCCCGCACCAAAATTGCACCACTCACCCACCACCGCATTGCCAAGGTAGCCATCGTGTGCCTTATTGGAATTGGCCTGGAAAACCACATTTTGTACTTCACCCCCTACTTTGCAACCAGGTCCGAGCGTGGTATTGGCATAAATTTTAGCACCCATCTTCACCACCGAAAACTCGCCCATGGCAAAGGGCCCTCTGATAAGGCTGCCTTCCATGATAAGGGCATTTTTTCCAATGTAAATGGGCCCTTCTTCTGTATTAAAAATGGTGGCATGAATCTTTGCACCCTCTTCCACAAAAATGGGGTGTTTGCCGATGATGGTGTTGCCACTGCCAACGGGAAAAGAGGTTCTGCCAGCTGTCAGCCAGGTAAAATCACGAATGATCTCCCTGCCATTAAACACAAATATCTGATAGGGGTGCGATAGTTTTTCTACACAATCTTTTTCTTCTGAAATATCAATGGCTCTGATCTCATCGGCAGCTTCGTTGTTGATGAGTTTTTCAAACTGGATGCGATCGAGTCGGGCAGCTATCAGTTCATCGTGGTAAACAATGGATTCATTGAGCCTTAATCCTTCGGTATAGGCTATGAGCTTGTCGGTAGGAAAACAGGCTGAGTTGATCAATAGATTGTCTTCATCTACAGCAGCCGGAAACTTGCCTGCAAGATGGTCCTGGGTGATATAGCTGACTTTTGCTTTGTGGATGATGGCCCATTTTTCTGCCATGGTGAGAATGCCAATGCGTACATCACCAACCGGACGGGTATAGGTCAGTGGTAGCAAGCTTCTCCAATTGTCGTCGTCAAAAAGGATGATGTTTTTCATCACAGGATATTTGGATAGGGATTATAAAAAAAGCCCTGAAAAATAAATTTGCAGGGCTTTTGATCTCTTTTTGAATTTTGCTTACTTTCCGAATTTGGCAAATTTCTTGTTGAACTTGTCGATCCTTCCCGCAGTATCCACAAACTTCATCTTACCAGTGAAGAAGGGGTGGGAGAAAGCAGAAATTTCCATTTTTACCAAAGGATATTCCTTACCGTCTGTCCATACGGTGGTCTCTTTGGAATTTGCACATGACCTGGTCAAAACTGCCTCGTCATTGGAAATGTCTTTAAACACTACAAGTCTGTATTCCTTTGGATGAATGTCGCTCTTCATGATACCTCATTTAAAATTGGAGTGCAAAAATAACCAAATTTTGAATTATCTCCCTGAAAATCCCTTAAAAAAGGGAATAGTTTGTTATAAAAATTAATTATTAATACATAAAATACTGTAAAACAATTATATATGAAAGTAATTACATCTTACTTACATTTCCACCCGACATCCCTGTTTCGAAATTTTTATCCTTGGGATCGCCCTTGTAACTGACCCTGCCACCAGACGATGCATCAGCATCCAATCGCTCCCTGGCCCATACTTTGATATTGGAACCAGATGAAGCGGATGCATACACTGCCTTGGATTCAAGTGATGAAGCATCTACCTTGGCACCTGAACTGCTGCTCACATTCAGTTTTTCTTTTACTACGCCACTCAAGGCCGTATTTGAGCCGCTGGAGCCCTCCAACTTAACGATGTCGGAACTTACGCTCAAATTGATCCTGGCACCGCTAGAACAGGATACTTCAAGATTTCTGCTTTGAATGGTGGATTTGCCCGAAACACTCGCTCCTGCAGCTGCCTCTACTTCTTCCAATTGGGTGTAGTACACCTTTACATCGGCTTTGGCATTGGACGCTCCCATCAAGCCATTCTTGATTTTAATCTTCAGCTGGCCCCCGGAGACCTCGGTAATGAGATCACTTTCGCTGCCTTTGATCATGGTAAACTCTACTTTGCAACTGGAAGCCGGAATCAACTCTACCCTCACACTGCCACCCGCATACACGGCTACAAAATTGTCTACCTTTCGTGTGGACTGTGCAAACATTTCCCACTGTACCAGCAGTACTGCTATTAAGACGATGAGTATTTTTTTCATGTGCATGAATTTTAATAGTGAATGATACCCTCAAAGACGAATGACAATCGGCAGCGGTTGCACCCCATCAATAGGCCATCAGTTTTTCAATGGCAGTTACCAGTTTTTCTGCGGAATAAACCATGGTTTTTTCCAGGGTCTCATTCAGCGGAATGGCGGGTAAGTTGTGCGAACCTACCGTCATTACCGGCGCATCCAGGTGTTCAAAACAATGCTCCTGAATCCGGGCCGCAAGACTTTGTGCAAAGCCATTATTGACCGCTTCTTCAGTAACAACGAGTATGCGATGGTATTTTTTGGCAACGCTGTAAATCAAATCTTCATCTAAAGGAAACAACGTTCTTAAGTCAACGATCCCTACCTTGCCTTCGAAATGTGAGGCAGCATTTAATGCCCAGTGCACCCCCATGCCATAAGTGACGATGAGAACAGCAGGGCCGTATTGTAAACTCGAAGCATGGGCTGATAAAACTTCATTGGCCACACCAAATGGAAGGATGTAGTCTTCAGATGGCAGTACTGTCCTTGCCGCGTCGGTACCTTTGACCTTGCTCCAATACAAGCCTTTGTGCTCAAATATAACTACCGGATTGGGATCGGCTACCGCTGCTTTCAGAAGCCCGAAAAGGTCAGCACCATTGCTGGGGTACGCTATTTTGATGCCCCTGATATTGGCCACTACAGATTCTACACTCGAGCTGTGGTATGGTCCGCCGCTGCCATAAGCTCCAATGGGTACCCTCAGCGTCATATTCACCGGATACTTGCCGTTGGACAAATAACAACTTCGGCTTACTTCAGTAAATAATTGGTTGAGACCTGGCCAGATATAGTCTGCAAACTGTACTTCAACAATGGGTTTGAGGCCAACCGCAGACATGCCCACCGTACTGCCTACAATGAAGGCTTCCTGTATTGGGGTATTGAAAACGCGATGGTCTCCAAATTTATGTCCCAGGGTGGATGCTTCTCTGAATACGCCTCCCAATCGTTTGCCCACATCCTGACCATATAGCAATACCCTTTCATCGCTTTCCATCATTTGCTGGATGGCAAACAGGGCTGCATCTACCATCACCTTTTCTTCACCGTTTTCAGGGTGTCTTATACCTTTTTCCTGCTCTACGGGACTAGGCGCAAAATCGTGTAAAAACAAGTCCTCAGGTCTTGGATCTTCGGCTTGTATTGCCTGCTCAAATGCAGTTGATACTTCGTGTGCACAAGCTTCATCCATGTCATTAATCAGTTCGCTGGTGAAGCCTGCATTCAACAGTTGTTGGATGAGTTTGGGGTAGGGATCGCGGCTTTCGTGTTCTGCCAGATCATCCCGATACCAGTCTTTGCGTACTCCTGATGTGTGGTGGTTGAGCAGCGGCACGCTGGCATGCACCAAAAAGGGCCGGCGCTCTGATCTGCATTTTTGTACGAGATCAGCCATGGTTTCAAAACAGGCTGCAAAGTCGGTCCCATCGATCGAAACGGCTTCAATGCCAGGAAAGCCCTGCGCATATTGCCAGGCATTCATGGCGCGGGTTTCGGCAGCGGTGGCAGAAATGTCCCAGCCGTTGTCCTGTACGAGATAGATGATGGGCAATTGTTTTAGGGTAGCCATTTGCATGGCCTCAGCCACTTCACCTTCGGTGACGGATGCATCGCCCAATGAGCATATTACAACAGCATTTTTTTCTTCTTCTGTAGCAATGCCGATTGCGGCTTTTGTCGACAGACCCAACGCTATACCTGTTGTGGGAATGGCCTGCATGCCGGTAGCAGATGACTGATGAATGATGCGTGGTTTGTCTTCGTCTTTCAGGCTGGGGTGACAATAATACGACCTGCCTCCTGAAAAGATATCATCTCTTTTGGCCATGAGTTGCAACATCAGCTGGAAGGGTGTAATGCCTATGCTCAACAACATGGCATCGTCTCTGTAATAGGGAGAAACAAAGTCTTGCGGCTGCAACTGCAAGCCCGTTGCTATTTGTATGGCTTCATGACCTCTGGAGGTGGCATGAACATACTTTGACACCGTTTTGAAATGCGCTTCGTATTGCAGGGTAAGTTGACGTGCGGTAGCCATCAAATGGAAAGCGCGCGAAAGAACCTCCTTGGTAAGCTTTGACATGGGGCTGCATCTTGGTTTGGTAGTGCAAAGGTAGGCATTATTTGGCCTAATTTGGTGCTTCGTTTGCCGTGGATTATCCCAGCTCACATTGAAAAAAGGTTTATGTTTGCGGAATAATAAAAATGACAATGAAATCGACGTATTTTAACAGAGAAGACCTCCAAAAATTTGGGAACATCACTGAATTTCAGGAGGAAATGGGAAAAAAATTCTTTGCCTGGTATGGTGAAGTTTTTGCCGAAGGTGCACTGACCATGAGAGAAAAAAGCCTTATTGCCCTTGCTGTGGCCCATACGGTTCAATGTCCTTATTGCATTGATGCCTATACCTCTTCTTGTATGTCGAATGGTGCAGATGAAGAACAAATGATGGAAGCTGTACACGTGGCTGCTGCCATCAAGGGTGGAGCAACCCTGGCCAACAGTGTGATGATGATGAACTATGTAAAAGAAAAAATGATGTAATGTCCATCCATCAAAAAAGTAAATCCCTTCATTCTACTCATAACAACCTGGCCAATCCGGCCATTCAGCTTGAGGTTTTGAACCAGCCATCTGCATCTGTGCTCCGGTCTTTTGCTTCAAGATTGGAAGGACCCCTAAAACCATTAAGGCCCACTGTTTTGCAAATGAATATTGGTAAATTGTGCAATCAATCCTGTGCCCATTGCCATGTTGATGCAGGCCCGGATCGTAAAGATGAGCAGATGTCAAGAGAAACCATGGAGGCATGTCTTGACTTCGCGGTTAAATATCAAATACCTGCCATCGACATTACCGGAGGGGCGCCGGAGATGAATGAACATTTTCGGTGGCTGGTCACTACGGCTGTACAGCGCGGTTTAAAAGTAATGCACCGGTGTAACCTCACCATTCTCGTTTCTCACGAAAGATTCCGGGATTTGCCCGCTTTCTTTGCAGCCAACAAAGTTCATATCATCAGTTCGTTGCCCTATTTTTCCAAGACCCGCACCGACCATCAAAGGGGTGATGGGGTATTTGAAGATTCCATTGCAGCCCTTCATTTGCTCAACGAGCAAGGCTATGGACGGGGCAATGCTGATCAGACTTTGGACCTCGTTTACAATCCTTCCGGGGCTTTTTTACCTGGCAGTCAATCGGCACTTGAAACCGAATTTAAGAGACAGCTCAAACGTCGCTTTGATGTGGATTTTGACCACTTATTTGTGATTACCAACCTGCCCATTGCCCGGTTTTTGGACTACCTCATTTCCAGTGGCAACTATTTGTCGTATATGGAAGAATTGGGCCGTACTTTTAACTCGGCAACCATCGATGGACTGATGTGCAGGTACACCCTTAGTGTAGGTTGGACAGGAAGGGTCTATGATTGTGACTTCAATCAAATGCTCGACTTGACCAGTGATGTAACCGATCCCTACATCCAAAATCTGGATATGGAAACCCTGATGGCGAGACATATCGTTGTAAATCAACACTGTTATGGATGTACAGCGGGGGCAGGAAGCAGCTGTGGGGGCGAAATCGCGTAAAATTTTAACTATTCTTATTAAAAAAGTGTAAAATTTTATTTGGAAAGGAGAAATAATATCTGATTTTAGAATTTATTTAAACGAAAGTTTTATATTCGCTTGTCAATCACCATAATAACCCCAAAATGAAGCGAAATCACATCATTCATCTGGATGATACCGACAAAAAAATTTTGTCGATATTGTTGCAGGATGGGAAAAGGCCCTATGCTGAAATTGGGAAGGAACTTTTCCTCTCCGCAGGTACCGTTCACGTCAGGATCAAAAAGATGATTGATGCCGGTGTCATCACAGGTAGCCACATTGAGGTGGATTATAAGTCGTTGGGCTATGACATCACGGCATTTTTGGGCATTTACCTGGAAAAATCGAGCTTATACAGTCAGGTGATCGAAGAATTGAGGTCGATCTCTGAGGTGGTGAGTGCCCACTATACCACCGGCAACTACGGCATTTTTGCCAAAATTATTGTACGCGATACCGACCACCTGAGGGATGTATTGTCCAATAAAATTCAGAAAATCAAAGGAATACAGCGTACGGAAACCTTTATTTCTCTGGAGGAAAGCATTGAGCGACCTTTAAACGTTGATCATTAATCACGGCTCTCGATGCTGTTTTTGCACAAAAACATGGACTTTGTGAAATAATCGCTTATTTTTGTTACTTCCCTTTGCAAATAGACGTTCAGTCATAAATTTGCTTTACCATTAAATAGATACAACAATGAAGTTTTTTAAAGCCCTCAGTCTGATAGCTTGTTTTTTCCTGATTTCTCAGGTCAATGCCCAAACCGGTACGTCAACTACCGGAACTTCAGCATACGCAGACAATGCTTATGTGAGCAATAGCATATCCAATATCAAAAGCATGTTGGTAAAATCCGGGTGCAAAGAAGCCTTGAGTGATGGTCAGGTTGTCAAATTGGAAAAAGTATTTGCTGCTAAGGAGCCAAGATGGAACAAAGTCATTACTTCGGGTTTAGACAAAGGAGATATGGCTGTTGAAATGGCTAAATTGGATGCAGAATACCAGGATCAAATTGAAAAAATCCTTTCAAATGAGCAAAAGCAGGCTTACCGCAAAATGACAAGCTCAAGGATAAAAATGTAATTTATCTTTTTGCTGTTTTTAATTTTTGCCTGACTTAACGTTTTAAATGATCCGTTCTAAGATTACCCGGATTGAGGTATTTCCAACCCAAATCCAATTGCACGAACCTTTTGTCATTTCAAAGGGGGCCCTTACCCATGCCCGCAACACGGTAGTACGCATTTACAGTGATCAGGGCTTGTATGGTACGGGAGAATGTTGTCCTTACAGATCCATCCATGGTGAAACCCAAACTGGAACGGTGGCATTTGCCAAAGACCTGGCAGCGGCGCTCATTGGTTTGGATCCGGCCGACATCAGTCAGCATGTGCAGACCATGAATCGAATGATCGTGGGCAATGCCTCGGTGAAAGCTGCTTTTGATATGGCTTTGTACGACCTCAACGCCAAAACCCTGGACATGCCTTTGTACAGGTATCTCCATGGCAACAGGCAAAAAACCATTGTAACCGACAATACTGTCAGCCTTCTTGACAAAGAAAAGATGGTAGAAAAAGCCCTTTCATTTAAAGAGAGGGGCTTTGACATACTCAAAATAAAATTGGGCCAGCGACCTTCCATCAAAGACGTTGAAAGGATGCAGGCCATTCGTGAAGCAGTAGGTGATGACATTACCCTACGAATTGATGCCAATCAGGGATGGAATTACCTCGATGCCAGAAAAGCACTTCAGGCCATGGACGGGCTCAACATCGAACATTGCGAAGAACCCATCCACGCAGACAATCTTCCCGATCAGGTAAGGCTCAATGCAGAAAGCCCCATACCCATCATGGCCGATGAATCTGTTTTTAACCACCAGGATGCCTATCGCATCATTGCATCACACGCTGCAGACCTTATCAATATAAAGTTGGGCAAATCCGGTGGCATCCACAACGCCATGAAAATTGCTGCCATCACGGAAGCTGCCGATATGTACTGCCAGGTCGGCTCATTTTCTGAGTCGCGACTGGGCATAACCGCCTTGGTGCATTTCGACATGGCCTGGCCGCACATACTTTATCACGACCTTGATTCTCCCATCATGCTTTCTGAAGACCCTGTAATTGGAGGTCTTCAATACAGCAAGAAGTGGGAGGTAACCGTTGATGATACACCCGGCCATGGCGCCGACTTTGACCCACAGTTTCTCAAAAGATTTGAATGTATCACCATAGGTGCCTAATTGGCATCATCATACAAACCACGTTATTATGAGACCCATTATTTTCTTGCTGCTGTCTATTTTTTGCTTGCCTCTTTTGGCTCAAAAATCATCCAGGTCGAGATCGGCTATGGATAAGGTTGCCATAGAAAAACAACAAGAAGAGGCATTGTTTAAGACGCTGATCAATGACATGGAAGCAGCTTACAATGAAGGCAGGTATTTGCAGGTAGCCCAATACTATCACGACGATGCAATTGTATCGGGCGGCGACAACATGGTAGAAGGAAGAGATGCATTGGACAATTATTGGGAAGATTTTTTTAGAATAGGCGGCAAGTGGGATTTAACCATTTTATGGGAGCGCCACTACGATAATTATGTCGTTCAAAGGGGCACTTCTGTGATCATGCAACGCAATGGTGAAAAAAGTGAGGTTCAATTTTTTCTTCACTGGACCAAAAAAGAAGGAGAGTGGAAAATTGCCCAGGATATCTACTGGTAAATCAGGGTTTAGAAAAATCCGGGTTTTTAACAAAATCGGTATCGGTGAGGCTTTGAAGAAAGGCTATTAAATCTGCTTTTTCGGATAAAGTCAGTGTAAAAGGACGGACGTTGGCGTCCTTGTTGACGTGGGCAAAGCCTCCTGACGCATAATGGTCAATTACATCTGACAAAGTAGGAAGGCTGCCATCAAACATATAAGGTGCGGTCAGCGATACATTGAGCAGAGAGGGAATTTTAAATACAGCATCGTCTTCATCTTTTCCCGTAAGCCTTTTCCTACCCGGATCGGAATATTGCAAATAAAGACCATTGTTGGCATAACCCTGATTGGTGAGCAACCAGCCTTCGTGACAGGATCCACATTTCAATTTATCTCCAAAAAACATTTCCATACCCCTGATGGCAGAGGGTGTCATGGCATCGGTTTTTTGTTGCAGCAAATATTGGTGATAGGGTGAATTGCCCGAAAGTAAGGTGCGCTCAAAACATGCTATGGCGCGTGTAATTACATATTCATCCGGTTCGCGGTTGTAAGCCTTTTTGGCCATATCCACATATACAGTATTGGTTCTTAGCTTTTTGGCTACCTGCAA
>ERZ724519.906-NODE-906-length-12486-cov-8.345427_pt1 | contig 12486 bp, 8 predicted proteins | sample MGYA00376052_ERZ724519 | MGnify/ENA primary metagenome ERZ724519 (study PRJEB28724, sample SAMN07190883) | activated sludge metagenome | isolation source: activated sludge of sewage treatment plant in Hong Hong | place: Hong Kong | collected 2016-03-17 ... | reverse complement strand
AGAGCAGTGGCCGTGGCCTCGGCGTCCGCGCCAACGGCAACTGCCGCGCCGTCTGTCTGCCCGACGCTCATGTCTACCGTGGCCGCCAGCGTCGGCAGAGTCACGATGGCCCCCTGGGAGCCGGCGCGGTCACGCCCGCCTAGGAAGGTCAGCACTGCCCAGCCGGCCAGGGCCAGCATGGCCAGCAGCAACAGGCCCAGCAGCACTGAGCGCGGCTCGATGCCAGAAGAGCGCGCCGGCCGCGCTGTCATCGCGGCATCGTTTTGGAAGTCGGGGTGAATCGGCTCGTTGTAGGCGACCGGGGCGCGCCCCGCCCCCAGGGCCATACCCGCGGCCACAGCGGCGGCCGGGGCGATGGCCGAACCAACGTTCTCGCCCATCCAGCGCGGCGATTCTGGCGCGTCTACAGTTGCCGTGCCCGCGACGGCCGTGCCCGCGACGGCCGTGCCCACCGCCGCGGTGCCCACGGCAATGGCGGCCACCGGCACAACTTCAGCGCGCTCCGGCTGCTCGTTGGCGCTGTACTGCCGGTAGACAGGGCACGTCTCGTACTGGTGCGAGAGGCAGTAGTTCTCCTGGTGAATAGAGCTGATCGGGATGGGGAAACGCGAGCGAAAACAGTGGTTGGCCTCCGAAGGGAAGGCCAGCGCGGTTCCCGGATCGGCCGGCGTCCCCAGAAAGGGACACCGACCCGGTACGTTATTCACTCCGCCGGCCGCGCTGGGCCGGCGGAGCAAGGGTGGCCGATAGGTGGCGCTTTGAGCCATGATGCATCGATTCCATTACGATGTCTACATCTACATGTCTACATCTACAGCGTCTACAACGTCAGGAAGCAACCGTCAGGAAACAACCTCTTCGCCGATCTTGCCGGGCTTGCCGCTGAACATCGTGGCCAGGCCTTTGCCGGCGCGCCGGCCGTCGCCGTTGGCGGCCACGGTCTCGGTCGCCGTCGTCTCGACGGTATAGTCGTTCTCGTAGCGGTAGTAGCCGTAGTAGTTGGCGTTCTTGCGCGGCACGCGGTTCAGCACCACGCCAACCACGTGCGCCCCGGCCCGGTTCAACTGGGCCAGCATCGCCTTGGCGGCCTCGGCGTGGGTCTTGCCCGGCTGGATGACCAGCAGGACGCCATCAACCTTGGCCGCCAGCACCGTGGCGTCGGTGACCAGGAACGGCGGGCTGTCGATGATGACCACCGAGGCCGATTCCACCAGGCGGGCCAGAATCTGGACCATGCGCGCCGAACCGAGCAACTCGGCCGGGTTGGGCGGCAGACTGCCGCTGGTGATAACGGCCAGGTCCTTGACCTTCGAGTAGCGGGCCACGTCGCGGATGTCCATCTGGCCGCGGAAAACGTCGCTCAGACCGATCTGGTTCGACATGCCCAGAGCGCGATGGACGCGCGGCCGGCGCAGGTCGCCCTCCAGCAGGATGACCCGCTTGTTGGCCTGGGCCATCACCGCCGCCAGGTTGCTGGCCACGGTCGTCTTGCCCTCGCTGGAGCCGGGGCTGGTGATGAGGATGGTCTTCAGCGGCTTATCGACGCTGGCGAACTCCAGATTGGTGCGCAGCGTGCGGAACGTCTCCGCCAGGGGCGAGCGTGGGTTAGAACTGACGTAGGGGACGCCCTCACTCTTTTCGATGGCCGCCTCGTTGACGACATAGCCGACGACGGGCAGACCCAGCACATTGGCCACGTCCTGCGGCGTCTTCACGGTATCGTCGAGATACTCCAGCGTGAAGGCCAGCGTGCCCGTCAACAGCAGGCCCAGGATCGCGCCCATGATGATGTAGCGTAGCGGCCCCGACTGCACCGGGACGCTGGACGGCGCGGCGCGCTCCACTTGCACGACGTTGGGCGTGTTCTCCAGGCGGGCCAGCCGGACGGCCTCGTAGTTGCTCAGCAGCGTCGAGTAGAGCTGCCGGTAAAGCTCCAGATTGGCCTGCTCGATGTCGCGCAGATTGGTGGAGGCCTCGGCCGAGTCCGTGCTCGGCAACGGCGCGAGAAGCTCGGCGTAGTTATCCTGCGCCAGGTCTAGCTGGAACTGTTTCTGGGCCAACTCGGTGCGCTTCTGGGTCAGCAGGTTGCGCTGTTCCAGCGTCAGCGCCGCCGGCGGCTGGCCGGCCACGGTGACCTTGGGGGTCAGGTCGTCGATGTCCTGCTCCAGCCGGGTGATCTCGGCCAGGAGCGAGTTGATCTGCTGTTCCAGTTCGACCTTCTGCGTCTCGACCTGCTGCGTCTGCGCGGCGATGGTCTCCTCGGAGCGCTGTTCGACCTGGTCGCTCAGGTTCGACAGTTCCTGCTCGACCTCAGCCACCTGCGCTTGCAGGCTGTCCTCGGACGACGAGAAGCGTGAGGATTGCAGCGCCTCGTTCTGGTCGATGAGCACCTGGACGAGCGTATTGGCGATCAGCGCCGCCCGCTCCGGGTCGGTGTCGCGGATGACGACCTCCAGCAAGCCCGTCTCGCCGACGCGGTCGGCGCGAATCTGGGACGTATGGACGGTCGTGCCGACCTTCTGGCTGGTTGCGTCGAGGATGGGCTGAGTGAAGAGCAATTCCAGATAGGTATCGGCCATTTCCTTATTGGCTTTCAAGGTCGTGGAGGTGGAGGTGCTGCTGTTGCGCACCGGCTCCATGACCAGGATTTTGGCCCGCGCCTCGTACTCCGGCGTCTGATAGATGCTGAGGACATAGCCAATGCCGCCACCGACCAGCACACCGATGGTCAGCAGCCAGGCCCAGCGTCGCACCAACTGAAGAATGAGTTTGAGTTCCATACCCGTACTACCCTGCCACTACAGTTTTCTACCGCTACAGCTTACATCGAATACCCCGATTCAAGAGGAAAAAAGGGGTGAAAAACGGCCTTGCGCGGGTCAGTTGGCCCGGCCTCCTGCGGCTACAGTTGCGTCTGCCCGCGCGGCGGCCAACGCCTCGGCCGCCGCGGCCACGACCATCTCCAGGTCGCCCGACGACATGCCCGGATAGAGCGGCAGCGTCACCTCGCGCGCGGCCACAGCTTCCGTGAGGGGCAGGTTCGGGCCGCCGTCGCGCCGGTAGAGACTGAAGAGGTGGACGGGCGGGTAGTGGATGCTCGTCTGGATGCCGCGGGCCTTCATCTCGGTCATGAAGCGCGTCCGGTCGCTGCCCGGCGGCAACAGCGCCGGCCGCAGGTGGTGGGCCGACACGCCCCGCGCGCGGGCATAGGGCAGCCCCAACTCCGGCGCGGCGACGGCCAACTGGGCGCGGTAGGCGGCGTCGAGATGCGCCGGTCGCCGGTTGTTGGCCGGCAACTTGGCCAATTGCGCCCGGCCGATGGCCGCCCGCAACTCGTCGATCCGGTAGTTGTAGCCCGGCGCGACGACATCGTAGCTGAAGGCGTGGCCGCGGTGGCGGTCCCAGGTCAGCGTGGTCATGCCGTGCGAGCGCAGCAGGCGCAGCCGCTCGGCCAGGCCGTCGTCGTCGGTGGTCAACATGCCGCCCTCGCCGGTGGTCATGTTCTTGTTGGCGAAGAAGCTGAAGCAGCCGATGCGCCCCCACGTGCCCAGGGCGCGGCCATCGAGGCTGCCGCCGGGCGCGTGGGCCACGTCCTCGACGACATCCAGCCCATGCCGCTCGGCCACGGCCAGCAGCGCGGGCATATCGGCGGCATAGCCGCCGTAATGGACGACAACGATGGCCCGCGTGCGCGGTGTGATCCGCGCGGCCACGTCGTCCGGCGAGAGGCTCAGGTCGTCCTCGCTGCGGATGTCGGCGAAGACCGGCGTCGCCCCGGTATAGCGGACGGCGTTGGCCGTGGCTACGAACGTCAGCGAAGGCACGATCACCTCGTCGCCCGGCCCCCAGCCGAGAGCCATGCCGGCCAGGTGCAGCGCGGCGGTGCAGTTGGTGACGGCCAGGGCGTGGGCCGCGCCGGTCAGCGCGGCGAAGTCGGCCTCGAAGGCGGCCGTCTCGCCGCCCATCGACAGCCAGCGCCGGCGCAGCACGGCCAGCACGGCCGCCTCTTCCTCCGCTCCCAGGTCGATGTCGGCCAGGGGCACGCGCCACTGCCCATTAGTCTCGGCCATGTCTTTATCCTCCTCGCCCGTGGCCCGCGCCGGCCGCGCCGTTGGCGCTCACAACTACGGGCGGCTCCGGCGGCAGGAACGCGTCGCGCAGCCGGTCGAAATCTTCCACGGCGCGCTCGTAGTCGTCGGCGCGGCCCAGGTCTTGCCAGTAGCCGTCGAACGGGAAGCCGCTGACGATCTCGCCGGCGGCAATGAGGCGCTTGACCAGGTCGGGGAAGTCGAGGTAGGCGTTACGCGGGATGAAGTCGAGCACGCGCGGCTCGAAGACGTAGATGCCCATGCTGACCATGAAGTCATAGGTGGGCTTCTCGATGTAGCCGGTCACATGGCCGGCCTCGTTCTGCTGGATGACGCCCAGGTCGATGTAGACCTGGCGGTGGTGCATGGCGATGGTGGCCGCCGCGCCGCTGCGGCGGTGGTGGGCCAGCAGTTCGGCCAGCGGCAGCGTCGTCAATACGTCGCCGTTGGACACCAGGAAGGTGTCGTCCAGGCCCTCGACCAGCGACAGCGGCCCGGCTGTGCCCAGCGGCGCGTCCTCATAGCTATAGCGGATGTCCATGCCCAGTCGCCGCCCGTCCTGGAAGAACAGGCGCAGCATCTCGGCCAGATGGCCGACGGTCAACACGGCCTCGTCCACGCCCGCCCGCCGCATCTGGCGCAGCAGAATCTCCAGGATGGGCATGTCGCCAATGGGCATGAGCGGCTTGGGCAGAATGGTGGTATAGGGCTTCAGGCGCGTGCCCTTGCCTCCGGCCAGAATGACGGCTTTCATGATACCCTCCTAGACCTCGTAGCGTCCTACGCGGTAGAAATCGAGATGGTCGCCGATCCACGCCACCGTCTGGCGTAGACCGTCGTCGAGCGACCACACCGGCTGCCAGCCCAGCATCCGCCGCGCCCGGTCGTTACCCGACAGCAGGCGCAGCACCTCCGACTTCTCCGGCCGCAGTCGCTCCGCCTCGGTGACGATGGCCACCGGCCGGCCAACCAGGGTGATGACGCGCTCGGCCAACTCGCCGATGGCAATGTCGTCGCCTGTGCCCAGGTTGATCTCCTCGCCGGTCACGTCCGGGGCCAGCGCCGCCCGCAGGAAGCCAGCCACAGTGTCGCCAACGTAGGTGAAGTCGCGCCGCGTCGTCAGGCTGCCCAGGCGGATACAATCGGCCGTCAGCGCCTGGGTGATGATGGTCGGAATGACGGCGCGGGCCGATTGCCGTGGGCCATAGGTATTGAACGGCCGCACCGTCACCGCCGGCAGGTCGTAGGAGCGGTAGAAGCTCTCCACCAGCTTGTCCGCGCCGATCTTGCTGGCCGAGTAGGGCGATTGGCCTTGCAGCGGATGGCTTTCGTCCATCGGCGTGAATTGGGCCGTGCCGTAGACCTCGCTGGTGGAGGTATGCACCAGCCGCTCGACGCCGTGGGCGCGGCAGGCCAGCAGGACGGCCAGCGTGCCCATGAAGTTGGTCTCGGCCGTCTCCAGCGGGTGGCGATAGGAGTAGGGGATGGAGATGATCGCCCCCAGGTGGAAAACGACGTCGCAGCCGGCCACGGCGCGCGCGACGGCGGCCCCGTCGCGCAGGTCGCCGGCGACGATCTCGACTTCGGCCAGCACCTCGGCCGGCAACTGGCGCAACAGCCCGGCGTCGCCGCGCGAGTTGTAGCGCACGAAGGCGCGCACGCCGGCCCCGGCCCGCGCCAGAGACTCGGTCAGGTGACTGCCAATGAAGCCGCCCGCGCCCGTCACCAGGACGCGCTTGCCGGTCCAATCGCTCATATCGGTTAGATACTCCTTACTTGTCGTCGGGCGCGGCCCGGCCGGGGAGCCGGGCGAACACGCGCCGTCGGGCGCTGGTCGGCCCGTTGTTAGCGGCGGCTAGTCGCTGACGAGCTGCCGTTGCCGCGTTCGCACCTGTTCGCGCACCGCGTCCCAAGCTTCGGCGGCGATCAGGCCATCCAGTTGGCGCAGCCAGCTATCCATTTCCGCGCCGCTGGGCATCGGCGCGGCCGGCGCGGCCGGCGTGCTGTTGGCCAGCTGCGTCCGCAGCGAGGCCAGCACGTCGGGCAGGATGATCGTCTGCGCGCCGGTCGCGCGGCAGATTTGCAGGATGCGCTCGCGCTCGGCCGGGCGGATGTTTTCGATGGCGAAGAGGATCAGGCCGATGTCATGGGCGCGCACGAGTTGGGGAACATCAACTGTCGGCCCCAGCACGCGCAGGCCGCCGACGCGCGCCCCCAGCTTGCGCGGCGCGTCGTCCACCAGACCGATGATGGAGAAGGCCTGGCCGACTTCCAGCTTGCGCAACAGATAGGCGGCCATGTTGCCGGCCTCGCCCGCGCCGATGATGAGCACGCGCTCGCCGACGGCCAGTGTGCCGCCGCGCAGGGCCATCCAGTACTGCGACAGGCCGGTGATGACACGCATCCGATAGCGCAGCAGCAGGAAGCCGGCGAAGGCCAGCATGCCGCTGACGACGATCAGGCCGGACGGCAGCAGGCGGTGGCCCAGATAGGGCACGGGGATGAGCCGCGGCTGCCATAGCCAGTTGGCGGCCAGCAGGACAGCCGTCGTCAGGCCAGAGGAGATGGCCAGGGTGATGGCGTCTTCGGAGTCGGCGCGCGACCAGACGATGCGGCCAACGCCCAGCACGGCGTTCACGAGGCTAAAGATGAGGGCGATAGCCAGGGCCACGCCCAACGCCAGGCTGGGGCCAAGCTCCAGCGGGCCGTTGCTGCGCCAGATGATGCCCGTGGCGGCCACGGCGGCGAAGGCGACCGCGCTGTCGAGGACGAACCAGGACATGTAGCGACTGATGAAACGCGCCAGCGGCCCCCAGAACAACAGGTGCTCCGGCACTTGCCGCGTCTTCAGTTGGGGAATCAGCGTCATCAGCGTCCAGAACAGCACGTCCAGATCGGTCAGGAAGGAGCGATGGTGGACGTAGATGAGGTCCAGGCGCAGCTTGCTGGGCAGGATGATCTTCAGGTATTGATCGACCACGTTGCCGGACGAGAGCATGCTTTCCTCGTCCCGGTAGAGGACGGACGCCGGGCTGGTGATGCCGGGGCGGACGGAGAGCAACGTCTCGCGCACATCGGCCGGCCAATGGCCGACGAGGTCGCAGTCTTCCGGCCGCGGCCCGACCAGACTCATGTCGCCCTTGAGGACGTTCCAGAGCTGCGGCAGTTCGTTGACTTTCGTCTCGCGCAACCACTGGCCGAAGGGGGTGATGCGCGGATCGCCCTGGCCGGTGACGCGCGGGCCGTTGTAGCTGTCGCCCGTCTCGTACATCGTGCGGAACTTCAGGATGCGGAACGGCTGACCGTGGCGGCCGACGCGCTGGCCCCAGTAGAAGACCGGCCCCGGCGAGTCGCGCTTGATGAGCACGGCCAGCAGAAAGAGGACGGGCGCGAGGAGGACGATGCCCAGCACCGAGATCAGGATGTCGAGCGTTCGTCGCGCGATGTTGTCCACCGTTTGCCGCAGCTGGGTAAACCCGCTGTGGAGCTTGGTGTCGATCACTTGTTGCGAAGCGATGCTCTCGTTCATAACTCAACTCACCGGTTGGGCCGGATGGCTGCTAAATAATGGGTGTTGAGCAGGCGCGTGGCTTCCAGCAGCCGCGCCCCCGCCCAGGTCACGGGCACGAGCCGCCGCGCCAATGGTGGCGCCAGGGTGATCCGCTCGAAAGAGAACTGGCTGTTCGGAAAGTAACTCCGAACCTCTCCGGGGCGGATCCCGCGCGTTTGTTTGTTAAGCGGATTGAGCCAGAACTCGTACCACAAGATGAGACCGTTTGGCTTCAGGACGCGACGCATCTCATTGGCGACAGTATAGCAAAGGGCCTTATCCAGAATCGATGAAAACACCGTGAATTGTAGGACGAGGTCGAAAGCTGCGTCGGGATAGGGCAACCGGCCGCCGTTGGCGCAGGTCAGGGCCACGTGGGGCAGCAAGCGCCGGGCCACGGCCACGCGCCCGGCCAGCAAGTCCGTGCCGTGGAGGCGCGCCGGGGCAGCCCCATAGCCCAGCAGTTCCAGCAGCACGCCGCCGGAACCGCAGCCGACCTCCAGGATGTCGCGCTCACCCAGCGGCCACATACCCTCGGCCTTAAGCCGCCGCAAAACCGCTCGCTCTCGTCCCTGCCGAAGGAACAGATAAGCAGGGTTGCCCGGCGAGTCGAGGTCGTTCGTGGCTCGCTGCGCCAACCAGGCGTCGTAGATGTGGCGGAGGCGGTCGGCTTCCTGACCGGCGGCGGTGGTGGTCATCCCTCGCTCCAGAAACCTTGAGACGAATCGTAGGTCAGGCGGATCGTCTGGCCCGCGGCCACGTCATGCCGCGCCGCGCCGCCGGCCAGACGGATGTTGCCGCCAGACAGGAGGGCGAAGGGCGTCGTCGCCGACAGGCTGATCGCGCCGCTGAAGAGCGGGTCGGCGTTGCCGTCCTCGCTCCACCAGTGCAGGGCGCTGATCTCGCCCGGACTGGTGATGGAATAGGCGTCGTAGTTGCTACTGATGACCGTCGTCGGCGCGGCCGGCAGGCCCAGCGGCGCCGGCCCGGCCACGGGCAACAGGCGCGCGTAGAAGGGCGCTTGCGGCACGTTAACGGTCAGCATGGGGCTGCCGCTCTGCCAGTTGTTGATGCGGTTGTTGCCACCGCTCACGCGCCCGCGCCAGCTATTGCCCGGCCCGTCCACGACATAGAGCAGCCCGCCGCCCGTCACCGACTGGAAGGTACAGCCGTCGATATGCAGCGCGGCCCCGTCGCTCAGTGTGCCGCTGCTCCGCTGGCAGTGGATGATGGCCCGGTCGCCAGGGGCGCGGCCGTGGAAGCGGCAGTTGGCAATCGTCGTCTGGCCATCATCGACCTCGATACTGGTCGCCTGGGAGCCATTGTCGGGCCGCACATAGAAAAGGCAATTGCTGATGGTGGCGACGTTGCCGGCCGCTTTGCCCAGAGCCAGGATCGAACCGGAGCCTTGGTGGTAGAACTGACAATTGGCGATGGTAGCGGTGACGTCGGCCAGGCGCAGATCAACGTAGGGCAATACATCGCGCTTGGGGGCGAAGATGCTGTTGCGCATCGTCACCGCCCACGGCTCATTCTCGATAGCGGCCACGAAGGCGCTGTTGCTCTGGGCGTCCCGGTTGTTGGTGAAGTAGCAGCCGTCGATGAGGACATCGGAGCGAATCTGGATGGCGTTGCTACACTCGAACAGGCAGTTGACAATCTCCGGCCGGGGGTGGGTCGTCGGCCCGCCGTGGGTGATGATGCCCCGGCCGACATTCGGCCCAAACCAGCAGCCGATGAAGCGCTGGTACTCCGGCTCCCCGGAGATGGCCGAGCCTTGCAGGTGGAAGGACCAATTGGGCGTGCCGTCGAAGCGCGTGTTTTCGATGTGAACCGAGTTATGGGGGTGGCAATAGACAAGGTGGTTGCTGACGTTGTCGTGGAAATAGCTGTCGTAGACGTGTAACCGCTTGTGGCCGGTCTCGGCCGTCCAGAAGGCGACGCAGCACTCCGTGCGCGGGCTGAAATCGCAGTCGCGAATGGCCAGGAACAGTTCGCCGCGGCTGTCGCCAGAGCCGGAGGAGCCGGCCATGGCCACATGGGTGAAGCCGTCGGCATCCACCGCTTCGATCAGGCACTGGTGGTCGGCCGGGCCACTCTGGAAGTTGAAGCCGTGGAGCGCGTAGCCCTCCGGTGCGGCGTCTTCTTCCAGACGCAGGTCAGCAATCTGGAAGTGGACGCCGTTGTGGATGGTGAAGCCCGAATAGGTCGCGCCCGCCTGTGGCCCGGCGACGGTGAAGCGCAGCAAGGTTGTCGCCCGGCCCGCGCCGACGATGGCCAGATCGCCGGGCACGTCCAACTGCGGGTTGGCGTTGTCCAGTTCGAGGCGATAGAACGACGCCGGCGGCGGCACCCAGAGCGGTTGGCGCTGCTGGATGGCTGCGGTAATGGCGGCCTGAAAAGCGGCACGGTCGTTGCTGACGCCGTCTCCCCTGGCCCCAAACGGCGCGGCGGTCACGTCAATGGCCGCGCCGGTCTGGGCGCGCGGCAGAGCCAGGCCCAGGCGGCCCAGCTTCGGCGCCCCGCCCAGGACAAGCCCGGCCGTCAGCGCGCCCGCGCCGTGGAGAAATTGCCGCCGCGAGAAGTTCAGAATGTCATTGACCTGTGGGTCGTCCATGTTCACCTGCTTGCGGACGTCGATGTTAACAGATGGGCCAACCGTCCGCGGCCACTTTCGAAAGGCTGCACGCCGCTATCAGCTCTGCGACGCGGGACGGCCGGCGGGGACGGCAAACCGATGGCGAAACCGGATCAGGCCCGCCAGAAAACCCAGCCCATAGCTCAGATGCAGAATCGGATGGATGAGTAGCAGCCGTGGCGCGTGGGCGCGACTGACGGACAGCGAGGCGAGCACGTTGGCCGCCAGATAGAGGCCCACCACCACGGCCAGCAGGGCACGAAACGGCCGCCACACCAGCCCCAGCGCCGCCGAGCCAAACAGCCCGACGACAAAAGCCGGCGGCACAAACTGTCGCGCCCGCATCTGCCGCGGGTGCTTCTGCATCACACGCACCTTCCAGTAACCATACTGATAATACTGTCGCCAGAGCGAGCGCATGCTGCCGCGGCTGTAATAGCGCGAGCGAATGTCAGGCGACAGGAGAATGCGCCCGTCGTGCTTCAGCAGGCGGTAGTTGTACTCGTCGTCCTGGTTGCGGACAAGCTCCTCGTCGAAAGGGCCGAGCCGCCGCAAAGTCGCCAGGCGGTAGGCGGGGAAGGCGACCGTCTCCACCAGCATCTCGCGGTCGTCGATGGTGCGGAAGGCCGAGCCGCCGACGCCGAACCACGAACTCATGGCCAGGGCGATGGCCTGGGCCTCGTCTGTCTCGCCGATGGTCTCGATGGGGCCGCCGACGGCATCGATGGGCGCGCCTTCATAGCCGGCCAGCAGATGCTCCACGCAGCGGCGCACGTAGTCCGGGGCGATCTCGCAATGGCCGTCCACGCGCACGACGATCTCGCCGCGCGCCTGGCGAATGCCGATGTTCAGCCCCGGCGGGACGATACCGGCGGGGTTGTCCAGCAGGCGCACGCGCGGCGGCTGGGCCATGCGGCCGACGATGTCGCGCGTGCCGTCGGTCGATAGGCCGTCAACGACGAGGACTTCCAGCCGGTCGGCGGGATAGTCCTGGGCCAACACCGCGCCGAGGCTGCGCTCGATATAGGCCGCCTCGTTGCGCACGGGCATAATCACGGTCACGAAAGGCACTTCCATGACCGTAGTGTAGCGCCGCCGCTGCCGTCCTCCCGTGCAAAAGGCGTGAACGCCTCGTGAGGAACGGGTTATTCCAGCGACGGGGCCGGACTGGCCCAAGCGCCGGCCCGCAGCGCCCGCAGGGAGAAGTAGACGCCCGGCAGGGCGATGAACAACGGCCCCATCAGCGGCAGCATGTAGCGCAAGAGGGGCACGGCCGTCATCGTCATGGCCCAGAAGGTGGCCACGATGAGCCAGTTGCCGGCCAGCATCCGCCGCAGGTCGGCCGGGCGGGCCACGGCCGGCGTTCCCCGCGCCAGGAAGGCGTAGGCGTTGCCCCAGAGGATGAGCAGCGCGTAGACCGCCTGCACGAGCAGCGTCGGCCGCTCGAAGGTGCGGCTGTCGTTGCCGTACCAACTACGCGTGGCCTTGATCCAGGTGAACTTGAGAAAGGCCACCGGCTCCCGGCGCGCCTCGTCGAGGACGATGGCGACCACGTCGCCGGTCGATGACATCTCCGCGCGGCGGTCGCGGAAGGTGAGCAGCAGCGCGGCCACGTCGTCGGAGAGCGGCACGTCGCGCCGATACGCCTTCTCATCCACCAGGAAGGTCAGCCCGTCCTTGAGGGTCAGCGTGCCGCCGCTGCTGAGGGGAATAAACGTCCCCGTCTGGGCATAGACGGCCCCCAGCCACGGAGCGACGGCCAGCAGGTTGCCCAGCGCCAGCAGCGCCGCCAGCCCCAGCCGCGCCGGCCAGCGCAACGGCCGGGCCAGCAACAACACCAGCACGGCCATGACCCCGCCCAGCCCCAGCGCCGCCGGCCGGATGAGCATGGCCGCCCCGGCCAGCAGCCCAGCCAGCCCGTAGAGCCACCACACCCGCGGCCGGCGCAACACCGCCAGCCAGAAGACGAACAGCGCCGCGAAGAAGACCGGCAGAAATGGTACTTCGCTGTTGGGCTGCGTGGTGCTCCGCAGGAAGAAGGCATACCCAGCCCACCCCCCGCCGACACGCCGCGCCGCCCCCACCGAGCACAACAGCCGGGCCAGCGCGTAGAGCAGCACCGTCGAAAGCGCCGCGCACAGCAAGCGGAACGCCAGCAGCGCCGTGTCGTCGGCCACGCCGGCGGCGCGGCCCAGGCCCCACGCGCCGGC
>ERZ724519.904-NODE-904-length-12489-cov-4.276661_pt1 | contig 12489 bp, 10 predicted proteins | sample MGYA00376052_ERZ724519 | MGnify/ENA primary metagenome ERZ724519 (study PRJEB28724, sample SAMN07190883) | activated sludge metagenome | isolation source: activated sludge of sewage treatment plant in Hong Hong | place: Hong Kong | collected 2016-03-17 ... | reverse complement strand
AAATGCGGCTCAATGTGCCGCGAAAAAATCCAGCCATGTGTTTTTTTTCTCACAAAAATACACCACAATCACCCGCCCAAAAAAATACAGTTATACTAAAAAGTAGCTTACACAAAATAAAATACCAAAGTCCTATACTTATTGCCAAAAAATCGCGAACTTTGCAAAAAAAACAAGCATGTTACTAATAGCAACCCCAAGTAAAATAACTGGACCATACGCAAGGTATACTCCAATGCGAATAAACATTGACCAATACACCTGGTCAGTCTTCAACAAGTTTGCGGACGTAGACAGCATATACCTGACAAGAAACGCACAGCTCGCTGCTCCAGCCAAGCTAGTGCTATTCCTTGCCGACAAGGAAACCAAGCCGTCTGGCTATTCCCCACGTCACAATGAATGGTGGGTCACCATTCATACCTCAAAAAAAACAGCGTCATTGCTGGAAAAAAACGACCATCTGTATTCAGCAATCCAGCAAACGCTGAAGTATCACGCAACACAATGGCTCATTGGCTATGTCACAGCCATGACCACGTTCAGTGGTACCACTATCACCGCTGCCATACAGCAATGGCAACAGTTCATAGGGATAGATGATGACGTAAGAGATAGTTTTACGCTGATACAGACCTATCAGCGATACAAACCAGTAACATAAAAAAAGGCGTGCAGTACTATTTTGTACTGCACGCCTTTTTTTCTATTTCTCTTCGTTTTATTTTCTTTTGCAAAGCTTTGATAGCCTTGTTGTCACCTGTCTTAGCAACCTGCAATAATTTAGTTTCTAACTGAAAAACCATAACATCTCTCCCAATATCATAGTGTTCAGCAATCGCTGACATAGGGCTTTCAAAATCCATTAAAAACCTTTTTTTCTCACTACCCTTCAATTGCAATATCCTACAGCACATTTCCGCAGAATATTGCAACCCACCAAGTTGCACCACTTTGGCTAAGACATCTTCTGCCCATTCAAAAGCATTTCCATCCATTCCCTATGAAAATAATAAAGTTCTTTGTGATTAGACAATACGAATTGTTCTATACGTGGATTTGCGGTATAGTTAGCACTACCTTCTATCGTAAAATACTCATTGCCCATTTTTAGCAAAGTTACTTTGCTATGGTTTTTATTCGCAAAGTGCCTTTGTCCATTTACTTCACACCAATTAGCAAGAATAGAGTATGTCGCAGACTCTCGTGTCCTAAAATACTCACCTGTCAATGCAGTCACCTGTTTAATATAGCCATTATTAAACAAATCAATGATTTGCAAAACATGGTCGTGACTCATTGTCCAAGTACTAAAATAGTACTCAGAACAGTAATCAGCCAGACTCAAGTCAATGATTCTTGGTACTAATGTAAAATAATCAAAAGAACCATTGCTAACAATGTGCATAGACTCTCCTTGCCTAGGTAGGTCTGTAACGACTTCTTCCACTCGCTTTTTTTTCCAGCGATTTTCCATTCGGATAGTTGTTTGATAAATAACGGCTCGACTTTTTATGCCGTTTTTATCTTTATCCTCATCATTACTATGATAGGACGACAGCCCAAACGAGTTGTCCATGTTAAAAAAGTCTTTCATGCTCTTATCCTTCCTGAATTTTAATCTCATTCAAAACTGCACCTAAAATAAGATGCAGTGGTTTTTGCACCGTCACATCATAATCCCTGCCCAAATTAGGCAGCCGTGCAGCGTCCAGCATAAAATTATACCAAACATCAACACTCGGCAAAGGACGCACCCCTTCACCGTCCCAATTAGGAAACAGCTTGCCATAGCGCGGACTGTCCACCACCCGTTGCGTCTCTTGTACAAGATACGCAAAAAGTACAGCCTTCACGATATCAGACATATTGTCGCGGATCCATTCCGCCCGCCTATTAGCCGACTCCACCGTATAGCTAATACGCCTATCATCGTGCAAGTCCACATCATACCCCGCCCGCTCCGAACGACAATAAACCGCAATCACACGGTCTACCATACCCGCCACACCCTTAGCGTGCATGATGAGATAGCCGTTCCCATCTATCCATTCGTTTCCGCAAACATTGTACATACCCCTATTAGGTAAATACAACGCCACACCCGAAACGACAATCCCATTCAAAGCCTCAAACAACAACACTTCCTCATCCCATATCCAACCCAAAAACGAGGCAAAAGACATTACGTCCGCCTCGCACAACAAATCCTGCACCGCCACAGGCAACAACAAAAAAGCAGCATCAAGCCACCATTTTTCGCCCTTGCCCATTGCTCGCAGTTCCAACAGCTCACACAGCAATGACCTATCTACTTCCCGCCACGACATAGGCAGCCGATGTTCCGAAACAACACCGCTGCCGTCTTTAATCCTTAGTACAACCATTTTTTAACTTGACCTTTTATTCGATACTGCATCCACAAATCAGCCTGCAACTGTTCAGCCGCAAACCGATTTAAGGCACTCCCACCCCACACACACCAATACACACCACCATCAATCACCCAAACTACAGCCATTGGCTGTGTCCGCTTTGCCATAGACATAGCCTCGCTCATGCTTTTGCATCGCACCACTACGGCTAAACCCTCTGACGGCAAAAACGCCAAAGGAGCAGTCACACACCCCGCCAACAGAAAAAACACACCACACAAAAAAAACTTTATCATATAGCCAACAAACTTTTTCCAGATGAACGACTTTCCCCACAACAACGCGAACAACCACAACCACAACCATGTTCATCATTCGGACCCGATGGCACATCAGCCACCAAGCCACTACAATGACTATCACGCCACAATGGGTAATCGTCGGCGTTTGCCCGTAAAAACTCCCATAAACGAAACTCCGCAATGTCCGCAATGTTTTTCACAGCTTGATAGTTCATCTCGCCACTATCATATGCCAAGTCACCGCTTGGATTCATCGGGTCACTAATACCCGTCACTTTCGCTCCCCTACCCGTGTGTCGCGTATGGTTTTTATTGTTAGCGATCATCACCGTTTTTGCTGCCACATACCGCTGAACGTAGGGCAACAACAATTCGTTAGTGTTGCTCAATGAATTGCCGCAAATTTCTGTACGCAGCTCCAACAGCTGCTCATCACACAACACATTACGGAGGTAAAGGTCTTCCACATCGAGCATCACCGCCCGAAGGTCCAACCAAGGCTCCATCGCTCCCGGTGTCCGCAATGGCTGGTACTGTTGGAAAATATCAGGCGACCACAAAACGCGGTCACAAACAATCCGATGTCCAGCAAAACCCACCCAAAACGCCAAATCAGGCGAAGCCTTTTGTGGCAGCAGTACCTCCCAAAGAAGATACTCCAATTTGTCATAACCCAACCTCAACGCCTGCCAAAGTGCCATCTTCACCTGCTCTTCATTAGCAGGCGATGATACACCGTTGTTATCGTTTTGTTGTTGCGTACCCATGTCCGCCAGCACAATGCGATGTTGAGGAATCGCCAAATGCACCGCAAACCATGCCGCAGCATCACGAACCGCAGTTGTAATGTCACTATGCGTTCCAGTAGCTATCCACCCCTCAATTTGGGCAATAAATGCACTACCTAAATAAGGCAATAGATAAGTCTGCACCGCCGTATTCACCGACGGCGCCAATGTTATACCCGACATATTCCGATGAATAGTCGGGACAAACAATTTTATGTCGTCTTGATTAGGAAATAAGTTGAACATCTTTTTAAACTTTAAACAACACTACTATCAATACCCGTATGACTATCTGACTGTCGCACGATTTTGGCATCGACAAAACCAATCTCGGTGAAATCATATTTCGCCACAAAACCCAAACTTTCCAATATCAACCACACAGGCTCAAGCACCGCCATACGTTGCGACGGAACTTTTACCGCCGTATGAAAAAGGTATTTGTACAAAGTATCGCTCCCGCTCGCTCCCATACCCTGCTTCGTAAAGCCCGCCAACGTTGCGTCCAAGCCAAAGTTGACAGGTGTATTACCGTCCGTCTGTTTCAGCAGCTCCGCAAATTGGGTGTCACTTAGTTGGTTATCTACAGGCTTGATACTGATAAGCCCTTCGTAACTGCGGGTGATATTGTCGACCAATTTGTCGACCAATATGCTCCGACCACCAGCCGTCGTACCTTTAAAAAAATCTTCTATCTTTTGCGACAACTCTGACTTCGCTGCATCTTTTTGCTCCTTCGTTGTAGCACCTATATTACTATAGTAGGCAGGGTGAATTTCAATAATGAATTTAATATTAAATCCATTATCTAATGTGCTATTGTACAACTGCATAATCTTTTTACGCAGTGTCAAATTATCAATTCCACCAACCCACGACGGCACGCTGTAGTACAGCTGCGTCGGAGTATAACCACCACTATGATAAAATAGGTTAGAATTTGGCTGCCCCGAAACACCCCATGCACCCATACGCTCCCACCGAAACGACAGATGCCCGCTCATGCCCAAGTTTTTATTGATATAGCCATACTTGGACTTACCAGTAGCCTCATCAATGCTACTACCCAATCTAAAATACGCTGGGTCTATTGCTCCAAAATCAGTCACACGACCTTGTGCATCAGTCGCAAATTGGGCGAATATGTTGTCAAAATACACATACTGTGTCGCTAACGCTCGCACAAAACGCTGAACCTTCAATCGATTAGCACGTTTCCATGCCTCAATTTCAGGATAAAACACTCTCTCTTTTTCGCCCATATTATCATAGCGAAAAAAAGCAAGGTCATTATTGCCTATGATAAAATTGACAATGGTTTCCAACACCGCAGGCACGTCCTTATCACTATACAAAAGTTCCACCGCCTTAGTCGGAAAAGCATTGTCTCCACTGTTGAAATTCCAGCTAACAAGACTATCTTTTACATCATCACCCACCCCTCCTTCCAACGTTAATGGAAACACTTGTATATCTCCCAAAACGCCGACACTACCCGGCAAGGCATTCATAACCTTACCGCCAATGCTAACAAACACGCCCGCCGTATTATTTTGATTTTTCATTCGAAATGGATTCTAATATCATTATACTTTCGCATCATCGGGTAAAAAAGCCAAAAAACACCCTTGTCTTGGCTATCCAAGTCCACCAAAAGGATAAGTCCATTATCCTTCAGGTTAGTGGGCATACCCATCGACTCGCCATCGCTACCTTTACCTTTTCCACGCAAAAAACGCTTCCGATAAGCCAACACGCGACCTTTAAAGCCAATGCTCCCATCAGCTCGCGTGTACTCAATAGAAAAAGGTAGGTCACCATCCACATCATTGCTCGACAACCCGATGCGGTCAAGCACCTCACCAATGCTAATAGTACGCATTTTTACCCCAAAAATACGCTACTATTCCCCACCCTAAAAAATACAGTTATACCAACAAAAAAAAGACACCCCAAAAAAGGTGTCTTCATTTGCCCAAAAAAACAAAATCCCGCAACTACCCCAAATTAGTAGTTACGGGATTCTTTATTATGCCACACGGACAAGTCTGCCAAATTCATAGCCAATGGCTTCTATTTCGTCAGCGGTTAAAATCTTCCCTTCTTCATCTCACGCCCGCCGCTCTTTGTTCAGTACTGCAAAGGTACGACTTTTTTCACAATGTCAATACCTTTTGCATTTTTTTTCGAAAAAAAACAACTCCCGCCCACAACTAAGGGACGGGAGCAACATGAAAAAAACAATACTCATACTCACTTGGCGGTAGGCATTATTACTCTATTTCTTTTCGGACATTATAGCGACCAACATAATCGCTAGCCCTTTCAAATTCACTTTTACTAAATACCGCAGGCAACGGTATTCGCCTATTCTCTTCTAGCAAGGCATTGGTTCTTGCCTGCTGTTCCACCAGCAGCCCAATAGCAGTCAGCAACCCATCATTACCACCGCCCCCCGTCGCCCGCCGCAAAGCATCACTTTCAGCAGCTCGCACCACACCCACCACTGGCGACGAAACCAATCCGCCACCCGCAAAGCCCGGCACACCCAAAAGACCCAAGGCATTTACACCCAACAGCTGCTGAAGCCTACCCTGCTGAACATCATTCAGCACCACCTCGCCCGGTGTCAACAAAGCCAACACAGAGTCCCCATTCGGCTGCACAGGTACATTCCGCTGCTCCGCTCCTACCCTACCCCGTACCACAACAGGCTCCACTTCACCACCGCCCGCAAAAGCCTGTATCAAATTCTTGACACTCGCAATTGCTCCACCAATGGCAGCCGCCGTACTCGCAATCGCTATCAACGAAGCAGGAAAAGGCTCCAATGCAGCTTTTGCAATAGCCTGAATCCCCGCAGCAACAGCCGCAATTTGGCTCGCAACAGCAGCAGCCCTTGCCACTATCGTAAAAATCCGCCCCGCAACAGTTGCCTCACCAATAGCTCCCGCCAAACTCTCAAAGCCGCTTGACGTGGCATCAGTCGCCTGTTTAAAAGCATTCAATTTATCTATCTGCTCATCAAATCCTTTGATGCGCTCTGCCACTTGGCGTTCTTCTTCCTGTTGTTTCGCCAATTGATAGTCAACTCCAGTTGCACTCTCATACAGCTGCTTGCCAATATCTTCTATGACAGCAGCTTTATTAACCACTTCAGGTGTAATCTCTATCGGGATTTCAACAGCTCCGTCCAAGCGGTCTTGCTTATCCTTTTGCAACGCATCAAGCAAATCTACTTTGATACCTTTCAGTTCAAGGTTTGCCCGTTCCAAATCTTTTTTCAAATCATCAAGCTGAGGCACCAGCTTCACCGCCGTTTCTAACTTACTATTCTTAATTTTATTTTCCAGCTCGCTAATCTGTTTCTCCAAATCAGCAATGCTGCCTTTCTCGATTTCATCAATCACTTTTGCCGTTTTTTGGGCAGTATCTTGTATGGCTTTTTGCCGTCCCTGTGCTGCTTTCACCGCCGCAGCACTCCGTTCCGCAGCAGCTTTTTTCTCCCGCTCCACCTCCAAGCGGTCATATTCCGCCTCCTTTTTCAAAACCAACTGCCTACTCAATTCTACACTCGACACATCTATCTGAAACTTAGGTATCGCCAACCGACTTGGCAACACATTGTTGATAGTATCAATGATGCTATTACCAGCTTCTTTAAACCGAACAGTCAATATCTGAATATTATCGCCAAAAAAGGCGAAAAAATCCACCACCCCAGCCAAAGCATTAAAAGCAAAAGCCTTGATTTGTGTAGTATACAAGCTAATAGCACTTGTTGAGCTGCCAAATTGCAAGGCAACCTTTTCTTGTGCCTCATTCAGACTTTCTGTAGCCTTAAACTGCTCCCTTTGCCGAGCAGCAAGGTCATCAGTATTGCTACTCAAATTAGCAGTAGCATCCGATACCCTACCCAACATCTCAATATAACGCCGTCCTGCATCTTCACCCGGACCGCCAAAGATGTCACTAATTGCCTTTTGAGCAATAGCACTACCTTCAGGCAACTTAGCAATCTCCTTACCAACATCTTCCAGCACATCTTTGGTTGTTTTGCTACCATCTTGCAATGCCTTTTGTATAGCATTGCCATTTAAGCCCAAAACGTCTAATGCCTCCAATGCAGCCTTGTTCCCTTCTTTCAGTTTCAAATTGGCTTCCTTAATAGCATCAACACCCTTGTCGCTATAGATCCCCTCCTTGGCCGTCAAGTTCAGCAACGCTACTGTCTCTTTGGCAGTAAAGCCAGCTTCTTTCAACTGGGCTGGGTACTCGCGAATTTGTTCTAAGAACTCCCCGCTGCTGTTAGCTCCAGCCAAAAAACCCTCCGCAACAAGGTCAAGGGCTTCCTTATTCGTTAGCCCAAATTCTTTAGCCAAGGCATTACTTGCCCGCAGCACCTCGCCATAATCCTGCTGAAAAGTATCAGCAATAGTCTTGGCTCCCACTACCACCTCACTCAACGCAGCTCCGCTCAAGCCCGTCAATTGCGATGCTTCTGACCGCAACTTGCTAAATTCTTCAGTCACCTGAAAAACAGCACGAGCCGCCAATACCAAACCACCCACCACAGCCGACACCGCTGCCAATGGACCCGATGCAGCCAAGCCTGCACTCACCGCCGAAAATCCAGCCCGCAAGCTACCAAAAAAGCCATCACCCGCAGCACGAGCCGCAAGGAACGACTCCGCAAATTTTTCTGGTATCGCCGAAAACTCAAGAGCTTCTACCTCGGTACCTATGTCGCTAATCCCTTTTTTGACTTCCAAAAAACGCGACTTCACCACCTCTAACTGTGCTGAAGCCCTAATAAAATCCGCTGTACCCGGCACCAGCCGTCCGATTTCTCGGTTTAGTTTGCTGTACTCACTCCGCAGCTCCGTAAGGCTTGCCGTCTCCGCAAACTTTTTCGTGCTATCAACCAACTTTTTCATTTGGGCATCATATTCAGCCGTGCCAGCGGATAGTCCCTTAAAGCCGTCTCGAACATCCGCCAGTTCTTTTTTAGTCGCTTTCAAGGCTGCATTCGCCTTTTTTTGGTCGACCGATATTTCTATTATATACTCTTTTGAGTTGCTGCTTGCCATGTTTTTTTCCCTCAAAAATACACCACAATCTACCACCCCAAAAAATACACTTATACCACCAACAAAAATCGGTGTCCACAATCGGACGAATCGGTAAACCAATCGGATGAATCGTCCGCCATAATCCGATAAATCGGTAACACTAATCCGATAAATCGGTAGCCACAATCGGACGAATCGGTAACACCAATCCGATAAATCGGTAGCCACAATCGGACGAATCGGTAATACCAATCCGATAAATCGGTAACACCAATCCGATAAATCGGCAGCCATAATCCAACAGCCAAAAAAACAAAAAGCCCGCATCTACCAATTTCGGATAGATGCGGGCTTCATAGACTACAAAAAGAAAACCACCAGCACAAAAGTGTTGGCGGTTTCCCCTCCTACCCATACTAAAAAAGGAAAGGTTTCAGTGTCAGCTCGTAAAGGCTACGCGTTATTTATCTCCACAATGGTGAACGCTCGGTTCACCATTTCGATGCGTTTCCCACGCTTTTTAAGTATCGCTAAAACACTTTCTTGTCTTTCCTTATGATATGCTATAGCAACAGTTGCCTGTTCCGTCTCCCGTCCCTTTCGGGATAGTATAGATCCGTTGCTCGCCCGATAGACCGCCAACAGTATCTCATCTGACAAGTGTTCAGTTATAGCTATTGTCTGTACTGTTTGCCCTGTATTTACTGTATCTACTCTATTTGCATCACCTTGCCCTGTATTTACTGTATCTACATTTAAGAGCTGAAAACCTAATGTGGTCTTAGGTGTCGTATTAGGTGTGGTATTCGGTGTGGTATTAGAAGATACCTGCCTTTTAAGTAATTCTAATTGCTGTTCCAGTTGCTTCATCTTATCCAAATCCGCAATCTGTGACTGCTGCTATTGCACCTGCACAACCTCATAGTGAGTAGGAGCAGAATTTACTTCAAGCACCTCTTTGTGTATTGACTTACCCTCCGCAATAGCCAGTTCCCTGCAGCGGTAAAGGTAATAAGGACGGAAACAATACCCGAACACGACACATAATTCCGAAAGTAATACTATACACCAGTACCACCAACTAAGGCTATCGGCGGTTTTAGCCTGTATGGCTGCGGCGGCTGCGGTTTGTTTTTCAGCACTATTTTGGGATTGTTCTGATACTATGTGTTCCCGCTCTGCCAACAGCCGCTCGTAGCTATCCGCCTTGAGCCACTTTGCGGTTTTTGTCGGGTTGCGTGCCTCATAGCTTGCACGCTCATTTTCAATGGCTTTTAGGTCCGAACCTATTTTTTTCAGTCGCTCATTTTGCTCATCTGATAGGGTAGGAGTAGCAACTACAGCTACCCCGCTTTCTGCCTGCACCCACTTTTGAAAGTAGGGTGTTTTCTTGCCACTCTCCACAGAAAAATACGCACTCGCCAGCAGGGTCACACCAGCAACACTGAAAAGGACCGCCGCACTAGCCTTCCCTTTCAGAGCATGGATAAAGCCCTCACGGAGGCTTACGCTTTTTGCTGCTTCCATCACTAATGTAACGACTGCCCCTATTAAAAGTGCCGCAGCCCAATTGGAAGTCAACTGATAGGCAAGGAATACCCCGCCACTGACTCCCAAGATAATGCTAACCAAATTTCCTATGTAGCCCGCAGGTGCGGCTAACAGGTAAATTCTACGCCAGTCGTCCTCCCAGCGTTTCGTGCCGAAAAGGTCTTCGGCTTGAGAGTACACTGACATGTTGGCTGCTTCTTTTTTTGCAGCCTTGACAATTTGTTCGCGACCATCTTGGTGCGAAAACTTGGATGTTTCAAATTTTTGTCCCATCTTTGCATGATTTTTTCTGGGCATTACGCCCGATTATAGAATGCCGCTTTCCCTATTACAGTAGGGGGGCGGTTTTTTTGTCTAAAATAACTGCTGCTGTTGAAATGGTTCTTGCCGTTGCAAGTCATCCAGCAGCTTGTCCACCTCCTTTTACAAGGCTTTCGCCTCGGTAAGGTCGGTGGTTGACCTTGTCCTAAAATATTTTTTTTGAGCATTACGCATTTGCAGCAATATCAGCAGCTCATCTTTGCTTAGTTCGTAATTTTTTGTGTTCATTTTCTTTTTTGTTTTTCAGAATGGCTGTTTTGGTGAACAACCAAAACAACCAAAACAACCGCGACTTTTTGCTAACATTTACCAACAACCGTAAACAACCCAAAACAACCGTAAGCAACCACAAAACAACCATAAAAGAGCGATTTCCGACCCAAACAACCTATTTTTATAGTCTATAGTATCTATTTTACTATAAAAAACTAAGGTTGTTTTGGTTGTTTTGGTTGTTTTGGAAAATGGACCTCTTTTTTACATTACCCCAAAAACAGCATTTTTCGCCAATTTTTCGCCATTTTCCAAAACACATCGGTTGTTTTGGAAACGTCAAAGTTGTTGGCGGTTGTTTTGGGAGGGTATAAATTCGGGCAAGTCGCTAATATCAACCTCAGCACCCACCAATTCAAGATTTAGGTCGTACATAGAGTTCAACTTGCCATAATCAAACACATATGCAGTCGTTGCCCGACCGCCAAACTTCACTGTTTTGTGTGCCACAAAAGCACTATGTGTCCGCATATAGCTAGACAACGTGCCTTCGTCTAACGGGTTTCCCCTTTGGCTCACAATCTCCTTCTTATACTCGCCCAGTACTTGCCCCAGCCTTATTCTCAATTCATTGCCTACGATAGCGTAGTCAATATTTTGAGATATTTTTTTGTTTTTTATCAGCGTAGGCAATACGCCAAAAAACATTCGCACCTCATCTGCTGTTGACATCAGATTGGTCTGCTGCGGAATCAAGAGTTCTGTGTAAATCATGAACTCTTGAAGCGTGAACGGTAATTGCATACCCGCTTCTTCAGCAATAGATGTAACCGCAACAAGTATATCAATATTTCGCAGTACTCTGTCGATCGTCTCGCTTTGACGATAGATAGCTTTGCTGAGGTTATTAGCCTCAATAAATCTATCCAAAAATTTCTCGTCAAAGAGCTTTCGTATCATTAGTATTTCATGCGTCACCCCTGTCAATCCACGGGCTTGCATTTTTTTCAGCTCACGGTATTTAGTTGTCTGTTCATCACCAAACTTTGACTTGTCAAAGTTTAGCAAAATGAACCGACTATATAACGCAGGCTCTATATTGGGCAGCTCCTGCCCAGCAACTATTGCCGTGCTGTGCAATGTTGCGTCTTTTGTCCTGTCGTCATTCGTGAACGCTGCTCGCCCACTCATGTAGCCATCGTATACTCCTTTGACTGGTCCAATCATCTTTTCCAGATGATTTTTCCATTCGTCGAGTAGGAGAGTGGCATTTGCCTTTTGTCGCAAAAGCCGCGTAAAACTTTTCGGCGTACTACCCGCCTCCAAGCTCAACACATCTTGTCCCGTCCCAAACAGCCAAAGTAGCGACCTGGCAAGTTCGCTCTTGCCGCTCCCACGTTGTCCAAACAAAAACAACATAGGAGAGCAGCCTGCATCACGCATGATGATATCTCTAAAGCACGTCATTATGCCAAATGCAATCCCCACCATGCCGTTCTTTCCATACGCCTCATAGTACAACTTTGCCCATTCCGCAAAGTTCGTAGATGAGACTTCATAGCGAAACTTGGTCAAACTACCCCAATCATCAAGGGTAGCTTCGTTCGTCGTACTGGCTGGTATATAGTACCATCGTTTCACGCCATCGCGTTCCACCGGCACCATACCATGTTCGTCCACCTCAACAAAAGTTTTTTTCTCGTAATCCCATATGCCATTGCACCATGCCCAAAAACCATCTTTGTGATTTCCGAGCCGGCCTATTTCTAAGCTCATCGTTTCTCGACTAAATAGGTATCTTTGGAGATTTGCCAAATCCATGGCAGTCCCCCAAAAAACAAAATTACCATAATCCGTCGTTGCCGCT
>ERZ724519.902-NODE-902-length-12509-cov-4.080938_pt1 | contig 12509 bp, 9 predicted proteins | sample MGYA00376052_ERZ724519 | MGnify/ENA primary metagenome ERZ724519 (study PRJEB28724, sample SAMN07190883) | activated sludge metagenome | isolation source: activated sludge of sewage treatment plant in Hong Hong | place: Hong Kong | collected 2016-03-17 ... | reverse complement strand
ATGCGACACCTTTTCACCCTCCTGACCCTCCTTTTCTGTTTATCCGTTTCAAACCTTATCGCCCAAACGACATACACGCCGGACTGGGCTTCGCTCGACAAACGCCCCACACCGGAATGGTGGACAGACGCCAAATTCGGCATTTTTATTCACTGGGGCGTGTATTCGGTCCCCGCGTACACCACACTGGGCAACTACGCCGAATGGTACCAGAATTCACTGGAAAACAATGCACACGAGGGCAAGGTGCGCGATTTTCACCGCAACAACTTCGGCAACCGCAGTTATTACGATCTCGCCGAGGACTTTCACGCCGAACTGTACAATCCCGACGAATGGGCCAGTCTGTTCGAACGCGCCGGCGCCAAATACGTCGTGCTCACCTCCAAGCACCACGACGGCTTTTGCCTGTGGCCCAACGAGCAGGCTGCCAAAACATGGGGTTTCCCCTGGAGCGCCGATGTGCGCGGACCGGGGCGCGATCTGTTGGGCGACCTGTTCACAGCCCTGCGCAAAACTAGCGTCAAACCGGGGCTTTATTTTTCCCTTTATGAATGGTATAACCCGCTGTGGAAGTTCGATCGCGCGCGGTATGCCAAAGACCACGCCATGCCGCAACTGTACGAACTCGTCAACCGCTACCAGCCCTGGGTGGTGTGGGCCGACGGCGACTGGGACGCCACACCGGACGTCTGGAAATCGCCGGAGTTTCTGGCCTGGCTGTATAACCAGAGCCCGGTGCGCGACCGCGTGGTCGTGAACGACCGCTGGGGCAGCGGGGTTCGCTTCAAACACGGCGGTATCTATACGCCTGAATACCAACCCGATCTGGACTTTGAAAACCACGCCTGGGAAGAAAGCCGGGGCATGGGATTCTCGTATGGCTATAACCGGACCGAGAATGCGTGGGATTACAATTCCGCACAGTCACTAGTGCTGCATCTTGTGGATAAAGTCTCGCGCGGCGGCAACTTTTTGCTCGATATCGGTCCCGATGCACACGGGCAAATACCGCCGATCATGCAGGAACGCCTGCTAGATATTGGCAAATGGCTGAAAATCAACGGGGAAGCAATCTACAACACCAGGCGCTGGCGGACGAGTTGCCAGTGGAGCGAAGGCAATCGCGATTTTAAACCCGAACTCGTGGATGGCTGGAAAACTGGTGGCGACCTGCTGCTGAAGCAAACCGTCGATCCGGAGCCGGGGTTTGCCGTTAAGGAGATATTTTTTACGTGGAACCCGAAGACGAAGTCTCTCTACGCCGTTTTTCCGAAATACCCGGACGACAAAAAACTGGTGTTAAAAGGGCTGCAACTCCCCCCCGGCACCGAAGTGACTTTCCTGGCGACCAGGGAAAGAATGCGTTGGGAAAATGTAACGGGCAATGCAGTGATTTTTTTGCCTGAGTACAATCCGAACAGGATAAAAGCGACCGAGGCTTTTGCGGTAAAAATCGCCAACTTCGGCGCCTTCGTGGATAAGCCCCATATCGCGGTGTCGTACGATCCGGCGACGATGAAGCCAACGGTGAAGATCATTTCCCGCACAGCCGGGACCAGTATCCGGTATACGACAGATGGCACGGCGCCCAAACCCGCTTCGACGGCATTTGTGCAGCCTTTTTCGCCGGCCACTGCCTGCACGATACGTGCCGTCGCGTCCAAAACAGGGCTGCTGGAAAGCAATGAGGCCACCGCAGAGGTAAAAATCTACGCACAAAAGCCCGCCGTAGCCTTTGTGCAGCAACCCGAGCCCGGACTGCGCACCCAGCTCATGAGTACCTCGGGCAGGTACACCCTCGAGAGTGTGCAAAACGGCTATTCCGAAAAAAGCGGTGTCATGTCATCCTTCGAACTCGACCGGAGCTGCGAAAGCGGTCCCTGCGGCATGGTCTGGAACGGCTACCTGAACATACCCCGAAGCGGCGGATACCAGTTCTGGACAGAGTCGGACGACGGCAGTACGCTTTCCATTGACAATGACATGGTTGTCAACAACGACGGCGACCACGGCATGGAGGAAAAAACAGGATTTGCCAACCTCCAGCAGGGCTGGCACCGCATCAAGGTGGTTTATTTCAACAGCGGCGGCGGCAGCGGGTTAAAGGTTTGGTATGCGCCGGCGGGCAAGGAAAAGACAGCCATACCAGGGGATGCCCTGGCGCACTAAGAACGTTCTAAGCCATTTGCTCCAGCAGCCATTCCTTTTCCGTCAGAACAGGCTCCGCTTCAATTTGGCGCTGCAACACCTCTTTTTCCTGTCTGTCGGCCGGATGCAGTTGCATCAGGCGTCGGGTGTACCGAATGATGTTCAGGAAGTTGGTTTTGTGGTACCCGATCACCCTTTGCCGGCGGATAAAGGTTTGCATGCTCTGGAGGTGGGCATCGAGGGCATCGAACTCGCCCGTTTCATAGTAGATCTTTAATTGCAACGACTTGGCGATCAGGTTATTGATCAGATCCTTGTAATCGGCCTCCTGCAAGTGCAGCAATGCGGATTTCAGGTTTTGTCTGCCGTATTCCACCCGGGCCATATTCAGGTGAAACGCCGCGTTTCGGTGCTTTTTTTCCAGCGCCGGCGCGTATTCGCGGATGAAATGATCGGCCCATTCCGTTTCGCCGACCTTGAGCGCGATAGCGGCTATGTTGTTATAGGCAAAATGCGACAACTGGTTGTTTTCCAGCAAAAGATTGGCCTGCAGTGCGGATTTGTAGAGTTCGAAAGCCTCCCGAGAATACCTGCTTTGCAGCTGGTTGATCCTCCGGATGCAGAAATTGATCGCCAGCAGGTGCAGGTTGCGCTGTTCATCGACGGGCAGTTGATCGATACAGGCAAAAAGCATTGTTTTGAACTGAATGAAGTACCGTTCACCTTCCGCATCGGTCAGCGACAGGTAGCAAAAATAATACAGCCCGACAGCGGGTATTTGTTGAAGGGCGGGCGTAGTGCGCACGTGTTCGAGCAACATATCCAGCAGCCCGAAGCGGTAGTCGGTATTGTACACCGACTGATGGCTCAGGGCAAAACAGGCGAGGCGCAATTTCCGGGCGATGAAGGCGACATCCGTCTGGTCCGACAACTGCTGCATGTTCAACGCTTCCGTCCGGCGACCTGCGCTGAGGTGCCGGTACAATTCGTATTCAAGGGCAACCTGGGCGTCAAAATACTCCGTATGCCGGCAGGGCTGTTGTTCCCAGTCCACCCGCGCCGCGTGCAGGCTCTGCCGAAAATGTTTTTCCAGTCCGCGACGGCGATAGGCCGAAGCAAGGGCTATGTGATACCCTTCCCTCGCGTCGAACCTTTCCCGGTACACCAGAAAATGTTCGATCTGCGCCGAGAGTTCGCTCATGACCTGGCGAAGTGCCTGAACACCGGGCGGCTTCCCGGCGCCGAATACTACCCTGAAAGCACCAGCCTGATCCGGGCTTTCGCCGTTGTCCCTGCATTGCTGAAAGTATTCGAACAACAGCAGGGGTTGTTCACGCCGGCAAAAGAAGGGCGACCTGAGCCATTGCCCGAGGTGTTTGCGCTCCAGCGGCGCGAGCGTCTGAAAGATTTGCCAGATTCTTGCATTTTCCATGTTACCGGGTGGATATTCAGGTTTCCAGTCAAGTAGAAATATAAGCGCTGTTGATATTTTAACTTTTACAAAAATTTGTTTACCAATATTTTAAGTTAATATCACTGAAAATTAATTGCAATAAACGACAAAAAATGTATTTGTTGCTATCGGCAGGAATTCAAACTTTTGTACCGTCTGAATATATCCGGGTGTATAACAGATGAAAAACACGACAAGATTAGGCTTTCACCTGTTCATTCATTCCCAAACGCAACATCCTATGCACATGAAAAAATTGCTTCTTTTACTTCCGGTCCTTTGGCTTTTGCACCTGCATCACGCCTATTCCCAATGCAACGGCACACCGCCGACGGTGGAGATCACTCCCTCGCCGGTCATTCTGGATTGCCAGAACCCTGTTGTGCAATTGCAGGCGACGATAACACCGCCAGCCGGCAACTATTCCTTCCAGTGGTTTGGCCCCGTATCCAACCCCAACGTGCTCAATCCGTTGGTTGGCCAACCCGGGAGTGTCGCTTTGTTCGTCTACGACTCCCTGACCGGGTGTTTCGGCTCCGATACCGTAATGGTTCTGCCTGATTTAACGACGCCGGCGATCACCATCAACGCCGTGGCGCCCTGCGACCCGGAAAACGAGCCCATGCAGATCACAGCCTTTGTGACCAATGGCAACGGACCATTTGAGTATGCATGGGTGCCCGGTGGAGCCACTACCCAAACCATCGAGGCAATTGTCACTGCACCGACGACTTATTGTGTAACGGTGACCAATATTGCGGCAGGATGCTCTGCCGTGCAATGTTTTACCCTGACTCCTCCCGTCCCGCTGAGCGTCTCGATTTCTTATTTCGACAGTCCTTTTTGCAACGACTCGCTGGGTACGACCGCCATTGTGCAGGGAGGCAACCCTCCCTTTACCTACACATGGAGCAACGGTTCCAACAGTCCCTGGATCAACGATCCGCCTGCGGGGACCTACGTCGTTACCGTTACCGACGCGGCAGGATGCACTGCCGTTGCCAGCATTGTAGTGGAAAACGACCCCAATGAGTGCGCCAATCTTGAAGGGTATGTCTATGCCGACTGGAACACCAACTGCACGGTAGAAGCCTCGGATGTACCGCTTCAGTACATGACCATCAGGGTGACCGATGCTTCCGGCAATGAATACTATACTTCGACCGACGTGGATGGATTTTACCGGGTTGAAATGAATCCGGGCACCTACGACGTGGTGGTTCTTCCCATAAACAGCCTCTGGGAGCCCTGTCCGTCATTGGTAACAGTATCCATAGGCGCCAATCAGACGATTGCACAGGACTTTCTGCTGCAACCCCAGGCAGTATGCCCCGCCATGACCGTCGATATCAGTATCCCTTTCCTGCGGCGTTGTTTTTCAAGCACCATATGGGTCAATTATTGCAACCAGGGTACGGAGGATGCCACGGATTCGCATGTGGAGATACTGTTCGATCCCTTCCTGACCCTCAATTCGGCGTCTGTGCCTTTTACCAGCCTGGGCAATGACGTGTACAGTTTCGACCTCGGCACTGTGCCGTTCAATACCTGCGGCTCTTTCTGGATGAATGTATCGGTCAGTTGCAATGCCGTATTGGGACAAACCCACTGCCTCGAAGGCGTGATCTACCCCACCGGCAACTGCGAGCCGCAAAACGCCCTGTGGTCGGGCGCCAGTCTGCAACTCAACGCCCAGTGCAACACTGATTCGCTCGATTTCGAGATCAAAAATATCGGCACCGGCCCGATGTCGGTACCGCTGGACTACGTGGTGATCGAAGACGCCGTGATGTACGAACACCCTTCACCGGGCGTTTCGCTTGCACCCAGTCAATCGTACCACGTCAAGGTGCCGGCCAATGGCGCGACCTGGCGCCTGGAAGTGCCGCAGGAGCCTTTCCACCCGGGCAGTTCCATGCCGAGCCTGTCTGTAGAAGGCTGTGTTACGGGCAACCAGTTCAGCACGGGTTTTGTCAACCAGTTCCCGCAAAACGACGACGACCCCTGGGTCGATATCGAATGCCGCGCCAATCAGGGCTCCTACGATCCCAACGACAAGCAGGGCTTTCCTTTGGGATATGGTACGGCGCACTATGTACGACCCGGAACCGATATAGAATACCTTATCCGGTTCCAGAATACCGGTACCGATACGGCATTTACGGTAGTCGTACGCGATGAACTGTCGCCCTGGCTCGATGCAGGCTCGGTAGTTCCGGGCGCCAGCAGCCACCCCTACACGTTTGAATACTACGGCGACCGGAATATCAAGTTTACCTTCGACAATATCCTGTTGCCCGACAGCAGCACCAACCTGGAAGCGTCGCAGGGATTCGTTTCCTTCCGCGTTGCGCAGCAGGCAGGCGTCCCGCTGGAAACCGACATCCTGAACCGTGCAGGCATTTTCTTTGATTTTAACGAACCCGTTTATACCAATACGACCACGCACCGGGTCGGCGATAATTTCGTCGTGGTGAATACCTGGCAGCCTTTTGTCGAAGGACTCAGCCTGCGCGTAGTGCCCAACCCTGTTGCGGAAACGGCTACGCTTGTCATCGACGGCCTGTCACAGCAGAGCGGCTGGCAGGTGGCGATGTACGACGCCAACGGCAAACAGGTTCGCACGGGCAACATCGAAAACCGGCAATGGAAACTGGAACGCGGTCAACTGCCCTCGGGCATGTATTTCCTGAAAGTCATCTCGGGAAGCACGGTGCTTGGAACCGGCAAGCTGATGCTGAAGTAAGATTATTTTGGAGGTTTAGTGCTATAAACAAATCCAGGGTCCCGGTAAAAGGGGACCCTGGATAGTTTTTTTAGCAGAGCAGGTCAGGTCAGGCAACGCACGAACCATTCCTTGTCTTGTTGTAAACACCCGTCCGATCTACGGGCAGAGCCCGTGATCAAATACTTTCAAGAAAGTGAAACATGGCGCCTTGCCCGCACCCGAATCGGACGGTTGTTTACAACATGACAAGGAATGATGGTGGCGTTGCGTGTCCGTAGATCGGACAGGTGTTTACAACAAGGCAAGGAATGGTTCGTGCATTTGGCGCATTTGGACACCTCTCACTTACCCCTCTCTTCCATCACTTCGAAACCATTAACCGGATCGTATAATCCTTTTGCTCGATCTTTGAGCCTTCTACCTTGGCGGGCGCCACATTTTCCAGTCGGACAGTATATCCGTTGAAAACGACTTCGCCCTTTCCGCCCTTGCCCAGGTCGCCGGAAGAGAGTTCGACATTTTGGGCGGCGCCGTCCTTGGCGAGGGTAAGGGCCACATCTACCCGGCCGGCCCAGATACACTGGACCCCCTCGGGGCAGCGGCTGTCTTCGGTTACCTGATTAAAACGAATCGTAAATTCTGTCTCCGTTTTCAGGCAGGCTGAAGTGCCCTGGTTCATGCTAAAGGCTTCATTTACATTGAATTGCTGATCGCAATGCGCCGGCGCCGGGCATCCGAAACAGGTAAACAGCAGACAGGCGGCGAAGATTGCAAAAAGATTGTTTCTCATAAAGTAAGGGTTTGGTGAATGATCGGAATATTATTCTGAGGACACGACAAGTTTGATCTTGTATTCCTCTAAAGGTATGGGTACATTGGCATGTTCAGGATAGGGGTCAACACTGACCATTTTGATCTTGTACCCCTTGAACAGGGTCGAATCGGGTTTGGGGTTGGCGTTCAATCCATCTATCGACAAGGTGTCCTTCATTTCATCCTGACCGTATTTAAAGGTCAGGCCGATGTCTACCCGCCCCTGAGAAACACATATTACATCATAGGCACACCTGCTGTCGCCATACACTTCATCGAATTCAATATCCAGGGTCACATTATCATCCTGTCCCTTGACGCTGGTGCCATAGCACATAAAAAAGGGTTGGTCCAGTTTGTATTCTGATGCGCCTCCCGTACAGGGCGCTGTTTCCGTTTTAGATTTTGAGCAACTTACTGCTGCGGTAAAGGCGAACAAAATAAACAATAAAAAAGCATTTTTCATGTCGTATGCGGTTAAAATGTGAACTTTCCTGTAAAGACCCGCATTTGCCGCCATACCGTTCGCCGCCTTAAGGTTAACCTCCCGTTAAATTTTTTTCAACTGTTCCGGCAGCCTTGTTGCCTACTTTTGCGCCCGAAAAATAAAACATGGAGCCTATTCTGAAAGGAATATTAGCCGGACTGGCGTACGGACTGTTGCTGGGTCCGATGTTTTTCGTAAGCCTGAGGGTGACACTCAGTCAGGGATGGCGCAATGGCGTGGCGCTGGTGGGCGGCGCTTTTGCGAGCGACATGTTGCTGGTCACAGGCGGCTGGTGGAGTGCGGCGAAACTGGCCGAATTCGCCCGGCAAAGCACTTTTCAATCCGGTTTCGGCCTGCTGAGCGGCCTTATTCTGCTGGGATTCGGCATTTCGGCAGTCTGGCCCAAAAAGCAGTCCCACGTTCAAAACACACTGGAAGAAGAGCCTGTCAGACGGCGCTACTCCATCTTGCAGGGTTTTTTGATCAATATGACCAACCCTTCCAACTGGCTGTTCTGGATCAGCCTTGCGACACTCGTCCGGGCCGAAGCGATACCCGAAAACAACCGGTATGCGGAGACCTTTCTGATCACTACCCTGATCATTGTGCTGGCGACCGACCTGTCCAAGGTGCTGCTCGCCCACCAGATCGGCAAACACCTGAAGCCGGGTCACACCCAAAAAGTCGTGCAGATTGCAGGTATCATGCTCATCATCGTCAGCAGCTGGATATTGTTCAAAGTAATCAAAAACGCGTTATAAAAATCGAAGCCGGGCGGCTCAATATTCATCCGAACAAACACCCATGGAAGCACTCCGGGAGCAACTACTCATCCTCATCAGCACACCGATATACCTCTTCGTCATCGGCCTGGAAGTGGCGCTCAGCCATTTTCGCCGCATCCCGTCCTACACCTGGCGCGACACCTGGCACAACCTGTACCTGATGCTGCTGAACAGCGGGATCGACCTGCTGTTCCGGGGCGTGTATGTGGTGGCGCTCGACTGGTTTTTCCGGCATCAATTATTTCAACTGGATACTCCGCTCTGGTACTGGTTCTGGCTCGTGGTAGGCATGGACTTCCTGTTTTACTGGCTGCACCGGGTCGATCACCACAGCCGTTTTTTCTGGGCGGTGCATGTGACGCACCACTCTTCGGAGCAGTTCAACCTCACCGTCGGCTTTCGCTCGTCGGTATTTCAACCCCTCTACCGCTTTATCTATTTTATTCCGCTGGCGCTGGCCGGTTTCAAGCCGCTTGATATCGTTTTTATCTTTTCCGCTACCCAGATTTGGGGTATCCTGGTGCATACCGAGCATGTCGGCAAACTGGGCTGGCTCGAATATATCCTGGTGACCCCTTCCCACCACCGCGTGCACCACGCATCCAACCCGCTTTACCTCGACCGCAACCTCGGCATGCTGCTGATCGTATGGGACAAATGGTTCGGCACGTTCCAGCCCGAACTCGAAGACCGTCAGTATGAGCCGATACGTTACGGTCTGACCAAGTCCATCGAGCGCCCGAATGCGTTGCGCATCGTATTCCATGAATGGCTGAATATCCTGCGCGACCTGCGCAAACCCGTGCGGTGGCGGGAAAAACTGTTGTATGTCTTCGGTCCGCCCGGCTGGAGTCACGACGGGAGCACCCTAACCAGCGATCAACTCCGTGCCGGCGAACGGCAATCCGGTCCCGCAATAGAAAAGTCGTAACCGTTTGCGCCTGCTTATCCGCTGAAAACCCCAACTTCAGTAGATTAACTGCCGCGATTTATCGAAACGCCATACAGGTGCTGCAGGTCGCGATTACCTTTGAAGACTGAAGATCGCATCAACATGTCCAAACCTATCGCTTCCGTATCATGAGGCAATTTTTCCGCATCCTGTTTGAAGGCGCCGCCCAGGCGTGGCAGCAACTGATGGCCAACAAGTTGCGCTCGTTCCTGTCGCTGCTGGGCATCACTATCGGCATTTTTTGCATTATCGGGGTAAAAAGCGCGGTCAACTCGCTGGAAGACAACATCCGGGGCAGTCTGGCCAAACTGGGGAACGATGTGATCTACCTCGATAAATTCTCCTGGGCAGAAGATCCGGGCGCCAACTATTGGAAATGGATGCGTCGCCCCAACTTCGTCTATACTGAATTTGAGACCCTGAAGGAAAAACTCAAAAACGCATCTGAAATCGGCTTTTGGCAGTTTATAGGCACCAAAACGCTAAAATGGCGATCCTCCAGTGTCGAAAATGCCGTTTTTATCAGTGTAACGGAAGATTGCGCCAACCTTTTCCGCCTGGAATTCATAGGTGACGGGCGCTATTTTTCTTCGGCTGAATACACCAATGGAAGCGACGTCTGTATCATCGGTTACGCGCTTGCAGATGGCCTTTTCGGGGAAAACATTGAAGCACTGGATAAAATGGTGACGGTCGGCGGGCGCAAACTCAAAGTGATCGGCGTCATACAGAAATCGGGAAAAGACCTGCTGAAGGTATCGGATTTTGATAATGCCGTGCTCATCAGCCATACCCTCGCCCGGCGCGGCTTCAATATTCGCGCGACAGGCCCCTGGGTCGGCAATACCAGTATGGGCGTCCGGGCCAAACCCGGTGTGGATTTGGAGGTCATGAAAGACGAAATTACCGGCGTATTGCGCGCAGAACGCCGGCTCAGACCCCGCGAGGAAACCAATTTTGCCCTCAATACGCTTACTATTCTGAGCGGACTGTTCGACAGCCTTTTTGGTGTCATCAACATGGCCGGTTTTGTCATCGGCATTTTTGCCCTCGTGGTGGGTATGTTCTCGGTAGCCAATATCATGTTCGTTTCCGTCAAGGAACGTACCAATATCATCGGTATCAAGATGGCCCTGGGGGCCAAACGGTGGTTTATCCTGCTGGAAATCCTCTTTGAAGCCGTGGTGCTCTGCGTCGTGGGCGGCGCCCTGGGACTGCTATTCATCTGGATTATCACCGAGATCATCACCAAACTGATCGACTTCGATATACACCTGTCGATGACCAATGTCCTGATCGGGGTGCTGACCTCTATAGTTGTAGGTATCCTTTCGGGGCTGATCCCGGCATCCCAGGCGAGCAGCATGGATCCGGTGGAGGCGATTCGGAAATAGGGATAGTATTTACATTGAAGTGGTCATCAATCAAGGTCATTTTCGTCGATGCCGGCACTTTCGCATATCCAGGTTTTGAGGTAGCGAAAACCGGGAGCCTGTTTCTGTTTAAGGGTATTGAAAAGTTGTTTTAATCCCTGATTGCTGGCCACACCCTGCATTTTACATATTTTCCGAAATTGTTTACGTGTATGAAACCCATACTCCGTTGGATCTATACCAACCGCAGCCGCATTTTCAAAAACCCAATCCTCAAACGCAGGACAGATAACTAAAATAGAATGCTTGCCTTTTGTAAGCCGCTTAATGTTATGACTTTCGGCAGCAATTTTAAAACTGTCTAAATCCTTAGGCTTTACCTTGTCGTCATCTATGATACCAACAGCAGCACGGTTCTTTAAACCTTTTTCAAAAAGACCGACTACTTTCCCAATGCCTAATTGGTGGTTAGGCCGTGCAAAGCCGAGCATTTCTACCAGTAAGGTATCGGCATAACATTCCGGGATGATTTGGTAATGATGGCGGGTCATGCAGGGATAAAGTCATCCAGATTTAAAAATACATCTACACCATAGTCAAGCATTTCTCGAATCTCAACTTCGGTCAGTCTTTTCACATGAGTTTGGTAATCTTCAAACCATGTGGCAAATACCGCAACATCTTTACCTTCCTGCATCAGCGGAAGCAGGAAATATGGGCTATGGGTGGTAATAAAGTACTGATTCCCCCCTTCATCGTTCAGAATATGTTGTGCCAACTGGTAAATATAGGGGCCGTAGGAATGTGACTCCGGTTCTTCAAACAACAGAACTGAGTCCCGGTTAGACATGATGGCAGCGAGATGGAAGATGTACCGTTGGAAGGTGTCGGGGACGAGATGCATAGGAAAACTCAGGAGCGCCCCGTTTTCTTTTTGGACAACTACTATACGTTGACTTTCCTCATCAAGCAATAGTTCCAAGCCATTAGGTCTTAGAAAGGCTTGAATTTCTTCCCTTAAAGCAGAATTAGTCCTAACTATCAAATAAAAGTTGTCACCATGCGGTGGATGTAAAAAAAGACTCCGCTCCTGATAATTCCCAATTACCCGAAAATCATATTTTTTGATGGAGTTCGGAGATCGGCTTGATTTTCCATCAATCACTCCATTCAACGTGATATTAATATCCATATCCGGAAGAATAAATTCAGGACGGTTAATCTGATTTTCTTGCATTTTTTCAATGCTTGAATACCCGGTAAGAAAATTGAAAATACCTGCCGGTTCAGACGATTTCAATCTTACAGTAAACTCATCTGCAGTAACTAATATTGGAATATGAAAATTGAAGTTTGAGAATAATTGAACTATTGATTTGTATCTCACAAACCCTTCCATAAATTTCCCTGTAGAATACCCTGCCCCTAACAGCGAAATTGCTTCTAATATATTTGACTTTCCCGCATTAGGCTTACCAATAAAAATATTGATCCGGTCGCATTCGAGCGCCAGATCCCGCACGGATTTGAAGTTTTTGATTTGTAGGTTTTTGATGAGCGCACTCATATTCGCCTGATTTTCCGACAAATATACTGCTTTTAGTTATAAAGATACATGCTCCGGTTCCGATCAAGTTCCCTGAAATACGGGTCTTTCAAATCCTTGATAAAGTAAATTGCTTCGCCGGTGCTCTTCATTTCCGGCCCGAGGCGTTTGTCGACATTGGGAAATTTATCGAAGGAGAATACCGGAATCTTGATCGCGTA
>ERZ724519.891-NODE-891-length-12593-cov-6.186314_pt1 | contig 12593 bp, 10 predicted proteins | sample MGYA00376052_ERZ724519 | MGnify/ENA primary metagenome ERZ724519 (study PRJEB28724, sample SAMN07190883) | activated sludge metagenome | isolation source: activated sludge of sewage treatment plant in Hong Hong | place: Hong Kong | collected 2016-03-17 ... | reverse complement strand
GTCGACCTGGTCGGCTCCGAGCCCGAGATCTGCAAGGTGCCGCTGATGCTCGACTCCTCGAAGTGGGAGGTGATCGAAGCCGGCCTCAAGCGCTTCCAGGGCAAGTGCGTGGTCAATTCCATCTCGATGAAGGAAGGCGAGGCCAAGTTCCTCGAGCAGGCGCGGCTGGCGCGGCGCTACGGCGCGGCGGTGATCGTCATGGCCTTCGACGAGCAGGGCCAGGCCGACACGCTGGCGCGCAAGATCGCCATCTGCGGCCGCGCCTACAAACTCCTCACCGAGGATGGCTTCCCGGCCGAGGACATCATCTTCGACCCCAACATCTTCGCCATCGCCACCGGCATCCCCGAGCACGATAACTACGCCGTCGATTTCATCGAGTCGGTGCGCTGGATCCGGGAAAACCTGCCGCATGCGCACAGCTCGGGCGGCGTTTCCAACGTCAGCTTCAGCTTCCGCGGCAACGAACCGGTGCGCGAGGCGATCCACACCGTCTTCCTCTACCACGCGGTCAAGGCCGGACTCACCATGGGCATCGTCAATGCCGGCCAGCTCGGCGTCTATGACGACCTGGCGCCCGAGCTGCGCACGGCGGTGGAAGACGTGGTGCTCAACCGCAAACCAGGGGCTGGCGACGTGCTGATCGAGCTGGCGACGCGGGTCAAGGGCGCCGCCAAGGAGCAGGTGGTCGACCTGGCCTGGCGCCAATGGCCGGTCGAGAAGCGCCTCGAGCACGCCATGGTCAAGGGCATCACCGAGTACGTGGTGGCCGACACCGAGGAATGCCGCGCTGCCTTGGCCGCCGCCGGCAAGCCGCCGCTATCCGTCATCGAGGGCCCGCTGATGAACGGCATGAACACGGTCGGCGACCTGTTCGGCGCCGGCAAGATGTTCCTGCCGCAGGTGGTGAAATCGGCCCGCGTGATGAAGCAGGCCGTGGCCCACCTCATTCCCTTCATCGAGGAGGAGAAGCGCCGCACCGGCGCCGCCAGCAAGGGCCGCATCGTGCTGGCCACGGTCAAGGGCGATGTCCATGACATTGGCAAGAACATCGTGGGCGTGGTGCTCGGCTGCAACGGCTATGAGATCGTCGACCTCGGCGTCATGGTGCCGGCCGAGAAAATCCTCCACGCCGCTAAGGAGCATGGCGCACAGGCGATCGGACTGTCCGGCCTGATCACGCCCTCGCTCGAAGAGATGAGCCACTTCGCCGCCGAGATGAAGCGCACCGGACTGGACATGCCGCTGCTGATCGGCGGCGCCACCACCAGCCGCGCCCACACCGCGCTGAAGATCGCACCCAACTACGACCAGCCGGTGGTCTATGTACCCGATGCCTCGCGCGCCGTCGGCGTCGTCACCCGCCTGCTGTCGCAGGACATGCGCGCTGCCTACGTCGCCGAGATCGCCGCCGATTACGAGAAGGTCCGTGCCCAGCATTCCAACAAGAAGGGCGTGCCGCTGGTGTCGCTGGCTGCGGCGCGTGCCAATGCAGCGAAACTCGCCTACGCACCGGTCGCACCGAAGCAGCCCGGCGTCACGGCGCTGAAGAACCTGGACCTCGCCGAGATCGCCAAGTACATCGACTGGACGCCCTTCTTCCAGACCTGGGACCTGGCCGGACGCTTCCCCGCCATCCTCGACGATGCCACGGTCGGCGAAGCCGCGCGCAACGTATTCCGCGATGCGCAGGAAATGCTCGGCAAGATCATCGAAGCTCAGTCGTCAAACCCGTGGCTGACGGCGAATGCCGTCTTTGGCCTGTTCCCCGTCACGCGCCAGGACGAGGACATCCGCTTCTACTTGACCGAGATGCGCGATGGGCAGCCGGCCTACACCTGGCACGGCCTGCGCCAGCAGCAGGAGCGCCCGGACGGCAAGCCGCAGCAAAGCCTGGCCGACTTCGTCGCCCCGAGCGGCGACTGGGCCGGCGCGTTTGCCGTTACCGCCGGCCTCGGCATCGAGAAGAAGCTCGCCGAATTCGAGGCCGCGCACGACGATTACCACGCCATCATGCTCAAGGCACTGGCCGACCGCCTTGCCGAAGCCGCTGCCGAGTGGCTGCACCGCGAAGTGCGCACGAAGTACTGGGGCTATGCCGCCGGCGAAGCACTGGACAACGAAGCGCTGATTGCCGAGAAGTACGTCGGCATCCGCCCGGCGCCGGGCTACCCGGCCTGTCCCGACCACACCGCCAAGGGGGGCTTGTTCAGGCTGCTCGACGCCCCGGGCAACACCGGCATGGGGCTGACGGAAAGCTTCGCCATGACGCCGGCGGCTTCGGTGGCCGGCTTCTATCTCGCCCATCCGGAAGCGCGTTATTTCGCCATCAGCAAGATCGATCGGGACCAGCTTGAAGATTGGGCTCGACGCGCCCAGTATTCGATACCAGAAGCCAGCAAATGGCTCGCCCCCCTGCTATGACCCCAAGGAGACCACGATGGAGGCAACGTCGACCCACTTCCCCGAGCGCCTGAGCTTCAACGAAGCCGTCGCCTACGTGCGGCAAACCGGCAAGGCCGCGTTCGCCGCCATGCCGGTGTTCGGCGACGATGGCGATGACGAGAACGCCACCGCCGAGGGAGCGCGCCTGTTCCTGCTGCTGCCGGATGCCGATGAAGGCTGGGTATTGCGCTTCATCGCCGGGCCTTTCTTTGCGGCCGCCTACGCCGCCAACGACGTGATTCCCGCCGACGAAATTCCCGAACGCGTGCGCGAACTCCTGTTCCTGCCGACGCGCTGCGAAGAGGATTGGCTCAACGACCAGCTGCAAGTGCTGCTGGGCAAGCTCTCGCACGCCGCCGGGGGCGGACAGCAGATGCCCGACTACGAGAAGATGCCGGCCAAGGGTGCCGGACCGGACGCCGTGTTTCCGGTATCCTTCGTCGGTCGCGACAAGCCGCACTGACGGCGCCGTCGCTCCGCTTCACGCCGCCCCGGTGCGGCTCGCAGAGGAAAGCCCGACGATGACCCAGGATAACCCGCGCGGCAGCCGCGCCGGCGCCCCCGACCTCGACTGGAGCCAGGTCCGCGAAACCGTGCTGATGCTCGAGCTGGCCGCCGGCCAGGTCGATGCGGCAATGCGCGACTCGAATTCCTCGGTGGACACGCTGATGGACACCTTCACCTCGATGGCCGACACCCTGGGCATGATCGACGCCGCGCTCGACACCCTGCCCGACACGATCGGCAACGGCATGGTCAAGTCGGAGATCCAGGGCGGCGCGCGGCAGGTGTCGCAGAAGGTCAACCAGGCCATCATTGCCTTCCAGTTCTACGACAAGCTGGTGCAGCGGCTCGACCATGTCTGCCAGAGCCTGAGCGATCTGTCGAACCTCGTCGGCAACACCGCCCGCTTGTACAGCCCGCAGGAATGGAGCGCGCTGCAGGAGCGCATCCAGTCGAAGTACACCATGGCAGAGGAGCGCGCCATGTTCGACGCGGTGATGGCCGGGATGCCGGTGCAGGAAGCGTTGAAAAACTACATGACCACGCGCATGCAGGAAGTCGAGGACAGCGGCGGCGGGATCGAGCTGTTCTGAAGCGGCCGGCGTCAGCCCCCGGCGTCCATCCCTATACGCCCCAGACCACCGGCTTCTTCTTCTTCAGCGACCACTCGAGGAGTTCCAGCAGGGGCAGCGCACGCTGCGCCAGGCTGACGTAGGGCCGCGCGCTGCCGTTTTCCGCGCGCTCGGTCTGCGGCAGTTCCTCGGGGCTGCGCCCCGCACGCTGGCGCTTGTCCTCGTCGATAGCCGCCTTCAGGCGCGCAATCGCGTCCGGCAGTTGCTCGACGGTGACGATCCCCTTCTCGGTCTCGTCCTTGCCCATCAGCTTCATCATGCGCCGGGCGACATCGCCGAACATGATCACGTCGCCCGATGCGGGCGATTGAAACGTGACGATCATGAACCGGCCTCCGCATCGCTTTCCAGCCGCTCCAGCCAGTCGAGGATCTGCTGCGCCGGCTTGCGCCAGTCGCGCTCCAGCATCAGGCCGTGCCCCATGCCGGGAAAGATGTGCGCATCGGCGCCGTAGCTGCGCGCCGTCATCTCGACCAGCGAGGCCGGAATCAGGTGGTCCAGTTCGGCACCCTGGATCAGCAGCGGCGTGCGGCTGATGCGCGCGGTACGCGGCAGGTTGAACAGCGACATGTCCCAGATCGCGCGGTGCGACTCCGACTGCGACAGGCGGTAGTAGCGCTTGAGGTCGTCGATCTCAACCGGCTGGGCGAACAGGGCCTCGCGCAGCGTTTCCAGCGAACTGCGGCCGCCGCGCATGAGGTTGTTGAGGTCCCTCATCATGCCCGGCTTGGCGAACATCAGGCCGAGCGCCGCCGACATCAGTCCCTGCGGGGGGACTGCGCACATCAGCACGGCGCCTGGCGCGACGTGATCCTCGAGGTATTTCTGCACGACGAAGCCGCCCATCGAGTGACCGATCAGCACCGGCGGCACCGGCAGTTCAGCCGCGGCGGCAGCGACGTCGCGCACGTAGTCGGCGATCGAGAAACTGTCGAGGTGCTTGCGCCCGGGCGACCCGCCATGCCCGGAGAGGCTGAGGGCGTGGGACGCGTAACCGGCCTCGGCGAAGAAAGGCAGGAAATGATCCTCCCAGCACCAGGCCGCCGCGTAGGCGCCGTGGACAAAGAGGAGCGGGCGGTAGCGCGGTGCGCCGGACGGCAGGCGCACGAGGATTTCGTTGCGTTCGGATCTGGGGGAATTCATCGGGGGACAGGGGCCCGGCGCGGCATTGCAATGCTCACCCGGGCTAGGAATTCTTCTTGCCGCGATTCTACCGCGCCGGCGCCGACGCGCGGGATGCAAGGATCGCGGCGACGCGCGCCTCGGCTACGGCACGCGCAATGGCTGCCGGGTTGCCGCGTCCCTCCTCCGCAAGCGCGCCGGCGATGGAACCGGCGTCCACGCCGCGCGCCGCCGCAAGCGCCGCGTGCCATGCCCCTGCCGCCACGTAATCGCGTTCCTCCCATCCGCGCCGGCCGCGATAATCCGCCTCGCAGGCCAGCAGGACCTGTTCGAAGCGCTCCGGACGCCGCAGGGCGTCGCAGCGTTCGAGCACGCCGAGAATGGTGTCGCCGCGCAGTTCCATGGCACGGTGGATGTCGCCGTGGAAGCGTGCGGCAAGCCGGGCCACGTCCCGGCATTCGACCGGAACGCGCAGGCGCTCGCACACCGCCTCCACCAGGGCAACGCCCTTCGCTTCGTGGCCGTGGTGGCGGGGCAGCAGGTCGGCAGGCGTGCGCGCCTTGCCGAGGTCGTGCATCAACGCGGCAAAGCGGGCCGCCAGCGGCGCGTCGAGGCGCGCCGCAAGATCGATCACCATCATGGTGTGCACCCCGGTATCGACCTCGGGGTGATAGTCGGCGCGCTGCGGTACGCCCCACAATGCATCGAGCTCGGGCAGCAGCCGCTGCAACGCGCCGCATTCGCGCAGGACTTCGAACAGGCGCGATGGCCTTGCCTCCATGAGTCCGCGCGCAAGTTCCTGCCAGACGCGTTCCGCCACCAGGGCGTCCACTTCGCCGGCGTCCACCATCTCGCGCATCAGCACCATCGTCTCCGGCGCGACGGAGAAGTCCGCAAAGCGTGCCGCGAAACGGGCCACGCGCAGGATGCGCACGGGGTCCTCGGCGAACGCCGGCGAGACATGGCGCAGCACATGGGCGACGAGGTCGGCGCGACCGCCGTAGGGGTCGATCAGCTGCCCCGATTCATCACGCGCGATGGCATTGATGGTCAGGTCGCGCCGCATGAGATCCTGTTCGAGCGAGACATCGGGAGCGGCGTGAAAGGCAAATCCGGCATAACCGGGCGCGGTCTTGCGCTCCGTGCGCGCCAGGGCGTATTCCTCGTGCGATTGGGGGTGGAGGAACACCGGGAAGTCGCGGCCGACGGGCGTGTAGCCGCGCGTAATCATGTCCGCCGGTGCTGCGCCGACGACGACCCAGTCCCGGTCCTTGACTTCCAGCCCGAGCAGCTCGTCGCGCACGGCGCCGCCGACGGCGTAGATCTTCATCCCGCCGTCAGCCCCGCAGGTATCCGGGAGCCACCGCTTCGAGCGGGGTCGCGACCCGGCCGAAGGGCAGGGCACATCCCGCCTCGCACGTGCTGGGGATGCGCATCGAACGGATGTTGTCGCGCGTCATCGGCCCGCCGGGGATGAACTCCATGGCCCAGGCCTGCAGCCAGGCCACGGCATCCGGCAGCCCGATCACCGGCCGTGGCCGCCCGGCCGCCCGCGTCGCATAGCGCACGAGTTGCGCCAGTTCGTACTGCGTCGGTCCGCACAGGTCGTAGCAGGCGCCGATGCTCTCTGCGCGCAGGAGGCTCTCGACCACCGCCGCCGCGACGTCGCCCACCCACACCGGCTGGAAGCGTGCGCGGGGACACGCCAGCGGGAAGAACGGGGCAATCCGCGCCATGCGCGCGAACAGTCCGAGGAAGGAATCGCCCGCACCGAAGATGACCGAAGGGCGGAAGATCGTCAGTTCCAGTCCGGCCTCGCGCAGCGCGGCTTCACCTGCCGCCTTCGACCGCAGGTAGCCGGAGGGGGCATCGGCGTCGGCCTTGAGTGCGGAGACATGCACCATCCGGCGCACGCCGGCCGCACGCGCCGCCGCCGCGATCCTGCGCGGAAGCTCGACGTGTGCGCGGGCAAAGCCGCCGCCGTAGGGCGTGCCTTCCCCACCCTTGAGGATGCCGACCAGGTTGATTACGGCATCCTGGCCGGCGACGAGGCGGCCGAGCACCGCAGGGTCGTGCACGTCCGCCTCGACGATGCGTGCCGTGGGCAGCACGGCGAGATGCCTGGCGGCGGCTTCGCGCCGCGTCGGCAGGGTCAGGCGGCACTCCGCAAACTCCGGCCGTCGGACCAGCTCGCGCACCACGGCGGAACCGACAAACCCCGAGCCGCCAATGACGAGCAGTTTCTTCACGGCAGCAGTTCGACCCCGCTCTCGCCCTGGCCGCGGGCACGGATGACGCCGAGCAGGCCCTTGAGCGACTGCGGCTTGCCCTCGAACAGGGTCTTGTAATACAGCGCGTTGCTCATCACCTTCTTGACGTAGTCGCGCGTCTCGTTGAAGGGAATGGTCTCCGCATAGATGGCCCCCTCGAGCGGCTGGTCGGCGCGCCAGCGGCGCGCCCGCCCGGGGCCGGCGTTGTAGGCGGCGGACGCCAGCACCGGATGGTTGTCGAGTGAATCGAGCACCATCTTCAGGTAGTTCGTGCCCAGCGTGACGTTGGTGTCCATGTCGGCGACGCGCGCGGGCTGGAAGTTCGCGAGCTGGATCTTCTTGGCCACCCATTTCGCGGTAGCGGGCATCAACTGCATGAGGCCCCGCGCGCCCACCGAGGACTTCGCGTTGGTGACGAAGCGGGATTCCTGGCGCATCAGGCCGTATACCCAGCCGCTGTCCAGCGCCAGCTGGTCGGCCTTGGGACGCACCTGGTCGCTGAAGGGCGCAATGTAGCGAAGCTGGTAGTTGTGCTGCACCTGGGTGCGGTCGGCCGTGTTGATGGCGCGGTCCCAGACTTCGCTGCGCCGGGCGAACTCCGCGGCGGCCAGGAGGGCGCGGTCGTCCATGCCACGCAGCGACCAGACCCATTCACGCACGCCCTCGGTGCGCATGTCGACGCGGAACAGCGCCAGCGCGCGCTGGAATCCGGGATTGGCCGCCGCCACGGCGAGCTCGTCGGCAGTAGGCGGCGCGGCGCGCGGCGGCACCTCGACGCTGCGACCGAGCTCCTCGTCGGCCAGGTTGCCGTAGAAGTTCGGCTGACCGGCGATGCGCAGGTACTGCTGTCGCGCTTCCTCCTGGCGGCCCTGGGTTGCGAGCGCGCGCGCAAGCCAGTAGGTCCAGTCCGGCTGCCCGGCCATGGCCGGCGGCATTGCGGCAATCGCGCGTCGCAACGCAGCCCAGTCCTGCGCGCGCAGTGCGGCACGGGCGTGCCAGGCCAGCTGCTCCTCGCCGAGTAGGGTGCCGGCGGATTTTTCGTACCAGCCCAGTGCCTCCGGGAGATGGCGCAAGGCAGCCTGCCAGGCGACCTGGCCCCAACCATAGGCACGCTCCTCGGGCGGAAACTGGCTTTCGATGCGCGCGAACCGCTTCGCCGCTTCCTGCGGTTCGGCACGTGCCAAACGCTGTACTGCAAACAGCGCCACCTCGCGTCCGCCGCGCTTCGCTGCCCAGTGCGCCGGCAACTTGTCGAGGTGTCGCGCCGGGGATTGGGCGATCGACTCCAGCCCGCGCCCGTCGAAGCCCTCGACGGCAGGCAGGTAGCCCGCTGCCGTGCGTGCCGCGCCGACGCGCTTGGCCTCGAAGAGGCGACGCACGCGCTGCCAGACGTCCTCCACGCTGAGCCGGCCGGCGTCGACCAGCTGGTTTGCCAGAAACTCGCAACTGGCCGGCAGGTCCTGGCCGCTCAGCCAGAGCGGCTTTGCCACGTCGGGTGTCTGCGCGGCCTGGGCGGCATAGCAGCCAACTTCGGCATCGGGCATGGCGAGCCGTGCCAGTTCGTTGCGGAAGCTTTCCCAGTCGCCGTTCTTGCCCAGCACCCGCAACCAGTCGGCGCGCAACTTCTCGGAAAGGTAGGCACCCGGATAGCGATCGAGATAATCCCGTGCCGCGCCCGAGTCCCCTTCGTCGAGGCGCTGCCGCGCCTGCCAGTACTCGGCCCAGGCCAGGAGGGGATGGTCCTTGAGCACCTCCAGCTGGCGCGCGAAACGCACTCGCTCGCCGTTGCGGAACGCCTCGCGCGCGGCCAGGAAGGCCGCGTCGCCGCGGTCGAGCGTACCTGCGCTCAACGCCAAGGCCGGCAGCGCAAGCGCGGCCAGCGCGACGGCGCCAAGGACGCCGAGCAGAAAAACCCTGTCAAATTTGCGCTTATAGTTCATGCGTACTATCCCAATTTAACCTTAGCACATGAACGCGCAGACCCCGTCCGGCGAGCACGCCGGCGAAACGTTGGCTTTTCGCGCGACGCTGCGACGCGAAAAGCTGGCCGCCCGGCTGGCGCTCGGCACCTCGGCGCTGGCCGCCGCTGCCGCGTCGGTCGAAGAGCATCTGGCCGGCCTGCTCGCTCCGCTGCCGCCCGGCGTGCTGGCCTTCTGCTCGCCGGTACGCAACGAGTTCGACGCACGCCCGCTCGTTGCCAGGCTGCTCGACGCGGGATGGGCAGCAGCGATGCCCGTGGTCGTGGCCGAGGGCGCGGCAATGCACTTTCGTACATGGACGCCTGCATCGGCGATGACGGTCGACCGCCATGGCATCCCGATTCCCCTGGGTAGTGGTGACGCCGTACCGACGGTGGTGTTGCTGCCCCTGGTTGCCTTCGACCCGAACGGCTTCCGCCTCGGCTACGGCGGGGGCTACTTCGATCGCACCCTGGCGTCGCTGGCACCGCGCCCGCTGGCCATCGGCGTCGGCTTCGAAGTTGCCCGCTGTGCCGACGTTCGCCCCCAGGCACACGACATTCGCCTCGATGCGACGGTTACCGAAGCCGGTGCCTTCCGCCACCCGGCCTGACGCAGACGATCGCCGCCACCCCCGGCAGGCTGCACTTGCCTCGGCGGCTGTTTCGCCCCATCATCGCCGTTGAACACCAATGAGCCAAGACGACTTCCCGCTGATCATGCTGCAGCCCGTCGACGGTCCCGGGTCGTCGTGGGCCGCGGTGCGCATTGCCTGCGCGGCCGGCACGGACGCAGCCGCGATGCAGCGCGTTTTCGGCGAGTTCGGTCTCGCCGAAGCTGCGGGCCAACTACCCTGCCTGCTGCCGGCACCGGTGCTGGCCCTGCTTGATGCCTCGGCCCTGCCCGCCGGACTGGTGTTGCGCGACGAAGCCGGAATGCCGCCATGGAGCGGGGGGACGCCCGTCGCGAGCAGCGGCGGGCCGGGCCAGGCCATCCTGCTGAAGCTGCTCAACCAGGTTGCCGGCGACGCCGAAACGCGCGACCTCGAGTCGACGCTGAAACAGGATCCTCAGCTTTCGATCCAGCTGTTGCGCCTGGTCAATTCCGTCGCCTACGGGCCCGGCACCCGCATCAACAGCTTTGCCCATGCAATCACCCTGCTCGGCCGCCGCCAGTTGCAACGCTGGCTCCAGCTTCTGCTGTATGCAAGCCGCTCCGCTGCGGCGGGTTCGAGTGCGCTGCTGGCTCGCGCAGCGTATCGCGCGGCGCTGATGGAAGGCGTTTGCAAAGTGGCGCGGCGCGACCGCGCGGTGCAGGACGAAGCCTTCATGGTGGGCATGTTCTCCCTGCTCGACCGGCTGTTCGGCAATCCGCTGGCAGATATCGTCGGACCCTTGAACCTGATCGGTGACGTCACCGATGCCCTGTTGCGCCGCACCGGCAAACTCGGAGAACTGCTGGCGCTGGCCGAAGCCGCGGAGAGCGGCGAATCGGCACGCATCGAGCAGGGCCTGATGCGCATGGGTGTGGGCAATGAAGACTGGTGCCGCACGCAGGTCGAAGCGTTGCGCTGGGCCTTGCAGGTCGGCAAGGACGCCTAGACGGCTGCCAATCGCGCCAGGGCCTCGTCGAGCAGCGCGCGACGGGTGCCGAAGTTGAGCCGGACGAAACCGGGCGCGCCGAATTCCGCGCCATCGGAAAGACCGAGGCCGTTCGCCTCGAAAAGTGGCGCGGGGTCGCTCACGCCGCGTGACGCCGCGAACTCCCGTGCATCGATCCAGGCCAGACAGGTAGCCTCGACCGAACGCATGTCGAGTCCGGGTAGCGCGCTGACCGCGCGCTCGACGGCGCGGGCGTTGTCGCGCAGGTAGGCAACCAGGGCCGCCTGCCAGTCGTCGCAATCACGCAGCGCGGCTTCGCAGGCGGCCATGCCGAGTACATTTACGTGCGGAACGATGCCCTGCATGGCGGCACGAAACGACCGTCGCAGCCGATCCGATGAAATGACGGCAAAGGCACAGCCCAGACCCGGGATATTGAAGGTCTTCGACGGCGCCATCAAAGTGATCGTACGCGCTGCGATTTCCGGGCCCAGCATGGCCAGGGGCGTGTGCCTGACCGAGGGTGCGAGGACCAGGCCGCTGTGGATTTCGTCGGAGCAGACGACGAGGTCGTATTTCTCCGCCAGCAACGCAACCTGCCACAACTCGTCTTCGCTCCAAACCCTTCCGGTCGGGTTGTGCGGGTGGCAAAGCAGGAACAGCCCGGCCCGGCTGCCCCTGAGCACGGCATCGCAGGCGGGAAAATCCCACAGCCAGCCACTGGAGTCGCGCACCAGCGGCGCGGTCGCCAGGCGGCGACCGCCATGGCCGGGTGCGGTCAGGAAGGGAGGATAGACGGGCGTTGCGGTAAATACGGCATCGTCCTGCCCTCCCGCGGCACGGCAGGCAACGTTGATGCCCGTGACGAGGCCCGGCAGCCAGACGATCCATTCCGGCTCGATCGTCCAGCCGAAGTGGCGTTCAAGATAAGCAACCACGGCGTCGACCTGGCTCGCGGTAGGCACGTTGTAGCCGAATACACCGTGGTCGACGCGCTGCTGCAGTGCGCGCAACACGGCAGGCGGGGAAGCAAAGTCCATGTCGGCCACCCACAGCGGAATGATTCCACGCGGTCCGCCACGACCGGCATATTTGGCCCACTTCAGGGAATCGGTGGCGACGCGATCGACGATCGCGTCGAAGTCGAACTCCCCGTCCTGCTTCGACGTCATTCCTTCGGCTGGAACAGGAAGTCGCCGCCGTCGGCATGCCCGGCGGTGACAACCGCACCGTATTGCGGCTGTTGCGGGTATTCGCGCATCACACCCGTCTTCACCGTGTTCCAGACCCGGGTCCCCGGCGCCAGACCATCCGTTGCCTGCAAGGTGCGGATGAGGTTCCAGGCGAAGATCGAGTGGCCTTCCTTGCCTTCATCGGATACGGGCTCCTCCGCTCCGGAAGTAAGCACCAGCACCGAGCGCCGGCGCAGAACCTCCTCGGCGCTCAGCTCGGCGCCTGCGGATACCTTCTGCTCGCGCGTCAGACTGCCCGAGTAGCAGCTGTCGGAGACGAGGATCAGCTGTCGCGCCGGAATGGCGGCAAGCAGGCGCGAGATGTCGGTGTTGGAGATCCAGCCCTTGGCCGTCTTCACCGATGCGTCGACCGGGATCCAGTAGCCCATGTTGGTGTCGTCCATCAGGTAGCCGTGCCCGGCATAGAACAGCAGCACGCTGTCCTGCGGCCGCGCTTCGGCCGCAATCCGGTTGAGTTCCTCGATGATGCGCGCCTTGCCTGCATCGGTGACCACGCGGGTTTCGTAGCCGAAACGCGATTGCAGCACGCCGGCAATGCGCGTGACGTCGGCGACCGGCGTCTCCAGTGGGGGAATCGGTGCGGCGTAGCCGTTGTTGCCGACGAGAACTGCAAGCCTGCGTCGCGGCCCGGTGTCGGCGGGTGCCGCCTCGGCGCGCGCCAGGCAGGCTCCACCCTGGGGGCTCTGACCGGCCCCGCATTCGGCCACATCGGCAGCGGCCGGATTGCGACGCAACTCCTCCAGTGCCTCGCGATAAAGCAGGGTGCGCGCCTGATGGCGCTGCATCTGGATCGCCTGGAATTGCGCCA
>ERZ724519.865-NODE-865-length-12762-cov-7.407335_pt1 | contig 12762 bp, 8 predicted proteins | sample MGYA00376052_ERZ724519 | MGnify/ENA primary metagenome ERZ724519 (study PRJEB28724, sample SAMN07190883) | activated sludge metagenome | isolation source: activated sludge of sewage treatment plant in Hong Hong | place: Hong Kong | collected 2016-03-17 ... | reverse complement strand
GGCGGCGCTGAGGCGGGCCAGCATGGCCGCCGTCGTGCCGCCGGGCACGGCGATGCCGCCGGCGCGAAAGGCGGCCGCCTTGCCGAAGTGGACGTCGGCGACGATCAGCGCCCCGGCGCGCGGCCAATAGACGGCCCGCTCCGGCAGCAGCCACAACGTCTCGCCCTGGGCTTGCGTCTCGATCATGGTTGGTGAAGAAGAGCTCACGCAAAGGACGCCAAGGGGGCAAAGAGCGCAAAGAAGACAAGGAGATTCTCTTCTTGGCGTCCTTTGCGTGAGGTTCTTGAATCAGGAAACGGCGGCGCGCACCTTGTCCAGCTGGCCATAGGAGCCGAGCTTGCGGCTCTTATCGACGATGAAGTCGGCGTAGGCCTTGACGTACTCCTTGCCTGGCGTGCGGAAGTCGAAGCCCTCCGGGTGGTCGCGGAAGAACTCGCGGTGGACGCGCGTCCAGACGAGGCGGCCGTCGGTGTCGATGTTGACCTTGGTCACGCCCAGCTTGGCGGCGCGGGCAAACTGATTGTCATCGACGCCCTTGGCCGACGGATCGAGCTTGCCGCCGGCGGCGTTGATGCGCGCGACTTCGCCCTGGGGCACGCTGCTGCTGCCGTGCATGACCAGCGGGAAGCCGGGCAGCACTTGCTGGATGGCCTCGATGCGGTCAAAGTGCAGCCCCTGGGAGCCGGAAAACTTGTAGGCCCCGTGGCTCGTGCCGATGGCCACGGCCAGGCTGTCGCAGCCGCTCTGTTCCACAAACAGCTTGGCCTCGTCCGGGTCGGTCAGCATGGCGTGCTTCTCGTCCACCTGGATGTCCTCTTCCACGCCGCCCAGCTTGCCCAGTTCCGACTCGACGCTGAGGCCCCTGGCGTGGGCGCGCTCGACGACGCGGCGGGTGATGGCCACGTTCTCCTCGAACGGCTCGTGGCTGGCGTCGATCATGACCGAGCTATAGAAGCCGGAGTCGATGCAGTCGTAGCAGGTCTGCTCGTCGCCGTGGTCGAGATGGACGGCGAAGATGGCGTCGGGGTACTCGGCCTCCACGGCGCGGATGATGGCTTCCAACACGCGGGCGTTGGCATATTTGCGCGCGCCCTTGCTGAGTTGGATGATGAACGGGGCCTGGGCATCGATGTGGCCCTGGAAGAGGCCGAGGGCCTGCTCCATATTATTGATGTTGTAAGCGCCGACGGCGAAATCACCGTAGGCGACCTTGAACAACTGGGCGGTGGTGACGATCATGGGTGTGCTTCTCCTGTAGGGTGCAAGTTATCAAGGGCAGGGGAGCTGGGGAGAGTCCGCGCCGCGGACTCTGCACTCTTGGAGAGATTATAGCACCACTGACGTGTGATGCACTTTGTGGGTTTTATGTCGGGACGACAGTAAAAAGGCCCGCTGTCCCTACGGCAGCGGGCCTGTAATCACGGAGTGCTCACCAATGGGTTACCAGCCCCAGGCTATGTCAATTGCGTCAATGTCCGTCGGGAAGGTTGCCCCCGGAGCCAACCAGGGCACGAGCGACGGTGTATACTTACCGTTCATGTCGTCCCACGTCAGTTGGACGATGCTCTTGCCATTGCCGGTGACGCCGCCCAGATTGAACGGGCCGAGGATGGTGAGATACAGATCCCCGGTTCTACCGTCCGCCTCAAAGCCGTTAATATCTTCGCCGGCCAGGCCGGGAATGGTCGAACCGTCGAGCCACATTTGGTAAACCCACGAGGGATAAAGGTCCACCCAATGGATGACGTCTTCGTCGGCGGCCTTCAACACCGGATCGGTCAGTATCGAGGCCGCGCCGGCGGTCGAGACGAGGACACCGTCCCAATGGGCATCCAGCGCATCGATGGCTTCGGCCGTCGTTGTCAGGTCTACCCCGGGCGTGCTGCCGCGTAGATACCAGGCGTAGGTGCCCGTGCCGAGCGGGAAAATCCCTGGAACGTTGGGCATGAAGAGCACGATGTCGCGCGATGTGGCCGTGCCCAGGCTGGGGATGACCTGGTTGGCGCTGAAGACCAGCAACAGGTTGTCGTTCTCGTCGAAGCTGAAGGCCGAGATGTTCGTCAGCGTGCCGTGGTTGGAGCCGTCATAGACCATCGTCCAGGTGTTGGACGGCTTGTCATAGAGCAGAACGTCGGCGCCCTGCGCGGGGATGCCGCCGATCGTGGCGTTGCCGCTGGGGCTGATGAAGAACTGTGTCGGCTCTGTGGCCGCAGTGATGCCATACCACCAGGTGGTATCGCTTGTAGCTCCATTCGACACGGTCAGGCTGACGTCATAGTTGCCGGGGACCGTGTAGGTATGACTTGGGTTTGGCTCGGTGCTCGTAGCGCCGTCGCCGAACTCCCAGTACCATGATGTAGGGCAGCCATACGTGTGTGCCGAAAATTGAACCGTGTGGGGAGCTAACCCAGCTGTATCTCCCGCAGAGATTTCGGCTGAGAGAAACTCCTTGTACTCAATCCGGGAATCTACCACGAGCCAGGGATAGTTGCCGCCCTCCCAGCTGCTGTAATCAACCGAGTTGGATGAGTTGTTGCGGATGGCGAAGCTGTAGACGCCGTCACCATCGGCCGGATGCGACAGGCGCGCCCAGGCGTTCGTTTCGTCCGTCACGCTGTAGAACTGTCCGATTGCCTCGCCCGTGATTGCCGGCGCGTTATTCCAGTTGAGGGTCGTCTCGCTCCAGTTGTTGCCGACGCGGTAGACGCCGCCGCCATCCGAGCTTGGTTCTTTGACATAAGTCATCATCCAACCGTCCCCGGTACGGAAGCATGTGCCGGGTTCCGTTTCCGGAGCGAGGCCATAGACGTCGAACTTGACGTAGGCATTCATGTCGCTGGCCGCGTTCTTGACGCGCAGAATGGGGGCGGAGCCATAGTTGGTGGTCTTGCTGGCCTGATTCGTATAGGCATCTGCGATGGCGTTGTACCAGTTAACTTGCCAACTTGCGTCAACGGCTTCGAAGTTCTTGTTAGACTTGTTCGGCCCGACCGTTACCTCGATCCGCTCAGGCTTGAATATCCAGTTGTTTTTGTAGGGAACGATCTCGTAGTCTCCGGCAGGCAACGAGAACGAATAGTTGCCACTGGCGTTGGTTGTGGTCGTGTAGTAATCCCAGGTTTCCGTGTTGTAGGCGTCAAGCTGCACATCCGCAACGGGCTGATCGAAAACGTCGGTCACTTTGCCGGAAACGGTGAATGCATTGGGCGCAACTGGGGCCGGGCCGGGCTGGCCCTGGCGTGGTTGAGACGGGGCGGTCGGAACCGGCGCGGCCGGTGTCGGCGGGTGGTCAGCGACGACCCCCTGCGCCGTGACGGCGGGAATCACACTGGCCAGTGCCACCAGCAGCGCCACTAGCAACAATGCAGCAATCTTCGGTTTCATCTTTAACTTCCTGTGCAAACTTGTGCGTCGGGGTCGCCAAACCAGAGCCGGGCAGCATTGGTGGGTGGCCGGACGCGGAGATGGATTGGAACTCCTTACAGTATAGAAGTTGCTTGGCGGGTCTTCTCAGTGACGTTTGTCATGCTTTGGGGATGACTTTCGTCATGAGCGCGGGATGGAGAAGCAGGGGGCAGGGGAGAGGGGAAGCGAAAGATAGATGCTTGGCCGGCCAGGCACTCAGGTGTATGAAAAGCGCCGGGCACACCACCTGTGTGCCCGGCGCTCCGGGGAGGACAGGGTCAGTCCCGTTCAGTTCACCGCTTCCAGCGGCGGCTTGATGGCCCGGTCGGTGGCTCGTTCGATCTGGTCGGCCGTCAGCATGAGCTGGTAGGCGATGAGCAGTTGCGTCAGGGCCAACGGATAGCTGCGGCGCTCCTCCAACCCGAACTGGTAGCGGCCCAGGCGGCTCTCGTCCAGATTGGCGTTGGGCGGCAGGTGGCCGCGGATGACGCTCATCAGTTCCTCGGCCCGCTCCGGGCAGACGGAGCCGTCGATCTCCAGGAAGTCGGCCGGGCGGCCTTCGTAGCGGCCCAGTTCCAGACGCATGGCCGGCCGGTCGGGGGCGGGCACGGCGTCGCTATTGCCGCCATGCTCCAACACGTCGGTCAGGTCGGGGTGGGGCAGCGTCGGCAGCAGCACCAGGCGAGCATTCAGGTGGCTGTCGCCGGGGTCAGTGCCGGCGTCGGGCGGGTAGAAGCGCACGATCATATCGGCGTAGCTGCGCTGCGGGTAAATGTAGCGCGGGGCGATGTCCTCGCGGCCGGCCATCGAGCGCAATACCTGCTCGATGGTGTAGCCGCGCTTGGTCGTGTCACGCTTGATCTTCCACTCGCGCCGCAACGCTTCCGGCGGGTCGAGATACACCTTGGCGTCGAAGCACAGCCGCATCAGCCGGGTGTGGAACGGCAGCAGGCCCTCGATGATAATGAACTGAGTCGGCTCGATGTAGTCGGGCTTGTCGAAGTCGCCCGTGTTGTGGTTGTAGACCGGCTTCAGGATGGGCTGCCCTTCGCGCAAGAGGCGGAAGTGCTGCTCCATGATCTCGATGTAGTTGCAGTCCGGCTCCAGAGCGCTCAGGTGGAGTTGGCGGCGCTGCTCGCGGTTGTATTTATGGTAATGGTCGCAGCAGATCGCGGTGACGCGATCCGCGCCCAGGGCCTCGACAATGCCCTTGCTGATCGTCGTCTTGCCCGCCGCGCTATCGCCCGCGACCCCTAGCATGATGGTCTTGCGGTTCATACGGCCTCCCTAGGGGGTAGGGACTAGGGGCTAGGGATTAGGGGAAGAAGCTGATAGCGCTCTCTTCCCTAGCCCCTAACCCCTATCCCCTATTCTCTAGAACCCTACTGCGTGACCTCGAACTTGATACCCGACCACAGTTCCATCGACTTGCGCAGTTCCGGGCTGGTGCGGGCGATCTGCTCCAGCGTCTTGCCGGCCAGCACGCCCTCGACCGCGGCGCGGTTGGCCGCGGCGCCGGCGCGGCTGCCGTCCGGGTGGCCGTGCGTGCCGCCGCCAAAGAGGAAGAAGGCGTCGGGGCCGTAGATCTTCAGCAAGTCCGGCACGTGGTGGACATGGATGCCGCCGGAGGCGACGGGCCAGGTAGACTTCAGGCCGCCGAAGTCCTGGTCGAAGTAGATGCCGTGCTCCAGGTTGGCCTTGACATACCGCTCGCGCAGGATGTCGATGATGCCCAGCGTGTCGTTCCACGAGCCTTCCAGCTTGCCGACGACGGTGCCGGTGTGCAGATGGTCGCCGCCGGTCAGGCGCAGCCACTTGGCCACGACGCGCATGGCGATGCCGTGGTTGGCCTGGCGGGTGAAGACGGCGTGCATGGCCCGGTGGCAGTGGACGATGACGTCCAGCTCGGAGGCGCGCTTGAAGACGTCGGTCGAGGCGGCGAAGCCGGCCGTCAGGAAGTCGTACATGATCATCCGGCTGCCCAGCTCGGCGGCGTACTCCAGCCGGCGCAGGCTCTCCTCGGTGCTGCCGGCGGTGCAGTTGTGCCAGTGGCCCTTGAACTCGCCCGTCTCGGCCATGGCCCGCTCGACGGCATCCTGGGCGTACATGAAGCGGTCGCGCCAGCGGCTGAACGGCTGGCTGTTCATGTTCTCGTCGTCCTTGGAGGTGTCCAGGCCGCCGACGAGGCACTCGTAGATGATGGTTGAGTACGCCTTGGGCGAGAGGCCCAGCTTGGGCTTGACCGTGCCGCCCAGCAGCGGCCGATCCCACTTGTTGGCCCACACGCGCTCGTCGTAGATGCCCACGCGCGGGCCGGGGAAGGTCTTCACCAGGGCCAGCGGGATGCGCATATCTTCCAGCCGCAACGCGCCGACGGCCTTGAAGCCGAAGACGTTGCCGACGATGGAGGACATGATGTTGACGATGCTGTTTTCCTCAAACAGGTCGAGCGGGTAAGCGATGTAGGCGATGTCGTCAACGATGGCGTAGACCTTGGCTTTGTAGAAGTCGATGTCGGTGAGTTGGTTGGACCAGACCTCGGTCCACGTGCCGGTGGAGGATTCCGCAGCGACGGCCGCCGCTGCTTCGATCATATCGACGCCGCGCGGCTGGATGCGGAAGGCACACAGCAGATCGGTGTCCTGGGGGATGTAATCGGGCACATAGTAATCGACGGCATAGGCGCGCACACCGGCCTGATAGGCTGCGCTCAATTCAGCCGACGGCGGTTTGGAAACGCTTCGCGGACCAACGATGTGTGTACTCACAGATTGACCTCCTCATTCGGTCGGGCGACCAACGCAGACGTGATAGATAGCCAAGGAGAAATGAAACCCTGCTTGTGTAGGATTTCACAAAAGAGTATAGCACCTATGACGCACTGCGTCAATAAGTAGAATGTGGGGATTTACAGAGGAGTCGATTAGCGGCCGAAGAGGGCGTTTAGGGCTGCCTGGGCCACCGCCTGCGCGTGGCCGTCGGGGTCGAGCGCCGCGTCCCACGTGCTGACGGAGACAGCTACGACGCGGCCGGTCGCTGCCAGCGCGCGCAGCAGGTCGGTCACGAGTTGGGCCGACGGGCCGCCGGGAGCGGGGTAATTGACGGCTTGCATCTGGGCCGGGTCGATGATGTCCACGTCGAAGTGGACGTAGAGCGGGCCGGCGGGCAGAGCGCCGGGTTGCAGCAGCGATTCCACGTCGCGCACATGGGCGATGGCCGCGGCGGCGAGGTTGTCGCGCTCGCCGGGGTCGAGGTCGCGGCCGTCGGTCAGCAGCACCTTGTCGGCCGGCCAGGGGCGCAGGCCAGTGGCGCGCAGCAGCGTCTGGTCGCCCAGGCCCACGGCCATCGCCAACGGCATGCCGCCCAGGAAGCCGCTGGGCGTGGTCGCCGGCGTGTTGAAGTCGCCATGAGCGTCCATCCAGACCAGCGTCGGCGTTTGCCCGGCGCGTTGCAGACCGGCCAGGACGCCGATGGTAGCGCAGCAGTCGCCGACGAAGGCCACCGGCCGCTCGCCGTCGGCCAGGGCCGCGGCCACCTCGCCGGCCAGGGCGTTGTAGAGATAGCCCATGCGCTCCAGCCGTGGGCCGCCGGGCAGGGCCACGTCGAGGACGCGCCAGTCGGGCATGGCCAGGGCGGGCATGTCGCCGGCGGGCTGGTCGAGGAAGTAGGGGCTGAGGATGGTGCGGTCGTTCATGGGCTTGTCTCCGGCGCGGAGTGTAGCCCAGGGCGGCCGCCGGGCCAACAAAAAAGGCCGGGCGGCGGGAATCGTCTGACGATTCCCACGGCCCGGCCGGTGAGTGTGACGAAACGACGCTAGTTGGCTGCGGTCAGCGAGGCGACAGGCACGCCGGTGCGCACGTACTGGGCCGAGACCCAGCCGGTCTGGCCGCTGGCCAGAAGCACCTGCACCCACAGGCTATCGGCGCTGCGGAAGCCGCTCATGGCCACGACGCTGCACGGCTGCAACTGGGTGATGGCCTCGAACAGCGTCCCCGGGCCGCGGCGGACGTTCAGCGGCACGGTGGACGTGACGACGGCCTGCAGGCCAGTTGGCATCAGGTTGCAGGTTGTCGGCTGTGTTGGCAGGACGGCCGCGCCACCCAACGGGATGAGATCGACCTGCAAGTAGGCCGGGCCGAAGTTGTCGTAGAATTCGACGACGACGGTGACGCTATTGCCGGTGGCCACCACTTCCGCCGAGCGGGTCGTGGTCTGGTCGATCCAGTTATCGATGATGAGCTGGTTGTTGATCCACAGGCGCGAGCCGTCGTCGCTGGTCAGAACGACGCGATAACGGCCGGGCTGCACAGCCACGGCGCGCGTCCAGCGGGCCGACCACAGATCGGAGTTGACGATGCCGGGGGCGGGGGAGCCGGTGCCCCAGTTCTGGTTGAGGTAGGCGTCGTCGCGGACGAGCACCGGCGCGCCGGTCAGGTTAACCGTGTTAAAGTAGACGCCGCGCCAGTTGGGGAACTGCGGGCCGGCGTTGCCCGTGCCGATCAGCTCCCAGCGGAAGATGGCCGTGGCCTGGCCGCCGTCCTCGAAGTGCTCCACGCGGATGTTGTGGGTGCCGGCGGGGATGAAGCGGTCAACGGAGACGGTGTGCTCCTGGCTGCGCGTCCAGCTATCGATGATGAGCTGGTCGTTGATCCAGACGCGCATGCCGTCGTCCATGGTGGCGAAGAAGCGGTAGTTGCCGGCGGCGAAAGGCACGGCGCGAGTCCAACGGACGGAGAAGTTGTCGTCGCCGACGCGGGGGTCGGGCGCGCCGTCCCACCAGCGGAAGTCGATGGTGCGGTCCCAACGGGTCATGATGGGCGTGCCGCGCAATTCCTGGTTGGTCCAGAACTCGGCATACCACAGGTCAGGATTGTCGCTCTGGGCCGCGGCCGGGCGGCCGCCCAGGGCCAATACAACGATCGCTAGCGCGACGGCGGCGACTACCAAGAGACTACGACGGAGGGTTATGGACATTCGAAGCTACTCCTTGCCTAATGTGGCCAGTCGTTACTGATAAGGCACACAACTAATCCATTATAATGACCGGACAGCGATAGTCAAGCGACGCGGGCGCAATTACCTAGGGTCATGGCCGGGTGGAAAGAGACGCTCACGCAAAGACGCGAAGGCCGCAAAGAAGAATCTCGCTAAGCGGCTGTTGTTTCTTCGCGCCTCTAGCCGACGCCCTCGCCGGCATCGCCGATGGTCTGAAGGTATTGCCGCAGCACCCAGCCGATCTGACCGTTGTCGGTCAGGATTTCGGCCCAGAGGTCGTCGCTGCTGCGATTGCCGGTCAGCAACGGCTGGCTGCATGGCTGGAGTTGGGCGATGAGGGCGCTGCCTGTGCCCGGCGCGGCGCGGACGTTGAGCGGTCGGGCGCTGATGACGACGCCCTGGCTGGCGGTGGGCAGGACGGCGCAGGTGACGGTGTCGCCTGTCGGCGGCGGAACGGGCGTGGGCGTGGGCGGCAGCAGCCCCTCGCCGCCGGCGACGGGGACGATATCGAGCCGCAGCGAAGCCACGCCCGTCGCCTCGAAGTACTCGACGCGCAGGTTAGCCGGGCCGGCAAACCAGTAATCGGCCGACCGCCTGGCCGACGCCTGCACGCCCCAGTTGTCGATCACCAACTGGTCATTGACGTACAGTCGCGCGCCGTCGTCGCTGGTCAGGTCGAGCCGATACTGGCCGGGCACGCCGTTGAAGGTATGCGTCCAGCGGGCAGAAAAGTTGTCGGCCGGCAGGTTCAGCGCTGCTGAGCCGAAGCCCCAGCTAAAGTCGAGGTAGCGGTCGTCGCGGACGACGGCCGGCGCGCCGATGAGCGACACGTTATTAAAGTACTCGCCCTTCCAATTGGGATACGCATTGCCGCCGGACACGGGCGACCAGTCGAGGATAGCCGTGGCCGTGCCGCCGAGGTCCTGGTACTCCACACGGATGTTATGCCAGCCCTCGCCGACGGGTACATCTTTGGAGACAACGTGCTCCGCGCTCATGCCCCAGGCATCGAGGATCAGCAGGTCATCGACCCACACGCGCATGCCGTCATCTATGGTAGCGACGAAGCGGTGGACGCCGGCGGAGAACCAGGCGCTGCGTGTCCAGCGGACGGAAAAAGTATCTTGCCCTTCCAGCGGACGGCCGAGGCCCCAACGGTAGTTGATGGCGTTGGTGAAGCCGCTGGATGCCGGTTCGCCATTCAGCCCGGTATTCTCCCAGAACTGAGCGTACCACTGGTCTGTGGGATACTGCCCATCCGACTGGCCGCGCACGACGGCAACTCCCAGGACAGCGAGGGCGGCAATGAGCAGCGCGGCCGACAGGTACGTGCGTCTGATAGCTTGTCGCATCGATTTGCTCCTTATGGTGAATTACAGCAGCGCCCAGTGACCGCCGGTCGGGGGGCAGCGATGGACTTCCCTGTGCTTATCTTAATGGCAAAGGGCAACCGGTGTCAACGGCCAGTGTTGGGGCTATGGCGGGCCGGCTGTGGTATGATTGTCGCCATGCTCTCTCTCAACGGCCGCGAGCTGGTGGCCCACTTCGCTCTCTTCGAGGGTCTGTCGCCGGACGAACTGGACGACGCGCTGGACGCCGGTCGCGTCTACGAAGTCGGCCAGGGGGAGTTCTTCTTCCACCAGGGCGAAGATTCGACGATGCTCTACGTCATCACCACCGGCCGCGTCAAGCTGTCGCAGGTGACAGCCGACGGGCAACAGGTCATCGTCGCCTATTTCGGACCGGGCGAGGGGCTGGGTATCGCCATGGCCCTGAACGACAAACCCTACCCGCTGTCGGCCGAGGCCATCGAGCCGTGCGTGGCGGTGGGCTGGCGGCGCGAGGCCATGCTGGCGCTCATGGAGGGCAACGCCCGGCTGGCCCTCAACGGCATGCGCATGGTCGGCGCGCGCTTTGCGCAGATGCAGAGCCGCTTCCAGGAGCTGGCCACGCAGCGGGTAGAGCGGCGCGTGGCCCGGGCGCTGCTGCGGCTGGTGCGCCAGTTCGGCCGCCGCGTCGACGAGGGCGTGCTTATCGACATCGCCATCAGCCGCGAAGAGCTGGCCCAGATGACCGGCACGAACCTCTACAACGTCAGCCGCATCCTCAGCAAGTGGGAGCAGGCGGGCTGGATCGTCAGCACCCGCCGGCGGATCATCCTGCGCAAGAGCCACGAACTAGTGGCCCTGGCCGAAGACTTGCCGCAGAGTAGGGGCTAGGCGCCAGGGGCCAGGGGAAGAGGCTCACGCAAAGGACGCGAAGGGGGCAAAGGACGCAAAGGACGCGAAGAAGAAAAGGAAGCTTCTTCTCTTCCTTTGCGCCTTTGCCCCTTAGTGCCTTTGCGTGAGCTTCCCCTGGCCCCTCTCTTTGCAGTTTTGCAATGAACCCCGCTCCCGTTTCTCGTATCCTGTCCCTATTGTGGCTTAGTCTATCCCGGCGGCCGCCCGGCGCGCCGGCAAGGGAGTTTACGAGGAATGAAGCTTACCCGCACAATGAACCGACCGTTCCTATTGATCACCGTGTTGTTGCTTCTGGGGCTGGTGGCGGTGCTGGCTGTGGCCTGCCGCAACCAGACCGAGACAGCCGGATCGCAGACGGAAATCGCCGGCGCGACCGAAGACATCAACGCCATCGCCGAGGCGCGCGGCCTGACGCCGGCCGACATCGCCGCCGCGGTGAAGACCTACACGCCCAGTGGCATGCACGACGAGTACTATGAGTTCGCGTCGGGCGGCCAGTCGGGCCAGGTATACGTCATCGGCATCCCGTCGATGCGCATTCTCAAGCAAATTGCCGTCTTCACGCCGGAGCCGTGGCAGGGCTTTGGCTATGGCGAACTGGGCACGATGAAAGTCCTGGCCGAGGGCGGCACGACCCCCGACGGCGAGCCTCTGACCTGGGCCGACACCCATCACCCGGCCCTCAGCGAGACCGACGGCGACTACGACGGCGATTTCCTGTTCATCAACGACAAGGCCAACGCCCGCGTGGCCGTCATTGACCTGCGCGACTTCGATGTCAAGCAGATCGTCAAGAACCCCATCACCCTGAGCGACCACGGCGGCACGTTTGTGACGCCCGACACCGACTACATCGTCGAGGGCGGCCAGTACGCCATGCCGCTGGGCTTCGAGTATAGCTCCATCGCCAACTACGAAGCCGACTACCGCGGCATGATCACCTTCTGGAAGTTCGACCGGGCCGCCGGCCGCATCGACAAGACGCAGTCGTTCGCCATCGAGCTGCCGCCCTACTGGCAAGACCTGTGCGACAGCGGCAAGGGGCCGAGCGAGGGCTGGGTCTTCTGCAACTCGATCAACACCGAGATGGCCACCGGCGGCGTGGAGCAGGGCAACCCGCCCTTCGAGTCCGGGGCCAGCCAGCGCGACATGGACTACCTCCACGTTTTCAACCTGGAGAAGGCCAAGGAAGTCTACGCCGCCGGCACCTACGATCTGATCAATGAGTTCCCGGTCATCAGCCTGCAAACGGCCATTGACGAGGGGATCCTCTACTACGTGCCGGAGCCGAAAAGCCCCCACGGCGTGGACGTGACCCCCGACGGCGAGTTCATGGTCGTCGCCGGCAAGCTCGACCCGCACGTGACCGTCTTCAGCTTCGACAAGCTGCAAGCCGCCATCGCCGCGGGCACGAGCGAGACGGACGTTTTCGGCGTGCCGGTGCTCAACTTCGACTCGGTGATGGAAGCGCAGGTGGAGCTGGGCCTTGGCCCGCTGCACACGCAGTTCGACGACAAGGGCTATGCCTACACCAGCCTCTTCCTTGACTCGGCCGTCGCCCGCTGGTCGCTGGGCGGCTCGGCCGACGCCAAGAACGAGGACCCGCCCTGGACACTTGTCACCAAGACGCCGGTGCAGTATAACATCGGCCACCTGACCGCCGCCGAGGGCGACACGGTCAGCCCGGACGGCAAGTACCTGGTGGCTATGAACAAATGGGCTGTCGATCGCTTCCTGCCGGTCGGCCCGCTGCTGCCGCAGAACTTCCAGTTGCTGGACATCAGCGGCACGGGCACGGACATGCCGGTGGTCTACGACATGCCCCTGCCGGACGGCGAGCCGCACTACGGGCAGATCATCAAGGCCGACAAGATCGAGGCCTGGGACATCTACCCCGAAGTGGGTTGGGACCCGCACACGCAGGCGGTCAACCCCGACGCGCCCAAGCAGGGCGAAGAGCGCATTGAGCGCGAGGGCAACGAAGTCCACGTCTACATGACGGCCATTCGCAGCCACTTCACGCCGGAGCACGTCGAGATTCAGCAGGGCGACCACGTCGTCTGGCATATCACCAACGTCGAGCGCGCGCTGGACGCGACCCACGGCTTCACCATCCCGGCCT
>ERZ724519.863-NODE-863-length-12788-cov-3.774916_pt1 | contig 12788 bp, 12 predicted proteins | sample MGYA00376052_ERZ724519 | MGnify/ENA primary metagenome ERZ724519 (study PRJEB28724, sample SAMN07190883) | activated sludge metagenome | isolation source: activated sludge of sewage treatment plant in Hong Hong | place: Hong Kong | collected 2016-03-17 ... | reverse complement strand
AGAGTGTATCGGACAAATAAGTCCTGGCAAGAAATTTCTTAAGCGTATCCCCGAGCAGATCTTCTTCGAAAAATCCCGCCGGCACATGATGATCGTCGTTGTACTGGGGATTCGCAACCGCGCCATGATCAGCGGTCAGGAACACGAGATAGTTTCCGGTGCCGACCTTACGGTCAAGCGCGCTCAGGAAATCTCCCAGTTCGCGGTCCAGTCGCAAATAGGTATCCTGTACTTCAATCGAATTGATACCAAATTGATGCCCGATATAATCAGGAGAAGATAAACTGACTGCTAAAAAATCAGTCTCCTCTCCTTTTCCCAATTGCTCACCCGCCAAAGCGGCCTTCGCGAACATGAACGTGTACGTATTTCCGAATGGCGTGCGACGGATCAATTCTCCATCGGTCTTTTTCAATTCAGCCAGTTTGTGTGGGAAAACCGGAGCAGTTTCTCCCTTGAACTTCCCTTCGTACGGAGAATCGTCTGCTGTACTTTGGGTGTATTCGCGAATGGGCAATAAGGTTTCCCACGAATATTGCAGCAACGAGTCGGCAACCTTCCGTTCGTTGAAACGCGTCACCCAATCCGGTAAGGCGTTCATGTAATACGTACTGGTCACCCAGTTGTCGAGATACGGGTCGTGCCAATATGCGGCATTGGCCCGGTGCCCGCCGGGCAATATCGCGCCACGATCCTTGAGGGCTAACGCAATGACCTTGGAGCGATCGTTGGTGGCGAATCGAAGTTCATCCGTGATCGTGGTCGTCAGCAGGCGATGTGGTGACATTTTCCCGGAGATGGAGGTTGTCCCGACCGGTTTTACGGTCGTATCGTTGACACAATACACCCCTTTCCTGCTCTCGCGATCGAACCATTCATTCGAAATGATACCGTTTACCGAGGGCGTAGTCCCGGTATAAATGCAGGCATGACCGGGAGCCGTATAGGTCGGCACGTAATCGAAATGGGCGTCCTGGCAGGAAAATCCTTCCCGCAGTAATCGCTTGAAGCCCGTTTCTCCATATTGATTCCAATACCGATAGAGATAATCATAACGCATCTGGTCTACCACAATACCGACCACCAGACGAGGCCGGTCGGGTCCTGTGCTTCCGCCGGGATTGACTTTTGATTTCTGTGCCAGGCCAGTCGTGAAACTGGCGAGCAAACAGCCAAGGAGGGTAAGACTCAGGAATGAAAATTTACGTTGCATGAGCGATGGGGTGCTTTTCTATTCTAACGATGACAAGATAAGCCAATACGCCAAGGACGGTTCCCAGCAAGGCTGCGCATAGGATATCCCCGGGATAATGTACGCCAAGATAAATGCGGCTATAGGAAACTACCGCTGCCCAGGCAAACATCGGGTACCAACCGGCACGACCGTGTCTGCGCGAGAATAACAACCACAAGAACGTTGCGAGTGCGAAGGTATTAGCGGCGTGTGAAGACACGAATCCATACGGGCCTCCGCAATTACCGTCAACCAAATGCAGTTTTCCTTCCAGCTCCGGAACATGACAGGGACGCGGACGTTGTACCAACGGCTTGATCACGCCGGATGCCAATTGGTCACTGGCAGTGATCAATAAAGCGATCACGACCAGGCGGACGAGAAATCGTCCGGGCAATGCCTTGTATAGCTTCCACGCAAAATACGCGTAAAGCGGCAACCAGACGAACCGAGCGCTGATGAAGGTAAAAACGGAATCGAGCCAGGGGGCATGTATCCCGTTGAGGGCTAACAGCAGTTGCGTGTCAATCGCGTCGAGTCGCTCCCACATCTCAAGGCTGCTCCGGTTTGTTCAAGGTCGCCCAAAGCGCGTCCTTCAACCGATCAATCCCCATGCCGGTAGCAGAGGAAATGAATACGGCCTGTACACCCTTTGGCACTTCCGACTGCATGGCTTGCAGTAATTCCTGATCCAACAGATCGCACTTCGTGATTGCGAGTACCCGATCCTTATGCAACAACTCCGGGTTATACTGTTCCAACTCGTTAACAAGAATCGCATATTCCTTGCGGATGTCTTTGGAGTCACAGGGAACCATGAAAAGCAGTACCGAGTTGCGTTCAATGTGTCGCAGAAACCGCAAACCCAACCCCTTACCAGCATGGGCGCCTTCGATAATTCCCGGTATATCAGCCATCACGAATGAACGACCATCCCGATAGGATACGATACCCAGATTCGGCACCAATGTCGTGAACGGATAATCGGCAATCTCCGGCTTGGCGGCACTGACAACCGACAGCAACGTACTCTTCCCTGCGTTCGGGAAACCCACCAACCCTACGTCGGCAAGGATCTTAAGCTCCAGTATCTTCCATTCTTCACGACCCGGTTCGCCTGGCTGTGCGAAGCGTGGAGTCTGAAGCGTGGAGGTCTTGAAGAAATTATTCCCCTTCCCTCCCCGTCCGCCGGGAACCAGTACTTGCTCCTGTCCGTCTTCCGTGATCTCGAACAGGACTTCATTCGTCTCCGCGTCCTTTGCCACCGTTCCGATGGGAACATCGAGGATCTCATCTTTGCCGGAAGCACCCGTCTTCAGTGCATTCGACCCTTTCTCACCTGGCTCTGCGATTACGTGCTTCCGGTATTTCAGGTGCAAAAGTGTCCACAGTTGCTTGTTACCCCGTAGAATAATGCTGCCGCCTTCTCCACCGTCACCGCCGTCGGGCCCACCCTTGGCCGTATGCTTGTCTCGGTGAAAATGAACGGATCCAGGGCCGCCAGCACCGCTGCGACAACAGATCTTTACGTAATCGACAAAGTTGGAAGACATCTGCGCTGGCCCTGCTGCTCAATTAATATTTTTAGTGCCGGACTGAATATTCAGGCCGGGTATTGGTCAATCTGCGTAGTAAGTGACTGGAAGATCTCATCAATGGTTCCCACACCCTGGATCCCATGAAACTTCTGTTGCTGAGAATAGTACTGCTTAAGGGGCGCGGTCTTCGCATTGTATTCTACAATCCGCTTCGCAATCACCTTTTCGTCCTGATCATCCGCTCTGCCGGACTCCTTTCCCCGGTTCAGTAACCGACGAATCAATTCTTCATCCGGAACTTCCAATGCAAGCATGCAGGTTATGGCTGTGTTATGACGCTTCAACAATGCATCGAGTGCCTCCGCCTGCGCAGTGGTTCTGGGGAAACCATCGAAGATGAAGCCTTTACCATCCCTATGCTGCTCCAGCCTCGACTCGATCATACCAATCACGACCGCGTCGGGAACCAGCAAACCCTGATCCATCAACTTCTTCGCCTCTATTCCAAGGGTGGTCTGATTCGCCACTTCGCTCCGAAGAATATCCCCGGTCGAAAGATGAACGAGGCTATAACGGGCGATGAGTTTCTCCGATTGGGTGCCTTTACCGGCTCCCGGCGGTCCGAAGAGTACGAGGTTCAACATGGCGATGATCAGGAATTGGCAAGCTTATAGATATCGTTAAGGTTTCGACCCAGGCCGTCGTAATCCAGGCCGAAGCCCAGTAAGAAGTCGTTCGGAACTTCGAATCCGACATAGTCGAGTTTGACTTCCCGTTTCAATGCGGCCGGCTTGAACAACAAGCTCGCAAAAGAAATCGATGCCGGCTGTCGTGCATTCAACTCATCCAGAAGGTGAACGGCGGTTTCGCCGGTATCAACGATATCTTCCAGGATGATGACATGCCGGTCCCGGATTTCCTGCGTTAAACCCACAAGGTTTCGGACATTACCGGTCGATTGCGTACCCGAATAGGAAGCCAACCGGATGAAGGCTAGCTCGCAATCGCCTTCGAATCGTCTGAATACTTCGGATCCAAAGAGAAAGGCGCCATTCAGTACTACGACGAAGACAGGACGTTTGCCGGAAAATTGCTGGTTGATCTCCGCGGCCATCTCGGCAATCCGCGTTGTGATCGTACTGCTGGGAATGGAAATCTCGAAACGCTTATCGCGTACAACGATGGTGGACATAGGCCGGCCGGCTAAGGCGCAAAAGTAAGCCGAAACTCGCCCTTGTGCAATGTTCAACGGTACTCCGGGATTGAGTATTTTCGTCCTCGAAATGGCGGGCAATCCCTCAGTTTCTGCTAAAATCGGCATCCTGGGCGGAGGCCAATTGGGTCGCATGCTGCTCCAGAAAGCGGCCGACTGGAACCTGATTACCCATGTTTTGGATCCAGACCCGAACGCGCCTTGCAAAGACATCGCGAGTTCCTTTACCATCGGCCATTTTAATGACGAAGCTGCAGTATACGAATTCGGCAAGGAGCTTGAGGTCCTGACTATCGAAATTGAACACGTCAACACCACCGCACTGGAACGGCTGGAACAGGAAGGAAGAAAGATCTTCCCACAACCGCGCGTCATCCGGCTGATTCAGGATAAGGGAGCTCAAAAATCGTTCTTCAGTGAACACGGAATACCGACTGCTCCATTCACGCTGGTCAACAATAAAAGTGAAATCCTGTCCGGCGGTACTGAACTGCCGGTCATGCAAAAACTATGTCGTGGAGGCTACGACGGCAAAGGTGTTCAACCTTTGCGAAGCACTGCTGACCTCGATAAGGCCTTCGATGCTCCGAGCGTGCTCGAAGCCTGGGTACCCTTCGAACGGGAAGTCGCGGTTATCGTCGCACGGAACAGTCGTGGTCACTGCAAGGCATTCCCTCCGGTCGAGATGGATTTCAACAAGGAAGCCAACCTGGTCGAATTCCTGTTCTCCCCTTCCAGTCTATCCCCGGCCGTTGCGGCTGAAGCCGAACGCATCGCACGACAAGTTGCCGAAGCCCTTGATATGGTAGGCGTGCTGGCAGTTGAAATGTTCCTCACTACAACCGGGGAACTGCTGGTCAACGAACTGGCTCCACGTCCGCACAACAGCGGCCATCACACCATCGAAGCCAACCAGACCTCCCAGTACGAGCAACACCTGCGCGCCATCCTCGGACTGCCCCTGGGTGATACGTCCATCATCCAACCTGCGGTGATGGTGAATCTGTTGGGTGAAAAAGGATTCGAAGGCCCGGCTCGCTACGAGGGTCTCGAAGAAGCCCTGTCTATTCCGGGTGTGCATGTACATTTATACGGCAAACTGCTGACGAAGCCATTCCGAAAAATGGGGCATGTTACAGTCTGCCATCCGGACCTGGAAGAAGCAAGACGTATTGCCAGAACCATACGTGATACACTGAAAGTAAAAGCATAACGTCCACATATCCACCCAGCGCAATGTCCAATCCACTTGTAGGTATCATCATGGGAAGCCAGTCCGACCTCTCCGTCATGCAAGACGCGGCTCAACTGTTGACTGAATTCGGCATTGCCCATGAGGTCAGGATAGTTTCCGCTCATCGGACACCGGAGTGGATGATGGATTATGCTAAGACAGCGGCCGACCGGGGCCTCAGGGTTATCATCGCGGGTGCCGGTGGCGCCGCCTATCTTCCGGGCATGGTAGCTTCGATTACACCCCTGCCGGTAATTGGAGTTCCGGTGCGATCAAGCAATTCCATCGACGGCTGGGACTCGATCCTTTCCATCCTCCAAATGCCCAATGGAGTTCCGGTTGCAACGGTAGCGATCAACGCGGCACAAAATGCCGGTATACTGGCCGCGCAGATATTGGGAGCTGCTGATCCCGAAGTCAGAAAAAAGGTTCTGGAATTCAAGAATTCACTCCGTGAAAAGGTGATGAATGCCAATGATGCCTTGAAAAAAGGGTCCTCCTAAGTGCCGGGGCACCTCCGCATATAATCAACCGCATTTACAGTTTCTTTCCGACTAATGACCCCGATAGTTTCGCGGTCGAATGTCCTATCGGCTGATCCTTCTCGCAGCGTGTCTCGCCCTTGCCAACGGTGTTCTTGCATCGAACATCCGCTCCTGGGGAATGGCCACGAGCGGCGTTTCGTTGAGTGACGAGATTGCCATTCTCACGAATCCCGCTTCTCCTGGAGATACCAGCGCTTCCACCGTGCAGGCGTATGTGGAAGATCGCTATGGGATCGGCCTGCTGCGGAATTGTGGGCTGGCTTTCGCTACCGCAGCAGGAAATCGCCGCCTAGGAATGGAAGTCACCCAGACCGGGAAAGCTCCTTATCGCAACAACCAGGTGAACCTTTCTGCCGGAATCACACTTTTCAGCAAGTCCCGCTTCGGCATCTCGCTCAGAGCTTACCACCGATCTGTGCGTGAGCAGCAGCAGACCACGTCGATCCTCACGTGGGGTTCGTCCCTGGGGTGGTGGATTCAGCCATTTCCAAAGACGAGCCTTGGACTGGTCATCGATCACCCTGAATCCATGACACGAACGATCTCCACCAATGACGAGCAGCCAAGTATTCGCTGCGGATTGTCCTGGAGCCCTTTGCGGGCTATCAACTGGTCTCTGGAAGCTGTCCAACGCTCGGGAACGCCTATTGTAGTCGCATCCGGTATACGGTATCAGGCCACGAGTATGCTGGGGTTTTCCTGCGGCTGGAGATCGGATCGCATGCTACTGAGCCTGGGTAGCAGCGTTTCGTTTTCAACCTGGAGATTGGACTTCTACTTCGAACAACATCGTCAACTGGGAACGCGTACCGGTGCAGCGCTGCTGTTCTTTCTCCACAAACGGTCATGAGAAGGCCTGAAGGATTGCTGACTTTACTGATGCTTGCCGCGATCTACAGCGTTCGGGCACAGGATAGTCTGCAGGAAATGAAGCCGATTGAAGCAATAGTCTGGCGCGAAGACGGAACCGACCGTGATGGCGCGGACGCGATGGAAGAGATCAGCCTGAGGATGAGTCAGCGCATCGATCTGAATACCGCGTCCCTGGAACACTTGAAAGAACTACCGGGTCTGACGAATGAGCAAGTGGAACGAATGATCGGCCATCGGGAGCGTTTCGGACCAATTCTTCGTTTGGAAGAACTCCAAGTAATTGCCAGCCTGTCACCCGATGACATCCGGCGGATCGCGCCCTATATCAGAATCACGGATCGGCAAACCTTTGCCATCAAGCAAGCCCAGCTACGGCAGGAATTGATCGTTCGCCTTGGAGGAGCAGGAACGGTTTGGAATGGAACAGAACAAGAGTACAAGAAAACCGCCGGGAACGGATTTCGAAGTCTCCTGCGCTATCGTATGCGAATCAGGGACCAGTGGACAATGGGATTACGGATGGAGAAGGATCCCGGCGAAGCCTGGTTGGACGATAAACGCCGACCGGATTATATCGCTGGCTTTATCAGCTATAATGGCAGAGGTTTGCTCCGCAAATTAATCGTAGGCGACTATGCGGTGCAGTTTGGTCAAGGAAGTTTGGCATGGCTCGGCTTCGGAACAGGCTTCACGGCTGACCCCGCATTGTTGCGTCGACAAGCGCGTGGCATACTTCCCTATACATCTTCCGATGAAAATGCTGGTTTGCGCGGGGCCGCAATCTCACTTGGAAGAAAGTCCTTTACGATGGAACTGTTCGTCAGCTCCCGGAAACGTGACGCGGGAATTTCCGACGATTCGTTGGCCCAATTCTCTTCGCTTCAAACTTCCGGTATCCATAGTACCCAACAGGAAATCGCCGGGAAAGCCACGTTCCCGGTGACCATACTTGGTTGCCACGGATCATTCAGCGGAAAAAGTAAATCGCTTGGAGCAACCGCCCTCTTTCAGCATCTACCGAAAAATCTATCACCGAACGACAATGCCTATGCTCAATATCGAATCTTTCCGGAAAAAGTTGTCGCCGGATCCATCGCCGGAACCTGGCACTGGCAAAACACAACATGCTTCTTCGAATCAGCCTATCGAAATGGCAGCCATAGTCTCGTTGGTGGAATTCAGGCTGCGTTGGGAAAAAAGCTGAACGCCGGAATCCAATACCGGAATTTTGGCAGAGGACCAGTAACGCTCCTGAGCGATGCACCCGGTGAAAACATGCGCAACGAAAACGAAAATGGATTTGTGTTTTCTCTCCAGTCGCGTCTTTTACCTGTGTGTACGCTTCAGGTGTTGCTGCAAAAAACCACCTTTGATTGGCTTCGTTACCGCATCGACAGCCCCAGCATGCTGGATGAACAGCAACTACAGGTATTCTATAATCCTAACCGGAAGACACAATTCCGCTTACGCTATCGCAGAAGGTCTTATCCGGTCGGATCCAATAATGCATATGAACGAACCACATTTTCACAGTCGAGGGAAAGCATACGATTCTCCATGACAACCAGCCTCCCTCCTTTCCTCTCGTTGGAAACGCGGTTTGAGCATCTGCACGATGGAGACGAAAAAGGATGGCTGGCCTTTACCGACTGGTCTATAAGGCCGCTACGGTCTCCGATACAAGGGACCATCCGTTTCGCCCTTGCCGAAACCACTTCCTATGCTGCCGCGATCTATAGCCAGGAGCCGGATGTGTTATATGGTTTTTCGATGCCCGGCTACACTGGAACCCTGACAAGAGTTGTTGCCGTAATCAAATGGCGCGTAGCACGATCGCTGGACATTGCTGTCAAAAACGGATGGACACGATCCGGGCAGGACAGTAACCTGAATCATCCGGATGGAACGATAAAAAGCGACCTCTCGGTTCAATTACGCTGGAATCAAGGTTCCAACTGAACTTCGTAGCCCAGGTTACCCAGTGCTTTCCAAAATCCGGGAAAGGATTTAGCAACCTGCTCCGCATCCGTTACACGAATGTACCCGCATCGGGTTGCCAGCAGCGCCATGGCCATCACGATGCGGTGATCCGCGAATCCGTTTAGCAAGATCCCATCAGTCCGTAATGGCTGAGCGGAATGCAGCACCAAACCGTCATCGACTAAACTGCAATCCGCTCCCAATAACAGCAGGTTCTCCTCCATGGCCAACAGGCGGTCGCTTTCTTTGTTGCGCAAATGCCCAAGGCCTGAAAAGCTGCCGGTCATTCCCATTCCCGCAGCAGCAGCACAAAGCGCCGGAAAAAGGTCTGGCTCCCCGCGCAAATCCAACTCGACCGAATTGGGATGTCTTCCCGTTCCTTCGAGCCGCCACCCGCTTTCATCAAATCCGGAAATCAATCCGAAATGACTTCCAAGGGTTGCCAGGCGCGCGTCTCCCTGAACGGAAATTTCTTCAAGTCCGGGAAAAAGGATGGAAGCTTCGGGCGAAAGACAGGCCGCTTCAAAGAAAAAAGCCGCGGAACTCCAGTCCGATTCAACGACTGCGTTTTCAAGACGAACAGGTGCAGCGGAGATATGAATATCAGGACCATTAACATCCACCGGTATGCCGCACTTTCGGAGAATCGCCACCGTCATTGCTATATAAGGCGCCGATACCAGTTCCCCGTTCGTTCGAACTCGCAGACCCTGTGGCAGAAATGGAGCCACCAACAAGAGAGCGCTGATGAACTGACTGGAAACGGAACCGTCCACCGTAATCGATCCGCTGACCAACTTTCCTCCTTGGATCTCCAGGGGCGGGAACCCATCCTTACCGGTATATCGGATGTCGGCGCCCAGGGTTCGTAGTGCTTCCACCAACGCACCCACCGGACGTTCTTGCATCCTGGGCGTTCCCGTCAATTGCCATTTGCCCGGTTTATAGGCTAGCATAGCCGTAAGAAAGCGGTAAACCGTACCGGCATCCTGTGCATCCAACACGGTAGTAGCGGAGTTCAACAATTCCTGCAGTAAACGCGTATCACGCGCTTCAGACAAATTCGCGATCTCAGCATCGCTGCCGGCCAGTGATCGCAGGAGTAAATACCGGTTCGATATGCTCTTGGACGCAGGCAGCAAGACCGTACCCGCTACTCGCTGTTGATGGAATCGCACACAGGCAATCATGCGACCGTTCGGGTTCGTGCCAGCGACTGCCGGATATAATCAACGGCCTCCGGCACCAGTTCGAGACCAACCGATACGCCGACTCGGCCCTCACCCCGCTTCTTGAGAAGACTGAAACGAACGGTCTCCTCCGAGCGCTTCTTGTCGTGCTGAAGGTGCCGGATCAATTCATCCACAGACCACTTCCAATGAAGTCCATGAAACGTCGTACATAACCAGTCAACCATTTCCCCGGCCTGATCCTGCGGCAAACCGCATAACAGGGTGGAAAGATAGATTTCTCCTATCATGCCCAGGGCAATCGCCTCGCCATGCAGCAAGTGATCATCCTCGGTTGAAAGCGAAACCGCTTCGATAGCATGACCAAGCGTATGACCGAAGTTCAACAACTGCCGAACATCCCTGTCTTCCGGATCGGCTGCAACAATCGATTGCTTGTATGCTACGGATAAACCGATCCATTCACTCCATTCAGTGACATTAAGAGAGCGGAGATCACGGTTGTTTGGAAACGAAAGTCCGGAAGACAGACACGCATGTTTGAAAATTTCCGCCAAACCCGAGCGCAGCTCGCGCGTTGGCAAGGTGCTCAGGAAGGCGGGATCAATATGAACACCGGCTGGCATGGAAAATATTCCGACCGGGTTCTTTACATGACCCAGATTGATCGCCGTCTTCCCTCCTACGGACGCGTCGACCATTGCGAGCAAACTTGTCGGAATCAGGTGGCAGGGAATTCCGCGATGATACGTGGCGGCAGCGAAGCCACCAAGATCGCAAACGGCCCCTCCACCGCAAATGAACAGACAGCTTTGTCGGTCGACTCCCTGTTCAAGCATGCATTGCCAGACATACGAAAGCGATTCAACGGTCTTGCAAGCTTCGCCGGCGGGTACTTCGATTACCACCGACTGACTCAGTGAAGGGCAATGTCGGATCAAATGCGGGAGGCAATGGATACGGGTATTCGCATCGACGAGGATGAACTTCTTTAACTTGTTGACAGTTCGTGCGAAATCTTCCAATCGACCCAGCGCATCCGCGCCGATCTGTATCGAATAGGATCCTGCATTGATCCGGTCCATCATCAGGAAGTAGGGGCAGCATCCTTGCCGTCCGACGCGGGCTGGCGGTAGAGGATCTGGCTCTGTTGGTGAATCGAATCTTCGTGGATGAGTTCCATCAAACGAACAACGAACTGCTTATTCAGATCCAGGCCTGCACCTGTTGCCGGACGCGTTCTCAAGATCTCATTCCAACGCTCCAACTGAAAAATGGTCATGTTATGCTCCCGCTTGTATTCCCCGATCTCCCGCACGGCTTGCATCCGAACGGCCAGTAACTCCAACAATTCATCATCGATCCGGTCGATTCGCTTCCGCAGATCATCGAGAACATGACGTACCACCGCATCATCGGTGGTCGGTTTGCGGAAAACAAGCCCGGCTATCAACGTCCTGAAGCCGTCGGGAGTCAACTGCTGTTCAGGGTCACTCAGGGCATTCGCCGGATCAGGATGAACCTCCACCATCAGTCCGTTGAATCCAAGGTCAATGGCCGTCTGCGCAACACCCGCAATCAATGCACGATCTCCGCATATATGGCTGGGATCGTTCAGGATGGGCAAAGTGGGAATACGCCGCTTCAACTCCAGCGGCAAAGACCAGAGCGGCGCATTCCGATAACGGGATTTTTCATACGTATGGAATCCCCGGTGGATGGCAGCAAGCCGATGGATGCCGGCCTGATCCAATCGCTCCAGCGCACCGATCCACAATTCCAGGTCAGGATGAACCGGATTCTTTACCATCACCGGTATGTCGACGCCTCGCAAAGCCTCACAGATTTCCTGAACCAGAAATGGATTCACCGTCGTTCGTGCACCGATCCATAACACATCGATTCCGGCCGTCAAGGCCTCACCAACGTGAAATGGACTGGCAACCTCCACCATCACCGGCATCCCTACCGAGACCCCGGCATCCTTCAACCAGGTAAGCGCTTCCGATCCGATTCCCTGAAAACTGCCCGGACGGGTACGCGGTTTCCAAATGCCTCCGCGAAGCATCCCTACACCCGAGCCGGCTAATGCCTGGGCAATCGCGTTGATCTGAGTGGGTGATTCAACCCCACATGGGCCTCCGATCAAAAGCGGCTGTGCCAGACCAAGTCTCCAGTGCTCAATATCAGGAAGTTGCATAATTGCAGCCATTGCCGGATCAAAGATAACAATCAGGCCGTAAGCATTTTACCTGCCAGAAAAACAAACAAGGTGGCATTTGGTTGCATGATTTGCCGCATTGAAGAATCAGCGGGAATCGTGTAGGTTTGCCACTCGCTTATGAAGAATTCCATCGTTTCTTTCGACGATACCCAAACGGCATTTTCAGCCAAGTCGGATGCGGACCTCCGACGGGCTTACGGACTGTTTCGCCTCATCAGCTACAACTGGTTGGTCAGGATCAGTCCGCCGTTCGTGAATGCGGCCCTTGCCTTACACTTGCCTGTCAAAGGCATCATTCGCAGTACGATCTTCCGCCATTTCTGTGGTGGTGAAACGATTGAAGCCTGCGACGGTACCATCCGCTCCCTGGCACAATTCAGGATCGGCACCATTCTCGACTATTCTGTGGAAGGTAAAGAAAGCGAAGTGGATTTCGACCACGGTCTAGAACAGACTTTGGCTACGATCCGTCGTGCGAAAGGTGATCCCCATATTCCATTCTCGGTTTTCAAGCCCAGCGGCTTTGCCCGGTTCGCCTTACTTGAAAAGTTGAATGCGGGACAGACACTCTCCGAAGCGGAGCAGCTGGAATTCACGCGTTTCCGGAAACGTGTGGAAACGATCTGCGAACTGGGAGCAGCGAACGGTGTACCCATTTTCGTTGATGCCGAAGAGAGTTGGATCCAGGATGTTGTGGACCAGCTGGTACGGGAAATGATGATGCGCTTCAATAAGGAGCGTGTCATGATCTTCAATA
>ERZ724519.860-NODE-860-length-12808-cov-8.524896_pt1 | contig 12808 bp, 11 predicted proteins | sample MGYA00376052_ERZ724519 | MGnify/ENA primary metagenome ERZ724519 (study PRJEB28724, sample SAMN07190883) | activated sludge metagenome | isolation source: activated sludge of sewage treatment plant in Hong Hong | place: Hong Kong | collected 2016-03-17 ... | reverse complement strand
TCAGCCCATCGCCGTTGACGTCGCCAGCGCTCCGCAGCGCCCGGCCGGCCTCGTCGCCCGGGTTGCGGCCGTCGATGCGGAAGCCGTTGGGGCCGTTGAGCGCGCCGAGGTTGAAGGCGGCCGCGGCCGCCGGTTGCTGGGCGGTCGCAGCGGCCCCTGGCAGGAGGGCCGCCAGCGCTGTCAACAGCAGCAATGTCGCCAGAAGACGAACGAAGCCGGCGCGTCGCGGCGCGCCGGCGGACATGAGGGAAAAGGGGTGGTTGGGATGCATGGGTGTGTCTCACTGTCGGCGACGGTTGGGCCGCCTGAATCGCCAGCGAGATGGTAGCGCAACAGCCGGCGGGCGGCCAGTTTGAGCGGCCTGGGCGGTCGCTTGGGGTGTGCCTGGCGGCCGGCTTGTGGCATAATCGCCGCGGCGCGTTGGCCCACCGCGGCCGGCGCGCACGGACATCCTGATGAGCGAATTTGCCGTCGAACTGCGCCGCGAATCGAATCGCCGCTCGCCCGGCCGTTGGGTTCTCTCCCACTTCAGCCGCCACGGCTGGCTGTTCCTGATCATGTTCATCGGCGCGTTCGGCAACGCTGCCCTGGCCGCGGTCATGCCCATCTTCATCGGCATCGCCTTCAACGCCGCCCTGGCCGACCCGCCCGATTTTGGGCGCATCACCGTCGCCGCCGTCGTCATCCTCGCCAGCCAGATCCTCCGCTCGGTGCTCCAGTTCGGCCGCAATTTCGCCAGTTCGGTCATCGCCGAGCGCGTCGAGCGCGATAGCCGGCAGGAATTGTACCTGAGCCTGTTGGGCAAGAGCATGACCTTCCATGACCTCCAGCCGGTCGGCGACACAATGGCGCGGGCGACCAACGACGTCCACGAACTGAACCTGATGATGATGCCCGGCGTCAATCTGGTCGTCGGCTCGGCCAACTTTCTGGTCATGCCGCTGATCCTGGCCCCGCGCTATGACATCCAGCTCATCGCCGCGCCGCTGTTCTTCATCGTCACCTACGTCCTGGCCCTGGCCCGCTACATGAACATCCTGTCGCGCATCGCCGACCGCGTGCGGCGCGCCTTCGGCGTCATGAATGCGCGCCTTGCTGAGGCGTTGGACGGCGTGGAGATGGTCAAGGGCAGCGCCCAGGAAGCGGGCGAGATCGCGCGCTTTGAGGACAACGCCCGCGAATATCGCCACGCGACCGTGGCCCAAGGGCGCGAGGAGGCCAAGTTCCTGCCGTTGCTGCTGCTGGGTATTACCCAGGCGATGGGCTTCACGCATGCGCTACTACTTCTCCATGCCGGCCGTATTCAGGTGGGCGACGTCGTCGCCTACGTCGGCCTGCTGGCTCTCTTCGGCTTTCCGACCAACATCTCATTGATGGCCTATTCGCGCGTCTCGCTGGGCTTTGCCAGCGCGCGGCGCATCCTCGACCTGGTCACCCGCGAGACGACGCTGGACGAGAATCCGGAGGGCTACGCCGAACCCATCACCGGCGACATCACCTTTGACGGCGTGTCCTTCGGCTACGTGCCCGACGTGGACGTGCTGCGTGACATCCACTTCACCGTCCGCGCCGGGCAGACCGTGGCCATCGTCGGCCAGACCGGGGCCGGGAAGAGCACTCTGACCAAGCTCATCAACCGCACCTACGACGCCCGCGCGGGGCGCGTGTTGGTCGATGGGGTCGATGTGCGCGACTGGAGCCTGGCCGCGCTGCGGCGGCAAATCTCCATCATCGAACAGGACATCTTCCTCTTCTCGCGTACCATCGCCGAGAACATCGCCTTTGGCGCGCCGGAGGCCACGGCCGAGGAGATCGAGGCTGCTGCTCGCGCCGCCCAGGCCCACGACTTCATCGTCGGCTTCGCTGACGGCTACCAGACCGTCGTCGGCGGGCGCGGCGTCACCCTGTCGGGCGGCCAGCGGCAGCGCATCGCTCTGGCCCGCGCCTTCCTGACTCAGCCGCGCATCCTTATCCTCGACGACTCCACCAGCGCCGTTGACAGCGCCACCGAGGACCAGATTCAGCGGGCCATCCAGCACGCCGCCCAGAACCGCACGACCTTCCTGATCACCCATCGCCTGTCCCAGATCCGCTGGGCTGACCTGGTGCTGGTGATGCGCCAGGGGCGGCTGGAGGCGGCCGGCGACCACGCCACGCTGATGGCCACCTCGCCCGCCTACCGGCGCATCTTCGACCAGTACGAGGCGTTGGAGGACTAGGCGCGATGGGGCCGCTGGTCTACTACTGTCGTTGGCGGGGCGTCCAATTGCGCCTGCGCGGACGCGACGAGCACGCCGTCTGGGGCCAACTCGTCGAGCGCGGGCGCGAGGATGGCGAGGAGCGCGCCGAATCCTTCCGCTTCGACCTGCACACGTGGGAGCTGTGGCTGGGCGATCCGCCCGGCCGGCGGCTGCAACTGGATGAGCTGGGCGTAGTGGAGAGCGAGGAACCCGCGCCGGATGTTAGCTCCAGTGCTGACGACTAGCCTCAAAGACGTTGGGCAGATTCTTCAGGCGCGTCAACAGGTGGCTGAGCTGGGTCAGGTCTTTGACCTCGGCGATCATGTAGAGCGTGGTCACGCTGTCCTTGGTGACCATCTTGGTCTTGGGTACGTTGACCGACTCGCCGCGCAACAGGTTAACGATGTCCTCGATCAGGCCGCTGCGTTGCACCGCCTTCACGACGACCGAGACGGGATGCGTCTCCGCCGCGACGCCCCATTCGACCTCGATGAGCCGCTCGCGGTCGGTGATGGCCGCCACCTGCTTGCAGTCGCGGGCGTGGATGGTGACGCCCTGGCCGCGGGTGATGTAGCCGACGATCGGTTCGGGGGCCACAGGCGAACAGCAGCGCGCCAGGCGCGTGTACAGGCCGCCGACGCCGCGCACGGTCAGGCCGCCCTTGGGCTTGTCGCTCGGCGGCTGCAAGAGGGCGCGCAGATCGGCATGTTCGTCGGCGTTTAGAGCTTCCTTCGCCTGCTTGCGCCGGTTCTCGTTTTGCAGGGCAGTAATTGCCCCGATGATGCGCTTCGAATTGATGTCGCCAAAACCAATTTGGCAAAGGCAATCCTCGACACTGCCGACCTTCAACGCCCCGGCGATATCCTCAACGGTGTAGACGTCGTGCAGGAACAGTTGCCGCAGTTCTCGTTCGATCACCTCGCGCCCCTGCTGGATATTCTGTTCGCGCTCCTGTTGGCGGAACCAGTGGCGGATCTTGCTGCGCGTGCGGGCGCTGCCGGTGTAGCCCAATGAGGGGTTCATCCAGTCGCGGTTGGGGCCGCCGCGCTTGGGGCTATCGCGTTTGGCGGCGATGATCTCGACTCTGTCGCCCGACTTGAGCTTATAGTCCAGGCTGACCGGCTTGCCGTTGACGCGCGCGCCGCGGCAGCGATGGCCCAACTCGGTGTGAATCTGGTAGGCGAAGTCGATCGGCGTGGCTCCGGCGGGCAGGTCGATGACGTCGTCATTGGGCGTGAAGACGTGGACGCGCTCTTCCAGCTTGGAAATGTCCAGCAGGGGTGCGCTGTCGGGGTCTTCCTCCACTTCCTGCAACGTCGCCAGTAGCTCGCGCAGGTTCTGGATGCGCTTCTGGGCCGACGAGGTGACCTTCGCGCCCTGCTCTTTGTAGGCCCAGTGGGCGGCGATGCCGTGCTCGGCCTCTTCGTGCATGCGCTGGGTGCGGATCTGCACCTCCAGCTTCTGGCCGGTCTCGGCGTCGATGACGGCTGTGTGCAGCGACATGTAGCCGTTGGCCTTGGGCGAGCCGATGTAGTCGTCGAACTCGCCGCGGATGGGCTGCCACAGGCTGTGGACAGCGCCCAGGGCCTGGTAGCACAACGCCTGGTCAACGTCGGCGCGGGCCTTGCTGCCCAGGGCACTGTAGGCCTCCTTGTCCGGCGGCTCCAGGATGACCCGCAGGGCCTGCACGTCATGGATCTGGTCGAAAGTCAGCTCCTTGCGGGCCATCTTGCGGTAGATGGAGTAGGTGTGCTTGGGTCGCCCGGTGACAATCGCCTTCAGGCCCAGGCTGTCCAACCGCCGCCGCAGTCGCGCCGCGGCCTTGTTGATCTTAACGGCGCGGATGTCGCGGCCGTCATCCAGGCGGCGGGCGATCTCGCGGTACTTCTCCGGCTCCAGATAGCGGAAGGCCAGGTCTTCCAACTGCCACTTCAGATGCCAGATGCCCAGCCGGTTGGCGATGGGGGCGTAGATGTGGAGGGCGTCGAAGGCAATGCGGCACTGGCCGTCGCGGTCGAGGTTGGCGGCGCGGCGCAGGTCTTGCAGGCAATCGACCATGCGAATAAGGATGATGCGGATGTCGCCCTCGATGATCGACAGCAGGGCGCGGCGAACGACCTCCAGGGTGCGGCGGTCCTGAGTGGCGTCGAGGCTGAGTTGATCGGCGGGGCGGCCGCGACTGGCTCGCTGCGCATAGCTATCTAGCGTGTTGACGCTCTTGACCAGCCCGGCCACGGTCTCGCCGAACTCAGTCCGTAACGTGACCTCAGTCACGCCGGTGTGGGGCAACAGGACGTCGTGCAGCAGGGCGGCGGCGATGGTGTCGGTGTCGTCGATCCCCAGTTCGCCCAGCCCGGCAGCGACGGCGCGGGCGTGGTCCAGGTAGGTGTCGCCCGACGGCCGGGCGCGGTCGCCGTGGGCCTTTTCGACCAACGCCAACGCCCGGCCCAACCGTGCCGCGTCTGTCTCGGTTGTCTGGCCCGCGGGCCGGCCTTTGGGCAGGCTCTCGCGGGCGTCTTGTGTCGCCTGAATCATGGGTTGTTCCGCGGGGCGCGTCTGGACGCGGCCGCTCATGGGCCGCTGCCCGCCGAAGAGAGACGCGCTTAGACGAACACGCCGAAGGTTGGCCCCGTCCGCTCCAACGGGGCGCTTTGGTCAGTGGATCGGCCGCGCCTATGCGCCCGGAGTCGAAGCGCCGGCGGCAGACTGACTGGCATCATGGCTGATGTCTTCGGCGGCGTCGCGGCCGGCGTCGAGGACGATGCGGGCCTGTTCGGTGGCCTGGTCGGCGAAGGTCTGGGCGCGGGTGCGGGTGTCGGAAATGACGGCATTGGCCCGGTCGCGGTATTCGCGGCTGTAGGTGTCAGCCGCCTGGCGAACCTGCTCGAAGCGCTCGCCGCCCGCCTGGCGGATGTCGTTGCTGAAGTGCGTGATCTGATCGCGGGTCGCCTGGCCCGATTGGGGCGCGAGGATGATGGCGGTAGCCGCGCCCACCAGCGAGCCGATTACAAAACCGGCCAAGAAGGCGCCAAGATCGCTGTCGTTGTCGCTCATTTCATGTCTCCTGAAGTCGCTATCTGCGCCGAGGGTTGCCGAAAAGCGTGGCCACGCCTCGCCGGAGGCCGGCGACGTAGCTGCTGGCCGCGGTCATGGGGCGCACGACGTTTTCACTCATGAAGACCGTCGTGCCCCGGATGGTGCCCAGGGTCTCGTTGGTCTTCAACAGAATCGGTTTCAACTCGAACTCGAGCATGTTGACCAGGCGGATCACGGCGATGAGCAAGAGGGTCAGCACGATGCCGGACAGGCAGGACATCAGCCCCAGGGCGATGATGAAGATGTCGCGCACAACCAGGATGGTGTCGGCGTAGTTGTTGGCCAGATAGACCATCAGGACGATAAACGCGACGGAAATCACCAGAGTGACGACCACCCCGGCAATCACCCAGCCGATCGGAATGAGCGGCTCTTTGCGTTCGTCCGGCTGTGTTGTGACCGGTAGTTGCATATTGCTCATCGCATGAACCCCAACTCAATAGTATAGCATGGTTCGGCCGTTGCGTCTCATTCTCGCGGCGATTCCTGTCCGGCTAGCCAACGCGCGCCCAGCAACAGCAGCCACGCGCCGACGCTGGCGCTCAGCAGATGGACCTTGCCCACCTTGAACCACTCCAGGTTAAGAAAGTCGCCCACCAACTGGCCGATGATGAAGCCCACCCAGGCCGCGGCCAGATAGAGCAGAATGCGCCGCACAGAGCCGCCGTAGATGAGGTGGAAGATGGCCCCATAGGCGCTGGCCAGCAGGAAGCCGAGCACCAGACCGGAAGCCGAGCCGGGGACGCTGATCACGATACGTTCTCTCCGATGGCGACGACGGTCGCCGGTTGCGACCACGTTTCCCCGGCGATCAGCCCACCGCCGAGGCAGACGTCGCCGTCGTAGAAGACGATGGCCTGGCCGGGCGTGACGCCATAGGCCGGCTCGGCCAGTTGCACCGTCGCCGTGCCGTCCTCTCCCGGTGCGATGGTCGCGGCCAGGGGCGCGGCCTTGTAGCGAATCTTGACCGCGGCGGCGATGGGCGCGGTGGGCGGCGCGCCGACCCAGCTTACGGTGCGGGCGGTCAGCTGGTGGCGGCCAAGGGCGGCGTGCGGCCCGACGATAAGGGCGTTGCGCGCCGCGTCCTTGCCGACGACGTAGAGCGGCTCCGGCGCGGCAATGCCCAGGCCCTTGCGCTGGCCGATGGTGTAATCGACCAGGCCACCGTGCCGGCCGACGGCGCGGCCGTCCACGTTGATGATGTCGCCGGGGCGCGAGATGCCCTCGCTGTGGCGGCGCAGGAAGCCGCGATAGTCGCCGTCCTTCAGGAAGCAGAGGTCCTGGCTGTCGTGCTTGTTGGCCACGGGTAGATTGTGGGCGCGGGCCAGGTCGCGCACCTGGGCCTTGGTGTATTCGCCGATGGGGAAGAACACGCGGGCCAGGTGCGTCTGGCCGAGCATGTGCAGGACGTAGGACTGGTCCTTGTCGCCGTCGAGGCCGCGCAACAGGCGGTAGCCGCCGGCGTCGTGGCGCACGCGGGCGTAGTGGCCCGTCGCCAGGTAGTCGGCCCCCAGCGCCAGCGCCCGCTCCAGCAGGTAGGTGAAGCGAATCTGGCGGTTGCACTCAATGCAGGGGTTGGGCGTGCGCCCGGCGGCGTGCTCGTCCAGGAAGAACTGGACGATGGCGCGGCGGAAGTGGTCGCGCACGTCGATGACGTAGAAGGGGATGCCCAGGCGATCGGCCACGCGGCGGGCGTCGGTCATCTGGTCGGGCGTGCAGCAACGGTTGGCCGGAGCGGCGGCGCCCTCGGCCGGCTCGCTCCACAGGCGCATCATGAGGCCCGTAACCTCATAGCCGGCATCGACCAGCAGCGCCGCGGCCACGGAGCTATCGACGCCGCCGCTCATGGCGACGACGACGCGCGGCCGGCTGCCCGTCAGGGGCGCGGGGGCGACAGCGACGTCGGGCAGGGCGCAGAGGGGGGCGTCCATCGGCGTGGCCTGTTCAGACATGGCCCTCTCAGGCGTGGGCGACGGCAAAGCGCTCCTCGATGGCGTCCAGCCGGGCGACGATGGCCGGCAGGGCGGTGACGACGGCGTCGATGTCGGCGTCGCTGTTCTGGCGGCCGAGTGTCAGCCGCAATCCGCCCAGCGTCCACTCCGGGCCGAGGCCGAGCGCTTCGAGGATGGCCGACGGCTTGGGATCGCCGCTGGCGCAGGCCGAGCCGCTGCTGGCGGCGATGCCGGCCTGGTCGAGGTGCATCAGCAGGTCGTTGCCGCTCAGGCCGCGCATGGCGAAGCTGGCATGGTGGGGCAGCCGCGCGGTCGGGTGGCCGGTGACGAGGCAACGGCCGGGCAAAGCCGCCGGCAACTCGCTCAGCAGCCGGTCACGCAGCCGCCGCACGTGGGCCAGGCGCGCATCCAGTTCGGTCATGGCCAGGCGGAAGGCCTCGGCCGCGCCGACGACGAGGGGGACGTTGGTTGTGCCCGCGCGCAGGCCGCCCTCGTGCCCGCCGCCGGTCAGCGTCGGCAGCAGTTCCACGCCGGGGCGCACGACCAGCACGCCGACGCCCTTCGGCCCGTAGAACTTGTGCGGGCCGATGGACATCAGGTCAACCGGCTCGGCGGCCAGATTCCAGCGGCGCGTCGCCGCCAGCTGCACGGCGTCGCTGTGGAAGACGATGCCGCGCTCGCGGGCCAGCGCGCCGATCTCCATCCAGGGCTGGATCGCGCCGATCTCGTTGTTGGCGGCCATGACGCTGATGAGCGCCGTCTCCGAGCGGATGGCCGCGGCGACATCCTCCGGGCGAACGCGGCCAGAGGTGTCTACGGGCAGGACGGTCAGCTCGAAGCCGAAGTGATCGCGCAGTTGCCGCGCGGTGGCCAGCACGGCGCTGTGCTCGATGGCGGTGGTGATCAGGTGGTGGCCGCGGCCGGCCTCGCGGGCGGCGAACAACGCCCCGCGCAGGGCCAGGTTGTTGCTCTCCGAGCCGCAGGCGGTGAAGACGACGGCCGCCGGCTCAACCCCCAGCAGTTCGGCGAACGTCTCGCGGGCCGTCTCGACTGCGCGGGCGGCGACGGCCCCGCTGCGGTGGTGAGACGACGGGTTGCCGTAGTGCTCGCCCCAGTAGGGGGCCATAGCCTCGACGACTGCGGGGTGAACCGGCGTCGTCGCGCCGTGGTCGAGGTAAATCGGGTTGGGTTGGAGTCCTCTAGTCATGATCACATCTGCGCCACGGGCAGACGAATGGTGAACGTCGTGCCCTTGCCCAAAACGCTTTGGACGGCAATCTGCCCATTATAGTTGCGCAGGTTCTCCTTGACCATGTAGAGGCCCAAACCGGTGCCGGCGATGCCGCGTTCGACGGCCGTCTGGGTGCGGTAGAAGCGCTTGAAGAGGTTATTCATGGCCTCGGCCGGGATGCCGATGCCCTCGTCGCTGACTTCGATGACCACCGCGCCGTTCTCGCGCCGGGCGGACACCTGAATGCTGCCCGACGGCGTGAACTTGATGGCGTTGTCGACCAGGTTCTTGAGTACCATGTCATAGACATCCTGATTGCCCAGCACCGGCGGCAGGTCGTTCTCGATGTGTTGCCGGAAGAGCAGCCCTTTCTGGACGGCGCGCTCGGCCAGCGGCGGCAGCGTCTCGTCGAAGAGGGAATTGAGCCACACCGGCTCGGCGCTGCGCTGCATCTCGCGCGCCTCCAGCTTGGCCAGGTCGAGCATCTGGCGCACCATACGCTGGAGGCGGTCGCTCTCCCGTTCGATGACCCCCAGAAAGCGCTCGGCCCGTTCGGCCTGCGCCCGGCCTTCGCGTAGCAAGCGGGAATAGATGAGGATGGTCGCCAGGGGCGTGCGCAACTCGTGGATGATGCCGTGGAAGAGGTCATCGCGCATGCGCTCGACCTCGCGAATCTGCGTCAGGTCGCTGAAGACGAGGATGGCTTCCTGGGCCGCGCCCGTTTCGTCGTCCACCGGTGCGCCGCTGATGAGAACGGGCAGGACGCGGCCGTCGTCACGGTCGATGTCGGTGGCCAACTGTACCGTATCCTCTGCGCCGGTCAGCAGCTGGTTGACCAGCTTCTGGATGTCGCCCTGGCGGGCGTGGACGCGCTCGTGGAGCATCTCGCCGACGACGCTCTCGCTGTTGCTGTAGAGCATGGAGGCGAACGCGCCGTTGACGCGGGTAATGATGCCCTCGCGGTTGACCGTCACCAGGCCGTCGGACATACTGGCGAAGAGCGTCTCGATGCGGCGCTTTTCGGCCAGCACGTCGGCGTGGAGGTTGGCGTTTTCGATGGCCGCGGCCAGCGGCCCACCCAGCGCCTGCATCAGTTGCAGGTCGTGGTCGCTGAAGCGGCCGAACTGACGATTGATGGCTTCCAGGATACCGATAGTGCGCTCATCGACTTGCAGCGGGATGCAGATCATCGAGTGGGTGCGGAAGCCAGAGCGCGTGTCCACGCCGGAGAAGAAGCGTTGGTCGGCATAGGCGTCGGTGATGATGACCGGTTCCTTGTGCTCGGCCACCCACCCGGCAATGCCCTGGCCGCGCCTGAGCCGCACCGGCGGCAACTGCTTGAACATCGGGCCGAAGAGGCGCTGCACGAAGAGGATGTCGCCCGTCACCGGCTCGATCAGGCCAATCGACAGCGTCTCGACGTTGAGCGTCTGGCGGATGGGGCCGGTCAACAACTCGTAGATCTGCTGGATATTGAGCGTGGAACTGAGCGCCCGGCTGATGTCGCTGATGACGGCGAATTCAACCGTGCGCCGGTCGACTTCCTGCCGCAGGGCGGCGCGGTCGAGGAAGACGCACATCAGGTTAGCCAGTTCGCGCAGCAATGGCCCCCAGTCGGCCGGCCCCTCCGGGTCGAGCAGGGTGAGCAGGGCGGGCGGGAAGGCGCTGTAGAGGCGTTGCTCGCGCGGCAGGGGGGCGGCCAGCAAGCGGCGCTTGACCAGCAGCCAGATTTGCCCGCCGATGATTTCGGCCGCCGGCCGCTCCAGCTTGTCAATCGGTGTCGGCTCGTTCAGAGCGACCAATGACTCCAGCCCGGCCTCGTCGATCAGCCAGCGCATCTGCGTTGCCCGTCCCGATGGCTCGGTCAGCCAGACATCGTAGCACTTGGCCTGGCTGTCGGCCACGGCCACCAGGGCGCGGGTGCGGGTGTAACGGGCAGCGTGATAGGCGAAGGTGGCGCAGACGAAGTGAACGTCGAAAACGTCGCGCAGATCGGCGAGGATGTCTCGCCAGAGAGGAGCCAGCTCGTCCGTTGACCGCGGCGCGTCGCTCATAAGGCGGCAGTGTAACGCCGCCGTCCCGGTGAGGCAAGCGATCCCGTCCGGCCCGTAGCACAGCCTGTTAGGCTGTGGCCGGCGAAGACAGCCTAACAGGCTGTGCTACGGGCGGCGTTCGCTTGCCGAGCGTGGCCACTTTCAGTATAGTTAACGCTTACCGCACCCGCTATTCAGCGAGCTTACCAACCAAGGAGAATCACAATGGACTACATTGAATCAGTGCTCGCCCGCGAGGTTCTTGATTCGCGCGGCAACCCCACTGTCGAAGTTGAAGTTACTCTGTACGATGGCGCCAAGGGCCGGGCTATGGTTCCCTCCGGCGCGTCCACCGGCGTCCATGAGGCGTGGGAGAAGCGCGACGGCGACAAGAAGCGCTACGGCGGCAAGGGCGTCCTCGGCGCGGTGGAAGCGGTCAACGAAGAGATCGCCGACGCCATTGTCGGCTGGACGGCCACCGACCAGATCGGCATCGATCAGGCTATGATCGAGTTGGACGGCACGGAGAACAAGAAGCGGCTCGGCGCGAACGCCATCCTGGGCGTCTCGCTGGCCGTGGCCCACGCCGCGGCCAATAGCCAGGACTTGCCGTTGTACCGCTACCTCGGCGGCGTCGGCGGTCGGACGCTGCCCGTGCCCATGATGAACATCATGAACGGTGGCAAGCACGCCGCGGGGGCGACGGACATGCAGGAGTTCATGGTCATGCCCGTCGGCGCGACCTCCTACCACGAGGGCCTGCGCTGGGGCGTGGAGATTTACCAGAGCCTCAAGAAGGTGCTGAGCAAGAAGGGTTATGCCACAACCGTCGGCGACGAGGGCGGCTTCGCCCCGGCCGTCTCGGCCAACAGCGAGGCGCTCGACCTGATCCTGACGGCCATCCGCGAGGCCGGCTATACGCCCGGCGATCAGGTCATGCTGGCCATGGACCCGGCGATGACCGAGCTTTACGAGGACGGCAAGTATCACCTCAAGGTCGAGGGTAAGTCGCTGACCGGCCGCGAGATGGTCGATTTCTGGGAGTCGTGGATCGACAAGTACCCGATCATCTCCCTCGAAGACGGCCTGGCCGAGGACGACTGGGACAACTGGGCGCTGCTGGTCGAACGCCTGGGGGATCGCCTGCAGATCGTCGGCGACGACCTGCTGGTGACCAACGTCAAGCGCATCGAGCAGGCGCTGGAGCGCAAGGCGGCCAACAGCCTGCTGTGCAAGGTCAACCAGATCGGCACACTGTCCGAGGCCATCGAGTCGGTCAACCTGGTGCAGCGCAACGGCTGGACGGCTGTGGCCTCCCACCGCAGCGGCGAGACCGAAGACGCGACCATCGCCGACCTGGCCGTGGCCCTCAACGCCGGCCAGATCAAGACCGGCGCTCCGGCCCGCAGCGACCGCATCGCTAAGTACAACCAGCTTCTGCGCATCGAGGAAGACCTGGGCGACGCGGCTATCTATCCGGGCATGAAGGCGTTCTCGAATCTGCGTCGCTAGGAGCGACGGCGGCGAGGGGCCTGTGATGATTGCGGCGCGGCCGCAAGGAGAAGCGATTGGATGACACACGCATGGGAACTGGCCATGTTGGACGATGACGACGATGACGACTTCCCGCCGGACATCGAACCGGATGAGGAGCCGGACGAGGAAGACGGCGACAAACCGGCCGACAAGCGCAACGGCTTTGGCTCGATGGAAGAGAAGCTGCTGAAGAATCGCACCATCCTGATCTATGGCGAGATCAATATGGATCTGGCCATGGACATCACCAAGCGGCTGCTCATCCTCGACGCCGAGTCGCAGGACGAAATTCGTATCTTCATCAACTCGCCGGGCGGGCACGTCGAGTCGGGCGATACGATTTTCGACATGATTCGCTTCGTGAAATCGCCGGTGAAGGTCATCGGCACGGGCTGGGTGGCCAGCGCCGGGGCGCTGATCTTCGCCGCGGCCGACCGCAAGAATCGCTTCAGCCTGCCCAACACGCGCTTCCTGCTGCATCAGCCGGCCGGTGGGGCCAGCGGCCAGGCGGCCGACATCGCCATCGAGGCGCAGGAGATCATCAAGATGCGCCGCCGCCTTAACGAGACTTTCGCCCGTCAGACCGGCCAGCCCATCGAGAAGGTGGAGGAAGACACCGACCGCAACTTCTGGATGTCGGCCGAGCAGGCCCGCGATTACGGTCTCGTGGGCCAGATCATCAACTCCATCGACGAGCTTTAGTCTCGTCCGCGGATGGCT
>ERZ724519.850-NODE-850-length-12866-cov-4.457107_pt1 | contig 12866 bp, 9 predicted proteins | sample MGYA00376052_ERZ724519 | MGnify/ENA primary metagenome ERZ724519 (study PRJEB28724, sample SAMN07190883) | activated sludge metagenome | isolation source: activated sludge of sewage treatment plant in Hong Hong | place: Hong Kong | collected 2016-03-17 ... | reverse complement strand
CGCCGACGCGCTGCGGCGCGTCGGGCTCGGCGAGCGCACGCGCTCGCTGCCGGGAAAGGCTTCGCGAAACGCCTCGGCGAGCTCATGCTGCGACCGGCTGATCAGGGAGAGGTAGTGGCCGAGGTTCACGGGAGCTCCTCGCAAAACGATTCGGCCGAAGGCCCGCCGACCGTCGCCGGCACCCTCTCGGCGACCGGAGCCGAGGCGGTAGTGGTCGGCGCCGGGGACGGGGTCCCGTTGGCGGCACCGACCCGCTGAAGGCTGACCGCGGCGACCTTGAAGATCGGCTGTTTGGAAACGGGGTCCCAGGCGGTGACGGTGAGGTTGTTGGCGGCCCGGCCCTCCTCGTCTTCGCGGTCCCAGCTTCCGTAATGGAACGGCAAAAAGACCGAACCCCGGCGGATCCCGTTGAGCCGGGCCGGCGCGTCGATCGCGCCCCGCGGCGAGGCGATGCGGACCAGGTCGCCTTCTTCAATCTCGAGTTCCGCCGCATCTTCGGGGTGAAGCTCGACCCAGACATCAGGCGCGGCGTCGTTCAGTTGCGGTGCGCGCCCGGTCTTGGTCCGGGTGTGGAAGTGGTAGACGGTTCGACCGGTGGTGAGCAGGTACGGGTGCTCCGGAGTGGTGACTTCGGGCGAAGGCTCGTAGGGGACGGCGTGAAGGAAGGCGCGTCCGTCCGGCTCCTTCGCCCGGAACTCCTCTTCACTCAGGCTGGCACCGGTCGCAAGGTCGTGGCCGAAGGTTTCCGAGTAATCGGGCCGGGTCGAAAAGGTGCGGTCGGTGTAGAGGCGTTCGGTGCCGTCCGGGTTGGCTTCGTTGCAGGGCCACTGGATCGGACCCTCGCGCAGCCTTTCGTAGCTCATTCCCGAGTAGTCGCAGGGCCGTCCGCGCGAACAGTCCTTCCAGGCTTCGAAGGCGCCTTCCGGGTCGGTCCACTTGATCAGCGGATCGCCGTCCTTGTCCCGGAAGTCCATCCGCCGTGCGTATTCGAGGAAGATCTCGAGGTCCGACCTCGCCTCGCCCGGCGGTTCGACCGCCTTCTCGGACAGGTGGACGGTCCGGTCGACGCTGGTGAAGGTGCCGGTCTTCTCGCCCCAGGTAGCGGCGGGCAGGACCAGATCGGCGAACTCGGCGGTTTCGCTCCGGAAGATGTCCTGGACCACCAGGAACAGATCCTCCTTCGCAAGGGTCCGGCGCACCCGGTTCAGGTCGGGCAGGGAAACCGCGGGATTGGTGGCGCTGACCCAGAGCAGCTTGATCGAGCCCTGCTCCGCGTAGCGAAAGATCTTCATCGCGTGGGTCGGTGCCGCCCAGTGCGGGATCTTCAGCGGGTCCACGTTCCAGAGGTCGGCCAGTTCCTGGATGTGTTCCTTGTTTTCCCAGTTGCGCAGGGCGGGCAGGTCGCCGTCGGCGCCGGTCTCGCGCGTGTTCTGCGCGGTCGGCTGTCCGTTCATCTGGTAGAGGCCACATCCCGGCCGGCCGAGCATCCCGCGCATCAGGTGGATGTTGTTGACCCCGCAGGCGGCCGCGGTCGCCTGGTTCGACTGGTAGAAGCCCTGAAGGACAGTGGAGAGCAGTCGCTCGGAAGTGCCGATCAGTTCGGTCGCCGCCTCGACATCGCGGGCTTCGATTCCGCAGATGCCGGCCACCGTCTTCGGGTCGTAAGGCTCCACTGTCGCTTCGAGACGGTCGAAGCCCAGCGTGTGCCCGGCGATGTAATCCCGGTCGATCCATCCCCGTTTGATCAGCCCGCGGGCCAGGCCGTTGGTCAGGGCCAGGTTGGTACCGCTCCTCACCGCCAGGTGGATGTCCGCCTCGCGGGCAACGGGGGTCGGTCGCGGGTCCACGGCCAGCATCCGAGGCGGGTCCGGCCCGGCCCGGCGGTCCAGCATTCGCATCCAGAGAACGGTCTGGGTCTCGGCCACGTTGTGTCCGTAGAGGGCTATGGCGTCGCAGTGGTCGACGTCCGTGTAGGAACCGGGCTGCCCGTCGGCGCCGAAGCTCGCCTTGAGCGAGGCCGCTGCGGTGGCGGTGCACAGGCGGGTGTTGCCGTCCATGTGCGGAGTGCCGATACCGGCCTTGCCGATCACGCCGAGCGTGTAATAGGCCTCAAGGAAGAGCTGGCCGGACGTGTAGAACCCGAAGTGGCCCCAGCCGGCGGGTCCGGATTCCAGCAACTCGGTCGAGCGGGCGACCAGGGCTTCCATGGCGGTGTCCCAGTCGCATTCGACGAGTTCACCGTCCCGGCGGATCAGCGGCCGTGTCAGCCGGTCGGGACTGTTGTTGGCCTGCCAGCCGTACAGGTCTTTCGGATCGACCCGGCCGTGGTTGACCCGGTCGTCCTCGCGTCCGCGGACTCCGACGATTCGCCCGCCATCGACCGCGATATCGAGCCCGTCACCATTCGAGTGAAGGATCGAGGCGGTCTGCACCCATTCGTCCACTTCTTCCGGGTCGATCCGGTCCTCGAGAAAGGTGTCCACCCGGCGCGGCCACGCCTCCCCCCTTCCGTAGGGAGTCCTTTTCCCCCAGGGATCCGCGATCCGGTCGACCATGAGAGATCAGGTACCCACGCGACAGCGCGCCAATCACGCCGACCTTCCGCAACCCGTTACCGGTCACGCGAGTGGAGCCAGCCGGGATCGAACCGGCGACCTCCTGCTTGCAAAGCAGGCGCTCTGCCAACTGAGCTATGGCCCCAGAGTGGACGGCGATTGTACGGGTTCGGGGGCGGCCGGACCCTGCCGCAGATAGCCTGAGCCGGTGGCGATCGACGACCTTGCCTCAACCCTCGATCACCGGGACAACCGGGCAACGGGCGAATCCGTGGTCCGGGCCAGGGGGGTGAACGTCTTTCGCTGGTCAACCGCACTTCGACAGCGGGTGATGCTGCTGGAGGAAATCGAGTGGCGCGTGGACCGCGGCCAGCACTGGGTGATGCTCGGCCCGAACGGCGCCGGCAAGACGACCCTCCTCCACCTGGCCGCCGCCGATTCCCACCCTTCCGAAGGTACGGTCGAAGTGCTCGGCAAGCGGCTGGGCAACACCGACATGCGGGCGCTGAGGGAAGCCATCGGACTGGTTGACGCCCGCACCTCGCGGGCGATCCCCTCCCGCCGCCCGGTCCTCGAGACGATCGAGTCCGGAGCTTTCAACAGCATCGCTCTCCAGCACCAGCGCCTGGACGCTTCCCACCGCGACCGGGCCCGGGAATTGATGGCCGTCGTCGGTTTGAGCGACCTCGCCACCCGGGCCTTCGGCGAGTGCTCGCAGGGGGAGCGGCAGCGGATCCTGCTCGCCCGGGCGCTAATGCCGAGCCCTGAGCTGCTGCTCCTCGACGAGCCGGCTGCCGGCATGGATCTGCCCTCGCGCGAGCAGCTCGTTTCCGCGCTGGTCTCGATGGCTGAAGGAGACCCCGGCCTGACCACGGTCACCGTCACCCACCACCTGGAAGAGATCCCGCCGACCGCCACCCACGCACTGCTGATCGATCACGGCCGGATCGTCGCCCAGGGCCCGATCGACGAGGCACTCACCTCTGAATCAGTGTCTGCCGGTTTCGGCCTGCCGATCGATGTTCGCAAAGCGTCAGGCCGCTGGACGGCGGCCATAAGCTGACTGGTTCGACGGCGACCGGCAGAACCAGCTCAGTCGCCGAAGTCGAAGTCCTTCGGTTCCTTCTGCTCGAACCAGAGCTGGTCGTGCTCGGGCGTTTCTTCGAGAAAGTCCGGGGTGCCCTCGAGCACATCGTTCTGATCGTAGAACTCGCTCGAACCCTCGGCGTCTTCTTCACCGGTTTCCGGCTCGTCCTGATCGACCGGCTGATCCTCGGTGGCGCCATCCTGGTAGAGCAGCTCGGCCGAATCCTCTTCGACCGCTTCCTGCCCGGCCGATTCCGGCTCCGCTTCATGTTCGGCTGGTTCCATTTCGGCCGAGTCGGGTTCATCGAACTCGAACTCGCCCGAGTCCGGTTCCGATGACATGTCGTACTCGACGGTCTCGCCCCCGGCCACGGCGGTTTCGCCGCTTTCCAGGGCCCGGTCGAGTTCATCCGAGAGTGAACTCTCGCTGAGCACGTCGATCTCGTCCTCCTCGGCGATCGCGGCATCGACGTCGTAATGCTCGGTCGGATGGCTGGCAAGGTGGTGGCGTTCGGCCTCGAGCATGTCCCCGGCATCGCCCTCCTGGGCGGGAGCCGGCGGCTCGACCGCCGCTTCGGGTTCGGTCGGTTTCGCCTCGGGTGATTCAACCGTCGCCGCTTCGCCAGCCGCCTCGGCCGGCGCCGGCGGTTCCGGAACCGGGTGCTCGGCGAAAGTCGCTTCCGGATCAACCGGTGCCGGGGTTTCCGTGCTTTCGCCCTTGGCCTTGGCTGCTTCCCTGGCGACCGCAGCCTCGGCGTCGGCTTCCCGCTGGCGGGTTGCTTCGAAGACCTTGTCGAGCTGGTCGCCTTCACCGGCCGGAGAGGTGACGCTGGAACCAGGGCTGATGACCTGGGTCTGGTCCTCCGACCCGGGGGAGGGACTTACGGCGTCGGGCCGTTCGGCCTCGCCGAAGGCCTCGTCTTCGAGTCCCTGAAGTTCGGATTCGTCGGCCCCGTGCTGTCGCTTCAGCTCGAGGTGTTCCCGGATTGCCTCGTCGAGAATTCCCATTGGTCTCTCAGTAGCTAACGGTAAGGCTTAAGATTATGCGGTTTTCGCGGACGTCGTGCATGAGCTTTCCCTACTTTGCACGCCGAGCTTCCGTATCCTTGTTTCCCCGCGGGGCTATAGCTCAGTTGGCAGAGCGCTTGGATCGCACCCAAGAGGTCGCCGGTTCGACTCCGGCTAGCTCCACTACGAGTCACTGAAGAAATGACTCTAAGAATCTCACAACTCAATATTTGGCTTGCGGAGTGGCTTTCGGAACCCCCGAAATCTCACTCAAAGAAGTTGACCCCGTTTTGCCTTGATCTCGCCCAAAATTGGTCGCGCAAGAAACCCAGCTGGGAAGCCAAATTCACCGCCCCGAAAATCGGGGTGGTCGCAATAGAACGCGGCCGCCCAGAGGCGGCCGCGCACTAACAACTAGATGTAGAGAGGGTCTACTTCTCCGACTTTCTGGAGCCGTAGGGGATGTCGCTGTAGGCGTCCACGGGGGTCGCAAGGAACTCTCGATCGATCGGGAGTTCGATCCAGTCGTTCCAGGTGGAAGGCGCGACTGGCCGGGTGTCATCCGCACGACTTCGGGAGTCCGTTTCGATTCCCTCAACCTCGAGGAATCGGTGCATCTGCTGCCGGGTGATGATGCCGGCGCTGTAGGCGTCCTTGAGGGCGGCGGCGTAGCTCCCGTCGAGGTGGACGAGCTTGCGGGCCGTCATGTTCAGGAGGGCCAGCGAAGTGAGCCACCGCATGCCGTTGTCGGTGGCCCACCTGGCTCGGTTCGGCCACTTTGCTCCGACGCCGAGTTGCTTGAGCTGAGCGAAGAGGGACTCGGATGTGTTGCGCCTCGCCAGCAGGACTTCCCTGAGTGCGGTCCATTTGTCCTGCCCGATATGGGGCAGGAAGGTGTGGAGGATCCAATCGTCCTCCATGCGGGTGCTCTTCTCTCGGCAGACTTCCTCGTGGCACTCGAACCGAAGCCGCGGGTTCAGGCCCTTCCCGTTTGGAGGAAGGTTTCCCGGGCGAATGCCATGAGCTCTCCGCTTCGCGGCATCCCAGACCTCGCCATGTCGGGTGAACTTCATGAGGCCGTGTGCGCACCGGGGCACACCGTCGCTGTCGGCCCATTCGCTCTTCGACTTCCTGTTGGTTCTTGGAGAGACCAGGTGGATCCCGTAGTTCTTGTAGAGGGTGCTCGGAAATTCGAAGCCCCTGTTGTAGAGGCCATCCCCGACCAGGTACTCCATCGGGAAGTCAGGCCGCAGCTCGAAAAGAGCCTCGATGAGTTCCCTCGCGGCGGCGACCTCGTTTCCTGTTGCCGGCATAAGCGTCCAGATCACCGGCAGGCAGGTGTCGAGACAGCTGATGACGACGAGGTTGTAGCCGAAGCAACTCTTCCGGATAGTGAGACCGGGTTCGGGCTGATCGTCGATGGCGTCGGAGTGCTTTCCGAAGCCGTGGAAGACCATGTCGGCCATTCGCCGATGCTTACCCGCGATCTCGCGGATCAGAGTCTTCCTGGCGCGAGGGGACCTCATCCTTGGGAGTGTCTGGGGAACGTTCGCCTCGATCAGTGTTCCGTCGATGGCACAGAACCGACCGAAGTTGGGGAACCGGAGTTCGCCGGCTACCTTCGTCGCGGCGATCTGGTCGAGGAGATCCAGGTTGATGTGAATGGTCGCCCCCGGCTTTCCACAGTCAGTGACTTTCCGCAGGGCGTGGTAGTTGGCTTCGATCGTGAACGGGCCTTGGGGACTTCCATGCGCCCAGTTGATCGAGTCGCCACTTCGGAATCTGGAGAACACGAACCGGAACTCTGGACGGACCGTGAACGCCATCTCGAAAAGAGCCGCGGTGACAAGCAATCGGTTAAGGAACGGACGGGTCCTTCCCGCGGTCAGGAGATAGGCAACGAGCCACTGAATGGCCGGAATTTTTCTGATGGCTCGCTGCTCAGCGACCGAGCAAGTCTCAGATCTCTTGACGGCTCTGAGTTCGGGCTCGGTGAGTTCCCGGATCCGTTTACGGTGGGGGTTCTTCCTCTCTCTCGCGATGACGATCTGACGAGCTGTCTTGAGGGCTTTGACTCTTCCCAGGTTTGGGTCCTTCTTGATGAGCTCGTGAGCCTCCTGGTTGATCGCTCGCCGGAGGCGCCTGCTGAGCTGCGTTTCCCTCGTCTTCTTGTTGTGCTGAGTCATCATTTCTCCTCTGTGGGCCGCGGCATGAGCCGTGGTGCATCAGTGAGTTCAGAAACACTTCGCGATCTGTTTCTCAGAGTTCTGGCGTGGCTTCACCTCCCATCGACCGAACCTGTTGGAGGAACGGCGTTGCCGAAACTACTTCGGATTGAGAAGTACCTGCGAAATTCTTGTTGCAACGGGTGGCCGGCGTGAATAAGGCCCAACGAGCGCTGCTGGACGAAGCCGTCGCTGTTGCCGGCCGATCAAGGGAACTGTTCCCGTACGGGGGTTTCGAGGACCTGGACGGTTCTGAAATCCAGATCTTGCTTTGCGTAGTCGGATCACCCGGTGACTCGGTGCTGGCAATCTCTAAGAAGCTTCGTTTCGAACAACCAACGATGAGCCGACCGCTTTCGAAACTGGTCGACAAGCATCTGATCGAAGTCGCGGTAGACCCAAACGACGGGCGACGCAAGCTGATCAAGCCAACGCGCTCCGGTGTCAAGATCACAGAGCGGTACCTGAAGTCAGTCGCTTGATCGCAACCCCTGGCTTTAGCGATCGGATCACTTGTAGATTGCTGATGAGACGTATCGAGTCCCGCCAGTCAATAGTAGCTCTGCCCCTAATTAGTGGCACGCTGAGAACGTAATAGCCCTTTCGGATGGAAAAACCTCGAGCAGCCCAGCGACCCGACGAGCCAGAGGAGTGGCGTGTGTTCCAGAGGCGTGGAACGCCTCAAATTCTCCTATTGCTCAGCGATGGTTCGTCGCTGAGAAGCAGCGAGATCGACGCGGCGATACCAACTATCAAGCGCCAGATTCTGGGAACCAGGCTCAACGAACTAAGGGAACTCGGGATCCTCGAACGAGAGGTAGAAGAAGGTCCCCCGATGATTTCCAGATATCGCGTGACCGAGAAGGGGACAGCTTTGGCAGAAGTCGCTGAGGCGCTGAACCGCGTCGTCAGCGCCACGCCGCTCGCAGAAGAAGACGCCGGCGTTGACGTTCCCCGGCCCTAGCTTCCTCCAGATTTCACTTCTCAGTTCGAACTAAATCGCGGCATTGCTATCTCGAACTTCAGCCACTGATAGGGCGTATCCTTTGATGATGGTGGCTAGCGATAATCGACAACTTCGCCGATTCGACGAGCCCGAGATCTGGCGCGTTTTCTCGCGCCGCGGAACCATTCAGATCCTTCTAGCTCTCTCCAGAAGAGATGCCATGAGATCAAGGGACATCGATGCTGAGTTCCCGTCGATTGCCCGACAGGTGCTCGGGACTCGTTTGAACGAACTGCGGGAACTGGGAGCCGTTCAGCGACGCGTGTTTGACGGGCCACCCATGACGTCCGAGTACAGCCTCACCGACCTGGGCCGCGAGATCTCCGTCGCCGCAAACGTGCTTGAGAATGCCGCCCGTAAGTCGGGTGAGCTCGAAGCCAACGCGGCATAGTTAGACAAGACCGAGTCCGCGTCATAATCTCGACAGATGGCGCCACGATTTCCGGTTGTCCTCGAGCCCGAAGAGTGGGATCTGTTCCAGCGACCGGGTTCCGTCGAGATCCTTCGAGCGCACGGGAGATCCACTTCGCCCGATCTGACGGATGCGCAAATCATCTGTCTGATTCCGCACCTGGCCCCTTTCTTATTGAGGAAGCGCATTGTGGAAATGATTGGTGCAGGTTGGCTCGATACGAGCTTCCCGTTGAGTCTCGACCTCCACATGGAGGCGTACGAGAAATCTGTATATCGGCGAAAGTCGAGTCTGCTCCCTCGCGGCGCGAGGCTCGCTGACGTCGCGATCAAGCTCGTTGAGGCTTCTCCCGACGCGAAGCCAGTTGAGCTCGTCCAGGAACCGGGCCGCGAGATTCGCGACAACATCAAGGATCCCTACTTCGTTTTCCAGCAGTACGACTTGCCACTGGAGTTCTCAATTGACCGTCATTTCTCGAACCTGCTCGAGAAGTTGAGTGACGAGGAGATTCGAGCCAGCCTTCGCGAGATCAGGGAAAACCTGATCGCCCGCGAGCCCGAAAGGCAAATCCGGAAAGACCCCGGACGGTGGGCCAGGAGCGTGGCCCGTCTGAGAAATCTCCCCGGACTGGTCCGACCAAACCGCGAGCGAATCTAGTCGTATCGCAGGTCGAGCTGAACCGACGTCTGAACAAAGCCAGCCTCATCGGTTTGTCTACGGACAATCCGTAGACAGCCGTAGACACCCTTAGATTTGAATTCGCCTGATCGAGTCATCAATGGGTGACCGATCCCTTGTGGCGGAGCTTTATGCGCTTTTCCGTATACGACCACATAAAGTCGTATAGAGGCTCGAATCATCGAAGTCGCCCGATCTGCGACGTGCTGTAGTAGGTCGATAGAATCGCGTCTAGATGAGCCACGACCACGATCACTCCGAAGAGGGTCACAGCCACGGGATCGGGTCCTATCGGGGAGCTGACCGTAAGGCGCTTCTGATCGCCGCTTTGTTGACGGGTGGCTTCATGGTCGCCGAGGCTGTCGGCGGAGTCATCACGGGTTCGCTCGCGCTACTTGCTGACGCGGGCCACATGCTCTCCGACAGCTTCTCGCTCTTTCTCGCCCTGTTCGCTGTATCGATTGCCGCCCGTCCCGCGACAGCGAAGCGGACCTTCGGATACAAGCGCGCCGAGATTCTGGCGGCTTTGGTCAACGGCGTGCTTCTCGTCTTGGTGTCCCTTTGGGTGGTGTACGAAGCGATTGGAAGACTCGACGATCCCGTTGAAGTGATGGGCGGCGGAATGATGGCGATCGCCGTCCTCGGCCTCATCATCAACGTGGTTGCCTTCCTGGTCCTTTGGAAGGGAGGCGGTGAGAGTCTGAACGTTCGAGCTGCCCTTCGGCACGTCTTGGGTGACCTGCTCGGTTCCGTCGGCGTGATCATTGCCGCCGGCGTCATCCTTTTGACGGGCTGGGAGCCGATCGATCCCATCGTGTCGATCCTGATCTCCATCCTCATCGTGGCGAGCGCCTGGTCAGTCTTGAAGGAGTCGGTGGATGTCTTGCTCGAGGCCGCCCCCAAGGGAATCGATACCCAGGAAGTAGGTATGGCCATGGCCGGAGTCGCGGGAGTTGAGCAAATCCACGATCTGCACATCTGGCAGATCACTTCCGGCTTTCCCTCGCTCTCAGCTCACGTGCTGGTTGGCGCCGACCTTGATTGCCATCGAGTCAGACTCGAGTTGGACTCGTTGCTCAAAGAGCAGTTCGAGATCGAGCACTCAACGCTTCAACTTGAGCACGCGGGCGATGGGAAGCCTCTGGAGATCACCCGGCCGGATGGCTTGACCGCCTCAAGCTAGAGGTAAGCCATCGGGTCGGTTGCCGCCCCATTGATCCGTACTTCGAAGTGAACGTGATCACCAAAGCTGTTGCCTGTGTTTCCGACGTACCCGATCACTTCCCCCTGCTTGACAGATGCCCCGACCGATGTTCCGAATTCGGACTGATGGGCGTAGCAGGTGGACAACCCACCGCCATGATCCACGCAGGTGAAGAGCCCGTAGCCGCCGCTCTCTGCTTCTGACTGCATGAGCACTACCGTCCCCGATGCCGCGGCGGCGATTGGTGTGCCGGCGGGGGCCGCGATGTCCAGGCCTTCATGCGTTCTGCCCCATCTTGGGCCGAACGGCGAAGTAAGAGTTCCGTCGATCGGCCAGATCATGCTGTTGGAACTGGGTGTTGACGCCGGTCCCACGGAGAACGGGACCGACGTGGCTGTACCCAGCTCCTTGGTGAGCTTCTCGCGCAGGTCCGCCGCGACTTCCTCTTCCTGAGCGATTCCGTCCTGAACCTCGTTCAGTGCCTCTTCGCTCGCGGCCTTCGCCGACGCAAGAGATGCGACCTGGGATTCGGTTTCACTTCGAGCACTCGCCAATCGCGCGGTCTCGGCGGCGATCGAGTCGCGAGAAGTTTGGATGGTTTCCTTTGAGTCGCGTCGGGCCTCCACGATCTTGCGCGCCTCGTTCTTCAGTTCCCTGACTCTCTGAACGAGAGACTCGTCTCGCGACTGGATCGCTTCGAGGTACGGTCCCATCTCGACCAGATCGCTGTACTCGTTGGCGGCCAGCACCATCGAGGCAATGCTTGGTGTACCTGAGACGTAGATGTCCACCAACCTCTGTCTGAGGACCTGAAGGGACACCTTCAGACGTCTTCGAGTTTCGCGGAGCTCTTCGAGGGAAGTCTGGAGTCGTTCGATCGCGAGTTTCAAGTCAGCTTCTGCCTGCTGGAGTTTCGCCGCCGCTTCTTGTTCGGCCTCTCGCAGTGCGTCGACCGCGGCCTGCATTGAGTCGACCCGCTCACCGAGCTGATCAAGTTTCTCGGTCAGGACTCCCTCCCGCTGTTGGCCTTCTTCGATCTTCTTCTCTGCCTTGTCCAGCTTCGATTGCGTGTCGGCTGCCGATGAACTTCCCGACATGAGCACCACGAGGAGCAGGCAGGCGGAAGCGGCGAGCAGGGGAATGTGTCGTCTCCACGGTTCGAGTGGAGAAGTGAGTTTCGAGGGAAGGGGAGCCAAGCTCCTACGGACTGTAGTAGTTAGATCTTGGGTTGAGCCGGCGAGGTGTAGCCCTGCAATGAAGCGCCCGTTCTACTGGTTCGCAAATGAGAGCAGGAAGAGGCCCAGACTCGTAAAGCAGAGCATGACCGCGAGCATCCAGTACTGGGATCTGGTCGCCAGTCGGTAGTCCGGCCAGATCAGAAGTGCGCGGTCATGAGCGAGGACGAGCGCAGTCACGTGGCCGGCGATGAGTGCCCCCACCTGGACGTACCAGACAAGTTCGGGCCCGATCAGGGTGTAGTCGATCCCCGATGTCGCTGTCCCGAACAGATTCGATCCATCCCCCAGCGGATCTGAGAGCAGAAAGGTGAACTGGGCTTGCTCCTGGAACACGAAGAGACTGAAGTAGTGGGCCACGAGGTATGCCAGCGCGATCGGAATGAGTGTGTGAGCAAAGCGGCTACGAAGCACCTTGAACGGTGGCGCCGCATCCACCCGGGTCATTCCCTTGACTCCGAGGAGGTAGATGAGTGCCACGATTCCGATCGTGATCAGCAGGAAGATGGTGTCGCCAGCCCGGACCGAGACTGTTGCCGCGAACCCCAGGTCACCGATTCGTTCCTGCGTCCACTCGATCGGGGTTTTCAGCGCACCTTCCTGCGCACCGTCGAAGGTGGTCACACCGATGGCAGAAACGACGAGCGCCAGCGATCCCGGCACGTTTGCCCAATCGGTGGTTCCCGAGAGCCAACGTCGACGCTCGAGCTTTCCTTCCCGCTTTCGAAACGACGACATCGAGGCGAACATGCCGAAGTAGACCGAGAAGAACTCTCCACGTGAGCTCCATTTCTCAACGCCGAACACGCCCATCATCACCAGGGTGTAGACCGAGTAGATGACCGTCGCCTTGGCCACGATTTCGGGGGAGAGAACCACGGCCGCGCCCGTCGCTCCGTAGATGATCTCGAGCCAGACGAAGGCGACGAGTCCGACCGCCGCCGGCCACCTGCCGACCTTCTCCGGGTACTCGACGTGCCTTACGGCTCCCGGCGCCAGTCGCTGCGCAAGCCATCCATAAGCCCTGCCGATTGCCCTCCACGGAGAGAACGCGGCGAAGACGTTCCCGAAGACCACACTCAGGACGGGGAAGCCGAGCCAGACGGTTACGAAGACGAAGGTCAGAGAGAAGTTTCGGTCGGCAGCTTCGGTTCCTTCGATGCCCGCGTAGAGGACAACCGCGAGTAGAAGGACGCCGATCAGTCCCGAGAGGAACTGAACTGACGTGGAGTTTGCTGGCGCTGAAAGCCAGGCCGCTGCGGGTCGACCCGGAGCATCTTCGAACCTAGGTTTGCGCCAGGCCGAGGCCAGCGCAAAGAATGAGACGACAAGGACTACGCCGGCGCCCCACGCGAATAGCCAAACCGGAATCGGCAGGTCACCCCTCGAGACCAGGGCATGCGCGAGGGGCAGACTGATCAAGGGTTGACCTGGAGCTCGATGATCGGGACGGCTGA
>ERZ724519.841-NODE-841-length-12896-cov-5.399190_pt1 | contig 12896 bp, 8 predicted proteins | sample MGYA00376052_ERZ724519 | MGnify/ENA primary metagenome ERZ724519 (study PRJEB28724, sample SAMN07190883) | activated sludge metagenome | isolation source: activated sludge of sewage treatment plant in Hong Hong | place: Hong Kong | collected 2016-03-17 ... | reverse complement strand
CTCCCCGTCGACTTTCTCAACCTCCGCTGTCGCTTTTCCAGCGGGCTGCGGGTCGTCACGGCGCGAAGTCACGGCGCGGGTCCCCCTTCCCGGCGACGCTTTTTTGTCGTGCCGCAAGCGTCCCGAAAAAAAGGTCTCTGGTCGGCCCACGCCTCCTGGCGTTATCGCTCTCCCGATTCGGTGCGGGATTGGGTACGCTAGGGGTGCTGTCCTCTGAGTGCGCGCATGCGCCGGGGGAGTGGCGAGGACGAACAGAGCATGTCAGGCAAGCAGCAAGCGCGCTTTGCGCCATCGGGCAACATCATCGTCTGCGGGCGTGCCTATAACATCGGTTGGCCCGTCGTAAACTTCTACGACAACCCCAACTTTAGCGCCTACCGGCTCGGCTGCTACAAAGGCCAGGGCGGCGGTGCGCCGGGGATCTTGCCGTTTGGACCCGCCAAGGGCCTGGGCAAGTCGCCATACCGCTACCGCGAGCGACGGCTGATGGGTGGTCAGCGTCTGGACTTGCGACGGCTGCAAGACATCATTCGCCAGTTTGTGCTGCACCACGACGGCTGCGCCAGCTCGGCGGACTGCTTCCACGTTCTGCACGACGAGCGCGGCCTGTCGGCACACTTCCTGGTCGATAACAACGGCTGGATCTATCAGACGCTGGACTTGGCCGACGGTGCGTTTCATGCGTCCGGCGTCAACGAGATCTCCATCGGCGTCGAGCTGTGCAACCGAGGCCAGATCGAGCTAGACGGCCCCGACTTCTATCGCAAGCGGGGACTCAGCCGTGACGTGGCCGAGATGGTCGTCCACAACACGCGCTATCGGATGTGGCAGTACGCGCCCGACCAGTACATGGCGATGGCGGCGCTGGGCAAAGCGCTGGCGCGACTGTTGCCGAACCTGCCGCAGGTCTTCCCCGAGTGGAACGGCCAGATCCTAAACACCTGGATGGCCGACCCGCGCGCCTTTGCGGGCTACATCGGGCACTACCACGTCACCAACAACAAGTGGGACCCCGGCTGCTTTGACTTTCGCTGGCTGGCGCAAAAGATTCGGGTCAGCTCGACGTGGTTTGTCTGTCTGGACAAGAACAACGAGTGCCCCAAGCCTCCCGAGATTGCCGAAAACCCGCAGGTGGCCGAGCAGCAAGGCCAGACCCTGTATCGCAACAACGAAGAAGAGGCGATGGGCGGCTACTTCCCGGTCGGGCCGTTTGGGCGGTCGCGGCTGTGGCATGGCGGGATTCACCTGAACTTGCCGCAGTCGTCGTCGGTGTTTACGCCCTTCCCCGGTCGCATTGTGGCGGCGCGCTTTGGCGATGATGTCCCGACGGGATCGTCGAACTTCGTGCTGATGCGTCACTACTTTCGCTTGGCGGGCGTCGAGACGCTGTTCTTCATCCTCTACATGCACCTGGAGCGCGAGGAGCCAAAGAGCGGTCGCACGGCGTGGCTTGCCGAGGCGGAAAAGAAGCCGTTCTGGTCGGCGATGTCAGCGGGCGGCGTGTTCTATCCCGACATCGACGTCGCGGGCGGCGAGCTGATTGGTCACATCGGTCAGGCCGGGCCTCCCGGTAGCTACGAAAGCCAGATCCACGTCGAGGTCATGGCCCCCGACGACATCGCCGCCAAGCTGGAAGCGGGCTACTTCACGTCGATCGATGGCAAGTCCGGCGGTCACTTCTGCGACGCGCGCGACATCGTGTCCGCCATCGACAAGCCCAAGGGAAAAGGCGACGGGGTCCTTTCGGAAAAAGAGCTGCGCGACTTCTTCCAAAACGACGAAGGCCGCACCGAGCTACGCAAGCTGGCGGTGCGCTTTCAGTCCGAGTGGGGCGACAGTCCCGACTGGGAAGCGCAGCTTCTGCAGAGCAAAGACTTTCGGGCGATGCCCAAGCTGGCGCGGCAAAAGCTCTACCGCGACCAGATCAAGCCGACGCTGTGGTACACGGCGGAGCTGGGCGAAAAGGTCGGCCTGCCCAAAGACTTCGTGGTCTGGCACTACCACCCGGTGCGCTTCATTGCCTGGATGAACAGCCAGCTTCGCAAGCAAGCGACGACGGCGGTGGGACAGATTCAGGTTGCGCAGGGACCGGCGGCGGCCAAGGTGCTCGATGACCGAGAGTCGCTCGAAGGCTTTACGGACGAAGAAGACGAGCTGTCGCCCGAAGCGAGCCGTCGGCTGACGCTGGAAGACCTGGCCAACGGCTATCCCGATGAAGGCCCGCCGCCCAAGTAGACCTTTTCCTGCGGGGCTCGGCTCGCTACGATGCGCGCACTGGCCAGCCCCGAAGCGCACAGCCGCTCCGGCGCACTTTCCAAAAGGATGAAGCGATGACGCGACCGCATCTGGGCACTTTCCGCGATCTGCACCTGCGCAAGCAGCGTCGACTGACCGCCGGCCAGCTTCACCACCGCGCACCGACGCTTTCGCCAAGTGGTCGGCTGATCCTGCACGCGCTGTCGAGCGGGCCCGAGTCGCAGTGGCTGTGTACCGATCGCAAAGGTCGCATCGCGCGGGTGCTGCAAGGTCCAGTCGAAGGGCACGGGACGATCGCCAAAGACGGCAGCATCGCCTACGGTCGTCAGGTCGGGGCCACCTGCGAGATCTGGCTGCTCAGTGCCGGGGATGCAGAGCCGCGTCGGCTGCTTGGTGGCGACGGCAGGCTGTATCGCGACCCAGCGTTTTCGCACGATGGCCGGTTTTTGGCGTACCTGGCCGATGACGGAGAGTCGGCGGGTCCGCTGCGGCTGTGGCGCTACGACGTAAGCCGAGGCAGTCACGAGCTGCTGATCGGTAGCATTCCCAACCTGCCGGGGGCGCGGCTCGGTCATCCGGTCTGGGCACCGTGGGGCGACAGCCTGTTCTTTTCGGCCCAGCAAGACGGCGGCAGCACGATCTATGAGCTGCACCTCCCGAGCGGTCAGCTGAGCGCGCGCAGTCCGCTTGGCTATTCGTCGCCCGCTCCGATTGCCAAAGGGCTGCTTCTGGCCTGTCAGCACATCGACGAGCAGAGCCAAGCGCTGGTGCTGCTTTTGCACGCGCCGGTCGTCGAGCGGACGCGACAGCTCGTGCTGCTGGATGGAAAGTACGGGGCGGCAGAGCCGACGCTGGCGATCGACAAAAAGCATCAAGTCTGGGTCGCGTACACCCAGCCGGGCACGATTCGCAGTGGCGAGCCGCAGCGCAGTGATCTGTACCTGGCACTGCTCGGCAAGCTGCCCAAAGGCACGGTCGGAACCAAGAGAGACAGCGGCGCACACTCCGACGATGAATCGGATGAAAAGCCCGACGACAACGGACGCGCGGGCCGGGCTCGTTCGACGGTGGCTGATGATCGTCCGCTGCCGATTGGGCTCGATCGGTTCGCAGAGCTGGAGCACGGCGCATGAAGGTCGCCTCCATCGACTGCGGAACCAACTCGTTTCACCTGATGATCGGGCAGATCAACGCGCAAGGTCAGGTCGAGGTCATCGATCGCCAAAAAGACATGGTTCGGCTCGGCGACTCGACGTTTCAAAGCGGCGTGATTTCCCCCGAGTCGTTTGCCCGCGCTGCCGAGGCGCTGCGCGGCTTTCGCAAGCTGTGTGACAGCCATCAAGTGGATGCGCTGCTCGCCGTCGCCACCAGTGCCACCCGAGAAGCCGCCAACGGCGGTGAGTTCGTCCGGGCCATGCGTGACGAGACAGGCATCGATCTGCACGTCATCAGCGGCGACGAAGAAGCGCGACTGATTTACCTGGGCGCGCGCTCGGTGCTGCCGCTCGGCACTCGACGGGCGCTGCTGTTTGACATCGGCGGTGGCTCGGTCGAGGTGATGGTCTGCGACGCGCGTGAGCTGTACTACCAGCGCAGCCTCAAGCTCGGGGTGCTGCGGCTGCTTCAGTCGTTTTCGCTAGAGCTACCGACGATCGATGCCCGCGCGCAGCTGGCGGAGCTGTGTCATCGCTCGCTCGAAAAGATCGCGGCACCGATTCAGCGCATCGGCTTTGACTTCGTCGCCATCAGTGCGGGAACCGGACGCGCGCTGGCCGAGCTGTGTACCGCGCCGCTGACGACAAAGCCCGATCCTGCCGTCGCCAAAGACAAGAGCGAACGCAGCCGCATCGTGCGCTTTTCCGACATCTACGCGCTGGAGCAGCGACTGTTTGCGATGACGCCCGCTGAGCGGCTGAAGATGCCGGGTCTCGATCCTCGTCGAGCGGACTCGATCTTGCCGGGCGTGGTGCTGGTGCGATCGCTGCTCGAAGTGTTTCACGCCGACCAGTACATGCTGTGCGAGGCCGGACTGCGCGAAGGGCTGGTCTTTGACTACGCGCAAAAGCACCGTCCCGACATTCAGCTTTCCGACGAGTTTCCTGATCTCCGGCGACGATCGGTGGTGGCGCTACAGCGACACTGTCAGGCGCGTGAGCCGCATGCGCAGCACGTCGCGAGGCTGGCGCTCGATCTGTTTCGTGGGCTCAGGCCGCTGCACGGGCTGAAAAACTCCGAGGGAGAGCTGCTGGAATACGCGGCGCTGCTGCACGACATCGGCTTTTACATTGCAGCGTCGAAGCATCACAAGCACGCGCAGTACCTCATCGAAAACGTCGGGCTTTCGGGCTTTACCGTCGAAGAAACCCACATATTGGCGCAGTGCGTGCGCTATCACCGCAAAGCCACGCCGAAGGACACGCACGAAAGCTTTGTCAGCCTCGGGGAATCGCAGCGTCGCCGCATTCGGGTCTTGGCGTCGATCTTGCGAGTGGCCGACGGACTGGATCGCACCAACCGACAGATCATCAGCGCGGTGCGGGTGCGAATCGAAAGCAAAGACATCGAGCTGACCTTGGCCGCGCCGAGCGGCAGCGATCTAGAGCTTGAGCTGTGGTCGGCCCGTCGCAAAGCCGATCTGATGTCCGAGGTCTTCCGTCGCAAAGTCCGATTTGTGACCGCGCCGGTCTTGCCTGGTCCAAGCGACGAAGAACCGACGACGGTTCGGGAAGATGGGCGAACATTCGCCTCGGCGCGCGACCGTGACGCTGCGATCTGAGCAGCTCAGGCTGATTGTGTGGGTTCTGCCGACGCTGCTCCTCGCAGTGCTGTGGAGCGGCACGGTCGATCGTCCAGCGACGCTGATCCTGACGGCGCTGTGCGGGCTGCTCGCGGTGGTGCGAGCGCGAAGTGACAAGCCGGTGCCGATTTCACTGTTTGCGCCGTGGCTGCTCGTCGCGGTGCTGTGGGCGCTGTTTCAGTGTGTGCCGCTGCCGGTCAGCCTGCGTCAGCACATGCCGATTGGAACCAACGCGACGCTGATGCAGGTGATGACAGGCTTGGGTGGTGACGCGGCGCTGCCGGTGTCGCTCGATCCGGCGGAGACGCTGCATGAAGGTGCGCGCCTGCTCGGTGCGCTGAGCCTGCTCTTGGCATGGTCATCGCTGCGGAGACGGCACGGCGATAGCCTGCGGCTGTGCGGGATGGTGGTGCTGGTCGCGGTGCTTTTGTCGCTGCTCGGGCTCTTGTCGGCGCTCGGTCTGCCGCTGCCGCCCCCGCTCGCGGTCCATACGCACGGCTCGAGTCGCGCGCTGTGGCCCGCCGTGCTGCAAAACGCCAACCACATGGCCGCGCTTGTGCAAGTCGGTGCGGTGCTGGCGCTCGGGATGTGGCTGGAGCTTGCCCCGACGCAGCGCGTGATCCGAAAAGTGACACTTTTGTTGTCATTTGCTGTGCTCAACTTGACGCTGCTGCAGACGCTGTCGCGGGCCGGGATTGTCTGTGGCTTGGCTGCGCAGCTTGTGACGCTTCTGTGGGCCGATGCGCCGAATCGTCACGAGCAAACCCGCCGCCTTGTGCGCTGGGTGATGCCGTCGCTGGTCTTCGGTGCGCTGACGCTGCTCGTCGGACCGGGCAAAGCGCTGTGGCTGCGCGTCCAGTCAGGTCTGTCCGGTGGGCTGTGGACGCCGGGAAGCAAGGTTTGGGTCTGGCGAGAAGCACTGCCGCTGGCCCAAGGTCACTGGCTGCTCGGGATTGGACGAGGCTCGCTCGAAACGGCGCTGGATGTCGCGCCCGAGGTTTCGGTCACGACGCGCTTTGCCTACCTGGAAAATGAGTGGCTTCAGGTGCTGCTCGACTACGGGCTGATCGTCGGCCTCGGGCTCGTGCTGCTGCTCGGGCTGGCGATGGCCGGCGCGCTGCGTCGGACCTGGAAACACGGAAGCGAAGCGCCGTCGCCGGTTCGTCGAGCTGCTTCGATTGCGCTGCTGTCGCTCGGTGCGCACAACCTGTTTGACTTCAACTTAGCGACGGGAGCGCTGATGGTTTCGGCGCTGCTTCTGACGACGCTGATTCAGAAGCCACACTGGAACGTGCGCGCACGCTGGCTGCTGATTCCGGGCCTTGCGTCGCTGGGACTGTCGCTGTGGGTTCACCTCCACGCGCCGAGTCACGAGCAAGACGGTCAAGCGCTGCTTCGGCTCGTCACCGATCGCCAGGTTTCCGACGAGCTGCTGATCGAAAAGACCACAGAGGCGCTCCGTCGACATCCGCTCGATTCGTATCTGTCGGCGATCTTGGCGGCGCGGCTCGTCGATGATGATCATCCCGAGGCGATGCGCTGGCTCAATCGGGCGCTGACGCAGCATCCGTCGGACTTGCTAGCACGAGCGACGGCGGCCAAGCTGCTCGGACGGTACGGACACACCCGGCAAGCGCTGACGATGATGACGCCGCTGCTCGCCGATGCAGACCCGGAAAAAAGGCGCTGGCTGATTGGGCTGCTGCTTCAGCTGAGTCGCGATCCGGCGGAGCTTGTCCCGGCGCTGCCCGATCGGGTGGAAGTCCGGCGAGCGCTCCTCGAAGCGCTGAGTGGTCAAGCCACACCGGACTGGGCGCTGGCGCTGGCGATTGGCCAGCTGGCGGTGCAAAAAAACGATCCCGACGCATGTGCGTGGCTGGGACGCGCGGCGCTGGCGCTCAGTCGTCCCGATGAAGCCGAATCTGCGCTACAAGGGCTGCTGGCCCAGCGAGTGACCGATCCGCTGCTCGTCGGAGGACTGCTAGAGCTGCTGCTGCGTGCGGGACGGACGGATGTGGCGGACTCGCTGGCCCGGCACGCGATCGCGATCCAGCCCGCGCCGGAGCTGGCGATTGCCCACGCGCAGATCGTGGCCAAGCTGGGACACTTCGACGAGGCCCGTCGCATCCTTCAGCAAGCGATCGCGGACGGTCAGTCGCTGGCGCTGCTCGCTCGGCTTCACGAAGTGCGCGCGGACGTAGAAAGCCAAAGCGGACAGCTACATCGGGCTGCCGTCGAACGAGCAGAAGCCGCACGGCTGCGCAGCGCTTCCAAACAGCCGTGATAGATTGTCGCCTTAAGACGCGATTCCCCGATGCACATCGTCCACGTCATTCAGTCGGCAAGCCAAATCTACGGAGCAGAGCGCTGTGTGCTCGACGAAACAACCATCTTGGCGCGACGAGGGCATCGCATCGAGGTGCTGCTCTGTCACGAAGCACGGCTCGGCGACGGTCAGGATCGTCTGGAAAAAGAGCTAAACGCTCGCGGCATTGCGACCCATCGCGTCGAAGCCACCGCCCAAGTGAACCCGCGCCTGGTGGCGGCCTGGTTTGCGATGCTGCGGCAGCTTGGGCCCGACGTGGTTCACTCGCACTCGCTCAAGACCGATGTGCTGTCGGCGCCGCTGTGTCGAATGCTGAGCCTGCCGCTCGTCATCGAGGTTCACGGTTATCTGCGTCCCGACGATCTGCGGGTGCGCGTCTATGAGCGGCTCGATCGCTTGTCGCTGCGGCTCGCGTCGGCGGTCCTGACGCTGAGCGGTGATTATCGCGCCGAGGTGATCGCGAGCGGAGTGTCTCCGACGAGAACGCACCTGCTGCCGAGTGGAATCGACATCGCGCGGCTGCGTGGGCAAGTCGGACAGCGCGATCTGCGCAGCACGCTGTGCAAAGACGCAGAGATCGTGATCGGCATGGTCGCTCGTCTGTCGCCGGAAAAAGGTCACGCGCACTTTCTGTCGGCGATGTCGTCGCTCAAAAAGCAGGGTCTGCCGGTGCGCGGGCTGCTATTTGGCGAAGGACCGCTCGCCGACGAGCTTCAAGCGCGAATCGATCAAGAACAGCTGAACGTCACGCTCGCTGGCTATGTCGAACAGGTGGCCGATGCGTATCGCTCGCTCGACGTGCTGGTGTCGTGTTCGCACAACGAAGGGCTGCCGCTGAACCTGATCGAAGCGATGGCGCTCGGCGTGCCGGTGGTGACGATGGCGACGGGCGGATGTCGAGAGATCGTCGAAGAAGGCGTCACTGGGCTGGTCGTTCCGCAAGGCGATCAGGTGGCGCTCAATCGCGCGCTGCTGTCGCTGGTTGGCGATGAAACGCAGCGCCGACAGTTTGGACAAGCCGCACTGCGCGTCGCAGAAAAGCGCTTTTCTCTCGAAGCGTGGGCCCAAGGTGCGGAAAGCGTCTACGCAGCAGTTCAGAGGCAGCCGAGGGACGGATGAGACGAGCGCTCTGTGCCAGTGCGCTTTGGGCCGCTCTGTGCGGAGCATCCAGCGCCGAGGCTGCGCGCTTTGACTTCCTCGGGGAAATTCGCACCAGCACGTTCGTCGGTGTCGCCAACGCAGGACAGTACGGAACCGGCGACGACACCGGCTCCTGCGGCGCAGATCCCGGCTGGGACATCGGCGGAGAAACCAGCGCCACCGTCGCATTCCTTGCCCACAGCAAGCGATTTCGCCATCAGCTCGCGCTCTCGCTCGGCTATTCGGCGCAGCTCTGCACACCGATCTTGCGACGGCCCAGCTTCGGGTTCGACTATCGCGGCGAGCACACGCTCAGCAGTCGCACCCGCATCACCGGACAAGCCCGCGCTGGCATCGATGTCTTCGATCGCACCCTCGATACCCGCAGCGGTCAGGTCGGCCAGGTCGATCCAAACCTACCGTCCAGCAGCCAGTCCGCCTCGGGTCAGTTCTTCATCACCAGCAGCGCCAGCGTCGAGCTTCAGCACTCGTTGAGCGATCGATCTGCGCTGCGGGCCGGGCTGTCGTGGCGAGCGCTGGAGATCCTTGGATCGATCGATAGCCTGCCGATTTTTTCGACGCTGGGACCGATGCAGACGCTGGAAGCTTCGTTTGCGCTGGGCCGAACCTGGAACCGTCATCGCGTCGAAGTTCCGCTTCGTTACCGTCTGAGCGCGCTCTATTCGAGCACGTTTCGTGATGTGCTGTCGCGCAGCGAGGTCAAGCCAGCGCACGATGCCTTCGTCGGTGCTGCCTGGGAATACAAGCTCGATCAGCGCTTCACGATGCGGGCCGAGACCGGGTTTGGCATCGCCGCGCAGCCGCACTTGTGTGTCCGGCTCGATCCGCTGCTTATCGCCGGAGATCGCTGCTCCATCGACGGACGAGTGCATGGCATTCGCGGCAACCTCCACCCGCCGCCGCTCGAGTCTTCGATCGGACAGTTTTCGACGCTGACCGTTGCTGGGGAAGTCAGCCTTGGTTACGTCGGACCGCGACGACGCTTCGATCTGCGCTTGGCACGCGGCTACGAGCCCGATCCCTACGCCGGAGCGCTGACGCTGTGGGATCGGCTCGGCGGTGACTTTCTGTATCGACCGGTGTGGGAGGTGTCGCTGTACGGAGCGCTGCAGCTCATGCACGGTGCGCAGACCAGTCCCGCTCGAGTGAGTCAGCCCGCCGACGGACCGCTTATTCAGGTGGTGTCGCCGCAGAACCGAACGATTTACATGCTGCTGTCGAGCCTGGGCGTCGGGTTCAACTTTTGGGGTCCGATCTCCGCGTTTGCCGAAGGAAACGTCTTTGCGATGGCGATTCGCGGCGAGCAAGTGCCCGAATATCCCGCGCTGCCCAAAGAGTTTCCGACGGAGGTTGCGCGCTTTCCGTTTGATCCGTCGCTGAGCTGGCAAAACTCGACGCGCTTTGTGATGTATGTCGGACTGCGAGCGCAGCTCGATACGCTGAAGCAGTCTCGTCGGGAAATTGAGCTACTGCGCGAGGCCCGCTCGCTTCCGTAACGAGCTACAGCGGCGGCAGGCTGATCTTCCCGAGCACTGCTTTTCGTCGCGCGCCCGTCACACTCGGAAGGTTCGTCGGCTGTCCGTGAAGCGACTGCACCGCGAGCAGCGCAAACGCAACCGCTTCCTTGTTGTCTACGTCGATCCCTTGCGCATCCATCTTGCGCACCGCGACGGGAGACAGCAGCCGTTCCAAGCTCGCCATCAGCGTTCGGTTGTGCGCGCCGCCGCCTGACACGATCAGCTCGTCGAGCGCAAACCCACGCAGGCTGTCAGCGATCGCATGCGCGGTAAACGCCACCGCAGTCGCCAGCAGATCCGCTGGCTCATGGTGCGCATAGCGACGGAGCAGTGCTTCAGCAAACGTGACACCGTAGCGCTCTCTCCCGGTGGACTTCGGCGGCTTGCGACGCAGGTAGTCATCATCGAGCAGCGCCGACAGCACATCGGGAAGCACCTGCCCGCGCGCCGACAGCTCGCCATCGCGATCAAAGTCAAGCTGCCCGTCGGAAACCACCGGAGCCAGCGCATCGATCAGCATGTTGCCTGGCCCGTTGTCGAACGCCACCACCGAGTCCGCGTCATCGAGCAGCACGCTCACGTTGGCAATGCCACCGATGTTCTGTAGCGCACGTCGCCGACCCGGCTGCCGAAACAGCAGATAGTCGCAGTACGGCACCAGCGGCGCGCCCTCTCCACCGAGCGCAACGTCCGCGACCCGAAAGTCCGCGATCGTCACCACCTGCGTACGCGCGGCGATCACCGCTGGCTCTCCGATCTGTAGCGTCGATGGAACTTCTCCCGATCGACACGCCGACGGAGGCTGATGCCAGACCGTCTGACCGTGACTACCGATCAGGTCCAGCTCGCGAACATCCAGCGACAGCTCGGCGCAGAAGTCGAGCACGCCCTGGGCGAAGCGCTCTCCCAGTCGAAACGAAGCCTGACACAGCGTACGCGCGTCAAGCTCCGGCTCAAACAGGGAATGGATAAAGGCTTTTTCGGAAGAATCGTAGGGAAAGGTCCGCGAGCGGACTCCATGAATCTGGATGTCGAGCCCATGACCCGAGACATCGACCAGCGCGCAGTCAAGACCGTCGCCGGACGTACCGGACATCAGCCCGATCACCTGCTTACGCTGCTTCGATAGCAGCTTCAGCAGCGACTCACTCATTCGATTCCCCCGTCGAACAATGAACGACTAGTAGTCGTCGTTGCCGTCCCAGCGCCACTTGCCACGCTCACGCTCTTCGGGAGCTGGCCGACCCGCCGCCTTCTTTTCCTTGCCCTTGCGATCGGGCTTGGTGTTGTGACGACGACCACTTTCACGCTGCGGACCAGGATCAAACGCGGGACCACCGAAGGAACGCATCGGCGGACGCGGACCCATCGGACGAGCGGCACCGCCGTCTCCTCCATAGCCGCCACCACCGCCGAAACCGCCACCACCGAAACCGCCACCAGGGCCAGCCCCGGGACCACCAGGCGGACGAGGACGAGGAGCCGGTCGCTCACCAGGAGCCCTCTCTTGGGCTTTTTCGACGAAAACCGGTCGGCCAGCGAGCAGCTTGTTGTTCCACTCGTTGATGGCCGAATCAGCTTCAGCGTCGGTCGCGACCTCTACAAAGGCAAACCCACGCGGACGGTTGGTCTCGCGGTCACGGGCGATGCGCACACTCTGGACCGTTCGGCCCCCTTGCGCAAAAGCATCCCGCAACTCCTGCTCGGTAATAGCGTAGGACAGGTTTCCCACAAACAGCTTGGTGCTCATTTGCTCCTTCTCTTTTTGCCTCGGTGAAGCCCACGTATTGGGCCGTTCTCACTTACGCGGCAATCGCAAAAATTTGCGGACTGCACGCGCATTAAAGGCGCACAAGTAGTTCCACGATATGGGGGATTGAGGGGTATGGCAAGAGCCATCTGGAGGGCGGTGCGCGGAGCGTCTAGCCGGACTTTTTGCGCTGCAGAATGATGCGGGCAAAGGCAGTGGCCGCTTCGTCAGCGATCAGCTTCAGATCGGCAATGAGCGGCTTCAGATCGCGCTTGAGTTCGTCGGCGTAGAGCACACCGATGCCGCGACCTTTGAACATCAGCGGTACCAGCAGGAGCGGACCCGACGAGCTGCCAAGCGCCGTCATCGCAGCCTGATTTTCAGCCGTGTGCGGCAGCGGTCCCAGGTGCGGCTCTTTGGCGGCGACCACCGCCGTAAATGGCGATGGCTCTTCCGTCGAAAGCTGCACCCACTTGAGCATATCGATGACGTGGCTGGGTCCGCGTCCATCCAAGCAAGCAAACTGCCTTTGCTGAATGACAAACAGCGCTGCGTGATCCGCAAGCGGAGCAATGGCATTGAGCAGGATCGCCACCACCTCGTCGCGCTGACCGGCTTGACGGATTTGCTCGATCTGGGCGGTAAAAGCGCCACCGCTTGGTGCTGCGGCTGCCGAGTTGACACCATCGAGGGCACGCGCCAGTGCTTTGAGCGAAGCGGGCTCGAGCTTGGCACCGGCTTGGACCGCAGGCCTCGCGGCAGGAGCCACTTGCGCGGCTGGCTTGGCCGCTGGCGTCGCAACCACTGCGGGCTTCACCGGCTGAGCCACCACCGCTGGCTTGGCCGCTGGAGCAGCTTGAACCGGGGCCGCTGCGGGCTTGACGGGAGCAGGCGCTGGCTGGGCCGCTGGCTTGACCGGGGCCGGTTGGGCTGCTGGAGCCACTGCCGCTGGCTTGACCGGGGCCGGTTGGGCTGCTGGAGCCACTGCCGCTGGCTTGGCCGCTGGCGCCACAGCTGGCGCAACCACCGGGGCCGCTACGGGCTGAGCCACCACCGCTGGCTTGGCCGCAGGCGTCGCAGCGGGCGCAA
>ERZ724519.822-NODE-822-length-13115-cov-4.003675_pt1 | contig 13115 bp, 13 predicted proteins | sample MGYA00376052_ERZ724519 | MGnify/ENA primary metagenome ERZ724519 (study PRJEB28724, sample SAMN07190883) | activated sludge metagenome | isolation source: activated sludge of sewage treatment plant in Hong Hong | place: Hong Kong | collected 2016-03-17 ... | reverse complement strand
TGCCGACCGCGCCGTAGAGCGACTCGTGCATGAAGGCGACGCCCTGCGCCGACGAAAAGTTGGTGGCGCGCAAGCCGGCCATCGACATGCCCGCCGTGACGCCCGCCGCGGCGTGTTCCGATTCCGGCTCGACGAAGATCAACGGCCGGTCGGAGATGTTGAGATGGCCCTGGGCCACGGCTTCGGCCCAGTACTCGCCCATCTGCGTGGAAGGCGTGATCGGATAAGCGCCCGCCGCATCCGAGGCTTCCTGCTCGACGTGAATGACGGCGGTATTGCCGTCGACCGCGTCGCGCACGCCCGGATATTTCACCGTGCGGGTTTTCTTGCCGGCGCCACCGGACTCCAGGAGCGAAAACTGAAAAAGTTTTTTGAACATGGGGAAACTCCTCGATCTGGAAATCAGTGCAGCACCGGCAACGGCTCGTTGCGCAGCACTTTCTTGGCCACGGCGCCCTTGACCGAACGGTTGGGGTTGTCGAACCAGACGATGGCGCCGGTCGGGCAACGCTCGATGGGCACCCGGGTGGCCCACACGTTCAGTTCGTAATTGATGGCGGCAAGGTTGCCGTTGAGCCGCATCAGGCCCGGCGGCGCGTCGGCCACGCATTTGCCGCAGGCCGTGCACGCCACTTCGCAGGCCGCCTCGGCCGTGTCGCCGTCCGCCTGGTTCTTGCAGGCCACCCACAGCTTGCGGTTGACCGACTCGAGCGAGAACAAGCCTTTCGGGCAGACTTCCACGCAATCGTTGCAGGCCGTGCATAGGTCGGCATCGACGACCGGCAAGCCGTGCGGATCCATGTGAATGGCATCGAAAGTGCAAACGCGCGCGCAGTCGGCCAGCCCCAGACAGCCCCACGCGCATTCCTTGCCGCCGCCCGACACCACGGCCGCGGCCCGGCAGGAATCGTGGCCGGCGTAGCGCGCGCGCAGAAACGCCACGTGGCGCCCGCCCGCGCAGGCCAGCCGCGCCACTTTCTTCTCGACGTCGCCGGCGGCAACGCCCAGGAAATCGGCGATGCCATTGCGTTGTTCAGGCGAGCTGACCGTGCATTGGGCCGGCATGAGGTCGCCGGCGACCACTTTCTCGGCAAAAGCCCGGCAACCCGGTTGACCGCAAGCGCCGCAGTTGGACTTCGGCAGGCGGTTTTCCACCTCCTCGATGCGCGGGTCTTCGAAAACGAAGAGTTTGCGGTTGGCGAAGGCGAGCATGCCGGCCAGGCCGACGCCCAGCGTGGCCATGAAGCTTCCGGCAACCGCAAGACCTGAATAATCCATCGAGGCTCCCCAGTCGAGTCGTCCACCGCACATGCGGCAAAAAAGAGAACGAAGTACGCGACATGAACTTCCGCGGCTTGTGCCTTGCGGGCACGCATCCTCAGAAGTTCTCACGGCGCGGCCGGAGATCCCATCCGGCCTACTCGACGGGAGAAAGGGTTGCCATCTCCCCACTGCACACGAGAACGGTTGCGTCGCTCTCGTGTTCGTGACGTGGGTAAGTATATGCAAGCTCACCGCAATGCAGCAAAAAAATTATCTTTTTCCATTAATAAGTTATGTCGTTTCAAGCTGAAAAAATATATTTCGCGATATGAAATTACCGCGCGGTGGCGGCCGATGCGGCGTGTCGCCACGGCTGACTTTCGCTGCCACCCCGTCGGTGCGCCCAGCGGTCCGATAGCGGCGGGCACCAGGCAATTCGGGCACAATTCAGCCCTTCATGACAGCCGCCATGCTTTCCGTCACCGATCTCGCCTGCGTCCGCGGCGAACGCCGCCTGTTTTCCGACCTTGCCTTCGATCTGGCGCCGGGAGAGTGGCTGCACGTCCAGGGCGAGAACGGCGCCGGCAAAACCACCCTGCTGCGCGCCCTCGTCGGCCTCTCCCCGCCGGCGGCAGGCGAAATCCGCTGGCGCGGCGCGCCGATCGGGCGATTGGGCGAGGACTACCGCCGCGAGCTGCTCTATCTCGGCCACCACGGCGCCGTCAAGGAAGACCTGACACCGCTGGAGAATCTGCGGGTGGCTGCCGCCCTCGACGGCCGCCAGCTCGATGAACGCGATACTCTCGCCACCCTGCACCGTTTCGGCCTCAAGGGCCGCGAGGAACTGCCCGTGCGTTTCCTGTCCGCCGGCCAGAAGCGTCGCGTGCTGCTCGCCCGGCTGGTCACCCGGCAGGCCACGCTCTGGATTCTCGACGAGCCATTCACCGCGCTCGACGTCAAGGCGGTCGACATGCTTTCCGCATTGATCGGCGAACACCTGGCGGCCGGCGGCATGGCCATCCTCACCAGCCACCAGACCATGCCGATGGCCAATGGCAGGGCGGTGAAACTGTGAGCGCCGTCCGCAGGACCGCCCCGGGGACGGCATGGCCAACCAGCCGGAGCCGCAGCGCGGCGAACACCCGTCACCTCCCCCGCAAGGGAGCGGTCGGGAAAGGATGGGGCCTATGAGCGCGCTGCTGGCCATCGTCCGCCGCGACCTGCTGTTGGCCATGCGCCGGAAAAGCGAAATGCTCACCGCGCTGTTCTTCTTCATCATCGTGGTCAGCCTGTTCCCGCTCGGCATCGGCCCCGAGCCGGTCTTGCTGAGAAAGATCGCGCCCGGCGTGCTCTGGGTAGCCGCGCTGCTGGCCACCATGCTGTCGCTGAATCGTCTGTTCGCCGCCGACCACGCCGACGGCACGCTCGAGCAACTGGCGCTGTCGCCGACGCCCCTCGGACTGCTGGTCACCGGTAAAATAGCGGCGCATTGGCTGACCTCCGGCCTGCCGCTGGTCCTGCTGGCGCCGGTGCTGGGCGTGCAGTTCGACCTGGATGCGTCGGCATTGGGGATTCTGGTGGGCGCCTTGTTGCTGGGAACGCCGTTGCTGTCGCTGATCGGCGCCATCGGCGCGGCGCTGACGCTGGGCGTGCGCGGCGGCGGCGTGCTGTTGAGCCTGCTGGTGCTGCCGCTGTACGTCCCGGCGCTGATCTTCGGCGCCGGCGCAGTCGAAGCCCACATCTCCGGACTGGGCGCGTCGGGACATCTGTCCTTGCTGGCCGCACTGCTGGCGCTGGCCGTGTTTTTCGCGCCGTGGGCAACCACGGCCGCTTTGAGAGTCGCAATGGAATGAGCAATCGGCTCATCAACTGGTTCAAGTTCGCATCGCCGCAAAGCTTCTACCCGCTGGCGGGGAAGATGATTCCGTGGTTCTGGGCGCTGACCGCCGTTTTCGGCATCGCCGGACTGTGGCTGAGTTTCTTCGTCGCGCCGACCGACGCCGTCCAGGGCGAAGGCTATCGCATCATCTTCATCCACGTGCCGGCCAGCTGGATGTCGATGTTCATCTATCTCGTCATGGCCGCCTGGGCCGGGCTCGGCCTCGCGCTCAACACGCGGCTGTCGGGCATGATGGCGCAGGCGCTGGCGCCGACCGGCGCGCTGATGGCCTTCCTGAGCCTGTGGACCGGCGCGCTGTGGGGCAAGCCGATGTGGGGCGCCTGGTGGGTGTGGGATGCGCGCCTGACGTCGGAACTGATCTTGTTCTTCCTCTACATCGGCTTCATCGCCTTGCAGGCGGCCATCGACGACCCGCGCCGCGCCGACAAGGCCGGCGCCATCCTGGCGCTGGTCGGCGTGGTCAACATCCCGATCATCTATTTCTCGGTCAAGTGGTGGAACACGCTGCATCAGGGCGCCTCGGTGTCGCTGACGAAATCGCCTTCCATGGCCCAGACGATGTTGTGGGGCATGTTGTTGATGGCGCTGGCGTTCTGGATGTACTCGATCGCCGTGGCGTTGATGCGCGTGCGCGCCATCATCCTGGAGCGCGAAACCCATACCGAATGGGTCAAGGAACTGGAGGCGGTCAAGCGATGATCTGGAACAGCCCTGCCGAATTCTTCGCGATGGGCGGCTATGGCCTTTACGTCTGGGGCAGTTTCGGCGCCTGCGTCTTGTTCATGGTTGCGGAACCAATCATGGCCGCCAGGCGTCACAAGCAGATTCTGCGGACCTTGCGCCGCGCACGCATCGCCGAAGATCTGGACAAGGAAGCCAAGTGAAACCCAGGCATAAGCGTACCGCCCTCATCGTCGGCGGGCTGGTGGCGATTGGCATCGCCGCCGCACTCGTTCTCAACGCGCTGGACAGCAACATCGCGCTCTACGTGACACCCAGCGAAGTCGCCGCCGGCAAGGCGCCGCAAGGCAAGGCATTCCGCATCGGCGGCATGGTCAAGGAGGGCTCCGTCGCCCGCGACAACCTGACCGTCAATTTCGTCATCACCGACACGGCCAAGGACATTCCCGTCGCCTACACCGGCATCCTTCCCGACCTGTTCAAGGAGGGCAAGGGCGCCGTCGTGCAAGGCAGGCTGGGGCCCGACGGCAAGTTCACCGCCACCGAGGTGCTGGCCAAGCACGACGAGAACTACATGCCGCCGGCAGCGCAGCATGCGGTCGACCAGGCGCAGAAGGCGCAAAAGAGCCTGCAGCCATGATCCCCGAACTCGGCCATTTCGCCCTGATCCTCTCGCTGCTGGTGGCGGCCGTCCTCGGCGTACTGCCGCTCGCCGGCATCCAGCGGGGCAACGCCGCCTGGGTCGCCCTCGCCCGTCCGGCCGCCCAGGTCCAGTTCCTGTTGATCGCCGCCGCCTTCGGCTGTCTGACCTGGGCATTTCACGCCAACGACTTCTCGGTCGCCTATGTCGCCCAGAATTCCAATTCGCTGCTGCCGACCATGTATCGCCTGTCGGCGGTTTGGGGGGGCCACGAAGGCTCGCTGCTGCTCTGGGTGCTGATGCTGGCCGGCTGGACGCTCGCGGTTGCGCTCTTCTCGCGTCAGCTGCCGGAAACGATGGTGGCGCGGGTGCTGGGCGTGCTCGGCCTGATCAGCGTCGGCCTGCTGGCCTTCATCCTGCTGACGTCGAACCCGTTCGAGCGCCTGCTGCCGGCGGCGCAGGACGGCCGCGACCTCAATCCGCTGCTGCAGGACCCCGGCCTCGTGTTCCATCCGCCGCTGCTCTACATGGGCTACGTCGGCTTCTCGGTCGCGTTCGCCTTCGCCATCGCCGCCCTGCTCGCCGGCCAGCTCGACGCCGCCTGGGCGCGCTGGTCGCGGCCCTGGACCATCGCCGCCTGGATCTTCCTGACGCTGGGCATCGCGCTCGGCAGCTACTGGGCCTATTACGAGCTGGGCTGGGGCGGCTGGTGGTTCTGGGACCCGGTCGAGAACGCCTCGTTCATGCCCTGGCTGGTCGGCACGGCGCTCATCCATTCGCTCGCGGTCACGGAAAAGCGCGGCAGCTTCAAGAACTGGACCGTGCTGCTGGCGATCGGCGCCTTTTCGCTTTCCCTGCTGGGCACCTTCCTGGTGCGTTCCGGCGTGCTGACGTCCGTGCATGCCTTCGCCAGCGACCCGAGGCGGGGCGTGTTCATCCTGATCCTGCTCGCCGTGGTCGTCGGCACCTCGCTGTTACTGTTCGCCTGGCGCGCGCCCAAGGTCAGTCTCGGCGGCGCTTTTGCCCTGGTCTCGCGCGAAACGCTGCTGCTGGTCAACAACGTGCTGCTGGTGGTGGCCGCCGGTTCGGTGCTGCTCGGCACGCTCTATCCGCTGATCGTCGACGCGCTCAACCTCGGCAAGCTCTCGGTGGGCCCCCCTTACTTCAACGCGGTGTTCGTGCCGATCATGGTGCCCTTGCTGTTCCTGATTGCGGCGGGGCCGATCGCGCGCTGGAAGCACGCCGACCTGAAGGACATCGTCGGCCGGCTGCGCGTTGCCGCCGTCATCGCCGTCGCCGCCGGCATCGGCCTGCCTTTCCTGGCGGGACAGTGGACGCCGCTGGTATCGATCGGACTGCTCTGCGCGGTCTGGATTGCCGCTGCGACGATCATGCAGATCGTCGATCGCCTGAAAGTCAGCCGTGGCGGCACGCCGAGTTTCTGGGGCATGCACATCGCGCATCTGGGCGTCGCCGTGTTCGTCGTCGGCGTCACCATGGTCGGCGGCTACCAGGAGGAGCGCGACGTGCGCATGGGCCCCGGCGACACGGTGAGCGTCGGCGGTTATACCTTCACCTTCGTCGGCGTGCGCGAAGCGCGGGGGCCCAACTACACCGCCTTCGTCGGCGACGTGGACCTTAGCAAGAACGGCAAGGTGTTCAAGCGCCTGAACCCCGAGAAGCGCAATTACCTGACTTCGCAAATGCCCATGACCGAGGCCGCCATCGACGCCGGACTCACGCGCGACGTCTATGTCTCGCTCGGCGAGCCGCTCGCGGGCAAGGACTGGGCGGTGCGCGTCTACTACAAGCCCTTCGTCGATTGGATCTGGTTCGGCTGCCTGTTCATGGCGCTGGGCGGACTGGTCGCCGCCTCGGATCGCCGCTATCGCCTCAGAGCCCGCGCCCCGGCCGGGCGTGCCGCGCTGGAGGGCGCCGCATCGTGAATCGATTTTTGCTGCCGCTTGGCCTGTTCATCGTCCTGCTCGGCTTCCTGGCCGTCGGCCTCAACCGCGACCCGCGCGAAGTGCCGTCGCCGCTGGTCGGCAAGCCCGCGCCGGCGTTCGAGCTGCCGCAATTGCACCAGCCCGACAAAACCTTCGCGCCCAAAGAGATGCTCGGCAAGGTCTGGCTGTTCAACGTCTGGGCGTCCTGGTGCGTCTCCTGCCGGCAGGAGCATCCAGTGCTGGTGAAGTACGCCAAACAGGGCGTACCCGTCGTCGGCCTCGACTACAAGGATCAGCGCGAGGACGGCCTGCGCTGGTTGAAGCAGTTCGGCGACCCCTACCTGCTGTCGGCCTGGGATGGCGACGGCCGGGTCGGCATCGACTACGGCGTCTATGGCGTGCCCGAGACCTACCTGATCGACAAGTCCGGCACGATCCGCTACAAGCACATCGGCCCGATCACCGCCGAGGCGATGGAGCAGAAGATCCTGCCGATGATGAAGGAGCTGGACAAATGAGAGGCTTGATCGCCGTGCTGGCCGCACTCGTCTTCGCGACCGGCGCGATCGGCAAGGAAGCCGCGCCGCTGGCCGAGGACGAAGCGGTCGAGAAGCGCCTGGTCAAGATCGCCGAGGAACTACGCTGCCTGGTCTGTCAAAACGAGTCGCTGGCCGGGTCGCGCGCCGATCTCGCCGAAGACCTGCGCCGCGAGGTGCGCGGCTTGATCAAGCAAGGCAGGACCGACCAGGAAGTGAAGGACTTTCTGGTCAGCCGCTACGGCGACTTCGTGCTCTACCAGCCGCCAGTCAAGCCGACCACCTGGCTGCTCTGGGGCGGCCCGTTCCTGCTCCTGATCGTCGGCGTGACGGCGTTGATCGCCTACCTCAGGCGTCGAAGCAGCCAGGTACGCAAGGCGGAACTCACCGAGGACGAGAGAAAGCGCGCCGAAGCGCTGCTGAAAGAGACCCCATGACCACCTTCCTGATCGCCGCGGCCCTGGTGCTGGCGGCGACGCTCGCGCTGCTCTCTCGTCCCTGGTGGCGTCGGCGGCGGACCGTTACCGACACCCGGCAGTCGCTCAACGCCGCCATCTATCGCGACCAGTTGGCCGAGATCGAGCAGGATCGCGCCAGCGGCGAACTGAACGAAGCCGACTACCTGGAAGCCCGTGCCGAATTGCAGCGGCGTCTGCTCGAGGACACCAGCGAACGGGATGCGGCGCTCGACCAGCCGTCGCACCCGAAACGCACCCTGATCGCCCTGGCCGTCGCCTTGCCGCTGGCTGCGACCGGCCTCTACGCCTGGCTGGGCAATCCTGCCGGCATGGACCCGATGGCGCGGCGCGATTTCACGCAGGCGGATATCGAAAACATGGTGGCCGGTCTCGCCGCCAAGCTGGAGAAGGAACCCGGCAATCACGAGGGTTGGATCATGCTGGCCCGCTCGTACAAGGCCATGGGCCGCTACGACGAGGCCGAGCGCGCGTTCGAAAAAGCCATGCCGCTGGTCGAGCAGAACCCGCAACTGCTCGGCGCCTATGCCGACCTGCTGGCCATGAAGTCGAACGGCGACTTGTCCGGACGACCCGAGGAGCTCATCGCCAAGGCGCTGGCGCTGGATCCCGACGATCCGCAGAACTTGTGGCTGGCCGGAACGGCTGCCTTCAATCGGAATGACTTCGCCGCCGCCGTCACGCATTGGCGGCGCGCGCTGCCTCAATTACCGCCGGATTCGGAAGAGGCTCAGATGCTCATCGCCATCATCGCGGAAGCCAGCCAGAAAGGCGGCCTGGCCAACGATATGGCGCCTCCGGCAAAGCCAAGCCCCTGAAAGAAGCGCAGCCCCCTGGCCGGATCAACCGTCAGCCAGGGCGACGAGAGGGGCGAGACAGACGGGGCATTCCTTCGGGCATTCCTTCGCGACGCTGGCGTCGCGAAAGTCAGCCATGGCGGGACGCCGTATCCAGTGTCCCGGAAGGTCCCGGAAGCGGTCCCGCAAGCGCCGATAGCGCGTAGCGGGTCGCCCTACTATTGCTTCTGGTAACCGACGAACTGGTTACCCACCAACGGCGGCGCGTCGACCTGCGGCACGTGACATTGCGTGCAGTTGTGCCGCGCCATGGATAGCTTGATCTCCACCTTGTTCGTCGCCGGATTGAAGAAGTGGCTGTCGCCGACGACAGGCGCGTTCTTCTCCTTGGACTTCTCGCGGCTGTGGCAGCTCATGCACTGGTTTTCTTCCAGCGTAATTTCATCGAAGTTGGTGACGGCGTGCGGAATCAGCGGCGGCTGGCCCTCGAAGGTCCTGACGATCTTCTGTTGCAGCCCGGGCTTCGCCCCCTGATACTCGTGCACCGGCGCGGCATGGTCCGCCGCGGCGACGTCGTCGCCGCGCATCGACTTGATGCCGGCGAATTGCTGGGCACACCCGAGCAGCAAAGCGGTGGTCAACGCCGCGGCTATCGTGACGGAACGTTTCATGATCATCTCCCTTCCCATGAGAAATTGATAGTGGAACCTAGTTGACCCGCTGGCCCGGCGGCGATGCGTTCTCCGGGCTGCCAAAACGGGTGCCAAAGGTAAATACGTCTTTCGAGCAGACATCGATACAACGACCGCAGTTGGTGCAGTTCGCTTCCAGAATCAGCGGCGGCGTGCCGCCGATCGCCTTGAGCGCCGGCCGGATGACCTGCTGCTCGGGACAGACGGCAAAGCAATCCATGCAGTCGTTGCAGGCGGCGCGGGCCGGCAGCTTGACGCGCAACAGCGCGAACTTGCCGATCAAGCTGTAGAAGGCGCCGACCGGGCAAAGGCGGCCGCACCAGCCATGACGCATGACGAACAAATCGAGCAGGAACACCGCCAGCAGCACCGTCCAGGCCAAGCCGGCGCCGAAGATCAAGCCGCGATGCGTCATCGTCACCGGATTGACCATCTCCCAGGCAATGGTGCCCGACACGGCGGCCGCGACGAAAGTCATGCCGAGCACCCAGTAGCGGACCTGGCGGGACACGTGGGCGCCCCCCTTGAGCCCCAGGCGCACCCGCAGCCAGTTGGCCAGATCCGTGACCAGATTGACCGGGCATACCCAGGAACAGTAGGTCCGTCCACCGACCAGCAGGTAGAACGCCACGACGATCGCCACGCCGATCAGCGCAAGCTTCTCGGGCATGTGGCCAGCGGCCAGCGATTGCAGCAGAACATACGGATCGGCGAGCGGCAGGGTATTCAGGGTGTAGCTGAAGCTGAGATTGCCCTTGACGATCCACAGGCCGAACCAAGGCCCGACCAAAAACAGCAGCAGAATGCCGATCTGGCTGCAACGGCGCAGCAGCAGCCACTTGTGCGCCGAGAACCAGCCCTTTGCGGCAATCGCTTCCGCGCCGGGACGAATCGGAGCGGCGCTCACAGCTTGCCCCCCTGGAAGGCCTTGGGCAGACCGGGCGCGGCGCCAGGCGCCGCCGGCGCGACATCGGCGGGGGGCAGCTTGGACAAGCCCTGGCCAAGTTCATACTTCATGCCCTCGGGCAGGTTGTACCGGTGCTCGACGTCCGGCGCCACCAGGCTGCCGCCGGCCTTTTCCTTTTCGACCCAGCCGAGCTGGTAATGCTCCGACAATTGCCCCTTGGCCATGTGGATCGGGAATACCTTGATGGCGGCGACCTGGATCGGGCATGCCTTTTCGCACTTGCCGCACCCCGTGCAGTGCTCGGAATGCACCACCGGGATGAACCGCGTATGCCGACCCGTGCGGGCATTGGTCTGGGTGTCGATGGTGATTGCCTTGTCGATCACTGGACAGACCCGGTAACAGATCTCGCAGCGCATCCCAAGGTAGCTGAGACAGGTTTCGTGGTCGACCAGCACGGCCAGACCCATCCTCGCCTGGTTGATGTCGGTCAGCTTGTGGTCGAGCGCGCCGGTCGGACAGGCCTTCACGCATGGAATGTCCTCGCACATCTCGCAGGGCGCCTGGCGCGCCACGAAATACGGTGTGCCGGTCGACATGGGCTCTTCCGGCTTGGCCAGATGCAGGATGTCGTAGGGACAATCGCGCACGCACATGCCGCAGCGAATGCAAGCCCCGGAGAATTCGGTCTCGGGCAAGGCGCCCGGCGGACGGATGGCCGCCGGCGGCAATGCCGTGGCATGACGCGCATACAACCCGACGCCGAGGCCCAATAGCCCGACACCGCACGCCATGCGCGCGGTGTCGGCAAGGAACTGTCGCCGGGCCGCATTCGAACCCTTCGTTCTCGACTTCGCTTCGCTGTCCATGATCACGGGACGAGGAGCAGGCCCCCTGCACTGCACCCCGTTTTCATGAGATCAAAAAAGCCTCAGGCCTTCACCACCTTGGCGGCGCACTTCTTGAAGTCGGTCTCTTTCGAGATCGGACAAGTGGCGTCCAACGTGAGTTTGTTGACCAGGCGATGTTCGTCGAAGAACGGAATGAAGATCAATCCTTCCGGCGGCTTGTTGCGCCCCTTGGTGTCGACGCGCAACTCGATTTCGCCGCGGCGCGTCGATACCTTGACCACGTCGCCGCGCTTCACCCCGCGCTTTTCGGCATCCTTCGGGTGCATCCAGACCACCGCATCCGGGAAAGCCTTGTACAACTCGGGGGCACGTCGAGTCATCGAGCCGGTATGCCAGTGCTCGAGCACGCGGCCGGTGCACAGCCAGAGGTCGTAGTCCTTGTCCGGCATCTCGGCCGCGGGCTGATAGGGCAGCGCGAAAATCTTCGCCTTGCCGTCCGGATAACCGTAGAAGCGCAAGCCGTCGCCTTTCTTGACGTAGGGATCGTAGCCTTCGCGGAAGCGCCACAGCGTCTCCTTGCCATCGACGACCGGCCAGCGCAGTCCGCGCACCTTGTGGTAGGTGTCGAACGGCGCCAGGTCATGGGCGTGACCGCGCCCGAACTCGGCGTATTCCTCGAACAGACCCTTCTGGACGTAGTAGCCGAAAAAGTCGGACTCGTCGTTGGTGTAGCCGGCCCAGGCATGGGCGTTGACCGTGGCGGTTTCGCTCTTCGGGAACTTGTTCACCTGGCCGTTGGCGTAGAGCACGTCGTACAGCGTCTTGCCTTTGACTTCGGGCATCTTGGCAATCAGGTCGGCCGGCCAGACGTCCTCGACCTTGAAGCGCTTCGCGAACTCGAGGTACTGCCACAGGTCGGACTTGGCCTCGCCCGGCGCCTTCACTTGCTGGCGCCACATCTGGCCGCGGCGCTCGGCGTTGCCGAACATGCCTTCCTTTTCCATCCACATTGCGCAGGGCAGGATCAGGTCGGCGGACATCGCCGACACGGTCGGATAGACGTCGGAAACGACGGTGAAGCACTTCGGATTGCGCCAGCCCGGATAAATCTCGCCATTGACGTTGGGGCCGGCCTGCATGTTGTTGGTCGTCGAGGTCCAGAGGAAGCCGATCTTGCCATCCTTGGCCATGCGCGACTGGGCAACGGCGTGATAGCCGATCCAGTCCGGGATGGTGCCGGCCGGCAGCTTCCAGATCTTCTCGGAGATCTCGCGGTGCTTCGGATTCATCACCACCATGTCGGCGGGCAGACGATGGGCGAAAGTGCCCACCTCGCGCGCGGTGCCGCAGGCCGAAGGCTGTCCGGTCAGCGAGAAGGGGCTGTTGCCCGGCTCGGAGATCTTGCCCACCAGCAGGTGCACGTTGTAGATCATGTTGTTGACCCAAGTGCCGCGCGTGTGCTGGTTGAAGCCCATGGTCCAGGTGGACATCACCTTGGTCTTCGGGTCGGCGTAGGCCTTGGCCAGCGCTTCGAGCCGATCCTTGGGTACGCCGGAAATCTCGTGGGCCTTGTCGAGCGTATATTCGGAAACGAACTTGGCGAACTGCTCGAAAGTGATCGGCGTGTGCTTGTTCGGATCGCCCTTGGGCTTGCCATCCGGGCCGGGGTAGCCGTTGTTGCCCGCCACCTGCTCGAGCGGATGGTTGGGCCGCAGGCCGTAGCCGATATCGGTGACGCCCTCGAAGAAGTTGCAATTCTTCGCCACGAACTCCTTGTTCACCGCATTGTTCTGGATGATGTAGTTGCAGATGTAGTTGAGGATCGCCAGGTCCGACTGCGGCTTGAAGATCAGCTCGTTGTCGGCCAGTTCGCAGGAACGGTGGCTGAAGGTCGACAGCACGTGGATCCTCACGTGCGGCGCGGTCAGGCGGCGGTTGGTGATGCGCGACCAGAGGATGGGGTGCATCTCGGCCATGTTCGAGCCCCAGAGGACAAAGGCGTCGGCGTGCTCCATGTCGTCGTAGCAGCCCATCGGCTCGTCGATGCCGAAAGTGCGCATGAAGCCGGCCACGGCCGAGGCCATACAGTGACGCGCGTTGGGGTCGATGCTGTTGGTGCGCAGGCCCGCCTTCATCAGCTTGGCGGCGGTATAGCCTTCCCAGACCGTCCACTGGCCGGAACCGAACATGGCCACGCCACGCGGACCCTGGTTGGGATCCTTCAGCGTAGCCTTGACCTTTTCGGCCATGATGTCGAAAGCCTGGTCCCAACTGATCGGCTGGAACTCGCCGTTCTTGTCGAACTTGCCGTCCTTCATGCGCAGCAGCGGCCGCGTCAGCCTGTCCTTGCCGTACTGGATCTTGGACAGGAAATAGCCCTTGACGCAGTTGAGCCCCTTGTTCACCGGAGCATCCGGATCGCCCTG
>ERZ724519.818-NODE-818-length-13179-cov-5.345626_pt1 | contig 13179 bp, 7 predicted proteins | sample MGYA00376052_ERZ724519 | MGnify/ENA primary metagenome ERZ724519 (study PRJEB28724, sample SAMN07190883) | activated sludge metagenome | isolation source: activated sludge of sewage treatment plant in Hong Hong | place: Hong Kong | collected 2016-03-17 ... | reverse complement strand
AGGAGCACTCGGTGATCTTCATCTTGCCCGCCGGATCGACCTCGCTCGAGAACTGCTCGAGGTCGTCGATCGGCCGCGCGTCGGGCTCGAGCTCGACCGGCGCCGCGATCTCCTCGTCGGTGCGGCCGAGGTCCTCGGGGTCACAGGCGGCGCCGACGAGCGACCCGGCGAGGGCGAGCGCGCCGACGAGGGCGCCGAGCAGGCGGGCGCGGAGGGAGACGGAGTGCGACGGGGTGGAGGTCGTGTGCTTGTGCATGCCCCCCATTCAGCAAACCACGTGCTCGCGGACCGCCGGGCCCGACTGCTGTGATTCCGCGGAGTTGCCCGCGATCGCCGCCGCCCCCCGGGACGAGTGTCCCGGGGCTGTCCCGGCGCCTCAGCCCTGCGGGTTGCCGGACACGTTCTTGAGCGCGAAGCCGGTCATGTCGGAATACGTGTAGGGCCCGTTGAGCCCGCCGACCCACTGTACGCTCGTGTCGGCCGGGTTGTAGACCCACGCGCCGCCGCCGTCCTTGGTCTGGTCGACCATCCAGATCTTGCCCATCACGTCGATGCTCGCGCCCGTCGGCGTGCTGACGCCGACCAGCTTCGTCCCGTCGATCATCTCGACGAACGTCGCCGTGTCGGTGTCGACGCGGAGGATCCCCTGGTCGCCGCCGAACCCGAGGAACGCGATCCACAGGTCGCCGTCGAGGTCCTGGTTCATCCCGCGGCTGAGGCCGTTGTACTGCATCGGGATGCCCGTGGTCTGCGTCCATTGCTGGGTCATCGGGTCGTAGCGCATCAGGCTGTTGTTCCAGCCGCCGACCCACGAGCGGCCCTTCGAGTCGACGGTGAAGCCGTACGCCCCGCCGGAGAAGTCGGGCAGCGGGATCACCTCGTACGAGAAGTCGGCGAAGCGGACGTGGACCAGCGGGCCCGCCGAGTAGGTGACGCCCCAGAAGTCGTTGTTGGCGTCGACCGCCCCGCCGTACACGCCGAGGCCGCCGTCGATGCCCTGGATCGTCACCTGATTGATCGTCGTGCCGTCGTTGCCGTTCAGCAGGTAGACGTTGCCCGCGCCGCCGCCGATCGGCGCGCTGGTCCACACGTGCTCGTTGATCAGCGGCGAGCACTTGTCGTTCGGGTCCTGCTTCTCGCCGGACGTCCAGGCCGCCGGGCGCGAGGCCGCCGGCAGCGGGACGTTCCACAGCACGCACTCGTCCTCGCCCCACGGCTTGACGTCGCCGGGCCCGGTCGAGGTCGTGATCATGCCGTCGGCGTTCTTGTCGACGCAGTCGGCCTGGGTCGCCGCGATCTTGGTGATGCCGCCGCCGCGGTTGACGACCGCGACCGCGCCCTTCAAGTTGACCGAGGTCCGCGACGGGTCGCCGTTCGGCCCGGTGTTGTAGCGGGCCTCCTCGACCAGGGTCATCGTGTTGATCTTCGACACCCAAAACCCGCCTCAGAACCCCCACCCAACCCGCGGTAGTTGGGCTGCGCGCTCCCAAACAGGGGTTCTGAGCGGTTCTGGGGGCCAGGAGATCGCGTCTGGCGCGAGATGCGCGGAAGCGGGCCGGAGAGGGCTTGGAGAAATATTGGAGACGGAGCAACGGCCGTTGGCGAAGTGCGCGAAGCCCCCGGCCCGCTCGACTGCGCTGCTCACGCGGGGCCTCGAGTACCTCCATCATACATCGGCCCCGGGCCCCGGAGAGTTCACCTCCCCTTTGACGCCGGCGGCCTTCGCACGCCGGAGCGCGCGGCGGGAGCGACAAGTGACGCGCTCGGGGTTCGCGCACTGCGGATCACGGCGGTCACGATCGCATTGCCGAGGTAGCGCCCACGCGCTCAGCCAAATATTGGACGTGATCGCGGTCGAGCGGCGCTCGTGCCTCGGCATGTCACGATGAGCCGCGGCACAGTGCGCGAATGGCGCGTTGCTCTGCGCTCCACACCCGAAGCGGGTCTCGACAGCCGCCAAGATCCAGTTGAGGTGACTCCGGATGCCCCGGTCGTTACACTTCTACTCATGCCCGAGTTTGAGCGACACCCTCTCAACCTGACTCTCGCTTTGGCGCGAACGCCACGGCAGGATGTGCACGGTCTTTGTGATGGTCCCATGCGAGTCATTTTGCCCGATGCAGGTAACCCGACGGCCATTGAGTTCTTCTCGAAGGTCTTGCACCGATGGTGTGTTTCGAGGATTAAGCCCACGCCAAGAACCGTCCACCTGCCCGAGCGACTTCGGCGCAACCCGCACTACGCGAAATACGAGCGGAGAATCACTGAGATTAGCAGAATCCTCGAATCGGGAAGCACCAAGATCAATGACCCGAGCGAGCATTTTCTCAGCAAAGACTACTACAAACCAGTTCATCGAGACGAAAAGGGGAATCCGAAGGTCAAATATGATCTCCTTCTCCATGAATGGAACATCCATCATTTTCACCTGGGTGAGGCGAGCGGCGTACCAGAACTGCTATACGGCATTGTTCTGCCGTCCGATGTTTTGATGATCGACATCTGGGGCCACGGGACCGACTTGTCAAATGCAGATATTCTCAAAGCGGCGAAGTCAGAATGGTCCAGCCTATTCAATGGAGTCGGGCTGCCGGAAATCTCTGGCAACAACTTGACTCCTGATCAGATCAGAGCGCTACGAAAACGAAACGTTGGCTACTGCATTGACGTCGGAGGCATCGCCTTTGTTCCGTTCGAGGCATTCACGGCAAGCGGAACTCCCATCTCTGTGCGGTGGCATATTGACAGGTTGAATGCAGTCGTTCGCGAACTGGAATCATACCTTACAAATCCAGCCTCCGAGACACGTCGTTCTCTGGCTGAGACGCTGAATAGGGATCCGCAGGACATGGATCTGCGAGTAGTTGATCATCCAGACAATTTCAGAGGAATGATTCTGCTATATGATGAGCGATCTGAGAGAGGGATTCGCGTAAATTGCGAGCCCCTCGCCTTCCCCTGGCGAACTCCCCCGCAACCGGGAGTGTAGTGCAAAAAGGGCCTTGCCAACGACAGGAACCACTCTAGCACACTGGCAACGCGCGAAGATCGCAACGACGATACAGGGCGCCTGGCACACCTTGATGCCCTGGGGCAGACTGTGTGTTCTAGACCATTACCGCGTCGCCCCCCCCACGCTGCCAGGACTGGTTGTCGGCGTGACGACAAGGAAGGCTTGCGTGCGCGCTGACTCAAGTAGAGCATACGCCACGACACGATGCACTTCAAAATTGGGCTCTTGGGCGCTCAATCCTTTGCTATAATCGAGTAGCAGGGCCCTAAGACTTGTTGCGTCGAGCACTTGACCTCTCGCGCGGCGCTGCTCCACTTCTCGCTGCTTCTTGATATACTCGGCCTTGAACTCGCGGGTCCAGCGTTGGCTCAGGTTGAGTAGACCATCGAGATTCTCGACGCGCCGTTCATCTAGGGATGAGTGACTGCTGGTCCTGATTTCGAACCTAGCCGTGTCGTACTGGAGGTGAATCCCGCCGTTAGCATGACGAAGGTAGGGATGAAACCAGTCAACGAAGGAGCCGTCGGCGTGGACATCCTTCTGCCCCTTATTGGGCGCTTCATTGCATTCTCCGCAGATCGGCAGGAGGTTATCAGCACAGACCGCAAGGAGCGGAAACTTGCTCTTGCATACCCAGTGATCGACGGCTGGCAAACGCAGTTCGCCGCCACACAGCACGCAGATTTCGCGAGCCTCGGGACGAGGATCTAGCCGGTGCGCCATGCGAAAGGTCTCGACGAAGCGCTTATAGGTTACCCGCGAACTGGAGTCGGTTGTGGGCGTGCCGTCATCTTGATATGGTAAGCCATCCTGAAGTCCCGGTTCATAGAACGCCAGCATCAAGTCCTTGAACGACGCCCATGATGGATCGCTCCGCTTCCAGTTGTTGGGCGGCGGGAGAGGCAACGCGACCGGAGGTTGCGGCCCAAAATGCTGCGCAAGAGTGGAGACCACCTGGACCCAATTGGCCAAGCCTTGCTTTTCAGCGTGAGTGAACTCAGCGACCGCCTGTGCTCGGTCGAGGGACGTCTGTTTATGTACTGACCTCGCCAGCAGCGCCCAAAGCCAATCCCCCTCTACCGGGGTGGGCATGTGGGCTCTCAAGTTGACGTGAGTGACGTCGATGCTACGCACTCCCGGGGTGCACAACCACAGCGCGAAGCGCTGCATCAGGCGTTGGCATGCAACCAGCGCCGGTGAGCAACTTACGCGGTGGATCGGCTTAAGCAAGGCCGTCCTCCGCAGCGTGCCGATTGAGCACTTCCTGCCAGAGGTTCAGCAAGGTCTGCAACTCCGTACGGTAGAAGCCGGTGCCCAATTTCCAGATCAACGCTTGCAGTTGCCTTGCGGCCTCCGGCGTGGGGTCCTTGGCTGCCGCACGCGTCATGAAATCCTCGATTCGGCGCCTCGCGCGCTCGCCGATGCTGTCCTTGGCGTCGAACACCGTCATCATTAGCGCACTAGGGTCGGTAGCAAAGGTACGATCGGTCACGGCGGCAGCCGTGGAACGGCCATCCGTCTTGCGGATGAGTACGACCTCCTCGTCGAATACGTCCGAGAGCACGATGGCTGAATGCGTGGCCATCAACACGGCGCTGGAGTCGCGGCCCATCGCGTCCTCCACGACACCAACGATCTCGCGCTTCCACGCGTCGTTGAAGTGGGTTTCCGGCTCATCGAGCAGCAGTAACGCATCGTCCTGCCCCCCTAGGAGATGGAACAGTGCCCAACGGGTCAACACAAGTCGCTCCCCATCGGAGAATTCCGACAGGCGTAGTACACCGACGTCCGATACGGTATCGACCTCGTACTCCTCAGGCTTGTCCGAGCGCCGGATGAAGAGCTCGATGTCCTCCAGGAGGCCAGAATTTGACCAATTCATAAGCCTGCCGAAACGCTCGAATGCGCTATCGCCTTCTTCACCCAAGAGCGCGTGGAGAGCCTGGCCTTGACAAGTCAGCCCAGACATGCGTGCACCCTCAAGAAATTCACCATGAGCAAGCGGGCCGTCGAGGTCGAAGTATATGGAGCGCCACGCCTCAGTGGGATGCGGTTCACGGATAACCTCGCCGGCGGCAAGCAGAGTATCGTGTAGCGTTACGAGTACAGCACGCGGAGCCTTCAGTGCGCGGTCTAGGTTGAGCCTGAGTCGCACCCCGACAAGGCGTTGCCAGCCGGCCTTGCAGAAGAGCCCGTGCAGCCGCTCAGGGGCAGCTTTGCCGCTCCACACCCGATGAGCTTCGTGCAACGCTACGGCCAGCAAGGCGCTAGCGAGTTGAACGCCCTCCAGCAAGATCGGGCGACGGAAGAATTCGGTCGCAGTTTCCTGCTCGCGGTGTCCTGGGAGCCGCAGCTCCCGGAGCGTGCTGGGGTCGACGGATAGGCGCGTCTCGTCCTCCATCGTCCAGTCGGGCGGGCGCTCCCGACTGCTGTCGTAGCCCTCGTCCTGCGTGACGAGATCCAGGCCCTCGCCGCTGGCAGGCGTCTGCCAGACCTCCCGCCACGGGGCCATCGCGCCGGAGGTGTAGGCCAAGACTGCACGCGGAAGAGCATACGACGCGGCCTGCGGATACGTCCCAGGCGGGATACGCGCATCGAACGTGATGCCGTCAATCTCGCCGCGAGTACCGTTGGTCGTGCGAAGGTGCGCGATGGCCGCGCCGAAGGCACTTCGCTCGGTAGCGTCCGGAAAGCGCTGCCGTTCCGCGACCCACAGACTGGTCGCGTGCTTTTCACCAGGGCAGTCGAAGATCACCGTCCTGTGCTCACTTGCGTCTGGACGCCCCAATTCGTAGACTAGGCTCACGGGAAAACCGGGCAGGCGCTGGTCGGCAAGCGCCAGGAACGTGGCTGCGACAGCGCGTAGCAAATTGCTCTTGCCGCTGCCGTTGAGGCCGATCACGAAATGGATCGCACAGGACAATGCGCCGTCCGGCTCTTCGAGAGCCGACCACGGAGCGCGGGTACTGAAGTCTACGCCGAGCTCCGCCAGCGGCGGGTAATGCGCCACATATAAGTAACGTAGCCGCATTCAGCGGACCTCCTGCTGGCGACGCTTCAGCTCCTTCCGCACCCGGTCGGCGTCGAGCAATGCCACATCCTCCTCAGCCCGGTTACCTTGTTCATCCTTGAACAAGGAGCGGAACGCGGTGTGGTACTCGGTGCGGCCGGTGTTCGGGTCGTCGCGTGGCAGACTCATTTTTCGGATCAAGCCCATCGCCGCCAGTTGCTCCAGCGCACGACGAACTTCGGCGGGCGCCGCGTCAAAACCGTCCAGTCGCCAAGCGGTTTTCGGGTTGGTGCAAAAATCCTCGAACACCGTCGGGTCGTCGACCAACACCGCACCGCGCCAATCACGGCGCAAAGTATCCCATACCGCGTGCTGAAAAATGGAGAGTTGAGCAACAAGTCCCTGTCGACGCGGGCGAGAGAATCCGGTATTGCGCTCGGGTGGAGCGTGCTCTGAGAATTGCACATCGAGATCGCGCTTGCGCGCGAGCAGGCCCATGTCTTCATCGCGTTCTCTCGCAGTGGATCCGAGGTCGACGCTGTGCACCTCGCGCCACCTGGCGGTAAGGCGGCCAGAGAACGCTTCCTGCACTAGGGCTCGGAGGAGGCGTGAATAGCCGGCTGAAGCATTGATGACGCCTTCTCGCTGCAACTCAACTTCTCGAACGAAGCAAGCGAAGCGCTCCTGCTCCTCCAGCGGCGGAAGCGGGATCGGAATTCGTGCCAGGTCGGTAGGGCTCACATTCGCCATGCTGACGGCCTGCTTGGCGGCGTTGAGCAGCCGATACTTGCCATATGCGCTGTTGAGCGTGGACCACAGAAACTCAGGGAGCAATCCCTCCTTGAGCCGCAAGCGGACAAGGTAGGACGCAAAACTGAACGGACCCGGCACGCCGCGCCATATCGCACACTTTCCAACCAATTCACGTGAATTGGTGCGATTGAAGAGCAGATCACCATTTCGCAACTCGGTGGCTCGGATGTCCCGCTCGGAGAGATTGGCATACTTCAGATCGCTCAGGTCCAGCCATCCAGTCGGAGAGATGCTGTTCATGCGCAGAACGGCGTGGCTGCCTTCTTCATCCATGGCTTCAGAGACGCCGTACTGCGCGCTGTCGATGCGTTCACCGATTCGAACTGGATTTACCAACCCGTCCGCCGCAAAGTAGCGGCCAAACTGTTGCCGATAGTAGCCTTGGATCAGGTCATCGAAGCGCCTACTTGCGCGACCCTTGGCCACAACGATGGAATCCACTTCTTGCAGGGTGTCGACGATGCCCTGCTGCTCAGGCAGTGGAGGGAGTGGGACCTTAAACTTCAGCAACGTCGGTGCGCCAATTGATGCTTGGCTTACCCAACGCTTCGAACGATTGCGTGAGTACCCCGAATCCCACAGGAAGTGCAGGTAAAGAGCCAAGAATGTCGGTGATACCAAGGACGAGCGCACGCGAATGCGTGTCATGTGATTTGAGTACACAAAATCACCGCCATCCCGATCGAAAATGGCAGTTTTCCCGACCCATTCCTCGCTATTGGTGTTATTGAAGATCACATCGCCTGGCTGGAGCCGATAGCGCACAAGGTCCCCCTCCGCCACGGTCACATGCTTGATACCTTCCAGACTAATCCGCCCTTCGGGTGTGACGTTATGGGTGCGGATCTGGGGGGTGGTACCCTCATCCTCTTCGCCCGGTCTTTGAGCAAAGCCAGACTGAGCCGACTCCACGATCTCAGCGAGCGTGACCTCCCGCCATCCTTCCGGCCACCTCATGCCCGCCCCCCCACCATCGCCCGAAGGCGGTCCAGGCCATCCAGAATGCCGCGCTCGATGCCGTGCAATTCTTCGATGAGGTCGGTGACGGACACATCACTGGCCATCTCGGCGAAATCAAAGGGTTTGTACTGCCCTGCTGAGAGGTTCCAGTCGCGCGCTTCGATGCAGTCGGGGTCGAGCAGGTTCACGCTCAACGTATCACCCTCGTAGAGGTTGGGAAGTTTCTCTGTAACGTACTCGGGTCGAACCGTTCCTTGTGCGTCGTGCGAGCCTTGAAGTTGCCCGTCAGTGGAGCGCCATTCGGAGTCGACCGCCCAGGCGCGCAGCGGTACAGCCCAGCACTTGCGGGCAGTGGCGGGGCGAGTCTGGTCGATCGCTAGGCTGCGCAGATCGACATCGTATCCGTCGATCTTAGCAACTTCCCGGGCGAGCGGTCTCAGCGCCGCGGGCAAGTCGGGAAGCAGTTCGCCTTCAGAGGCTCCCTGCTCCTGTGGGTCGCGAGTGAGTTCGCGCCAAAGCTTGAGCGCGGGACCGTCGTCCTCGAAATGGCTTTTGGCGAGTTCGCGGACAGCACTGTTCCACTCGGTGCTGGCGTTCTTGCCACGGTGGGCGAAATGCCGCCGGGCTACCTCGGTCACTTGAGGCGCGACGCGGTCACGGATAAAGGCTTCGGCCTCGCTCGGCTCGGAAGGCAATCCGTCAAAGAGTTCATGGATCGCCCACGTCTTGCCATCGAAGCCCGGGGCGGCCTGTGGATCGTCAGCGAAGGCGAAGCCGGCGGGCGTGAGATTGCCTTCAGTGTCGCGTAGTGCTGTCGTTCGCCAGCGTTCACGGTAGTACCTTGGCTGGTGGTAGTGCGGCTGCGCATCCTCCAGTGCGGCCTGCCCGTGCTGCTGCCAGCGCCGGAACTGTACCAGCGCGTCCCACAGATCGTTGTCCTGGCCGGGCTTCGGGGTGCGCTTGGCGTCGCGCAAGTAGCCATCGGCGAACACCTCGTAGAACCAGACCGTTTCTGTGCGCGGCGCGGTCTTTTCGAAAGCCGTCTTGCTTTCGCGCTGGGTCTCTTTGCGGAAGACGAGGATCGAGGTCTTCACGCCAGTATAGGGCTGGAACACGCCTCCGGGCAGGGAGATGACTGCTTCCACGCAGTGCTCGGTGAGCAGTTCGCGGCGCAGCTTCACGTGGGCGTCGGTGTTGCCGAAGAGCACGCCCTCCGGAAGGATGACGGCGCAACGCCCGCCCACCTCCAGAAGGTCGAGCATCAGCCACAGGAAGAGCAGTTCGCTCTTGTTGGTGAGCACCTCCTCCTTCTTCTTGCCCTTCGTGCCCGCGCGAGGAAAGAGCAAGGAGTCGCGCTCCAGGTCGGCGGTGTCGACCGTGCCGGTGAACGGCGGGTTGGCGAGCACATAGCGGTAGGTTTCGCTCGTCAGAATCAGAGCGAATTCGGCCTTTCCCTTGCGGCTGGAGAGCGAGTCGCCTTGCAGTAGCCTGGGGTTGTCGATGTCGTGCAGTACCAAATTCATCCAGCCGATGCGGGCCATGGTTCGGTCGTTGTCGATGCCGACCAAGAAACGCCCATTCCGCAGCAGTTCGTTCTCCGCCTCGCTCGCCCGTGTGTGTTCCAAACGGTGCGGCGCGCCGTCCCATTCGAGACGCAGATCGTCTGGGATCGCTAGTTCGCGACGCATGAACTGCTGGGCGCTGAACAGGAACCCGCCCGTGCCCGCGGCCGGGTCGATGATGCGCTCGCCCAGGCGGGGGGCGAGGAGCTCGACCATGAAGCGGATGATGTGGCGCGGGGTGCGGAATTGGCCGTTCTTGCCGGCGCTAGCCACTTCCGACAGCAGATACTCGAAGGTGTCGCCCATCACATCCTGAGCGGCGCTGCCCTCGCCTGCCTGTGCGAAGAGCTCGTCGATCAGGCCGATGGCGTCGCTGAGGACCTGGCCCTTGTTCGGGTCGAGCTGGAAGTATGCGTCAGCCATACGGCCGTTCAGGCCCGCGAGTTCGCTGCCCTCTTCCTGCTTGGCGAGGCGCTGATCCAGTGTGCGCAGCCAGGGGAAGACGACATCGATCAGATGTCGGGGGCTGTTCCGTTCCTGGCGAAGGTAGCTCCAACGGCACTTCTCGCCGTTGAACCCAACCGGGTCCTCAGGCAACCTCTTCTTATAGACAGACTCCTCGGGCTTGACGCGCTGATTGTCTAGGTCCTCGAGGCGTTTCAGGAAGAGCAGGTAGGTGATTTGTTCGACTGCAACCAGCGGATTGGTGAGGCCGGCGGACCAGAATCGGTCCCAGAGTTGGTCGACTTTCTTGCGGATGTGCGGGGCGAGCATGGAAGGTGTCTCAAGGTGTCAGGCGACGCGCTCGGTCAGACTCTCGGCGAGCGCGAGGAGTTCGTCAATGTCTTGCGGCGCAAACAGCGCCTCGACACGGCCTATGTGAGTTAGCGGCGGCTGTGACAGCGTGGCTCGGGTGATGCGCCCATGACGCAGAACGGCGGCCTTGACCGCGCGCAGGAAGGCGAGTTGGTTGGCGCGCAGGCCCGGATGGGCGGCGACAAAGGTGTCGAAGGCCGCCTGCACACTTGCCTCGCGGTCGGGCAGGCGGGCATCCTGGCACAGGATGTGTCGCAGCAGTTGCACCAAGGATGCCTGTGGGGCATCGAATGCTTGCCGCAAGGTATCCGGCGTCACAAACAGATCGGCCTGGTTGAGGGTTACGGCGATCCGGTCGAGGTCGTCGTCCGACAGCGTCTCGCCGCGCTTGAGCCTGGCCAAGGCCGGGTGTTCGTCGGAAAGTCGCCGGACGAAGACTTCAACCTGCTCGCGGTAGCTGTCGGCGAACGCGCCTTCGCCGGTCGGGCCATAGATGATCCAACTTCGTTGCGCGATACGGTCGGGCAGGTTGATCTCGATGGGAATGACGGTCTGGCGGACGCGGAAGCGCATCAGCGGTGCAAAGGTATCTTGCAGGTCGTCAAGACGCGGCAGATCCAGGTGCTCCCAGAAGCCGGGCGACAGGGTGAAGGCGCACTTTTCGCTGACGGCGCGAACCTCCGGAATTTCCAAGGCGAGCCGTCGCAGTGCCTCTTGGATGAGTTGTCGAAGGCGAGCCAGTTCCTCGGCCTGCCCCAGCAACTGGGCAATTGCGGCACGTTCGCACCAGACGCGCAGTTGCAGATCTTCGAGGCTCAGACCCGGAACCAGTCGCAGGAGCGGGGCAAGCGTCTGCGACAAGTGACGAACGGTCTCTTCGTGGGGCGCCAGCCAAGCTTCGGCTAGGCGGTCGAGTTCGTCGACATGGGGACGAACGTCGACGCTCTGACGGGGCAGGGCCGCGAGCATCCCCTTCAAGCGTGCCACGGTCGCCGCCGAGGATCGTTGTTGTGCGGTTTCCAGGTGCCAGCGCTCAAGACGCAGCCGGAACAAGCGCACAGGCAAGGGCTCGCTGGGGCGCTCCGTTTCGCCTTCCGGATTGAGCTTGAAGTAGGCAAAATTTTTCCAGTGATCGATGATCAGGAAGTCGCGCTTCCGCTCGCCCGTAGCAGGGTCGGTGTATAGACGTGTACCGCGACCGATCATTTGCCAGAACTTGACGCGGCTGAAAACGGGCTTGGCGAACACTAGGTTCTGGATGGCCGGCACGTCGACACCAGTGTCGAGCATGTCCACCGAAATCGCCACTCTGGGCATAGACTTGAACTTGAAGTCGTCGAGTGAGGCGTCGGCGCGCTCCATGTGGCTGTCGATGATCTCCGCCAGGCCCTGCCGCTGCAACTCTGGGTAGAGGCGGTTGAAGCTCTCGAAGAGGCGTTTGGCGTGGGCGTGGCTAACGGCAAAGACGATAGTCTTGTGGGGCAGACCGCGAGCGTCCTTTCGACAACGGGCCATGAACTCGCGGATGATGGCATCGTTAGTGCCCCGGTTGATCACCGACTTTTCGAGGTCAGTCCCTGAAAAGTCGAGCTCTTCCGGATCGAGCCCTTGATCGCGCGCCATCTGTTGCAGCGGCTCCGGCAGCGCATTCCCCTTGATTCCTTGGAGCTGAAACTGAGTCTGCGCATCCAATACTCGGTAACTGACAAGGTTGCCATCCTCAACTGCTTGCTCATAGCTGTACAGATAGCTGGGAACGCCGTCGTCGCAGTCGAAGAGCCAGAAGGTGTTGTGGTCGATGAAGTCGGTCGGGGTGGCCGTGAGCCCCAACACCATTGCGTCGAAGTGGTCGAAAATGGCCTTGTAGCGCTGATAGATCGAGCGATGGCTCTCGTCGGCGATAACGAGGTCATAATGGCCCACCGAGAGCCGCTCGTATACCTGCATCATGCTGGGGTAGGTGGCAAACTCGATACGCGCGTGGGGTGTGTCGCCGCCCCCGATGCGCGCCAAACTTTCGTGCGGCAAGTGGGTCTTGAACTCGGTCATGGCCTGTCGCACGAGCTCACGCCTGTCGGCCAGGAACAGGATGCGTTGCACACGCTTGGCGCGCAGCAGCAGAGCCGCCAATGCGATGGTAGTGCGTGTCTTCCCAGTGCCGGTGGCCATGACGAGCAGGAAGCGGCGCTTCGCGGTTTCGATCCCTTCGGCTACACGGCGGATTGCTTCAGCCTGGTAATCACGTCCGGCGATGCGCGAGTCAATTGCAACATCCCCGAGATTCTGAGCGTATCGTTTTTGGTGCAGTAGACGCTCGAGATCCTCTCGCGTATGGAACCCCGCGACCCGCCGCGGCGGATAGCGCTCGCGATCCCAGAACTGGATCTCGCGCCCGTTGGTGAGGAAAACAAACGGCTCCACTCCGAATTTTGCTCGAAGGGCGTCGGCGTACTCGTCCGCCTGACGTTTGCCAGCCAGTTCATCGCGGCTACTGCGCTTGGCCTCGACGACAGCGATGGGCTTGCCGTCACTACCGAGAAGTACGTAGTCGGCGAAGCCCCGGCCGTGATGCTCCCCTTCGGTCTCCCCCGCGGGCAGCAGAAACTCCTCGACCAGGTTGCGCCGCGCGGCTGACCAGCCGGCTCGTGCAAGGTCGGCGTCGATACGCTGGGCGCGGGTCTGAGCTTCAGAGTCCGACATGCTCTGTCCGATCGACGAACAGGTGCCCGTTGGTGGCGCTGGTGGAGAAGACGAACGCGGGGAGTCGGCCGACTCGGTCGCCGTCACAACCAAGAAGTTTGCCCTTGATTTTTCTAGAAACGCCTTCCTTATACGCCGGGAAGGCCATGACGGACTCGAGCTCGCCCCCGCCCCCTGCCCCCGCGATGACCGCGCACCACGCGAAGGGGTGGACGGTGTTCCCCGAGCGGGCGGAGGACATGGCCGGGGTCGTGCTCGGGGGGCGCTTCGAGGTCGAGAAGCGCATCGGACGCGGGGGGATGGCC
>ERZ724519.811-NODE-811-length-13237-cov-3.681991_pt1 | contig 13237 bp, 9 predicted proteins | sample MGYA00376052_ERZ724519 | MGnify/ENA primary metagenome ERZ724519 (study PRJEB28724, sample SAMN07190883) | activated sludge metagenome | isolation source: activated sludge of sewage treatment plant in Hong Hong | place: Hong Kong | collected 2016-03-17 ... | reverse complement strand
GATTTGTTGAAAGATCCGCAATATCCACCTTAAGAGTTTGAAATTTCAGCATTGTAAATGCTAAGTTAAAATAAACTGTGATAATTGGTAAAAAAATTGTGATGGTGTCTGGAAGAGGGCGTTTCAATTCTGTTGTCAGTGGTTGAGTGAGGAACCGAAATGGAAGGGATGTGGTGGGTGAAGGTGGCAATCCGAATTAGGTAGATGGTTAATACCCAATCATTCAATCGCTTCTTACATTTTAAAAAACATCAGAATCATACTTGTGCCGAAATTGATAAATTCAAATACTTTATAGCCCGGAGAGACCACACTAGCCTCATAGTCAGGTATTAGATATCTACCTAATTCATTCTTTAGGACAGGCAATAGCCAGTTTATTACTAAGATGGATAACAACAATGAATCAAGTTTGCTAAAAATCTGGAAGTGTTGTGATAACATACTAACCTAAATAGGTAGATGATTAATACGGAATTAATCAAACGCTAATTACATTACATGAAAAAACAACTATTTTACATATGCTAAAATTGACTCATTCAGATATCTTTTGGACTGAAGGTGCCGGATTAGCCTGACTATCAGGTATTACACATCTACCTAATTCAATATACACTTCTTCCAACAATCTGTTTTCACAAATAATTTATATCACAGAATGACATTTTTGAACTGGCAATGGTTAAAGTATTATTAAAACTCAGGTAGATTTTTACTAAAATGATGCATAGTATGTTCTAATGTCGTTTATTTGTAACAGAAAATTGATTAAACCTTGAAAAATAGTTTGATTTTCGGCATGGTCATAGGCATTTTGTTAGGTTTCGCAGGGAAACTGACGGGGCAAGCTACATCGCGAACCGAAACAAAAACAAATGCAAGAATCAAATGGTACACAATCGATGAAGCGGTCCAGCAAAATAAAATAAAGCCCAGGAAGATTATTGTTGATCTATACACCGACTGGTGTGGTTGGTGTAAGGTAATGGACAAAAACACCTTTGCTAACGATGATATCATCAACTATATCAACAAAAATTATTATCCCGTCAAATTTAATGCCGAAACCAAAGACAATATTGAATTTAACAATAAGGTATATAGTTATGTCGGGAGTAAAGGCAGGGGTTACAATGAATTTGCTTTACTGTTGACAGGTGGAAGACTAAGCTATCCGACTGTAGTGTTTATTGATGAAGAACTGAATGTCATCCAACCCATACAAGGCTATCAGGAACCCAAGGATTTTTATAAGATTATGCGATTTTTTGGCGAAGACCACTACAAAAAAACCCCCTGGAATGTTTTTGTCCAGAATTATAGCAAAATGTAATTCAGGGATGTTTCCCTATTTTCAATCGTTGAATCCATACCTAATCTGCGCCCTTATTTCAGATTTCACCGGTCCTAGGATTCTATCGTTTCCTGAACCGATTTGATTGCGATCCGTATATTTAGTTATATTATATGAACCTTCAAGCACTATTCCATTATTGAATTTCCATCTAATTCCTGTCACCATTCTATTGCCAACGCCTTCGAATGCCACATTTCGTGAATCATAAGCTTGATAGTGCTCATAGGAATATATACGACTTTGATAGGAGTCAATATTAAAATGTGAAAACCTTAAAAAACCATTATATGGCTTTCCTAGCGGTTTAAACCAAAATTCCTGATACATCAGATATCCATTCTCCTTCCTGTCTCCCGGCAATTTCATATAGTTATAGTCTAACCTTGTTGACCAGGTCATCAAATTACTGACCCTTTTATTAAAATGCAGTCTTAAGTCTGTCTTTTGTCTGAAATATAAAGGAGGAATCAGAGCATCTCCTCCCCCACTCACTTGCTCATTTTGATATCTTATCTGCAGATAACCATCCCAGAACTTTCTTTTTTGATAAGATGCCTTAAATAGATAAGCGCTTCCTTCAGAGGGGCCATTTGCACTAAAGGTAGGCCATCCATGTCGAAAGAAGTCAGCATATATGTTGACTAAGAATCGCGGACTTGGCTTTACTTCCAGTCCAGCATAAAATCCTGTTTCATTGGTTGTCTGGCTTTGGTCGGAAAATACTTTTCCATGAAGACTGTAATATTCCTTTGGCAAATGTCGAAACAATAAGGCTAAATTGACCTTCGGGTGCAAACCCACTAATAAGCCATTGACAGTTGCTACTGCATTCTCAGGGTTAATTGCTGTCTCACCATAGAAGATCAGGTTGCGGAAATAATATGTATAATCGACACTGGCATTCAGGGCATTTTTTCCTTTAAAATAAAACCGGTTATAAACTCGATCGGCTGGCTCAACTCTTTTATCAAGTTGATCATAAACGGCATTTGCTCCAAATTGAAATCGGTTACCGTTATATTTCAAAGATCCCCCGGTCGTAAACATACTGATATGTTTGCCATTCCTAATTTCACTTTCAGTACGATGCAATCCCGACATCTGCAAAGAAGAAATAAGCACATCAGAATCACCGGATAATGAATCAGGAATTATTAAAGTACCATCACTTTTTTTAAGGCTTGCAAAGGCTATCATCTGCCATCCGGGGGCCAACTCAATTCCCACAGCAGCGCCACGCAGAGCATTAATTTCATTCAATGAAGTAGAAGGTCTGATCGCCCTTTCGTTTCTTTTTACGGCTGTAGTAAAAGCATTTCTTCCAAAACCATACCCTGAAAACATGATTAATCCTTGCCCGGCAGAAACCTGAAAGTCACCTAAAGCCAGCTGTTTAATTTGCTTCGCCACATTCTCAAGATAGGCATGAAAGGTAACAAAATCGAATAAAAAGGGATTATAATTTGTATTCAAGGGCTCCCCGGCATCTTTTTCAACTCCGATTCCAATGCTCACACGTCCAGGAACAACATGACGCATCCTAAAACTTATCTGATCCCTGCTTCCAAGATATTTAGAAGAATCACCAACATATCCTGAAGCTTGCTCAAGCACTCTGGAATAACGGGATATTATGGTTTTACTTCCCTTGTAAAGCATAGACCATGAAAACGGCGATATGCCCGGTGTTCCTATTCCCTTCAAAAAAGGCCATATTCTGCGGATATCGGAAAGTGTCAAAGAAGGGACAGTCTGCAGTTCATATAATGCAATAAAGTCACCATACACTTCCCGATGCAACAAAATCTCACGTATCTGAAGTTCATTTAACAAAAGTAGTTCTTCAAATACCTTCAGATCGGATTCATTAAGATCGACTTTACTCTGCGCAAGAACAGACAAGCGATCGGTAAGATCATTGATTTGGGCTTCCGTAAGGTCCGGATTGGAAGCAAGTATTGATTCAATCACTTCATCTATCACCTCAATATCAACAGTTGAACCGTCCACTTGTGCCTCCAAAGGAAGACAAAAAAGTATGAGCAAACTAAAAATCAGAAGTTTTAAATACCTCAACTTTGTTAAAGTTTAATTAATGCAACCTGGATAAGTTAAGTTGAAAATACAGAAAATCAAGTCCTGCAAGCCATTTCAAAACTTGTCCATAATAACGGCAAGATAAGTTATAAAATTTATTATATATAACAGGTTAGAAAAAAATTTTTGTAATTATCTTTGCGGTCATTCCTAATGTTATTTTCCAAATAATCAATTTTCAAACAAAATGAGTCTTAAAAGGTCAAATGCAATCGATATTATACACAATAGATTCGATATCGATTTTCCTGTAAACACGCCTGACAAGGTTAAAATCTCAGGATTTTATGGCGAGAATGTATTCCATGATGAAGCGATGAAGAAATATCTTTCTGAATCAGCCTATTTTAGTGTGAAGGCAGCAATTCAATCAGGAACTAACCTCACCAAGGAAGTAGCTAATTCGGTAGCTGAAGCCATGAAGAATTGGGCCATGGACAAAGGTGCGACGCATTATGCCCATTGGTTCCAGCCTTTGACAGGGAAGACTGCCGAGAAACACGATTCATTCTTTACCATTACAGCAGATGGAAAAGCCATTGAGGAATTTGGAGGTGAACAATTGGTTCAACAGGAACCGGATGGTTCTTCTTTTCCCGGCGGTGGACTGAGAAGTACTTTTGAAGCAAGAGGCTATACTTCATGGGATCCATCATCACCGGCATTTATTATAGAAGTTGGGAATGGGAAGACACTGTGTATTCCAACTATTTTTGTGACCTACAGTGGTGAATCCCTTGATTACAAATTACCCCTGCTAAAATCAGTAGCTTATCTGGAGAATGCTGCTTTGGAGGTATGCAAGATATTTGATGAAAGCATTGAAAGAACCCACGCCACTCTGGGTTGGGAACAGGAATATTTTCTGGTTGATGAATCTTTCCTTATTGCCAGACCTGACCTTATGATAACAGGAAGAACATTACTGGGACGGCAAAGCCACAAAGGGCAGCAATTGGAAGACCACTATTTTGGATCTATTCCCGAAAGAGTCCTTAACTATATGAGGGATCTGGAAACAGAATGTCACAAATTAGGCATTCCGGTCAGGACACGCCACAATGAAGTAGGTCCCGGTCAATATGAATTGGCCCCAATGTATGAGGAGGTCAATATTGCCATTGACCACAATCAATTACTTATGGACATCATGGAACGTGTCGCTAAAAGGCATAAACTAGCGGTATTGTTGCATGAAAAACCATTCAATGGTGTCAATGGATCCGGCAAGCACAACAATTGGTCAATAGCGACCAATACCGGGAAGAACCTCCTTTCTCCGGGTAAAAATCCGGGAAAAGACCTTAAGTTTCTGACTTTCTTTGTGAATACGATCAGAGCAGTTAAAGAGCATGCAGATCTTCTTAGGGCAAGTGTTGCATCTGCATCCAATGATTTCAGATTGGGAGCCAATGAAGCTCCACCTGCCATTATTTCCGTTTATGTCGGAAAAGCTCTAACAGAAGTGTTGCATTTTATTGCGGAAGGCAAAGAAAGTGACAAAACAATGGTGAAGGAGGTGCTTTCACTGCTTAAGAAATCTCCTAATCTTGAACTTGACAATACGGACCGAAACAGAACATCTCCATTTGCCTTTACAGGTAATAAATTTGAAATACGGATGGTAGGATCTTCCATGAACTGTTCTGCACCGATGACCATAATGAACACAATTGTAGGAAATCAGTTGACTGAATTTAAAAAGGAGTTGGATCTACTTACATCCAAAGGAGAATCCATGGACACCGCAATTTTGTCCATTTTAAGGAAATATATCAATGAATCCCTTCCTATATTGTTTGAAGGCGATGGTTATAGTGAAGAATGGCAAAAAGAGGCAGAGAAAAGGGGATTGAGCAACACGCCCAATACGCCGGATGCTTTGAAAGTGTACAAGATGGACAAAACAAGTGAGCTCTTCCAAAAGACAGGCATATTCAGCGAAATAGAACTAGAGGCTCATTATACTGTAATGGTCGAAAATTATAATCTAAAGCTGGAAATCGAAGCCAGGGTGCTTTCTGATCTTTGCAAGTCATATGTATTGCCAGCATGTTATAAATATCAGACCGGAATAGCTGAAAACATTTATACCTTAAAACAACTTGGCCTACAGGAGGACGCTTTCAGGCCTCAAAGTAACTTATTGAATGAAATTACTCACCATATTAATAATGTTGCAGAAAAGGTCGAAACACTAAACCAGTCGGTTAATAAAGCCGTCTCTGAAGCTGAACCTGAAGAAGAAGCTGAATTGTTCTGCCATTTGGTTAAGCCAATCATGGCTGAGATCAGGGAATCAGTAGATCATTTGGAAGAAATAGTGGAAGATGGACTTTGGCCACTGGCAAAATACCGGGAGATGATGTTTATCCGCTAGAACCTATCTTTTATACTTATTTTTTGAAAGAAAGGAGAATTAAAGCACAATATTCCATAGAATCCTTTTTTCAACCAATTCTAAAGTTTTACCTTTGATAGTTGAACTATACAGAGTTGAATGTCTTTAGAATTGTATGATACCAAGCAAGACCGTTGAAGAAATATTCCAGAAAGCACGCATCGAAGAGGTGGTAGGTGATTTTCTGGTATTAAAGCGACGGGGAGTCAATATGATTGGGCACTGCCCCTTTCACAATGAGAAGACGCCATCATTTGTAGTTTCTCCCGGAAAGAATATTTTCAAATGCTTTGGCTGTGGTCGCTCGGGCACACCGGTTGGCTTCATCATGGAACACGAAAACATGGCCTATGGTGATGCATTGAGGTATCTCGCCAAAAAATACAATGTGACCGTGGAAGAGGAAGCACGGACGCCGGAACAAAATGAGGTGGCAAGACAGCGAGAAAGCCTCTTGCTCATCAATGAGTTTGCTATGAAACACTACATTTCCAATCTTACGGAAACTGAATATGGCAGAAACATTGGCTTATCTTACTTCAGGGAAAGGGGTTTTCACGATGTAACAATTGAAAAATTCGGTTTGGGATTTGCTTTTCCGGATGGTCATAATCTAATCAATGAAGCAAAAATAAAGGCATTCAATATTGATTTGATGAAGCAAATCGGGCTTGTAACCCAAAATGACAGGGATTTTTTCGTCAATCGGGTGATGTTCCCAATATTTAATCTTTCCGGAAGAATAATCGGCTTTGGCGGCAGGTCATTGACCATCAGCGAGAAGGCTCCGAAATACCTCAACTCGATAGATTCCGACATCTATAACAAAAGCAAGATCCTGTATGGTTTCTTTCAGGGCAAGAACGCTATACGGAAGGAGGACAACTGTTACCTTGTAGAAGGTTACACAGATGTAATTTCTCTCCACCAAGCAGGAATTGAGATTGCAGTTGCCTCCTCCGGCACAGCTTTGACGGGAGAACAGGCCCAACTAATCAAAAGATTCACGGATAATGTGACCCTATTATATGATGGGGATGCAGCAGGCATTAAGGCAGCCCAGCGTGGACTCGACATCTTATTGCAGCAGAATCTCAATGTGAAAATTGCCGTCCTGCCGGATGGCCATGACCCGGATGCCTACCTTAAGAGTCATGGAGCACAGGCATTGAAGGATTTTGTAACCCGGGAATCCAGGGACTTCATCCTTTTTAAAATAGCCGGTGTTGCCGAGGAAGCTAAAAATGATCCAATCAAAAAGGTTACCCTCGCACAGGACATCCTCCAATCCATAGCAAGGATACCTGACAACCTCAAGAGGGAGGTTTATGTCAACCAGACCGCTAAAATACTCGATATACGGGAGGAAGTCCTGCAATCAGAACTTAACAAGGCCGTACGTAAATTCTCCGATCAACAACGCCTTGAGGCGATCAGAGAGCAACGCCTGGACAACAGCCAACAAAAAGAATATACCAATAAGCCATCAGCCCGACAGGATGCAAGTATAACCCCTCCCACAGACAATATGCCATTGCATTCCATATTGAAGGTATTGATTATCTACGGCAACAAAACCTTTGAGTATGATGGCGAAGAACTGGTCAAGGACAGAATCTTCAAGGATATTGCTGAAGAAATGGATTATATTGATCATCAGTTATATCTTGAATTATTGAATGAATATCAAAATAGGGAAAAAGGCGGAGAGAATAACTCACCGGAATATTATATGAACCATCCCAGGCAGGAGATCAGAGATATGGTGCTTAGGTGGGTTGATCCCGGATATGAGTTCAGTCAGAACTGGATAGATAAATATCAACATCCACTCCAATACCAATTGATGCCGGATGAAAATTACCGGAATGAATATTTACAAGCATTTGACCTTCTTAAGATGAACAATCTGAACAAACTTGCAGAAGACAATAAGAATAAGATCAAGGAATTTATTGAAAATGGCGACCAAGAAGGTCTTCAAGTCCAACTGCAGGCACAAATCCTCATCAATAAGGAACGAAACAAGCTGGCCAATAAACTTGGAATGGTGATTATTCCGAAGTAATACTGAATGTACCTTCGGCATCCCGGAACCCCGGATTGTTTCACTCCCGGGACAGAGTAGAGCTCTAGTCGCATAACTATCCGGACAAGTATACCTCAAATTTATTGGACTATTATATAAGTCATCCTGGTATAACTTTCACATCATAATATCCTTTACGCCATTTGTATCGGAAGGGTTGGGTATAATTGATCTGGAAATGGGTAGGTAGAATATGGAAAAATCGAAGTAGGTAGTTGGCTAATACCTGCCATTCTTGGCGCCCGGCTATTAGTGAGATAATCTGTAATACAAATTACATAATTCAAGACCTATTATCAAAAGTCGAAACAGATAGTACTGAGCAATAATAAGTCCATCGGTATTACTCAACTACCTAATTCAACAGGAAACTCCTCCTCATTATATGCGGCTCCTCCCTTCGCAAACCCAATCCTTCTACTAGGCTGATTATCAATAAATTCTAAATCGATAGCCTAACCCGGCCTCAAAGCTTTTATCTGAATTAAAATAATAGTTCATACCACCAATCAGGCTGTGTCGGCTTCCTAACCTGATTTCAGCTTCGACTCCTCCCCCATAGACCCAGCCATCTCTTTTTGCTGCAATAGACGTATTCGCAGTTCGATAGGCTATGTTTGCAGCTGAGGAGAATTCAGGAATACTTGAAAAGGCCTGGATAAGGCCGAGGACGTTCTCATAGCCACAAAGTCCATAGGTACTTAAGGCTACTTTGTTTCCCAGTCTCTGGCTTACCCCCAATACCATATTGACATCCATGGTGTTGGCATTTACTTTACCTGATTGTATATCCAAATTATCCGGCAAGAAAAGATTTTTCTGCTCAAAATTATGGTTCAGCTCATTACTTACATCCCGCACAATTTCATTATCAAGTGTATGTTTAAACCTTATGGGCAACCTAAAGAAGACAGATGTACCTTTGCTTATTTTAAAATCAACCTGGGGCGCAATATCCATCCCAAAATACCTTCCATGAATATCTGAATATGCTCCAAGTATAGAAGAAAAAGCTAACCTTCGGTCAGTTGACCTTGATTTCAAAGCTATTACCGGAGAATTCTGTTCTACTGAAGACAACAATTCAGTTTCCGCCATTAGCAACTTCTCAATATCCTCAATACCAGAAGACCTTTTTGTTATGCCCTCTTGGTGAGTTCTTATCCCGGCGTTCTCTTCCTTGTGGGTATTTTGAGTAAAACCATTCTCCATTGACCCATCAAAAGAAACATTCGAAATGGATTCTGTGTAATCGGGGTGTGCTTTTAGACTCTTGTTTATTCTATTGGAGACATCACGCGCTGATTTTGAAGCATTATTTACACCATAATTTGCTTCAATGGCAAATTTGCTTACAGCAATCCCATCTTTGTTATTACTCTCATCAGCAGTTTTGACAGCCAAATCGATACCATTGGTTGAAGAATAAAGATCAACATGCCCAGCTAATCTCTCAGGAGCAGCAGAACCGGGTAGAATAGTATCCGAGGTATCATCAAGCATGAAATGCTTAAAAGTCAGGTAACTACTTGTTGAAAAAAATATCAAAATCATTACGAAAACAGCAACATACCTAAAGGAGCCTCCGGTCTTTGTGTGTGTCGGCAAAGTCGAATTAAGCCTTTGCAGCATATCTTCCCATCCCCTTTCTTCCAATCCTTTCATCCTGCCTGATTGTTTAAATAGTGAACTCCAAGCCATTCCCGAAGCTTTTTCCTAGCTTCAAAAAGATGCCATTTACTCGTATTTTCCCGAATATTCAAATACTCCGAAATTTCTCTATGTGAATAACCTTCTATCGCATATTTGGTAAAAACAGTTTTGGTCACATCCGGCAATTTGTCGATTAGTCTGAAAATATAGTCAGTATCTTCATCGGGACTCTGGCTCACAGTGCTGTCAAAGATTGTATCCACCAAAGAAATATTCGCCTTATATGATTTAAGACTCCGATGAAAATCTATCATGGTATTATATATAATCCTCCTAATCCATCCTTCCACATTGGTAAGAACCGGAGATTTGGTCAGATTGACGAATACCTTCAGAAAGCCGTCATTGACAACACTCAGGATATCTTCCTCATTGGTCATATAATTTCTGCACATAACCACCATCGAAGTGAAATAAAGGCGATATAGCTGCTCCTGGCCAATTCGGTCATTCTCAGCACATGCCTTGATTATTTCTTCAAGAGATTGGTATCTTCCTTTATTCTTCATAAAAAAAACGGCAGAACCCGAATGACACAAATTTACATGCTTTTACCTATCTTTCAATATTTGTTTCACTCTAAAGACGAATTTAACATTTGATTCGTTGGAATTTTATTTTGAATTTACATACAAATGGTTTAAATTTGCAAAGTCACTCAAAACTTTTAACGCCTAAATTTAACTTTTTATGCCCAAATCACTTCCCACCAGTCTCTATATTGGCCAAGGTCAGAGAAGAGGTATCGCAATCATACTGGCTATTTTCTTTATCTATGGTGTTTCACGATATTTCCTGATCAATCATTGGCGTTCGTATACTGACGCCATTTTTTACCCAACTAAAGAGGAAATCAAAATAAAGGAAAGCACTTTGAGATTAACAGAAAAACTGGACTTGAATATGGCCAGTTCACACCAATTGGTACAAATAGGCTTGCCGCAAAATATATCAAATCGCATTAGCCGTTACAGAGATAAAATCGGAGGCTTCAAGGATTGGCAACAAGTTGAACGGACCTATGGAATAACCAAAGAGCAACTGGATATACTGCATCAATACTGCTCTATCAGATTAGCTTCAAAAAAGAGGCATAATACCCAAACATCTTATACCCCCAACCATTTTCATAAAAAGAAAAAAGGAGTCCATATACCTTCTTTACTTCCTTTTGATCCCAACACCGTGGAACTAAAGGATCTGGAAGCCATGGGCATAAGACCTTCCATAGCCAGGGGAATTGTCAATTTCCGTAAGTCCGGATTTATATATCGTAATAAAGAGGACTTGTTAAAGATATATGCAATGGATGAGGTGACATTTGAAAAGCTAAAACCATTCATCAAACTGGAGAAACAGAAAGTTGAAACCCAAACTTTAAAAAAGAGAAGTGAAACAATCATTGACCCGGTAGATATCAATAGGGCGACCGTGGAAAGCCTTAGCAGGTTGCCCGGTATTGGAAAATATTATTCACGGCTGATTCTAAACTGGCGAGATAAATTGGGTGGTTTTCACCGGATTGAGCAAATTGCATCCACATATCATCTTCCGGATAGTATATTCAGCAAAATAGCGGTATATATCACCTTTGATACGCCGCCCAATCGGATCGACATCAACAAAGCAGATTCGGAAACACTAGCAAAGCATTTTTTTATCAGGGCTAAAGAAGCAAAAATTATTGTCGCTTATCGTGATAATCATGGTCCATATCAAACTGTAGAAGATCTATTGAAGACCGGATCCATTGACAGAGACTGGCTCGAAAAGGCAGGCCCGTACCTTATTGCCGGTAAATAATTCCTGCTTACTTTCGGCCTGTCTTGTCAAAAAGCATTGAACTGGCTTGTTGGGTAGAGGTAACAAGTACGTCCTGTATATTGACATGTGGTGGCCGGGAGAGAATGAATGCAATGATCTCTGCAACATCCTTAGCCTTGAGTGGTGTATAATCGTCATAAATTCTTGCTCTCTGAGCATCTCCATCAAAGCGCACAAGGGCGAATTCAGTCTCTTCCACAGCACCGGGACTGACTGAGGAAACACGGATTCCGTATTTGTACAAATCCATTCGCATTGCTCGGGTTAGTGCTTCTACAGCGAATTTGGTAGCGTTATATACATTACCATTGGGATAGGTCTCCTTGCCTGCTGTAGAGCCGAGATTGATGATGTGGCCTTGCCTACGCTCGACCATTCCGGGAGAAATGAGTCTGGTCATATGGAGGAGACCTTTAATATTGGTATCGATCATTTGTTCCCAATGGTCAAACGATCCTTCGTGAATTTCACTCAAACCTTTAGCCAGACCTGCATTGTTGATAAGGATATCGATCTGCTTCAAACCATCCGGAAGGCCATCCCAAAAAACTTTGCATGCGTTTAAATCCCGGATATCAAAAGCAAAAACATGAACTTCGGTTTTGTCCGACCGAATGAGCTCTTCCTTAAGCGCTTCCAACCTCTCTTTCCTTCTTCCGGTTAATATCAACCTATAGCGTCCCATGGCACTTAATTCACGTGCCGTGGCCTTGCCGATGCCTGAAGTCGCTCCGGTCAGGAGTATTGTCTTCACCATTTTGTTAATTTTTCTACCTGAAGATCAAAATCTTTTTTAAAAGCTTCGTATTCATCTGTTGCGGGACCGCTGAATCCGGTATGCACACTGACAACATGATTGTTCCTGTCCAGAAAAATCATCGTCGGATAAGCCTTTATCCCACTGATAAATGGCACTCGTGAAGAGGCTTCAGGCCCCGGCTTTCCCGCCCACAAAACTGTATAGGGCAAATCAAGTACCTTTTTATAATTAGACAACAACGATCTGACCTTTGCGGTATCATCAAATGCTTCAAATGACAAAGCTATAACTGAAAGCCTATCGTTTTGACGCTTATTCAAATATTCAGTTAAAAATCTGGCTTCATCCTTACAATTGGGGCACCAGGTTCCGGTTATTGTAAGAACTTTTGCCTTTCCATTGAAAGTTGGATCAGAAAGACTCACCAAATTGCCTTGCTCATCAGGAAAAGTAAAGTTTACAGCCTGATTTCCGGAGGCCCTGGTAAGGATGGATGCATCAGGCAAGATTGCATCAGGATTAAAAACAGCTTCCCATGTAGCTCTGCTCGTCAACCCTGACATAAATGTACCCTTCATCCTGCCTTTTTCTGTTATTTTACCGCTGACCAAATAAGCTGCTCCACCGGCGAATCCGCTCAAAAACATTCTATCCCCTTGTACGGTACCTTCCAGGAAGCCATAGTCTCCGGTAGGAGAAGCAAATGTTCCTTTAAGGCTGTTATTATCTTGTGTAAATTGACCGATGGTAGTATCATTCCTGTTTTCAAAGTGAAAAATAACATCCCACTTGCCCGAAATATCAAATGAAGGCTTTTCGTTTACCATTGTAAACCGATAATCTTTTCCGGCAAGTCCTCTGAACGGGACTCTCCAGTTTTTCCGGGGGTTATACCATGCGCCTGTCATGATGCCATCCTCCACTTCAGCCCTTAAATAAGTATCATAAGCAACAAAATTGATCCGTATTGTGTCCTTTCCACTTCTTCTGTTG
>ERZ724519.803-NODE-803-length-13292-cov-5.341845_pt1 | contig 13292 bp, 9 predicted proteins | sample MGYA00376052_ERZ724519 | MGnify/ENA primary metagenome ERZ724519 (study PRJEB28724, sample SAMN07190883) | activated sludge metagenome | isolation source: activated sludge of sewage treatment plant in Hong Hong | place: Hong Kong | collected 2016-03-17 ... | reverse complement strand
TCCTTCTCGCTCATGGCCTCGTACTTCGCCGCCTCCTGCGCAGCCTTCAGCTCGCGCGTGGCCGACTCGGCGTCGTATACGCCGTCGATGATGTCCTTGATGCGTTTCTGCACGCTCTTCGGGGTGATGCCGTGCTCGGCATTGAAGGCAACCTGCCGGGCGCGGCGACGCTCGGTCTCGGCAATGGCCCGTGCCATGGAATCGGTCACGCGATCCGCATAGAGGATGGCGGTGCCATTGAGGTGGCGCGCGGCGCGGCCAATAGTCTGGATCAGCGAACGCGTCGAGCGCAGGAAGCCCTCCTTGTCGGCGTCGAGGATCGCCACCAGCGAGACCTCCGGGATGTCGAGGCCCTCGCGCAGCAGGTTGATGCCGACCAGCACGTCGAACTCTCCCAGGCGCAGGTCGCGGATGATCTCCACCCGCTCCACGGTATCGATGTCCGAGTGGAGGTAGCGGACCTTGATGCCGTTGTCGGCGAGGAATTCGGTCAGCTGCTCGGCCAGACGCTTGGTCAGGGTGGTGACGAGGACGCGCTCGCCGGCGGCGATGCGCCTCCTCGCCTCGGTCAGCAGGTCATCCACCTGGGTGCTGGCGGGACGCACTTCGACCACCGGATCGACGAGGCCGGTGGGCCGCACCAACTGCTCGACCACCTGCCCCTGGTGCTTCTCTTCGTAGTCCGCCGGCGTCGCCGAAACGAAAACGGTCTGCGGCATCAGCCGCTCGAATTCCTCGAAGGTCAGCGGACGATTGTCGAGCGCCGACGGCAGGCGGAAGCCGTAGTCGACCAGGTTCACCTTGCGCGAGCGATCGCCCTTGAACATGCCGCCGACCTGCGGAATGGCGACATGCGACTCGTCGACGAACATGACGGCATCGCCGGGCAGGTAGTCGTACAGCGTTGGCGGCGGTTCGCCGGCCTGGCGCCCGGAGAGGTGGCGCGAGTAGTTCTCGATGCCCTTGCAAAACCCAAGCTGGTCGAGCATCTCGAGGTCGAAGCGCGTGCGCTGCTCGATGCGCTGCAGTTCGACCAGCTTCTGCTCCTTCTGGAAGAAGTCCATGCGCTCGCGCAACTCGGCCTTGATGGCCTCGATGGCCTTCAACACCGTGGCGCGCGGCGTCACGTAATGGCTGGAGGGAAACACCGTGTAGCGCCCCAGCTTCTGCCGCGTATGTCCGGTCAGCGGGTCGAACAGGGTCAGCGACTCCACCTCGTCGTCGAACAGGCACACGCGCACCGCGCTTTCGGCGTTCTCGGCCGGGAATATGTCGATGACGTCGCCGCGCACGCGGTAGGTGCCGCGCCCGAAATCCACCTCGTTGCGCTGGTACTGCATCTCCGTGAGGCGACGGATGATTTCGCGCTGGCCGGTCTTCTCGCCCTGCTTCAGGTGCAGGATCATCGAGTGGTAGTCGACGGGATCGCCGATGCCGTAGATCGCCGACACGGTGCACACGATGATGACGTCGCGCCGCTCGAGCAGGCTTTTTGTGGCCGACAGGCGCATCTGCTCGATGTGCTCGTTGATCGACGAGTCCTTCTCGATGAACAGGTCGCGCGAGGGTACGTAGGCCTCGGGCTGGTAGTAGTCGTAGTAGGAGACGAAGTACTCGACCGCGTTTTCCGGAAAGAACTCGCGGAATTCGGAGTACAGCTGCGCCGCCAGGGTCTTGTTCGGCGCCAGCACAAGCGCCGGCCGGCCCAGGCGGGCAACGACATTGGCCATCGTGTAGGTCTTGCCCGAGCCGGTCACCCCCAGCAGCGTCTGGAAGGACAGGCCGTCCTCGATGCCCTCGACCAGGCGGCGGATTGCCTCGGGCTGGTCGCCCGCCGGCGGGAAGGGCTGGTGCAGCTTCCACGGACTGCCCGCGAACTCCACCACCCTGCCCTTCAGCTCATGTACTTCGGCCACGCGAACACCCTGTTTTGCTTATGGAAACCCCGGAAAACCCTGATGAGGCCGGCGGGGCAATCGGTTATTATTGCGCGCTTCGCGCCGCGACAGAAGTCCCTTGTTCTGCCGGCCGTATTCCAGACCCTACTTGCAACCGGAGCATTCATGACCTCGATCTTCGCCGCCGTCGAAATGGCGCCCCGCGACCCCATCCTCGGCCTCAACGAAGCCTTCAACGCGGAAACCAACCCGAACAAGGTGAACCTCGGCGTCGGCGTGTATTTCGGCGACGACGGCAAGATTCCGCTGCTGGCCGCCGTCAAGGCCGCCGAGAAGGCGCGCCTCGAGACCCAGCCTGCGCGCGGCTACCAGCCGATCGAGGGCATCGCCGCCTACAACAACGCGGTACAGGACCTGCTCTTCGGCAAGGGCTCCGAGCTGCTCGCCGCCGGCCGTGCCGCGACCTTCGAATGCCTGGGTGGCACCGGTGCGCTCAAGGTCGGTGCCGACTACCTGCGCCGCCTGCTGCCGGACGCCAAGGTCTACATCAGCGACCCCAGCTGGGAGAACCACCGCGCCCTGTTCGAGAGCGCCGGTTTCGTCGTCGAGAACTACGCCTACTACGATGCCGCCACGCGCGGTGTGAACTTCGCCGGCATGAAGGCGGCACTTGCCGCCATGCCCGCCAAGTCGGTGGTCGTGCTGCACGCCTGCTGCCACAACCCGACCGGTGCCGACCTGACGGCTGCGCAGTGGAAGGAAGTGGTCGGACTCGTCCAGCAGCGCGATCTGGTCGCCTTCATCGACATGGCCTACCAAGGCTTCGCCGACGGCATCAAGCCGGACGCGGTTGCGCTGGACCTGTTTTCCGCCAGCGGACTGCAGTTCCTCGTCTCCAGCAGCTTCTCCAAGTCGTTTTCGCTCTACGGCGAGCGCGTCGGCGCCCTGACCATCGTCACCGCCAGCAAGGACGAGTCGGCCCGCGTGGTCTCCCAGGTCAAGCGCGTGATCCGCACCAACTATTCCAACCCGCCGACCCACGGCGGCGCCGTGGTTGCCGCCGTCCTGTCCAGCGCCGAGCTGCGCCAGCAGTGGGAGGACGAACTGGCCGGCATGCGCGACCGCATCCGTGCCATGCGCAACAGCCTGGTCGAAATGCTTGCCGCCAATGGCGCGCAGGGCTTCGAGTTCATCAAGGTCCAGCGCGGCATGTTCAGCTACACGGGCCTGACGGCCGCGCAGGTCGAGCGCCTGAAGAGCGAATTCGGCATCTATGCGGTGAGCACCGGCCGCATCTGCGTCGCCGCGCTCAACACGCGCAACATCGACTACGTCGCCAAGGCCATCGCCACGGTCATCAAGTAGCCTGCTTCGTGTTGCGGCGCGGGACGGAAATCCCTATAATCCGCGCCTCGATTCCCCGATAGCTCAGTCGGTAGAGCGCCGGACTGTTAATCCGTAGGTCCCTGGTTCGAGCCCAGGTCGGGGAGCCAGAACATTCAAGGGTCCAGCCCAAAAGGCTGGGCCCTTTTTGCTTTTTGCGAGAGACGGAATCCGCTAGGCGAACAGTGCGGAGGCATCGGCGTAGATGCGGTAATCGCCGGCCACCCCGTTCTCAATGCGCAGGATGTTGGCGAAGGGCACGCGTACCTCCCTGGCATCGTGGCGCACGTAGGTGACCGTACCGCGGCAGATCAAATGGTCGCCGCTGCGCCAGAAAGCCTCGACCTCATGCTTGAGGCTCTTTATGGAAGCGAAGAATCCGCTGACGAACTGCGCAATTGCCGCATGGCCGACGACCGGCGGAAGGTTGCCGAAGCGGAATTCGCCGCTTTCGGCCAGATAGCCGACAAAGGCCGTTGTATCCATGGCATCGATGGCCGCAAAAAGGCCGGCCAGCCATTCGCCATCCGTCATGTCGGACTTCATCGTCATCGGCGCACCGTCGCTCAGCGCGCGACGATGCTGCCGCCACTCGAGCGTACGGCCGAGCCGTTGGCGAAGCCGGGATCCTTGTCGAAGGTATAGACTCGCTCGTCCCCGTTGTCGAAGCGTACGGATACCTCCCAGCGCTTGACGGTCCTGGCATTCTCTTCGATCTTCTTGCCGGCATAGGCGCCGCCAGCCGCACCGGCGATGGTGGCGACGTCGCGCGTCGTGCCCTTGCCGATCTGGTTGCCGAGCAGCGCGCCGACCACACCGCCGGCGATCATGCCGGTGGCGCCGCCCTCGCCCTGCTTTTCCGTGACGCGTACGTGGGTCACCACGCCGCATTCGGGACAGGCTACCGCCTTGGCGGCCGCCTTCGGCGCCGGTGCCGCCGCGGCGACGGCCTTGTCGTACTCCGCCCGTGCGTCCCGCAGGCACTGCATGCGGCGGTTGGAGTCCGGCTCGTCGGCGCAAAGCTTGCGGTCGTCGGTGTAACGCTTCTCGGCGGCATCGAGGGCCGACTTGGAAGTCGTGTCCGCTGCAAGGGAAACCTGCGTCGACAGGGCGGCGGCAAGGATCAGGACAATACGGGTCTTCATGGCTGTTTCTCCGGGGCTGGCAATCGTTCAAGTATCGCGCAACTCGCGTCATCCCATCGTGACGGGTTCCACGCTGCGCTAATGGGCGGAGGTATCGCCGCCGCGCGCGAACTTGCCGCGTTTCATCATCAGCAGCAGGGGCAGCGCCGACAGCAGCGCAATGCCGAACAGCAGGAACAGGCGCTCGAAGGACAACATGGCCGCCTGCTTGTCGACCATCTTCTCCAGGATGCGCAGCGCCTGGCCCTGGGCCAGTGCCTCCGGCGTACCGTGGGCCATCACGATGGCCTTCAGCTTCGCCAGGCGCGCCGCCGTGGCGGCCGAGAATTCATTGACATGGCGGATCATCTCGCCGCGATTTCCCTGCAGGAACTGCGAGTACAAGGTTGCCGAGGTGGCAATGCCGACCGAACCGCCGAGCTGCCGTGTCAGGTTGTACAGGCCGCTGCCGTTGGCCACCTGCTCGGGCGGCAGGTTGCCCAGCGCCAGATTGTTGAGCGGGATGAACACCATGCCGAGACCGACGCCGCGCAGGATCATCGCCGGCAGGAACTCGTCCCAGCCGGACTCGACGGTAAACAGCGAGTGCTGCCACATGGCGTAGCCGAAGATCGCCGCGCCGATTACGACCAGTACACGCAGATCCACGTCCGCCGAGGCGGTGACGCGGCCCATCACGGCCATGGTGACGCCGGAGGCGAGCGCGCCGGGAAGGATGACAAGGCCCGTCTCCCAGGCCGTGAAGCCGAGCAGCGTCTGCGCATACACCGGGAAGACGAAGACGGTGCTGTAGAGCGCCCCGCCGAGCAAGAAGGTGAACACGAGCGAGGCGGCAAACTGCGGATCGCGCACGATGCGCAGTTCCACCACCGGATGTTCGTGGCGCAATTCCTGCCAGACCAGCAGGATCAGCGAGAAGAGGGAGACCACGGCGAGCGCGACGATCTCGCGGGAGGCGAACCAGTCCTGCCGCTCGCCGCGCTCGAGCAGCGCCTGCAGGCAGCCGATGCCGACCGCAAGCAGCAGCAGCCCGGTGGCGTCGACCTGTTCCGCCCGCTTGCCGAACTGCGAATCCGGCACCAGCATCAGCGCCAGCAGGAGTGCCAGCGCGCCGAGCGGCAGGTTGATGTAGAAGATCCACGGCCAGGACCAGGTATCCGTGATCCAGCCACCCAGTGTTGGTCCGAGCATCGGCCCCATCATGATGCCGAGGCCGAAGATGGCCATCGCCGAGCCGGCCTCCTTGCGCGGAAAGACCTCGTACAGCGTCGCCTGCGCCGTCGAGATGAGGCCGCCGCCGCCGAGGCCCTGCACGATGCGCCAGAAGACGATCTCCTCGAGGCTGGTCGAGGCGCCGCACAGCATCGACGAGGCGGTGAACAGCAGGATCGACAGCGCGAAATAGTTGCGGCGCCCGAACCAGTTCGCCAGCCAGCCCGAGATGGGCAGCACGATGACGTTGGCGACGACGTAGCCGGTGGATACCCAGGCGATCTCGTCCAGCGTCGCCCCCAGCGCGCCCATCATGTGCGGGATGGCGACATTGACGATGCTGGTATCCACCAGTTCCAGCATCGAGGCGAGCGTCACCGTAAACGCGATCGGATAACGATAGGCGAAACGGTCCGCCTCCGACTCGACCCGGCGCAGCCCAGGCAGCAGGGGTTTCACTTGACCGTGATCGTCGCGTAGACCGAAAGGCCGGGGCGCAGCAGGCGCTGGGGATCGTCCGCCTGCCGCACGCGGATCTTGACCGGCACGCGCTGCACGACCTTGGTGAAGTTTCCGGTCGCGTTGTCGGGCGGCAGCAGCGAAAAGCGCGCGCCGGTGGCCGGCGCGATCGAATCGACCGTGCCCGGAACGGTCGCCCCCGGATAGGCATCGACTTCGATGGCGGCCGACTGGCCGGCCTTGACGTCGCGCACCTCGGTTTCCTTCATGTTGGCGATGACCCAGATGTCGTCGAGCGGCACCACGGAAAGCAGCGGCTGCCCGGCCTGGACCAGTTGGCCGGTTTCCACGTTCTTGCTGGCGACGAGCCCGCTGGCCGGGGCGACGATGCGCGTATCCGAAAGCTGGATAGCTGCCAGGTCGCGTGCCGCCTGCGCCGACTCGAGCTTTGCCACCGCGGCGCGCAAGGCCGCGTTCGAGGCCACGGCCTGCTCGCCCGCCGAAGTGGCCGACTCGCGCGTGGCCTTCACCTGCGCCTGCGCCGCCCGGGCCGCTGCTTCCGCGGCATCGAGCGCCTGCGGCGAGGCCATCTTCTGCGCGATCAGTCCGCGGATGCGCTCCAGGTCCTTCTGCGCCTTGTCCGCGTTGGCCAGGGCCTGTTCGATGTTGGAACGTGCGGCAGCGGCCGCGGCCCGTGCGGCGGCCATCTGCGCGGCCGCCTGCCCAGTCTGTCCTTCGCGCCCGGCGTTGGCGATGGCTGTCGCCAGTTCGGCCTCGGCCTGGGCCAGCTTGACGCGGTAGTCGCGGTCGTCGATGCGCAGCAGTACGTCCCCCGCCTTCACCGGCTGGTTGTCGGTGACCGCCACCTGGGCAATGAAGCCGCCCACCTTGGACGACACGGGGATGATGTGGCCCTCGACCTGGGCATTGTCGGTGCCGACGTGGGACAGGCCCCACCACCACTTCCACCCCAGCCAGCCGGCGACGGCAAGTACCAGGATGAAGAAGACGAGGCGCGGCGCGTTGCGGCGCCGCTGGTCGGGAATGGCGGTTGGCTCAGTCATGGTGGGAAGTCGGCGCCACGCTGGCGCACCGGGGAGGAGACGGGCGGCACGGCCGCCGGATTTCTAATGTCATGACCGGCATTATCCAACGAGATGCGTTGCCGGGGGTTTGTGCCTGCAATCCGCGTCGAAGCGTTGCCACCCGATCGCCGTGCCGGCGATAATGGACCCTTTACCCCAAGCCAGGAGAATAACGATGCTGAGGAGAGCCTTCGTCACCACATCCGCTGCCGCCCTGTTGGCCGCCGCCCTGCCGGCGCTTGCCGCCGATGCCTACAAGGCCGAATACAAGCTGTCGACCGTGCTCGGCAATGCCTTTCCCTGGGGCCAGGCGGGTGAACGCTGGATCGAGCTGGTCAAGGAAAAGACCCAGGGCCGCGTCAACATCAAGCTGTACCCGGGCACGTCGCTGGTCGGCGGCGACCAGACGCGGGAATTCACCGCCATTCGCCAGGGCGTGATCGACATGGCCATCGGCTCGACCATCAACTGGTCGCCGCAGGTCAAGGAGTTGAACGTCTTTTCGCTGCCCTTCCTGATGCCTGACGGCAAGGCCATGGATGCGTTGACCCAGGGCGAAGTCGGCAAGGACTTGTTCAAGGTGCTGGAGAAGGCCGAGGTCGTGCCGCTCGCCTGGGGCGAGAACGGTGCGCGCGAGCTGTCGAACTCCAAGCGGCCGGTGCGCACTCCGGCGGACCTGAAGGGCCTCAAGATCCGCGTGGTCGGCTCGCCGCTGTTCCTCGAGACCTTCACGGCGCTGGGCGCCAATCCCACCCAGATGAGCTGGGCCGACGCACAGCCCGCGCTGGCCTCCGGCGCGGTCGACGGGCAGGAAAACCCGTTGTCGATCTTCAATGCCGCCAAGCTGCACACGGTCGGTCAGAAGAATCTGACGCTGTGGCACTACGTTTCCGATCCGCTGATCTTCGTGGTCAACAAGGATGTCTGGGCCGGCTGGTCGCCCGCCGACCGTGAGGCCGTGCGCCAGGCCGCCATCCAGGCCGGCAAGGAAAACATCGAGAAGTCGCGCAAGGGCATCACTGCCGCCGATCCCGCCCTGCTCAAGCAGATCGAGGGCAACGGCGTCGCCATCGTCACGCCGACCACCGAGGAGCGCGCTGCCTTCGTCGCGGCCACGCGCGGTGTGTACGAGAAATGGACCAAGACCATCGGTCCCGATCTGGTGAAGAAGGCGGAAGCCGCCGTTGGCAAGCGCTGACGCGAAGCCCGCAGTGCCGGGCGCGGCACGCCCGGCACTGCGACTCGAGCGCGCGATCATGGCCGGGACGATGGGGCTGCTGTGCCTCATCACCATGGCCAACGTGGTCGTGCGCTACTTCACGAACATCTCCTTCGCCTTCACCGAAGAGATATCGATCGCCCTGATGGTGGTGATGACCCTGACAGGTGCGGCGCACGCCTTCGTCGATAACAAGCACATCGCCATTACCTATTTCGTCGACCTGCTGGGACCCCGTGGCCATCGCATCGCGCGCGGCCTCGCCCTGCTTGCCGCGCTGGTGATGTTTGCCCTGCTTACCTGGTTCGGGACGCGCATGGCCTGGGACGATTTCCGCTTCGAGGTCACTTCCCCGGCGCTGGGCATCCCGCAGTGGATTTACACGGTCTGGCTGCCGCTGCTTTCGGCGCTGATCGTCGTACGCATCCTCGGCGCACTGCGCCGCTGGCGGGCAGGTAGCGACTGATGGATTGGCTGCTGTTCGGGCTGTTCCTGACCCTGATGTTCGGCGGCGTGCCGCTCGGCGTCGCCATGGGCCTGGCCGGGGCCGCCGTGGTGGCCGCGTCGGGTCTGGGCATCATGTCCCTGCCCACCAATGTTTACACCGGGATCGCAAAGTACCCGTTGATGGCAATCCCGGTCTTCGTCATCGCGGGCCTGATCTTCGAGCGCGCCGGGGTGGCTGAAACCATCGTGCGCTTCGCCTCCGCCGTCGTCGGCCAGCGGCGCGGCAGCCTGGCCATCGTCGCCGTTCTGGTGGCGATGATCCTCGGCGGCATCTCCGGATCGGGCCCGGCGGACTCCGCCGCGGTCGGCGCCGTGATGCTGCCGTCGATGATCAAGGCCGGTTACCCGCGTTCCTTTACGGCCGGGGTAATCGCCGCCGCCGGATCGACGGACATCCTGATTCCGCCGTCCATTGCCTTCGTCATCTACAGCCTGCTGGTACCGCAGGCCTCGGTGCCGGCGCTGTTCGCCGCCGGCATGATCCCCGGCATCCTGTCCGGCCTCACCCTGATCGGGGTGGCCTGGTGGCTCTCGGTGCGCAACGACTTCGAGGCCGTGCCCTACGAGACGCGCCCGCCGTTCTGGAAGAGCCTGAAGGAAGCCGGCTGGGGACTGGCGGCGCCGGTAATCATTCTCGGCGGCATGCGCAGCGGCTACTTCACGCCAACTGAGGCCGCGGTGGTTGCGGTGTTCTACGGCTTCGCCGTGGGCATGCTGGTGTACCGCACCCTGGACTGGCGCGGCATCTACGACGTACTGGTCGAGTCGGCGGAAATCTCGGCGGTGATCATGCTCGTCGTCGCGCTGGCCAGCGTGTTCGCCTGGGCCAGCAGCACCCTCGGCACGTTCGACAACCTGGCCAAGTCGCTGCTCGGCTTTGGCGCCTCGGAAACCGTCATGCTGCTGCTGATCCAGCTGCTCCTGCTGATTGCAGGCATGTTCCTCGACGCGATTTCGATCTACTTCATCTTCCTGCCGCTGCTGCTGCCGATTGCCGCGCATTTCCAGTGGGATCTGGTCTGGTTCGGCATCATCATCACCATGAACATGGCGCTGGGCCAGTTTCACCCGCCGCTCGGCGTAAACCTCATGGTGACCTGCCGCATGGCCGGCATACCCATGGAATCGACGATTCCCTGGGTAATCTGGATGGTAATGGCGATGGCGGGAACGATGCTGCTGGTCACCTTCGTGCCGGAACTCGCGCTCTGGCTGCCGCGCTACCTCGGCTACCTCTAACGCGCCAACTGCCGCTCAGGCAGCGAACTGCAGCCGCGCCAGGTGGGCATAAAGCCCGTCGCTGCTCACCAGTTGCGCATGGCTGCCGGTCTCGACGATGCGTCCGTGCTCCATGACCACGATGCGGTCGGCACGCTGCACGGTCGCGAGGCGATGGGCGATCACCAGCGTCGTCCGATTGCGCATGAGGCCCTCGAGCGCCGCCTGCACCAGCCGCTCGCTCTCGGCATCGAGCGCCGACGTCGCCTCATCCAGCAGCAGGATCGGGCGGTCGGCGAGCAGCGCCCGCGCGATGGCGATGCGCTGGCGCTGGCCGCCGGAAAGCCGCACGCCGCGCTCGCCGAGGTCGGTGTCGTAGCCCTGCGGCAGTTGCCGCACGAACTCATCGGCGTAGGCAGCCGCGCACGCCGCACGTACTTCGTCGAGGCTCGCCTCCGGTCGGGCATAGCGCACGTTCTCGAGCACGCTGGCGGCGAAGATCACCGCCTCCTGCGGCACCAGCGCAATCGCCCGGCGTACCGCCAGTGGATCGGCCTCGACGAGCGGGACGCCATCGAGCCGAATCCGGCCGGCCTGCGGATCGTAGAAGCGCAGCAATAGTTGGAAAACCGTGGTCTTGCCCGCACCGGACGGTCCCACCAGGGCTACGGTCTCCCCTGGCGCGATGGCGAGGGTGAAGGCATCGAGCGAAGGCGACTCCGGTCGCGTCGGATAGGCAAACCTCACTTCCTCGAACGCGATCTCGCCCCGTGGCCGCGCCGGCAGTGGTGACGGGTTCGCCGGTACTGCAACCTCGGCCCGTGCATCGAGCAGCTCCAGCAGCCGCTCCGTGGCCCCGGCCGCGCGCTGCAGGTCGCCCCAGGATTCCGAAAGTGCGCCGACCGAGCCGCCGACCAGCGCCGCGTAGAAGACGAAGGCAGACAACTGCCCGGGCGTGATGCGGCCGGCCAGCACATCGTGGCCGCCCACCCAGAGGATCAGCGAAATTGCGCCGAAGACCAGCACCAGGACCACCGCGACCAGCGTCGCGCGGTTGCGTATCCTCGCCAGCGAAGTCGCGAAGCCACGTTCGACCAGCGCGGCGAAATCGCGCCGGTCGGCGGACTCGTGGCCGTAGGCCTGGACGATGCGGATTTCGTGGATGGTTTCGTCGATGCGGTTGCCGAGGTCGGCGACCCGGTCCTGCGAGATGCGCGCGAAGCGTCGTACCCGGCGCCCGAAGAGGACGATGGGCGTGACCACCAGCGGCACGCCGCCGAGAACAAGCAAGGTCAGCTTGAGGTTGGTGGTGAACAGCATGACCAGGCCGCCGATCAGGATCAGCAGGTTCCGCAGGGCGATCGACAGGCTGGAGCCGAGCGCGTTCTCGATCAACGCGGTATCCGAGGTCAGCCGCGAGATGACGGCACCGGTGCGACCGGCCTCGAAATACGACGGCGGCAGCGTCAGCAGGTGGTCGAAAACGCGGCGGCGCAGGTCTGCCGTAACCCGTTCGCCAAGCCAGGAGACGTTGTAGAAGCGCGTATAGGTTGCCGCGGCGAGCAGCGCGATCACGCCGAACATCATCATCAGCGCCCGATCCAGCCAGGCCGGGTCGCCGGCGGAAAAGCCGCGATCGATGACGGCACGCAGGCCCTGGCCGACTCCCAGCATCGCCAGGGCGGCAACGACCAGCGCCACGGCAGCGACGGCAACCCGGCCGCGGTAGGGACGCAGCAGCGAAACCGCAACGCGGGCAGGGGTTCTCAGGCTGGGCATGGCGAGGTTCGGTCGGGAGTGCGCCGCATTGTATGCCGGGCTGTCCGCCCCACTGCACCCCCGACGACCGCCACGCGCCTAGAATTGCACCATGACCACCCCCCGACCCATGCGCCTGCGGAGTTTGATCGATGCGCTCGAACGCGGCCTCGTCGAGCGCCGCCAGAGCGTGCGCCTCTGCCTGCTTGCCGCCCTCGCCCGGGAACACACCCTGCTGATTGGGCCGCCGGGCACGGCCAAGAGCGAACTTGCGCGCCGCCTGCACACGGCATTTCGCGGCGGCCGCTACTTCGAGCGCCTGCTCACGCGCTTCTCGGTGCCTGAAGAACTCTTTGGCCCGCTCTCCATCCGCGCCCTCGAAGAAGACCGCTACGAGCGGCATACCGCCGGCTTCCTGCCCGACGCCACGATCGCCTTCATCGACGAGGTGTTCAAGGCCAACAGTGCCATCCTCAACGCGCTGCTGACGCTGCTCAACGAGCGCGTGTTCGACAACGGTGCCGGACGCCAGGCCTGCCCGCTGGTCAGCGCCATCGGAGCCACCAACGCCGTCCCAGAGGACGAGGTGGCCGAGGCCTTTTTCGACCGCTTCCTGCTGCGCCTGCCGGTAAGCGCCGTCAGCGGCAACGGATTCGGCGCGCTGCTGGCCGCCGGACCGGCCCGCGAATGGACGCCGCCGCCGCCCGAGCTTGCACTCGACGCCGCCGATCTCGCCGTGCTCGCGGAAGAAGCCGGTGCCGTAGCGGTCCCAGCGGAAGTCGTCATCGTGCTCGCCGGACTGCGTGACTATTTCGCCGGGGTTCCGCTTTTCGTTTCCGACCGGCGCTGGGTGACGATCGTCTGGCTCCTGCGCGTCGCCGCGGCGAGCGAGGGGCGTAACGTCATCGCCCTGTGGGATTTGCTGCTGCTACCCTGGCTTACCGCCCCCGATGCAGAGCGGCAGGCCTTGGTCGCAGACTGGCTCACGGCAAGGCTGGGAGTGCGCGAGGCATTTTCGCCGGCGCGGCTGACGCGGGTGGTGGAAGCCTTCGAGGCGCAACTGGAGGTCGAGGGCAAGGCCAATGACCTCGACTACGACGAATCCGGGCGGCTCAAGTTCTCGGCCACCGATCTGGCGGACGAAATCGGCGATGCGAAGGGCGGCGCCAGCGCCCCGCGCCTCAGCTACAGCCGACGCCGGCGCTACGGGCCGCGTCATGTCGCCGCACGTACCGAACAGATCGACGCGCTGCTCGCACGCATCGCCGGCTACGCCGGGGAGATTGCCGGCCAGCGCGCCTCCCTGACTGGCTATGCCGCCCAGAGCCTGTGGCTCGACGATGCGGCACTGGCCCGCGCCGAGGGCAACCTGGCCGCCACGGCGACTGCGGTGGCCGTCCTCGCCGAG
>ERZ724519.801-NODE-801-length-13297-cov-4.936037_pt1 | contig 13297 bp, 11 predicted proteins | sample MGYA00376052_ERZ724519 | MGnify/ENA primary metagenome ERZ724519 (study PRJEB28724, sample SAMN07190883) | activated sludge metagenome | isolation source: activated sludge of sewage treatment plant in Hong Hong | place: Hong Kong | collected 2016-03-17 ... | reverse complement strand
GTGATTTGCTCCGGCATTTACAACTACCCATCATCTGCCATCTGCCATGCGAATTTGCCAAGTTCAACGTGAGTTTGTCATGTTTGTAAACAACTGTCCGCTCTACAAGGGGTAATTGCGAGGTTGCCCGCACTTGATGCGGACGGGTGTTTACAAACATGACAAGGGAACATCGGAGCGATGCCTAACGTGATTTGCTCCGGCATTTACAACTACCCATCATCTGCCATCTGCCATGCGAATTTGCCAAGTTCAACGTGAGTTTGTCATGTTTGTAAACAACCGTCCGCTCTACATGGGGTAGTAGCGATGTTACCCGCACTTGGAGTGGACAGGTGTTTACAACAAGACAAGGGAGCATCGGAGCAGTGCGAAACGTGATTTGCACCAGCATTTACAACAGTTCACCAATGGCAAAGTGCGATTGCCAACGTCAGCGCGAGTTTGTCATGTTTGTAAACACCCGTCCGCTCTACAAGGGGTAATTGCGAGGTTGCCCGCACTTGATGCGGACAGGTGTTTACAAACATGACAAGGGAACATCGGAGCGATGCCTAACGTGATTTGCACCAGCATTTACAACAGTCCACACTGACACCTCCTTTCTACGCCCGCTCCCGCACGATCTCCAGCATCCTTACCAGCAAATACGACAGGATAATGCTCATCGCAATGCCTTCCACTAAAATAAAGAGGCTGGCAGTTACCGGGGTAAAATACTGACCAATAGGCGATCCGTTTTGTATGCTTGCCAGAAAGGCAGGATTGTAGGCCAGGAACAACACCATGAACACGGTGAATGGAATCACGCCGACCAAAGAGGTGAACAGGCCCAATACTACGCCTGAAGTGTAGTCATCCGCCGGCTCGGGATGCTCGCGTATCCAGGCACGCAAGGCAAACCACAGGAAGCCGACATGGATTACCCCGTTAAAAACACGCAGGTAGTAGTTTTCACTGAGGTGGAGCAAATGCATGGACAGAAAGAACCCGGTAAAACCGAGAAACATCCACAGGCCGTAACGCAAGGCAATGTGTTTCATAACCGGAAGGTTTGGTGAATAATGTACTGCCAAACGCTGTTTGGCACTGGAATACCGCAAGGCCTTAAACGATGCCTTCGACACTTGTCTGAAAAACATCCAATCACATAATCCCGGGGGCGAATGCGGTAAACATAGTCAAATATACAAATTTATCCACATTTTGCAAAAAACAGGAATATCAAATTTACATTTTACCAATAATTTAATAATTGTTTTTTAAATTGGATACCTGAATAATTCTCAAACAATAGTTTTACAAACACTAATCAGCACAATGACCTGAAGTCACCTTTTAGTTGCGCACCTGAAAATCATGGTTGAACAATACTTAAAAAGGGTGAAGCGCCTGCCTGACTTAAAAGCGGGAAAACATGGGTTGGGGTATTACTTCCCGGACCATGATGTCCGGGTCACAAGTAGGTGCAAATAAAAAAGCGGCCCGGAGTCCCACCCTCCGAGGCCGCTACAACTTAGCAGAAATATTCTTGTTCAAGACTTCGAGGCGCCGGGCTTCACCGTTCGACAACGATGAAACATGGCAATCCCGAAACCTTTAATCCCTTAATCCACATTGTCGTGGAGGAACGAATTGCCCCCCATCTTGATCTCCCCTTCTTCTTCGAGGGAGATCGTCCAGTTCGACATACCGGGCTGCTCCGCGTCGGGAACATCGTCAAGATTGATGTTTTTGCGCAGGTAAGCCGGCTGACTTTCCAGTTCGATGATCGTTTGCGGTGAGTTCAGTTTCACCACATTGATGGGCCGGTTGCGGACCTCCTCCCGGCGGCGCTGCGCCTCTTCGATGCGGCGGCGGCGTTCTTCCGGACTGATATCCGCTTCATCGCGACCTACAAAGGGATCGTTGCCTGCCCCTTGGGTACGACGGAGTTTGTCGACCGTTTCCCGGATATCATCAAACTCGAATTCCAGTTTGTTGGCTGCCTTCTCATCTACCGGGCTATACTCCTCCTCAGAGGTGATCGTAAAGAGAGAAGGCCGGGGCTTTTTTTCATCCTCATCGAGGTGTACCACCTGGCGTTCGGAGGAACTGCCCTGGTGCTGGGCGCCCTGACCGGAGAAACGCCGTTCGCCGGCCTCGAAGCCTGTCGCAATGATCGTAACGGCGAGTTTTTCACCGAGGCGCTCGTCGAAGCAGTTACCCCAGATCAGGTTGGTCTCGTTGCCGGCTTCTTCCTGGATGAATTCCGTGATCTCGAAAATCTCATCCATGGTCGCCTCTTTTACGCCGGAGGTGATGTTGACGAGGATATTCTTCGCACCTCGGATGTTGTTTTCTTCGAGCAGCGGCGAGTTCAGCGCCTCATCGACCGCACGACGCGCGCGGTTTTCACCTTCCACGGCTGCTGTGCCCATGATGGCCACACCGGAGCCGCGCATGACCGTGTTCACGTCTTCAAAATCGACGTTCACATAACCGGGAACGGTGATGATCTCCGCAATGCCTTTCGCGGCGGTGCAGAGGATGTTGTCTGCCTGGGAGAAGGCTTGCGAGATGGAGAGGTTGCCGTGGATCTGGCGCAACTTATCGTTGCTGATGACCACCAGGCAATCTACATTTTTGCGCAGGTCTTCAAGCCCCTCCATGCCGTTGCTGACACGGATGCGACCCTCAAACAGGAAAGGCAGCGTGACGATGCCCACGGTGAGGATACCCAGTTCCTGGGCTGTTTTGGCAATGATGGGCGCCGCACCGGTACCGGTGCCACCACCCATTCCGGCAGTGATAAAGGCCATTTTGGTCCCGTCTTCGAGGAAACGCTTGATGTCGTCGAGGCTTTCGATGCAGGCCTGCTTGCCCACACTGGGCTTGCTGCCTGCGCCGCGGCCTTCGGTCAGCATCTGGCCGAGCGATATCTTGTTGGGCACAGGACTGAGTTGCATGGCCTGCGCGTCTGTATTGCAAATGGCGTAGTCAACACCAACGATACCTTGTTTGAACATATGGGTCACGGCATTGGAACCGCCACCGCCGACGCCTATTATCTTTATGATGGAAGGTTCATCCTTCGGAAGATCAAAAAGCATGATATTTAAATTTTAGAGCGTTATCGAATGTTATTTTTTCCGTTCGAAGTCCATATCGGGTTCGGCTTCGAACCATTCCTTTGTTTTGCGGAAGACGCTGTCGAGCCAGGAGGCTTCTTTTTCTTCCGAAACGTTGGAGGGTTCGCGGTTGCCGTCTGAAATGGCTTCTGCGGTATTTCCGGCGCCGGCCGACTCCACTTCCTGCAGTCCGCGCAGCAGCAGACCGATGGCCGTGCTGTAGATCGGGCTGTTGACCGATTCGTGGTAGCCGTGGGCCAGGTGTTCGACGGGTACCCCGATGCGGCACGACATTCCGGTGTGGAATTCGGTCAGCTTGTGGGAATGCCCCATCAGCGAGCCGCCGCCGGTCAGTACGATACCGCCGATCAGTTTGCGCTCGTAGCCGCTACGGCGTATTTCCCAGAGTACGTAGTCGAGCACCTCTTCCATGCGCGCCTGGATGATGCGGGCGAGGTTTTTCTCGCTGATCTCCTTGTGTTCGCGCCCTTTGAGGCCCGGAATGGTAATAATTCGATTGTCAAAAACTTCCGTTGCGAGTGCAGAGCCGAACTTCACCTTGAGTTTTTCAGCCTGCGGTTGCATGACCGTGCAGCCTTCCTTGATGTCGGCTGTGATCACATTGCCGCCGAAAGGAATGACGGCGGTGTGCCGGATAATGCCTTCGTGGAAAATGGTGATATCCGTGGTGCCGCCACCGATGTCGACCAGCGCTACGCCGGCCTGCTTTTCCTCCTCGGAGAGCGTCGATTCGGCGCTTGCGATGGGTTCGAGCGTGAGATCAGCCACTTTCAATCCCGCTTTTTCGATGCAACGATAGATGTTGTTGATCGCGGTGATCTGCCCGGTGATGATGTGAAAGTTGGCTTCCAGCCGCACCCCGCACATGCCGATCGGGTCGATGATACCCTGCTCGGAGTCCACCGTAAATTCCTGCGGAAAAACATGAATGATCTTGTCGCCCGGAGGGAGTACGAGTTTGAACATGTCGTTTACGATCCGGTCAACGTCGCGGCGATTGATCTCGATGTGATCGCTCTCCCGCGTCAGGATGCCCCGATGCTGCAAACTTTTGATGTGCTGGCCGGCGATGCCGACGTGCACGGTTCGGAATTTCATGCGAGCGTTGCGCTCGCAGATATCGACGGCTTCGCGAATCGCGCCGACCGTCTTTTCGATGTTGCTGACCACGCCGCGCAATACGCCGACGCTTTCAACTTTGCCAACACCGATGACTTCCAGTTTACCATGTGTGTCCTTGCGGCCTGCCAGGCAGCATACTTTCGTCGTACCGATGTCGAGCGCTACGACAACATCATGGGGTTGTGGGATAAACTCCATCATAATGTTATGTTGTTTAAATGGTTTTGAGTTTCAGTTTGTTTTCTCGTTCTCCCTGCAGTCGGCACGAAACTCTTTTCCGCCAGCAAAGATATTTTAAAATATTTTGTTTCAAAATAATTTACTCAATTTGTTTCAAATTCAAACGCGCTTTCCAGTCCTCACTTCCGGCACACGACCTGCCCGTTGTACTTCAGGTTGATCGATTCGTAGAGTCGCCAGCCTGCATAAGGCATGCCTTCCCGGTAAAATATTTTCAGCCTGTTGAGTTTGTCGTCCAGTTTACGGGCGCTGCCGAGTACAATGTTCTGGTCGCCAACAAGGGGCACCAGGATAAACTCTCCCGCATTATTCACGTGTATCTGCTGAATGAACGAAGCAAAAAATTCATCGCTCATCAGGGTTTGGGTCAGGTTGAACAGGTCTTTCAGGGTACTGCGTCTCTTGTTGCGGAATTCGGGGGTATAAGGCGCCACATTCCCGGTGGCGACCAAAACCCGGGCAGCGAAATTTTTGGAGGGCGGCATTTTCACGCCGTTTTTATCCAGGTAATAATTGCCGCCGTTGTTGTCCAGCACCCGCAGGAGGGGTTCGCGTTGCGTAATCCGCACGTGCAACACATTCTTCTGATCGATATAGGCCTCGGCATCCTGCACGAAGGGATCTTCTTCCAGTACACGTTCCATGCGTTCCACTTCGAGACGGCCCAGTTCGGTGCCTTCCAGGGTGTTGCCGAACGACAGTAACAAAGCCTGTTTGACATCGCGCTCGCTGATCAGTTTGTCGCCGCTTCCCAGCGGGATCACTTCCACTTCCACGCCGCCGGCAAAGCTGTTCTTTTTCCGCTCGATGGCAGAAAACAGCGCCAGCACGACCACCAGGAGGAAAAACACCCAGATGAGCCGGTTATAGCGTATGCGTGGCAGTTTGATCATTTTGAGTGATGGTGAAGGATGAACTGTTTGATGTCTTCAATTTTTGTATCGATATCGCCGGCGCCCATCGTCATCAGCACGTCCGGTTTGCGGGTTTTCAGTACGTCGATCAGTTCGTTTTTGGTGGTCAGGGTTACGTTTTTATTTTTCATCAACCCGGCAATGGTCGCCGATGTGATACCGGGGATCGGAAGTTCCCGTGCCGGATAGATATCGAGCAGTATACATTCGTCCAGCCCGTCCAGCGCCGCGGCAAAACCCGCCGCAAAGTCGCGGGTCCGGGTATACAGGTGCGGCTGAAAAATACCGGTGATCTTCCTCTCCGGATACAGCATGCGCGCCGCGGCAATCGCCGCTTCCAGTTCTGCCGGATGGTGGGCGTAATCGTCGACATACACCACTTCAGGTGTGCGCACAATGTATTCGAAGCGGCGTTTCACCCCTTTAAAATCGGCCAGCGCCGCGCGTATTTTCTCTCCATCACCTCCGGCTGCCAGCGTTGCAGCAATAGCGGCGACTGCGTTGGTCACGTTATGCCGACCGGGGTAACTCATTTGCAGGTGTTCGTATTCGGCATTCCCGGCTTCAAAACCTGCGGGCAGAGCAACATCAAAAGTCATCAGGCCGTGTTCGACACGGGTATTTCGGGCGCAAAAATCACCATTGTCGATGCCGAAGGTGAACACCCGGACGCCTTTACCCGACAGTTCGACGGCTACTGCGCCCAGATCGAGGTCGTGCTTGTAAAACAATACTCCACCGGGCTGAACCTGCCGGGCAAACTGGATATAACTCTCCCGAACAGCCTCCTCGGAACCGTAGATGTCCAGATGGTCGGGATCAATGGAGTTGATCACTGCAACCGTCGGGTGCAGGTGCAGGAAACTGCGGTCGTATTCGTCTGCTTCCACCACGACCCAGTCGCTTTCGCCTTCCACGAAGTTGCTGCCGAGGTTGAGCGAAATGCCGCCCACGAACGCCGTGGCATCCACACCACAGGCGCGGAGCAGGTGTGCGGTCATGGTGCTGGTGGTGGTTTTGCCGTGGGTGCCTGCAATGGCGACACACTTTTTGGAGCGGCTGATGATGCCGAGCACTTCAGCGCGTTTTTTTACCGGGTAGCCGCGATCGAGGAACCAGTTCAGTTCTGCATGCTCTTTCGGCACAGCGGGGGTATATACCACGAGATCAACGTTTTCAGGAATAAATGCCGCGTCGTCCGTATAGTGGACGTGCATCCCTTCAGCCGCAAGCGCACGTGTCAGGGCGCTCTCGGAGCGGTCGTACCCATGCACTTCGGCGCCGTGCTTTTTGAAATAGCGCGCCAGTGCCGACATGCCTATGCCGCCGATACCGATGAAGTAGATCTTTTTTATCGCGTTGAATTCCATTGTCCGTGCTGCCTTATTTTTTTTGCAGTTTAAGGGTCTCCTGCTGACCACCGCGGTTCATTTCGAATTCCAGGCTCGTACCATCCGCTTTCAGGAGTTTGACCATGATTTCTTTTTTACCTTTTTCCGTGGTGTACAACTTGTCTTTTTCCGTACGCCAGGCGCCTTGCTGGTGTTGTTCGCCAAACCGGGCGCTGTACGAACCGTCTTCCGAAAATTCGAAAAACACCTGTGCGGCATCCATACCGGAAGGTTGGCCAAACAGCAACCATTCCGTGCCCTGCCATTTTCCCAGGAGGGCGGGGTTTTTGTCGTTGGGCTGCCGGCAAGCCGCCAGCCCAAGGGCCAGTGCTGCAAACAGGATCGTATAAAGGCGTACTTTTTTCATTGTCTTTTTTCTTTATGCCGGGTTCAGGGTCCAGTTCCCGGTTTTGAGGTGCAAATCGCGCTGCGGGTATGGTATCTGTATTCCGTGCTCCTGGAAGGCATCCCAGATGGCAAAGCGCAGGTTGCTTTTGGTTGTTTCAATCCGGAACATGTTGCTGCTGTAAAAAAGCAGGGTGAAGTCCACCGAGCTATCGCCAAAGTTCTCCATACGGATAGAAGGTTTCCATCCATCCACATCGGTAATGACATCCGGATCGGCGTATGCACACTTGAGCAGGATGTCCGCTACCTTGTGCATGTCGGAATCGTATGAAACACCCACCATGACGCCAAAACGGGCCGTGTAATGATCGTGGCTCCAGTTTATGACATTGTCGTTCATAAACTTATGGTTCGGGATGATCATAACCTGGTCGTCACGGTTTCGGAATTTTGTGGTGCGCAGGTAAATCTCTTCGATACGCCCCACCACGCCGTCAACTTCGATGATATCGTCCTTTTCAACGGTACCCTCAAAAAGAAGGAAAATGCCCGAGATCAGGTCGGAGAAAATCTGTTGCAAGCCGAAGCCGAGTCCGACGAGCAAGGCTGCCGAACTGGCCAGCACCCAGGCCAGGTTCAGACCCAGCATGGAGAGCATGACAGCAATGGAGATCGTCCAGATCAGGTAATGGAACAACAGCCGGAAAGAATGCTGACGACCCATTTCTATATTCCGCTTCGTTGAAAAGCCGGTCATGAAGCGGTTGAACAGGCCCAGCAACAGTCTGGTGATGAGGTAAGTCCCCACCAGGAGAAACAGGGAATACACCGACAGGCTGTATCCGCCAATTTCAAACAGTCTATATTCGAGCAGTTCTTTCATTATTGTTGATGATCGGGTTATTTATCCCCGGGTACGCACAGTTTTAATACTTCATGAGCGATTTGCTCGGCCGCATTCGGGCGACCGAGGTGGTGTATACTTTCACCCAGGCTGAAGGCCAGGGCATCATTTCCCAGAATAAGCAGGGCTTCCTGAAGCATTCGCGATCCTGCCTCACCGTCGCGCACGAGCCGGGCAGCATTTTTTTCTACCAGCGACAGCGCATTCTTTGTCTGGTGGTCTTCGGCAACATTGGGCGACGGCACCAACACGGCCGGTTTGCCGACCATACACAACTCACTGATCGTAAGCGCACCGGCGCGGGATACGACCACATCCGCAGCGGCATACAGCAAATCCATCCGGTCGATAAATGCCCTGAGGTGTACGTGGGGCAGTTTGGCCGAGTCGCAGGTGCTGAATTCGGCTTCGTAAAACTTTCCGCACTGCCACAATACCTGAACCTGTGGATTATCCGACAGCAGGGCGGTGTTGTCGCGAAGCGCATTATTGAGGGTTCTGGCGCCGAGGCTGCCTCCTACCACTGCTATGGTTTTTTTGTTGGAGTCCAACCCGTAATGCTGCATCGCCTCATCGCGTTTGGTTCGCAGGTCGAGAATATCCTGGCGCACCGGATTGCCGGTGAAAACGATCTTTTCAGCGGGGAAGAACTGTTCCATGTGATCGTACGCCACACAAATGACCGAAGCCTTTTTCGCGAGCAGTTTGTTCGTCACGCCGGCATAGGAGTTCTGCTCCTGTATCACCGTCGGCACACCGCTGCGTTGAGCCGCCCGCATCACCGGACCTGATGCATATCCCCCCGTACCCACCACCACATCGGGCCGGAAGCGTTCGATAATCTTGCGGGCTTTCCAAAGGCTGGTCAGCAGCCTGTAAGGGAAGGCCAGGTTTTTCAGGCTCAGGCTGCGCTGGAAGCCCACGATGTTCAGGCCTTCGATGGCATACCCAGCCTGCGGCACTCGTTCCATCTCCATCTTCCCTGTTGCGCCAACAAACAAAAACTCCACATTCGGGCGAAGTCGCCTGATTGCATCCGCAATAGCAATGGCCGGGAATACATGGCCTCCCGTGCCGCCGCCCGTGATGAGTATTTTGATATGTTTGTTGTCGGTTGTCATCCTTTTATTTTGTCATTTCGTTAGTCCAGGCTTTCAATAAACTTGCTGACGCTGAGGATCATACCCAGCGAAATACAGGTGAACAGCATGCTGGTTCCTCCCATCGAAATCAGCGGGAGGGTCAGGCCGGTAGCCGGCACCAGGTTGACATTCACCGCCATATTGGCCAGGGCCTGTACGGTGAGCAGAAGGCTCAGCCCGATCGCAAGAAATGCGCCGAAGGCTTTGGGGCTTTTGGTCACGAGTTTTACGTTGCGCAGGAAGAGCATGACGTACAGGGCCAGCACGATGGTGCCGCCAAACAGGCCGTATTCCTCACAAATGATCGCGTATATAAAATCGGCATGCGCATAGGGCAAAAAGTTGCGGATAATCGAATTGCCCGGACCTTGCCCGATGATGCCGCCTTTTGCAATGGCGATTTTGGCCTGTTGCACCTGATAGCCGCCGTCCTCGCTGTGCAGAAAAACCTGCACCCGGGTCACCCAGGTATCTACGCGCACCAGGTCTGCCTCGGGGTACAATTTCCCGATCGCCACCAGTCCGGCAAACACCACAATACCCAGTAATCCCAGCAGCAGGATATATTTCATCGTCACCCTCCCTATGAACATCAGCAGGATACAGGTACAAAACAGCACCAGCGCTGACGACAGGTTGGCCGGCGCGATCAGTCCGCATATGATCAGCACCGGAATGATGATGGGCATGAACGCGTCCTTGAAACTGGATATATAGTCCTGCTTGCGTGTCAACTCCCTGGCGATGTAGATGATCAGCGCAATTTTGGCCATTTCCGACGGCTGAAAACTGAATCCCAGAATGCCGATCCAGCGATTGGCGTCGTTGATATTGCGGCCAAAAAACAGCGTAAATGCCAACAGGGGAATACAAATCAGAAGCAGCACCGGCGCGATGCGCTGGTATTGCCGGTAATGCAGCAGGTGGCACAGATACACCAGGAACAGCCCAAACGCCAACCGCACCATATGGGAGACGAACATCACGGTGGTATTGCCGCCGCGCATACGCCAGGCCTCCCATCCCGAAGCCGAATAAACGGCCAGCAGGCTGAACAGGCTCAGCACGGCGATGATCATCCAGATGGTGCGATCGCCTCTTAATTCTGCTGCTATGCGGTTGCCGAGTGACATGTTGGTTGATGCGTTAGTGCGTTAGATTTTGAACGGCCTGGCGAAATTGCTCGCCCCGGTCTTCGTAGTTTTTGAACAGATCGAAACTCGCGCAGGCAGGGCTCAGCAATACCGTATCGCCTGCTGTTGCCCATTTGGCTGCCGCATTTACGGCATCCGCCATACTCTTTGTTTCGACTATTTGCTTCTTTAAGTCCTTGAATGCGCTGATAATCTTGCTGTTATCCAGCCCCATGCACACAATGCCCTTTACTTTTTTCCTGACCCAGGGGAATAACGGGGTATAATCGTTGCCTTTGTCCTGACCGCCGACGATCCACACTGTCGGGGTTTCCATGGCCTGTAAAGCATAAAAGACCGAATCGACGTTGGTTGCCTTGGAATCGTTGATCCAGGTGACGCCGTTTTTCACGGCCACCCGCTCGAGGCGGTGCGGCGGCGGCATGAAGGTGTTCAGGCCATCCTGAATCTTCAGGGGATCGGCGCCGAGCAGCAGGGCTGCCCGGATGGCGCATACGGCGTTGAACATGTTGTGCGGACCGCGCAGGTTGCCCTTCGTCATATCGAAAGCATGCGACCTGCCAATGTTGATACGGCCGTTTTTGTAAAAACCCCGGCGGATGGCGATGCGCTTCGCACCGGCGGCCTGCATGGGTTGCCCCGCGATTACGGGATCAAACCCGTTGAAAATGAACACATCACCGCGTTTCTGATTCATGGTTATCCGGAACTTGGCCTGTGCATAGTTTTCCAGTTTGTAATCGTAGCGGTCGAGGTGGTCGGGCGTGATGTTCAACAGCACGGCAATTTTGGGCCGGAACTGCTGTATGTCGTCGAGTTGAAAACTGGACACCTCGAGCACGAATACCCGTGCGGCGTCTTTTGTTTTGCCTGCGCGTATATCGTCTAGTGCCATGCGGGCAAAACTGTTTCCGATGTTGCCGCCCATCCGAACCGGTAATCCGGCTGCTTTCATCAGGTAAAAGGTCAGTTCCGTGGTGGTGGTCTTGCCGTTGGAGCCGGTGATGGCGACGATGTTGCATTTACCTGCATGGCGCCAGCCGAATTCGATCTCTCCAATGACATTGATGCCTTTGGCCCGGACGGCCTGCATTACCTCGCTTTTTTCCGGGATACCGGGGCTTTTGATGATCTCCGCAGCGTTCAGGATGGCATCCATGGTGTGGCGGTTTTCTTCCCAGGCGATGCCCTGCGCGTCGAGTTCTTTTTTGTACTGGTCTTTAATGGCCCCTTTATCCGATACGAACACATCGTATCCCAGGTGCTTTGCCAGGAGGGCAGCACCCGTGCCGGATTCACCGGACCCCAAGATGACGATGCGTTTTTTCATTGTTGTGTTTTTTACCGGTTTTAAAGGGTTGGTTTGTTACTGTATCGGGTTTAGCGGATTTTCAGGGTAATAATCGTCAGTACGGCCAACAGAATCTGAATGATCCAGAAGCGCACGGATATCGTCACTTCGTGAAAGCCCTGTTTTTGATAGTGGTGGTGCAAGGGCGCCATGAGGAATACCCGGCGACCTTCACCGTATTTTTTCTTGGTGTGTTTGAAATACCAGACCTGGATGATCACCGACAGGTTTTCGATCAGGAATACGCCGCAGAGCAGGGGCACCAGCAATTCTTTGCGGATGATGATCGCCAGTGCCGCAATGATGCCGCCGAGGGTAAGGCTGCCCGTATCGCCCATGAACACGCGGGCGGGGTAAACATTGTACCACAAAAAGCCGATACAACCGCCCATCAGACATGCCGTAAAAATGACCAGTTCGCCGCTGTACGGGATGTACAGGATTTTCAGAAACTCGGCAGCCACCGAGTTGCCGCTGAGGTATGCCAGAATGCCCAGCGCCGTGATCACGATGGCAGAGACGCCTGCCGCCTGTCCGTCGAGCCCGTCGGTCAGGTTGGCGCCGTTGCTGACAGCGGTGATCACCAGAATCGTCATGATGACGAAAAGGATCGAACTCAATCCCCGTGCATTGTCGCCGAGAAACCAAAGCAGTCTGGAATAGTCGAGTTCGTTATTTTTGAAGAAGGGAACGTTTGTAATAGGCGCTTTTACGTATACCATCTCCTTGTACGTATTCGGAGCGGTGTTGTCCTTTACAAACAGGGAGTTGGTAACCCTGTAGCCGTGTGTTGTTGCGGCAGACGGCTCCATGCGCACCACCACCTCATCGTTCACCAGCATCGTGATGCCGACGATCAAGCCCAGGCCAACCTGTCCCATCACCTTGAAAATGCCTTTTAGTCCCTTTTTATCCTTTTTAAAAACCTTGATATAATCGTCGATAAAACCGATGGCAAACATCCATGCGGTACTGATCAGCATGAGCAGGATGTAAATATTGTCGAGCCGGGCCAGGAGGATGCAGGGAATAACCGTGGCTGCCACGATGATCACCCCGCCCATTGTTGGCGTACCTGCTTTCGAGGTCTGGCCAGCAAGTCCGAGATCGCGCACTGTTTCCCCGATCTGCAGCGAACGCAACCAGTTGATGATGTGCTTTCCAATAAAAATCGAGATCAACAACGACAGGATCAATGCTGTGCCGGCCCGAAACGAGATGTACTGGAACAACCCGGCCCCGGGCAGGTCGTAAGTACTCTTAAGATATTCGAAAAGGTAGTACAGCATTGTTGAGTTGTTATTGGTTTGTCATTTCGTCATTATCGTCATTTCGTCATTCTGAATATCTGTTTGATTTGGGGGGTAGTGTGAGGGCAAATTCAAAATGACGATTTTCAAATTGGCTGCGGGGCGATATTTCATCGCCCCTCAACCTGCTCAAAATAATAGTCCCTCCACTATTATATCTTTCAAGCGGGTCCAATTCACCTCCTCCTTCCCTCCCAACCCGCTCATTTACTGTTCATTATATTCATCATTCATCATTCATCATTCATCATTCATCATTAGGCGTGTACGAAAGATTAAGATAGTCAAAA
>ERZ724519.799-NODE-799-length-13305-cov-4.164377_pt1 | contig 13305 bp, 12 predicted proteins | sample MGYA00376052_ERZ724519 | MGnify/ENA primary metagenome ERZ724519 (study PRJEB28724, sample SAMN07190883) | activated sludge metagenome | isolation source: activated sludge of sewage treatment plant in Hong Hong | place: Hong Kong | collected 2016-03-17 ... | reverse complement strand
CCGGCAAAACCACGCTTTGCCACCAGTTATCTGCACAATTTGGCTGTACGCTGGTCCTGGAGCAGTTTACCGACAATCCTTTTTTGCCGTTTTTTTACCTGCAACCGGAGCGTTATGCGTTTCCCGTTGAACTGTTCTTTATGACGGAACGGCACAAGCAATTGCAGCAGCATTTTTCCAGTCCTGACCTGTTCCGCTCCTTTACCGTCGCCGACTATTTTTTTGTAAAAACACTGCTTTTTGCAAAGAATAACCTCGGTGAGGAGGAGTTCAGGTTGTTCCAGCACCTGTTTGCGGTATTGAACGGCACATTTCCCAAGCCCGATCTGTTGTTCTATCTGCATCGTCCGGTGGAAGTGTTGATCCGGCAGATCAAAAAAAGGGGGCGTGATATCGAGCGCAATATCAGCGCAGACTACCTTGAAGGCATACAAAATGCCTATTTCGAATATCTGAAAACGGAGACTTCGGCTCCGGTGGTAATACTCGACCTTGGCAAGGCCGACTTTCAACACGATGAAAGCGTTTTCCAGGCCGTCGTTGCACTGATGTCTGCAGCATATCCCAAAGGCGTTTCCTACGTCGGCCTGTGATGGGACTAACCACCTGATATCGCCTCCCGCCCGTCATACATCGTCATCTTTTCCACACCGTGCATGATCATCAATGCGCAGATGCACATCAGGACATGGCCGATATCAAAGAAAGTAAACCACACGCTGAAGGAAAACCTGGCCAAATGAATGGCTGCTGCCAACACTGCCAGCGGAAGCGCAAGAAGCACGTACCTGCTGCCGGCATCCTTTACTTTTTTGTAAACAAAGCCCTCGAACAGGCCGACTACGATCAACAGCCCGTAGCCTGCGTGTATTTCCACAAAATGAAAATTCAGGGTAGATAAGGCCAGGTACAGGAATAGCGCCAGTTCGAAAAAATTTAAAATCGAAAAAAATCTACCCCAGAAAGGAGGCATCAATGGCCGGGCATGCAGAATGGCAGCCCGTTCCAGCGCCGCAATGCTCACCATGCTCAGTACCCACCCCGGTACTTTCCAGGCAAAGCTGAGCCTGTACAAAAAGGCGTGCCCTATAATACCTCCGAAAAGCGTGGCCAGGGCCATAAGTAGAAAGAATGCCTGTACCAGCCGCAGTACGTCGTTTTTTGCAGTGATTTTACGCACCCTTAACCAGGCATAACAGCAAACCATCGCTATCATAATGGCAGTGAGCGAAGTAACGGGTTCTGCAATACGCAGTCCCCAGAGATAGATATCCGGTTGAAGAACCGGTGGTGGTACAAACTCTTCCATAGGGCTTGTTGTTTGCAATCCGCTAAAATAGGTGAATCGAAAAAAGTTTTGACTTTTAAAACAAAAAATTTGACATTTGCCGAAGCCAAGGCTGTCGATATGTCAAAAGAATTTGCAAATGAACCGGTTTCCGGTGAAGAAAAGCTGGTTGAAAAAGCACTTCGCCCAAAATTGCTGGACGAGTTCAGCGGACAGCAAAAAATTGTGGACAACCTGCAGGTATTCATTCAGGCCGCCAAGCAGCGCGGTGAAGCGCTTGATCACCTCTTGTTGCACGGGCCTCCGGGGCTGGGCAAGACGACACTTTCACACATTGTCGCCAACGAACTCGGCGCCTCGCTTAAAATGAGCAGCGGTCCTGTGCTGGAAAAACCGGGCGACCTGGCTGGCCTGCTGACCAATCTGGATTCCGGCGATGTATTGTTTATCGACGAGATACACCGGCTAAATACTGTGGTGGAAGAATACCTGTATTCGGCCATGGAGGACTATCGCATCGATATTATGATCGATTCGGGACCCAATGCCCGCAGCATACAGATTACCCTCAATCCGTTTACCCTGATCGGCGCCACCACGCGCATGGGTCTGCTTACCTCGCCGTTGCGGGCCCGGTTCGGTATCAACTGTCATCTTGATTATTATGACGTGGCCACGCTTGAAGGCATATTGCACCGTTCTGCGTCCATACTCGGCATCCCGATCGAAGCGGAAGGCGCGCACGAAATAGCCAGAAGGAGTCGTGGCACACCCCGTATCGCCAATGCACTGCTCCGGCGTATCCGCGATTTCGCCCAGATAAAAGGCGATGGCTTGGTAAACGAAGCCATCGCACGGTACGGTCTTGCAGCGCTCGATGTAGACGAGGCCGGGCTTGATGAAATGGATATCCGTATCCTGTCGACCATCATTCATAAATTCAAGGGAGGGCCGGTAGGACTGACTACCATCGGCACAGCAGTAGGCGAGGAGTCCGGCACCATCGAGGAAGTACACGAACCGTTTTTGATCATGGAAGGGTACATACAGCGGACGCCCAGAGGCCGGATTGCAACCGAAAAGGCGTACCGCCATATTGGTGTTGTGCCGCCAAAGCAAAGCGGAACACTCTTTTAATGACTGCTTTCCTCTAAATTTGCCGCATGGAACAGTCACTGCAGAATACCACACTCGGACTTAAACTGCCAACCGATCCCCGTTGGGTGAACCTCGCTGAAATTGAACTGTCGGAAATTCTGACAGATCATGCCTACTGCGAGCAAAAAGCCGCTACGTCCTGTATTTCGCTGATTCAGGCCTATCCCGAAAGACTTGAGCTGGTGGAAGAACTGGCGCCCATTGTAACGGAAGAATGGGGCCATTTCCGCATGGTGCTTGCCGAGTTGAAGAAAAGGAATCTGGTGCTGGGGCGTCAAAGGAAAGACGAATACGTAAACCGGCTGCTTACCTTTCAAAAGAAAGGGATATCACGTGAAGAGGCCCTGCTGGAGCGTTTGCTGGTATGTGCGCTGATCGAGGCCCGCAGCTGCGAGCGTTTTCGGCTGCTGTCGCTGCATTGCTCGGATGAGTCGCTGCGCGGCTGGTACTACAAATTTATGGTTGCCGAAGCCGGCCATTATCGCCTGTTTCTCGATCTGGCCGAGTTGTACTTCGGGAAGGAAAAAACGCGTCAGCGCTGGAATGAATATCTTCTGTACGAGGCTGAATTGATGCAGAATATTACTCCAAGGGGCGACAGAATCCATTGACTGTAAGTGTATTAGCCTCGTTCCCACCCTTTTACCTTGTTGATTTTACCCTCCTCGCCATACACATCCTTGGAGAGTTTGTTGTAAGCCGCGGCCGCCTCCTCCGGGGAGTCGAACATGCCGATATGAATTGATTTCCCGTCGATGGATATCACAGCGCGGTATCGGTTGTGCTCTTTATACACACCCGTAAAACCTGTTTTGCTGCTGGTTCGCCGCTGCCGGCTGGCAACCGACCGAGACCGATATACCAGGTTTTCCAGCCTGCAATCGAGTTTGTCTCCATTGCGGGCGCCCACCAGGCTTTTGTTGTCTTTTCGTTGATCGGCAAGAAACCGTTCTGCGATCAGTTTGTGCAGGTAAATCGTTTCAGTTTTGAAGCTGCCGTCCGCCTTTTTCCAGGTTTTCTGGAATACGGCACAGCCGCTCGAATGTTTTCGAAGATTGTTGATGAAATCAACTTTTGAAAGATAGGGATCACTGCTGAGTGATTCGTAAACATTGTCGTCGAGCAGCACCGTCTCGTCCGAATTCTTGAGCTTAACTTTGTAGATCACGGTAATTGGATTTAAACATGCTGTTGGAATATGATTATTGCCCAATGTTGGGTACAGGAGAAATGAACGGCTTCCTGAAGTTATTTGCAACCGGGCCTCAAAAGACAGATCAGAAAAAGCGTTCAGCAGGCGAAAAAAGATGAGAATCTATAATGATTCCGGTAATAAAAATCAACAGCGATTACGAATAGATATTGCCGGATAGATAGTGGCTCCCGGATTGCAAGCTAATAAATTAAAGGCCAAAACATGCCTGTTTTCGGCTTATAAATACTAATGATGTGATTAATTTTCAGATATCTTCGCGGCGGCTAATTTAACCTACTTGAACTGATATTTCCAAATTCTGACTGACTTGTTTGTCAGATTTCCCATTCCGCTTTGATTATTTCAGACTAAAGATCGCTGTTTTTTGTCAGATTTTGTTCAATTCAAATCGTACGCGCCGTTTCAGCACCTGATGCCGGAGGTGGCTATTCAAATGCCTTTTACTGAAACGATCCGGATTCTGGAAAAAGGTTTTGGTGCCGCACTTTATCCCGCGCTGGATCCGGGGAAAAACGTATCCTCGCCTGTCGCAGGTCAGCGCGACACGGAATGGATAAAAACGGCAAACACGGTAGGGATCAACATCCGGACTATCGGGCATGTCTGGAATATTATTCCCTATGCACTCACGCTGCCCGGCGTTCAGAATGCAATACACATTCTTCCCATATGGGAGCCGGGGGTTGTGGCGAGCCTGTACGGGCCGGCAAGCTGGAATATCAATCCGGAGTTTTACAGCAAGGAACTAGCACAGCACTTTCCCGAGCTCCAGACTGTAGACCAGCAACTGAAGGTCGTCATCAATATCCTGCATCTGTGCGGCAAAGCAGTAGGTATGGATGTCGTGCCGCATACCGACCGGTATTCCGAAATGGCGCTGGCCAACCCGCAACACTTCGAATGGCTGCAACGAAAAGATCTGGTGATTACCGATAACCGGTCCAATCTGCATGAAAAAGTACAGGCCCTGATCTTCGATCATGTACAGCGCAACAAATCGGCTACAGCAGGATTGCCCCTCCCCGACAATGCCCAGGTATTTTTTTACGATGTGTCTGAAACAGACCGGCTCAGGATGTTGTTTGGCGACAAATACGATTACTGGGGCCGACTCGCTCGCCGTAAAGCAATAGTCAGTCTTTTGTTTGAGCAGGGCTTCGAAACAGTACCTGCCACCATGGGCCCGCCTTACCGGGGCATCGAAGTGGACCCGGACCCCGGCGCATTGGTAACTGACGAAGAAGGCAGGGTATGGCGTGATTACCGGATTACCAAACCTCAAAAATTTTCCAGGGTCTTTGGTCCGCTCGCCCGATATAAACTCTACGAGAGCAAAGACGACAACCGGAATTGGGAACTGGATTTTGAACGCCCCAACCACGCGGCCTGGGCCTATGCCTGTGAGCGTTACCGCAGGATACAGGCCGAATTCGACTTCGATTTTATGCGGGGCGACATGTCGCATGTGCAAATGCGGCCGGAGGGGGTTCCCCATCAACGCGATGAATACTACGACTTGCTGGGAGCGGTAAAACAAACCGTTTTGCGCGAAAAACCCTATTTCGGTTATTTTGCAGAAAGTTTTCTGGCGCCTCCCGGCGAAATGGCCTATGGCGATGAATGCGACCACCTCGAAGCCTCGTTCGCCGATTCGACCCTGGGCGACCTGCAGTCGGAGCCTGTTGGGACAACATCGTTTATCCGGGACTTCGCACAGTACCGGGTCTGGCTGGAAACGAGACAATTTGCCCCAAATTTCACCATAATGACGGCGGACAAAGACGACCCCCGTTTCGATAAATTCTACCTGGCGGGAAACGAGGCGCGCTACTTTATCGCGCTGTTCCTGACAGATATGCCTTCGTACATGGGTCTGGGCTTTGAGTGCCGCGACGTCCACCTCATCCCCGCCCCCAACGAGCATTATACAAAATTGTATGTATTCCAGATGCCTGACGGCGCCAAGGGGACCAGGGGGCCGTTTCAGTGGGGAAAAAACGAGCGCCTGTACGCAAACCTGGTTCGACAAAAAAAACTGGCCGACCAGATTATCCCCGACATCGGAAACGCCCAAACCCGCTGGCTGGTGGCTCCCGATCCTGCAGGACGCCGTAAACTGATTGCCTGGACCCAGTCTGATATTCCCAGATATGTTTTTGTTGTAAACCTTGACACGGACAATTCAATTGAAAACATCAGCGTCCCGCTGCCGGACGACCAGACCTGGCGCCTGTTTTTTGCTGCACTTTCCGAGCCTGAGGACGCAGTGACGGACCACTCCAGGGAAATTTTTATGAAAACTTTAATACCCGGCGAGTGTTTGGTTTTTCAACCGCAACAAACAACTTGAAGAATATAATTCCGTAGTCGGGGTGGTTTCTACCCGTTGTTCAGAATTTATTTCCGAACAAGTAACTTTTATGATGTAGTTTTGCGCGAAATTTTTCCGGTGGCACGGGCTTTGCAACAATAAGCGGAACGTGTTTCCGTTTTTTACGCGAAATTCGGTACTACTATTCGTCACCATTAACAATCAACTTACTGCACAATGAAAAACTGGAAGAAGATCCTCGCTTTTGCGTTCATGGCTGCCTTATTCTTTCTCGAAGCCTGCCACCGTGGTTATGGCTGCCCGGGCACGGACCTTTAATTAGCGCCATTCCGTTCACATGACAATTAACTGGATTCCGCTTACCAGTGAAGCGGAAGTAGAACAGATAAAAACACGCTCCGGGACTACCCCCTGCCTGATTTTCAAACACAGCACGCGTTGTAACATCAGTTCGGTTGCCAAATTCCGGTTGGAAGACGACTGGTCTTTTGCTCCGGAAAACATGGAGGCATATTTTCTGGATATTCTCAAAAACCGGAGTTTATCCAATTATGTTGCCGAAGCATTTCAGGTATACCATGAATCGCCCCAGGTTTTACTGATTTACAATGGCGAGTGCGTCTACGATGCTTCACATTTGTCCATTGCGATAGATGAGTTGAAAGAAGCGTTAGATGCGTTAAAAATCCATGCATAAAAATAATCATCCCTTTCCGATTTACAAGGCGCGGCATTTGGCCGCGCCTTTTTAGTTTTGCGGCCAGTGAAAGCCTTTAGAATACTCCGTCGATTCTTGATTTTTACCTTGTACACGACCTCAATCGTCGCAGAAATTCAGCTTCGTAAAATGTTGTACGGTGCGGATATTCACGATGCCATGCGGGTGCGCAAGCGCTGGGCCCGCAATCTGCTCCGGCGTGTGGGCGTCCGGATGGAGACCGAAGGCGAAATCCCCAATTTCCCCTGCCTTATCGTGAGCAACCATCGCTCCTACCTGGACCCCATCCTGCTGCTGTGCGATATAGACGGCTACCCGGTAGCCAAAGCTGAACTGGCTTCCTGGCCTGTTGTCGGGAAAGGAGCCATGGATTCGGGAATCCTGTACCTGCGTCGTGAAAGCTCAGGCAGCCGGGTGAGTATCATCCGGGCGATGGAAGAAAAGGTAAGGGAAGGTTTTCCGGTGATCATTTTTCCGGAAGGCACAACCTCCGGACTAACCGGCACACTGCCCTTCAAAAAAGGCGTTTTCCAACTGGCCGCAAAGGCAGATATACCTGTCGTGCCCGTCGCGCTTGTTTTTGCTTCGGAAGAAGATTACTGGGTAGGAACTGAAGGATTTTTAAGTCATGCCGGGCGGCGGTTTAAAGAAAAATACATCCATGTAAAGGTTTGCTACGGCCCGACCCTTCGTTCTGATCAGCCCGATATTTTGTTGAACGAAGCCAGAACCTGGATTGAAACCCGAATTTGTTCATGAAAAACCTTCGTGCCATAGGCCGGCTCCTCTTTTTTGCTTTCTATACGCTGTACAAAAGTGGCCAGATCATATTTGCCAACCTGTTGTTGCGTGCCGACATGCGCCGCACCCTGCGTATCCGACAGCGCTGGGCGAAGGTTCTGCTGCCCATGATTGGCCTGCGGGTACATAAAGAAGGAACGGCTCCCGGTTTTCCGTGTATCCTGATGTCCAATCACCGGTCGTACATTGACCCGGCAGTACTGGCGCGCGACGTGCCGGGCTACGGCGTAGCAAAAGCCGAGATGGCCAACTGGCCGGTGGTAGGCTGGGGGGCACGTGTGGCCGGCGTACTTTTTATCCGTCGCGAAGACCCCAAAAGCCGGAAAGCAACCCTGAGCGGTATTGCCGAAAAAGTAAGGGAAGGGTTTCCGGTAATCTTGTTTGTGGAAGGCACCACCCATACGAAACCCTCGACGGTCGACTTCAGGCCGGGCGGTTTCAAACTCGCCGCAGAGGAAGGCATCAAAATCGTACCTGTTGCGATCGAGTTCCAGTCCAAAGCAGATTGCTGGGTAGACGACGATACCTTTCTGCCACACCTGTTTCGCCGCTTTAGAGAAAAAAACAGGCATGTCCATGTTCACTACGGCCCGGTATTGAGTGGGAGCGACCCAGTGGCGCTGCTTCGGGACTGCAAGGCATGGATCGACGGGGAACTGTCAACCATACAAAAAGGGTTTTTACAGAAGCCTTTGAATTAAACGCGTAAACTATTTACATTTGCGCCCGCATTGGCCCCGTAGTTCAACGGATAGAATGGAGGTTTCCGGAACCTCAGATAGTGGTTCGATCCCACTCGGGGCTACTTTTATTTTTCGCAAAAGCCTATTGGACAATCATTTAGCGTGTAAATTTTCCTTTTTTTTGGCCTTTGGTGGTCGCGCAAACAAAAAAGCCCCGTCTTGGTGAGACGGGGCTTTTTTTAAGGTTAAAAAACCTGAAGGTTCCCTGAATTCGACCGATATCCGCTATTTACCCAATCCTAGTGTGGAGAAATACAATAAAAGATACCGGTCATTCCCATCATATGCCGTTAACTGCCGGTAAAGATCCGGATAACGGTCAGTAAGGATGTCCATATCTATTTTCTTTTTGTTGATCAGGTAACGGATCCGTTTGGGTTCTAAAACCAGTGCAAACGAATTGTCTGTCTTGGGAAAAATATCACCTACCTGAATCAGGGGATACAGCACGTCCTTTTCAGAAAAGTTGCGAGCATTGTAAAACTTCTCGTTTAAGTCATCATATATACCGAGACTCGTTTTCTGTTGTTCATAAAAATGGAAAAGTGCATATCGATCCGTTTTGACCAATCCTTCACACAGGAAAGAGTTGTTATCTGTATCCCATCCGGTCAGTTTCTTTTGCCTTATTGCAATGGGAACTTCATTGCCACTAAAATTCAGCGTATATTTTGGAGTTATCCTCTCGCCGGAAACGGTAAATATAGTATCTGAAAACGGAGGGTTGTACCATATTTCTTTCTGGCAGGTGGTTAGGAAACCGGTATAGTCATAACCCCAACCGTCTGCGGATTCAGGATAACGACTTATCCTGTCAGCAAGGTTACCTTTGTCGTCATAGACAATCAAGTGGTAATTGCCGGAAATATCGCTTGCGCCAAATTCATTGTACACTAAAAACCCGCCATTGGGCAACAAGGCCATGTTTTGCCCGTATACGCCGTTTGGAAGTACAGAAAGCAGGTTGCCCGACAAATCCCAGGTCATAAAGCACATTTTTCCAGCCACCAAACCGGTGATGCCTCCATTATGGGGATTGAGAACGATATCGTACAGTTCGTGAAATCCACCTTCCTGTTCAGATTGATGGCCGATGCTGTTCAGGTAACGACCTGTACCCTCATCAAAAACCAAAACCTGCTGGAAATCTGTCCGGTTGTCCAGGACAATAATTTTACCCTCACAAAACAATATTTTTTTAATGCTGCGAAGCGTCCGGTCACCCGGTACCTCTAACAGGGAAAACCCCTCAAGGCTCAGCATTTCTGAAGCGAGAATCTGCTCTGTAAACGTATTGGCGACGGTTATTTCTGCAAGATGATTATCGACAAGAGGCGCAGTATTTCTGCATGAAATTGCAAAGAGCAGCAGCAATACCAGATATGAGGCGAGTCGGAATATTTTCATAAGGCTTTTTTTATAGATCATTATAGATATGTAGTAGATGAAAAGGTTATGACGGGTTAATCATCCGCGCAACCAGGTGGTGCGGGCGGGCATGGATTCTGATCGCACAATCCGGTAGCGGTTTTGCAATCATTGCCATAGGAATAACGCGAACCATCGGCGCAATTACAGAATTGTTGCGTTGGCGCCCAGCCAGCCGTGACGGCGCCTAAATCTGGAAATACAACCCGACTTTGATTGAAGGCCGGAGCCGATGTATTGGGGATATGCTTTTTTCCCAAGGAAAAGCCGGTCAGCAGAAATACGGAAAAAAACAGGAGCAGGATGGCTGGAGGTCGGTTCATGATGTTGTGGTTATTTTGATTGTATAAAAAACAAGGAAAGCAGGCTCTTAATTGGGGCTCTCATCACCACATTCAGATGTTCCGGTGGGGCAATCATTTGCGACACAGTATTGCTTGCCCGTTACACACCGCGCCCCAAAGGAAGAACTGACCTCTTCATTGGGTCGACAACAAACCATTTGAACCGGCTGTCTGGCAGGAACATGGGTTTTTGTATAAATTGCTATGTCAGATTGGGAAATTTTATAGGATCGGGACGATCGGGAAGCCGTAATGATAACAATGCAGAATAAGCAAGCAATGAATGCAGATAATTTTTTCATATCTATAAGCTTTTACTAATAAATAAAATATATAATAAAATCTCACTACTATGCTATCACAATAAAAATTCCTGAACACACGCTCTAATCAATAAATTTCAGGATTTCTGTTACAAATATAATGTCTTGCTGAAATCCCGCCATATTCTGCGTGTTAATTTTTGATAGATACCCAACTGCCTTCATGGGACCGCAAGGTCTGTTCAATATTCCAACTGCGCCGTACTATTCAGTACGCTCGAACGATTTTACCCCCAAAAACCCGTGTTTTCCTGCTCGGGAAAATGCGTTTTCAGGTATTCCAGCAAAGGTTCTATGTCCCCGCCGATAAAATACTGCCAGCTGCCGTCGCTCCATCGCAGCCGCAAGAACGAGCCGCTGCGATTTCTGGTAAAACGATAATCTCGTAATAAAGTCCAGGCGTAATGGGCCTTGGCAATTTCCAGGTGCAAGCCCGGTTTTACGACTTCCAGGTGTAGTCCCTCCGGCCCGGCCGTTGCCAGCGTATCGGCCAGCAATCGTCTTTGAAGCGCCAACATACCAAACAGGACCGCCGGGAAGATGATAATAATGGAAGTCCCCCACAGGTCGGTCACGAAACTCGTCAGCCAAACAGCACCTGTGATTATACCCACGATCATTGCCACAAACAGGATAAAATACAGGCAGCCGTTGGTCGTGCGCTGTTGGAGTTGAAACCTGGTTTCGGAGTCGGGCTGGACATGCATTTGGAAGGCGGTTTTGCGGGCCGAAACAGGGGTTCAGGATGAGTGGCCCGATAGGGGGATGAAGTGGTTAATTCAATACCCGAAAAGCCCTTCCATCGCATCTCCCACCTTTTCAATCGAAGGGATCATTTCCATCTCCAATGTGTTGTTGAGTGGCACGGCGGGCATGTTGGCGGCACCGATGGTGCGCACGGGCGCGTCGAGCCATTGGAAACATTGCTCGGAAATACGCGCGGCGAGGCTTTGCGCAAAAGTATTGTTCACCGGCTCTTCAGTGACGACGAGTACTTTGCCGTGCCGTTTTGCGGCCTCATACATGGCCTGCTCGTCAATTGGGGCAAGGGTACGCAGATCGATAACCTCCACCCGTCCCTTGAACCGGTCGTTGGCAGCATTGATACTCCAGTGTACGCCCATACCGTAAGTAATAACTGCCAGCGTGTCGCCGGATCTGATGCGGTCCTCATATGCTTCCAGGGCTATACGCGCCTTGCCGAAGGGCACAACGTAATCCTCATCGGGCTCGACGGTCCTGGCGCCTTCTGTGCCGCGTACCTTCGACCAGTACAGTCCTTTATGCTCAAAGATCACCACCGGATTGGGGTCGTAATACGCCGCTTTCAGCAGTCCTTTAAGGTCGGCGCCCGTACTCGGATAGGCGATCTTGATGCCCCGGATATTGGCCACTACACTTTCCACGCTGCTGCTGTGGTAGGGTCCGCCGCTTCCGTATGCGCCGATCGGCACCCGGATGATGCAACTCACCGGCCATTTGCCGTTGGTCAGGTAGCAGGAGCGACTCACCTCGGTGAACAACTGGTTCAAACCCGGCCAGATATAGTCGGCGAATTGTACCTCCACGATGGGTTTTAGTCCCACGGCACTCATGCCGACCGTGCTGCCGATGATAAAGGCCTCCTGAATGGGGGTGTTGAATACGCGGTGGTCGCCGAATTTTTCTGCCAGCGTAGCTGCTTCACGGAAGACACCGCCCAACCTGCGGCCTACATCCTGGCCGTACAGCAGGCATTCGGGGTATTGGTGCATCAACTCCTCTATGGCAAACAGGGCACAGTCGACCATTACTTTGGCTTCGCGGTCCTTTGGAGAGCGTTCTCCCGTTTCCTCCGTTACCGGTGTCGGTGCCAGATCGTGGGTATAGAGATCCTCTGGCCGTGGGTCTTCGGCATTTCTGGCTTTTTCAAAGTCGCTTAGCACCAGTGCTGCGGCGTCTTTTTCTAATTGCTGTACCTGTTTCTCGCTAAATCCGCTCGCCAGCAGGGTATTGCGCAAAATAGGGTAGGGGTCGCGCTGGGCATGTTCCTCCAGGTCGTCGCGGTACCACTCCTTGCGCACACCCGAGGTATGGTGATTGAGCAGCGGTACCCGCGCGTGCAGCAAAAACGGCCTGCGTTCACGTCGTATTGTTTCCAGTATTTGGCGGACCTGGGTCCAGCAGGCTGCAAAATCGTTGCCCTCTATGCTGATCGCCTCCAGGCCGGGAAATCCCCTGGCGTATTCATAGGCATTGGCGACCCGGGTTTCTGCTGCGTTGGCCGAAATGTCCCAGCCGTTGTCCTGCACGAGGTACAGGATGGGCAGTTTTTTAAGCACGGCCATCTGGAAGGCCTCGCTGACCTCGCCCTCGGTGACGGATGCATCGCCGAGCGAACAAACGACGACCGGTGGCATAGCCTGTTCCGCATCGTCGAACAAGTTCATCTGTTCCTTGTACCAAAAGCCAAGTGCGGAGCCGGTGGCGGGGATGACCTGCATGCCCGTGGCGCTGCTCTGATGCGGGATCTTGGGAAAATCGGGGCGGCGCAAGCTGGGGTGGCAGTAATACGAACGGCCACCGGAAAAGGGGTCGTCGCGTTTGGCCATCAGTTGCAGCATCAACTCGTAGGGTTGCAAACCCATACCCAGCAGTATACTGTCGTCGCGGTAATAGGGATAGGCATAATCCTGAGGCAGCAACTGCAGGCCAACGGCTAACTGTATTGCTTCGTGGCCCCTGGAAGTTGCGTGCACATACTTGCTGACAAACTTGAAGTTGGCCTCGTAAATCTCCGTCATGGCCTTGGCGAGGGCCATACGGAAGAAGGCTTTTTCCAGGGTCTTCTGATCGGGAAATCCCGTTGTAGTGGTGTTTTTAACGGGCTTTTTGGATGCCGGCGCTGCGGTTTGCATGGTTGGGCAGTGTTTTGAGCGTGTTCGCGAATGATTGGCCGGGCCAGAAAAACGACT
>ERZ724519.797-NODE-797-length-13335-cov-5.535542_pt1 | contig 13335 bp, 9 predicted proteins | sample MGYA00376052_ERZ724519 | MGnify/ENA primary metagenome ERZ724519 (study PRJEB28724, sample SAMN07190883) | activated sludge metagenome | isolation source: activated sludge of sewage treatment plant in Hong Hong | place: Hong Kong | collected 2016-03-17 ... | reverse complement strand
TCCGACGCGCGCAACAAGGAGGTATTCGGACTGTGCAACAACCCCAACTGGCACGGCCACAACTACGAACTGGAGGTGAAGGTGACGGGTGATATTGATCCGGAAACGGGTATGGTGATCGATCTGGGCTGGCTGGCCGACCTGATCAGGCAGGAAATAGAATCCCGTTTTGACCACAAAAACCTCAATCTGGATACGGAAGAGTTCCGCAGTCTCAATCCAACGGCCGAGAATATTTGTGTTGTTATCTGGCAGATACTCCGGCGGCACCTGGACGAGAAATACGACCTGCACATCCGGCTTTACGAGACGCCCCGCAATTTTGTGGAGTATCCGGTCGGTTAGGTCTCCTGCTGTTCCGCTTCCGTCGGTTCCTGCAGAGTGAGCCAAAAGTTGTTGATCCCTTCTCCCTGTACCAGCGCGATTTCCTGTTCATTGAGCAGTTCAAGCAAGGCCAGGAAGGTGACGATGGCGTGGATGCGGTTCTCCAGGTTCAGAAACAGGCTCTCAAAATCTGCTTCCCCTTTTGTTCTCAACTGCGTGGAGAGGTACCTGCGTTGTTCCTGTATGGTATAGTTATAGTTGTAAACGGTGTGTATGCGCTTGGTTTTTTGCTCATCCTCAAAACGGGTCAGCAAACGCTCGAATACCCGCAGGAGTTTGTACAGGGTGACCGATTCCATTTCGGCATCGGCCAGCGCGTGTTCGGCGAGCTTGCGCAATTCGGCAGTTGCGTAGCCGCGGGGATTCATAAAGGCGCGCATTTCCTCGAGCCTGCGCAGGTCTTCGAGCACGCTTTTATAGCGTTTGTATTCCATCAGGCGGTCTACCAGTTCCTGGCGCGGGTCAATTTCATTGCCTTCTTCGTCCAGCTGTTTGCGCGGCAACAACATCTTGGCCTTGATCCGCATGAGGGTGGCAGCCACCACGATAAATTCGGATGCCAGGTCGATGTTCATCGACTCCATGTGGCGCATGTAGTCGAGAAAATCGTCGGTGATCTTTGCAATCGGAATATTGTAAATATCGAGCTCGTCCCGCTCGATGAAAAACAGGAGCAGATCGAAAGGGCCTTCAAAGACCGGGAGTTTTATCGTGAAGGTTTCGTTTGTCATTGCTGGATTGCTGGCATTGTTGGGATTGTTATTATTGTTTCATTGCTGGGATTGCTATTATTGCCTGTTTCGCCGGTTTGGCGTTGCGAAAATATGGAATTGCCCGGCATTGGCTTTCCCTAATTCTTCCTGAAGTGCTTTGCCTACCTTTGTTTTACCCCACCTTTACCCAACAATGCCTGCCATCCCAACAATGCAACAATGCCAGCAATGATAGCAATGCAACAATAACAACAATCCCAGCAATGCAACAATGAAAAAGCCCGTACTCTACCTTATCCCCTGCCCGATCAGCGAAAATGCAGGACACACGATCCCTGCCTATGTACAGGATATCGTCCGGAATCTGGATGTTTTTATTGTAGAGCGGGCCAAAACGGCGCGTCATTTTATCAAGAGCCTGCGGCCGGAAAAACCTCTGCAGGAGATGCTTTTTGCGGAATTGAGCGACAACCGGCAGCCTTTGGAGGCAGAACAGGCCTTTATGGAGGCAATCAAAGCCGGCAAGGATGTGGGCCTGCTTTCCGAAGCAGGCTGCCCGGGTGTTGCCGATCCCGGGGCGGCGGTGGTTGCGCTGGCACACCGCGAAGGCGTGCGGGTGGCGCCTCTGGTGGGCCCGTCGTCGCTGTTGCTGGCCCTGATGGCGTCGGGCATGAGCGGGCAGCAGTTCGCCTTTCACGGATACCTGTCGCCCAAGCGCCCCGAACTGGCCCGCGACCTGCGCCGGCTGGAAAACCTGACCCGCCACCAGGATCAGACACAACTGTTCATCGAAACGCCCTACCGAAGCCAGATGGTGCTGGAGGTTGCCCTGGACACATTGCAGGGCGATACCTTTTTCGGCGTGGCGCAGGACCTGACCGGCGCGGCCGAGTTTATCCGTTCACTACCCGTCAGTACCTGGAAAAACATGGAACGGCCATCCCTGGAAAAGTTGCCTGCTGTGTTTATGATCTACCGGGCGCGCTAGCCGGTGCCGGCCGGTTACAGTTTTTCCAGAACGAAATTGGTCAGTTTTGTAAAAAGGTGCCGCGTCGCGTTGTTACCGGCGATGTCGTGGTCGCGGTTCGGATAATAGTACGTCTCAAACTGTTTGTTGGCCTTCACGAGCGCATTGATCATCTCCAGGCTTTGCTGCCAGTGCACGTTGTCATCGGTGGTGCCGTGGCAGATCAGGTAATTGTCGCCCTTGAGCATGCCGGCAAAGTTGACCGTCGAGCTCTCCTCATATCCTTTGGCATTGTCGGCCATGGTATGCATATACCGCTCGGCATAGGCGGTGTCGTACCACTTCCAGTTGGTCACCGGCGCCACGGCCATCGCCATTTTAAATACGCCGGCGCCCTTCAGGATGCAGGAGGTACTGAGATACCCGCCAAAGCTCCAGCCCCAGATGCCAATCCGGTCCGCGTCAACCCAGGGCAGGCTGCCCAGATACCGGGCCGCTGCGATCTGGTCTTCCGTTTCGAACTTGCCGAGTTGGAACTGGGTGCATTTTTTGAAATCGCGCCCACGCCCTCCGGTGCCACGGTTGTCGACACTGGCGATGATATACCCTTTCTGTGCCAGCAGTTGATCCCAGGTGCCGTAATAGCCATCGTATTGATTTTGAACGGTTTGGGATGCCGGCCCACCATAGATATTGAACAATACGGGATATTTTTTGGTAGAGTCGAAATCGGCGGGTTTGATAATCCAGCCGTTCAGGGTTGTCACCGGCAGCGCAGATGCCGGGTCCTCCGGTGCATTGTCGGGAGCGAGGTTGAAGGTGAAAAAGGTCTTTTCGGAAAAGCCGTATTCCTCCCTTAGTTTTTTGATTCGGTTGTTATCTGCAAAGGTGCGCAGGGTTTGTCCCGAGCGGTCGCAAAGTGTCACGACGGGCGGTGTGTTGGCATCGGACCAGATGCAGGTGAAATAGTCGAACGACGGGCTGAAGGAAGCATCGCTGGTGCCCGGACGAGGGGTAAGCAGCCGCGCTGCGCCGCCGCCCAGGTCGCCCTCCCACACCTGTCGGTCCATCGGAGTCGGCGTTGCAGTTTGGTAATAGAATTTACCGTTTTTTTCATCGACGCCGTAGAATGCCGTGACCTCGAAATTGCCGGAAGTCAGTGCCCGCTCCAGTCGGCCATCCATGCCGTACAGGTACACGTGGTTAAAACCGTTTTGCTCGCTGGTCCATATAAAACGCTTCCCGTCTTCCAGGAAAGTCAGGTTGTCGTGGATGTCCACGTAAGCGGCGTCGGTTTCGCGCAACAGCGGGCGCACCGGAATCCAGTTGGTACTGTCCGCATCGTCGTACAGCACGCGATTGGTCATGGCGATCAACAACTCGAGGGTATCCTGGCGGCGGTTGAGGCGAGAAATAATGAGCTGATCGCCGGTGGTCCAGTTAATCCTGGGAACATAATCGTCGGTTTCCAGGCCCATGACCTTGCCGACCATATTGCCGGCATCTGCATCGTACAGGTTTACACTTACTATGGAGTTTGGTTCGCCTACTTTTGGGTATTTGAACGACGATTCGCGGGGATAGGTGCCGCCCTCATACCAGGTAAGCGGAAATTCGGGCACCCGGCTTTCGTCGAAACGGATAAAGGCGATTTTTGAGCCGTCGGGGCTCCATTTGGCAGCCACCATACCATCGCCTGTTACCGGACTGAATTCCTCTTCGTAGACCCAGTCGGTCAGGCCGTTGATGATCCTGTTTTTTTCGCCGTCGCGGGTAATACGAACTGTTTTCCCGGTCATCAAATCCTTGTAATACAAGTCGTTATTTGCCACGAAGGCCACACGTGTGCCGTCGGGGGAGAGCTGGACAAACTGCTGTTTGGCCTCTTCAAAAACGGGTGTCGTTTTTCCGGTTTTAAGGTTGTAAACGAAGTGTTTTCCCAAAACGGAATGGCGGTACACTTTTTCCTGGGCGGTGCGCAACAGCATCGTGCTTTCGTCGTCGCTCAGGTCGAACCACGTGTATCGTTTCACTTCCGAAGGAAGATTGAGCGGCACGATCGAGTCGAAACTTTCGTCGCGAATATCGTGTATATGCAGCCCTTTGCCGTCGGCCTCCACATAATGTACGCCGTCCTTCAGGTATTGAAAATCCATTCCCGATTCCGGATAAAACTTGAAGCTAACAAAGCAGTCTTCCAGTGTAATGGTTTTTTGGGCGGAAAGCGAAAGGACAAAAGGAAAGATCAGGGTGCAACAGCAAAAGAAGCGAAGGCGATAAAGGGCATTTGTTTTTTCCATGGAATAAAAATTTGAGTCATTACATCTGCCATCCGGACTGCTGAAGGCTCCAGTAACACAAGACAGATTCGGCAATCAAGGCAATCAGCGGCGCGAAAAAACCCAGGAACGTAGGTATGGTAACAGGCAGACGGCGCAAGGCGCGGAACCGTTCGGCATCGTTCTCTATATTCATAACGCCGTGGATTTCCCTGACCTTCACAAACGTGATGAATATCATCGACATGTCGAAAATATTGTCTTCCGTTACCCCCAGTTTTTCCACAAGAATGCGGCTGGCGCGGTAGTAATAGCCGTAAACCGAACGGATCAATACAAAATCGGCACTCATGAGGGTAAACATCAGCAGGGCGCTAAACCCGAAAAAACTGCTGTGTTTGGTCAGAAAAGCGGCGCCGCAACTCATAAAACTCAACACAAACAAACTGATACCCATCCCGAACCGGAAATGAATGGTCGCCGTGAGGTTGCGGTTGAGCATGTCGAGCTCTTGCAGGTAATAGCGTTCTTGCTGTTCCATATTCAAAGTAACTGGTCGGCTGCGATTTACATACCTCTGCTGGCGCTGTAAATCAGCCAGGTATTGATAATCGCATACAACGAAACGATAATGAAATACGACGTCCGGTCGAAACGCGCTGACCTCCGTTCATGGCCGTTTTTCCAGATGCGCAGCGAAATTACCGATAATACAATACACAGCAAAAGAAACAGGTAGGTCAGGATGTGGAGTTTGTCGACCAGGGTAAAGGTGGTCGATTGCGGCAGGATGGAGTCTACGATGTATTTATTACCCACGGCCGCAAAAAGCCCGCCCACCGAAAGTCCGAACCGGGGGTCGACGTCGATCGGGTCGATAAAAAATACCAGCGAAGAGATAAAAAAGGCTACATACAGACCTGTGAACAGCGAAAAGAACAACCCCCAGCTCTTCCGCCGGATGAAGATGTTCAGGGTAGCGCGCGGGTACTCACTGCCGGTGTTCAGGCTGGGGTCGCCGTAGGTGGTGTTGTACCTTTTGGTTTCAGCCGAAAGTTCAAAGCCTGTTATTTCCCAGTTGCTCAGGGTCAGGTCGGGCTCAATTTTGGTGTTTTCAGTGTCAGCTGCGTATACCATAGTGCCGACATCCTTGTCGCTCTCCTCCAGTACGACGGTCATCGTTTGTTTGTCGAAAGGGAAACGCCGGATATCCCAGTCTTTTTTGATCACGGCCGTTACTTTTTTGCCCGTCCACTGCAGGCCGTTGCTCGCCTCGTTGAACTCAAGGCTGTATTCCAGGGATTTTGCATTGGGTATTTCCAGGCTTTCCAGGGGTTTGAGTTCCGGATTGGCATAGTTGAACCAGACCCAGAACTGCGCCGAAAAACTTTTATCGCTCAGGTTGATATCGTAAATATCGTTGATGAACGCACCGATCCGGACGGTATCTGGTGGCGCCTGTGCGTGCAGGAAAACAGGTAGCGATATTAAAAAGGCGAGTGCAATACGGATTTGCATGTGAAAGCGATTCGGTTTATAATTTGATGATTCTGGCATGATCGAGCATGGCGGTATTGACGTCGACATTCATGTTGTTGTTCCATTCCTCGAAAACCAGTTTCAGGTGGTTGACGCCGCCCTTCAGCCGAACTACGTAACTGTTGGAATAGCCCCAATCCGACCATTCATCGGTTCCGCGCTGGGGAAATACCACAGCGCCGGTGTACGCATCATTGGTGTACAGGCTTCTGATGGCGCACTTGTTGTCGGTGTTCCACGGACCGCTGCCGTTGGAATAGCGAAAATCGATGAGGTAGTCGCCCGGCGCCGCTGCATTCACCTCAAAGCGGACCGACTTGTTTTTTGAAGTGGTAATTTCGGTAAAACCTTTGCCGGTAAATCCGACATACGGCAAGGCCGACGCGCTGGCAAAGTTTTCCAGTTCAATCTTCTGAACAGCCGTTTCGGCTACTGCCATCAGCGGCTCACTCGTGAACGACTCCACGCCGTTTTTATCCACAGCGCTTATTTTGTATTCGGCAAAGCCATCACCGGCAATACGGACAGATGTATTGGCGACACGTTCTGCCAGCACGCCGTTTTTGTAAACATTGTACCCCGAAGCCCCCTCGATGGATTTCCATTCCAGTTGTGCCCCGTTTTGCCTGACCTGCGGATCGGGCAGGGAAAATGCATTTTTTACCATGTTGACGGGGTGGTTGTCGAAGGCATTATTGGCCAGTTCAATTTCAATTCGGTGTGCTCCGGCGATATCGGCGGGAAGGAAGGCCTTTTCCTGCGGCACGCCGTCCAGTTTTACCGATGCGATCCTGTTGCCGGTTCCCTTCACACTAATAGTCAGTGTCGCGTTGCGATACCTGAAGTCAGACAATGTTTTTGTACCGGGATACGCGCCCGGCACGACGGGGACAAAATGTATACCGTCGGTTTCGAAATGAATGCCCATAAATACCCGGTGTACCATGGCCAGGTTGCCGGCCATGCTCCACAACATCCGGTCGGAGTTGATTTCGGTGCCCATAAAATCGCCGCTTTCTGCCACGAAATTTTCATAATTGGTCAGAAACAGGGCGCCGGCCCGGTATATGGCTGCCAGGCCGTGATTGAGTGCCTGTTCATTGCCCGCCTTTGCAGCAGCCAGGTTCCAGTACGACTGGACGAACGGCCAGATACCATTGTTGTGGTAGGGCGGAATGCCCGGTATCTGCGGATAAATGCAGGTGACGCCGTACGGCGTGAGTGGCGATTTTTCAAAGATACTTTCGGCTTTTTTGCCGTCGGCGACATCGAACAGCACGGCCAGCGCTTCGCCAAGCGCCTCAAACCTGGGCGACAGGTTAAGTTTGTATCTGCCGTACAGGTACTGTCCGTAATATCCCTTGTCGTTCATCCACAGGTATTTGTTGATGCCTTTTTTTATGCTTTCCGCCCTTTCCACGTAGGCGTCGGAAGGCTCTCCCAGTATTTTGGCCATTTCGGCCAGAATGCGGTGGGTCTGGTAGTGCACGACATTTGTCCCGAGGTTTTGTGAAACAAAGATGTCCATATTCGACATCCATTTGGGGTAGGTTTGCTCGCGCCAGTCGAGGAACGAGGATTCGCCGCGGTACATGCCAGTTTCAGGCGACCAAAGCGTTTTGTAATCGTCTTCCACCGAATTCCGGATGATATTGAAGGCCTGTCGGAGCCAGGCCATATCGCCGGTCACCTTGAAGATTTCCCAGGCGGCCAGCGCCCAGGTACTTCTGTCTGACGATACCGGCCAGGCGCCGCCGGAGCCGGTATCCTGAATGATCCGGTCGCGTTTTACTTTTTTCATCAGGCTGATCCGGGCTACAGCAGGCTCATGGTAGGCGAAAGCCAGGAAAATACTGTAGCTGATATCGCGGGTCCACACGCCGCCCCACTTGGCGCCGGTACGGAAGGTGCTGTCGGCCTCGATATTTTTGATCGCTTCTTCAAGGGACAGGTTAAACAGGGCATCCACAATGGGCTGGTCGGATTGGTAGCGCGGTCTTCCGGAAAGATCGGCGCTGAGTTTCCATTCCTTGTCCTGATAGTCTTCGGCGTTGTAGGGGTTCAGTTTCACCGTAAGGGTGTAGATATTGTCCTTGTCCGGGTCGTCCAGTTTCAGTCCACGGTTCTCCAGGTTGACAAAATCCCAGGTGAGCGGCTCGGCGCCGCCGGCGATATAAAAGCCTTTGAAGTCGGCCCTGGCGACTTTGGTGCCGTCGAAGGCCTCGTAATATCCTTTTTGCTCGAACTGCCGGAGCACCGGCGTCATATCCACCCTGAACGTGTAGGTATAATTGACCAGCAGAAAAGTCCCGGGGTTTTCGGGTTGCGGTCCGCTGTTCTCACCAAAAGTTATCACGGGTGATTCGTGTTCGTCGCCGATCAGAATCCAGTGGTTGTTGCCGGGCGCTGCCTCGTTGTCTTTCTGGTTGATGCTCAGTTTGAAAGCGATGAGCCGCGAATAGGACTCGCTGGCGGGGCTTTTGTAGTTCGACTTGAGGTGCGTGGGTGATACCACAATTGCCTGGTTATTTCCCTGAACCACCTTGTCGGCAAAGACGGTGAAAGCGTCGGACTGGTAGAGTGGCGTATCTTTTTTCACGGACTGGCAGCAGGGGAGCAGCGCAAGGGCCAAAAGGCCTATGATCAGTTTCATACAGGTGTGTTTGACTGGATGTTGGAAAGCGAAATTCCGGATTTTTGATCAATTCGACCGGATCAATACAAAACATATCATCCACGCGATCGGGAAACGGGGTATTCCCGGCAAATTAATAAACGCGATAGGCCATCAGCAGCCGGAAAATAGCGCCCTTGTCATAAGGATCATTCAGCGGCACAGGTTTGTTGCCGATTCGGAAAAAAATCAACGTGGCATCGGGCTTGTCCTTATCGTCGTACACCTCGAATTTCCGGGTAAAGGCATAACCTGCTTCGCCTCTGAGCACCAGGTTGCCGGTCAGGAAGAGCTCGGCAAACAGGGAGGCGTTGGCATAGTTGTACCGCATATACCGCCCTTCACCGGAAATATTATAGCTCAACAGGTTGGCCAGATAGGTCAGGCCCAGGTCCAGTTTTTTGCCGGTCTGGTAAGCGACGGTAAAATTTTGGGGCAGGTCGCCGAACAACTGCAGCCGTTCGCCCGCCTTCCAGTCCATACCGGCCAGCAGCACATACTGCGGCCCGAAAAACTGCTGGCGGTAGCCTGTGGTAATGCGCCAGGTAAATGTTTCACTTTCCTTTACCGCCCAGCGGGCCATACCGGCGAAGTGCATCTGGCCACCTTCGTCCCGTTTCAGGTCGCTATTCAGGAAAGGCATCAGGAGAACGGACAATTTGCATTTTCCGGATATTTTTCCGGAATACCCGACCACAGGGGTCAGGCCAAAAAAGCGCGCAGCGCCGGGTACTGTTGCGCCGGAGAAATGGATCGATTCGGCGCTTAATCCTGCAAGCAGCCAGGCATCTTTTTCGCGGTCGACGGCAACCGGCAGCAGGGCATTCAGGGCCAGGCGTGTGCCGTCAGATTTTTCCCCGGCTGTGTGGAGCGGCAGGTAGTCGACGTTGAACTGCAGTATCTCGGTGTAGCCTTGTGCAAACGTGCGGAAGGTGCAACAGGCGAACAAAAGGGTCAGGCAAACACGGAACATGGTCGTCATTGGGTTCTGGTGTGAATAAAGTTCAGCACAATACAGGCGTGATTCCTCCTTTTACCTTCGACGCGCGCGCCGTTCATGTCGGTTTGCCGATCAATCTGTTGTCGTGCGCAGCTCGTCTTCCGGCTCCGTTTTCGCAATCAGCACCTTGTCGATCTTGCTCTTGTCCATGTCCATGATCTCGAAGCGGAAACCTTCTGTCTCCATGATATCGCCCACTTTTGGTATTTCACTCAGCTTGTACAGGATAAAACCTGCGAGTGTGGAGTAGTCGGCGTCTTCAAAATCAAACTCTTTCAGACTGATGATCTCGCGCAACTCGTCGATGGGTATAGTGCCGTCGACCAGCAGGCTGCCGTCTTCACGGGTAACGACGGCCGGGCCTTCCTTGTCATCGAGGTCGGGTAGTGCGCCGAAGATATTTTCCGTCAGGTCGTGGAGCGTGATGATGCCCTGTGTGGAGCCGTATTCGTCGACGACGACTGCAAAATAGTTGCGTTCCTTGCGGAAGCGCTCCAGTATCTTCAGGGCATTCATGGTTTCGGGCACATAGAGCGGCTGTGTCAAAATGCTGCGCAGATCGAATCCGGGTCTGCTCCGGTTGTCGACGTAGTCGCGCAGTTTGACCACACCAAGGATGTTTTCAATGGTATCGTCGCACACGAGGAACTTGGTGTAGCCGCTTTCGTACACGATATGGTCGTTCTCTTCAATGGAAGCGTTCACATCGAGCCATTCCACGATATTCCGGTGGGTCATGATAGTATAGGCGTCGCGGTCGGCAAAGCGCAGGATATTCTGGATAAACTCGCTTTCTTTTTGTTCCAGCACCCCCTGTTGATTGGCCATTTTCACCAGCAGTTTGATCTCTTCTTCCGAGACACTCTGCTGTTCATTGGGCTTGATGAACAGGATACGCATGAACATTTTGGTCGACCAGCTCAGGAAAGCGGAAATGGGGCCGGTGATCTTGGTGATAAAATGCATGACCGGTGCAAACGCAATGGCCAGCCAGTCGGCATATTGAATGGCGATATACTTCGGTGCAAGTTCGCCGATGATAAGCGAAAAGTAGGTGATGAGGGTGACGACGACGGAAATGGAAATCTGTTCGGCGTAAGGAGCAAGGGTTGGGAACAGCGCAATAAACGGTTCGAGTTGTTTGCCGATGGCTACGCCGGCGTAGGCGCCTTCCACAATGCTGATGAGCGTAATGCCGATCTGCATTGCCGAAAGGTAATTGTCAATATTATCCAGCAAGGCGACGGCAATAGCGGCATTTTTATTGCCCTTCATTTTTTCTCCCTCGAGGCGGGAGCGCTTGGCGGTAAGCAGTGCTATTTCGCCTAACACAAGGAAGCCATGCAAGACGATGAGTACGAGTACTATGATTATTTCCATGGAAGAAATGCCGCGCTTTCTGATTGGTTGATTGAACTGATTGTGCGTTTCAGACGACGAAGCGGATGTAAATTTCGATGAATTTAGTTAAATATTGCGCACAACATTGTTTGGCTGACACGGCAAAATTACCGCATTTGCCAAATTAATTGCAAGAAACCGGACATTTCCGCGATTGTCTCCGTTAAATTCTGTTAAAAGTGGAAAAAAATTTTTGCCTGGAAACAATATCTGTCTACTTTTGACCGCAGGAAACGACTACCACATCCTTCCATCACTAACCATCTTCAATCGCATCTGCTTATAGATTATAACTTGTACACCGCTTAAATTCTAATAATTTAATTGGTAAAAACAGCAAAATCCATTTGCTCATGCAAGTTATGCCGATGCTTAACGATCAGCAACTGATCGCCCGCTATGTTGATGGTGACGAACAATCCTTTGAAGTTCTTCTCAGCCGTTACAAAGCTAAAATCTACACATCCATCTACCTGTTCGTAAAAGACCAGGCACTCGCTGAAGATATCTTTCAGGAGGTTTTCATCAAAATTATCGACACACTTCGCAGGGGCAAGTACAACCACGAAGGCAAATTCGTGCAGTGGGCCATGCGTATTGCATACAATATGTGTGTCGACTACCACCGCCGGCACAAGCGCCGGGCGCATATCAACCCCACAGAGGAGTTCGATATTTTCGAGGTGCTGCGCCACAGCGACGATGGCCCCGAGACACAGATCATGCGCAGTGAAACCCACGATCGTATTCGTCTGCTCGTCGATGCCCTGCCGCCCGAACAGCGGGAAGTGGTGATTTTGCGCCACTACGCTGATATGAGTTTCAAAGAAATCGCTTCGCTCACCCGCGTGAGCATCAATACGGCCCTTGGCCGTATGCGTTACGCGCTCATCAACATCCGCAAAATGATGGCCGAGCGCGAAGTCGTATTGCAATAGGCAACCATTGATACAAATTTGAAACCCTCCGGACACATACGGTCGTCCGGAGGGTTTTTTGCTGCGCCAGCGCTTGCCTGCACGATATTCCTGTGTGCGAATCAGCGTACCAGTAAAAACTTTCTTACCTCCCTGGCGCCCGTGGCGGGTATGACTTCCATGAAGTACAGACCACCGGGAAGTTCCGCCTTCAGGTCAAACCGCAGGGCCTGATCTCCCGCTTCCACAGTAAATGTTTCCAAAGGGCTTCCCTGGCCGCTCAGCAGGACAATACTGACGTTCTGTCCGCGCCATCCGGAAATATCGGCGTAGAGCAGGCCTTCGCTGGGATTAGGGTATACGGAAAACGGTACGGCCGCAATTGAAGTAAAACCTTCGCCCGGCACTTCCCTGTTCCCTGCGTTTTCAACATACGAGTCCGAAAACGGCTTCCCGTATTTCGACTGGGTGCTGTTGGAGGGCGTTGCCACACAGTTGAAGGTGTTCAGGTGCGCCTCATAGAATATTTTCGGATACACACGACTGACGACATGGATGTAGTCCGGCGCCGATTGCGCGGGAAGGGTATATTCAAAAATATCCGATGCGCCATTGCTGATGCTGTCTGTCCCTGATTTGAACCGAATAGAGTAGAACGGGGCATCATTCGGGTTGCGCACGGTGTATTCGCGACCGCTGGGCGCTTCATAAATCGAATTATTGGCCGGTTCAAGTGCCACCACGCCATCCGGCAACTGGAATGCCGTGTAGATCATCTTGTTGCTGCAGTTATTCGTCACCCTTATGCTGTAGGTGCGGTTCTTGTCTGGATCCAGCGCAATGCCGAGCAGTTCGTACTTCATGCAACCAATGATCTTTACATCGCAGACGTCCGAGGTATTTGGTGCGGAGCAGGGAACCGGGGGCGCTACCGTGACGGTGGCCGTGCAATCGGGGTTGTCGTGGTCGTTGATGGTAAGCGTTACGGCGCCGTTTACGATCTGGAATGGCCCGAAAGTGTGCGACGTCCCGTATGGTACCATCGAAATACCGGGCAGCATATCCCAGCCCCACGGGCCGGTACCGCCTGTTGCGGTGATAGCGAAGGTAAAGGTGTCGTCCGATGGATCGGGGGTTCCGTTGTCGTCGCAATCGATGGCAGAAACAGTGATGGTGACGGGCGTAAAGCACCCCTGCGGAACGGTAGTAAACCCTGCATCGAATGCCAACTCCTGATTGCCGGCTATGGCAAACTGGGTTGTATACCCGAAAGGATCGGCATCGCTGTCGACCAGGTCATTGGCGCCCTGATCCTGCAGGGTTTGCCACAGCCCGCCCGGGTTGGCGAAACGCAAGGTATACGTGCCGTCTGCCACATTGTCGAAGACATAGTGGCCGGTGGCATCCGTCAGACGGCCGTCCACCTGATTGCCTGAGGCATCCAGCAGGAATACCCATACG
>ERZ724519.796-NODE-796-length-13342-cov-4.502973_pt1 | contig 13342 bp, 8 predicted proteins | sample MGYA00376052_ERZ724519 | MGnify/ENA primary metagenome ERZ724519 (study PRJEB28724, sample SAMN07190883) | activated sludge metagenome | isolation source: activated sludge of sewage treatment plant in Hong Hong | place: Hong Kong | collected 2016-03-17 ... | reverse complement strand
GGTAGGCGTACGAGTCGTAGGAGTCGTAGCCGAGCACGAGCACGCCGAAGGTCTGATCGCCGTCGAGGCTGTGGACGCCGTCGCTCGCGGGGATCCGCGCGACCTCGTAGCCGGTCGGCATGCCGTTGATGTTGGTAGCATTGACGGATGCGTAAAAAGTCACGACGCCAACATTTGCGGAAGGTGCTTTCCAGGCAATTTTCCATTCGGTTTGCATGTTGCCGGCAGCCTGGTGGGTGACGTATTTCCGGCTGGGCAGCCCGATCCCGGGGATAATTTTCATTTTGTCGGGGTCCAGGAGTATCCATTCACCGGTATTTTGGTTGTTCTCGTTCAGCGCCAGAATTTCGAAGCCGTTGCGCAGGCTTTGCTGGTTCGCAATGGTTACGGTGAGTTCGTAGGTGCTATCGGCGACATATTTCAAGTCATTGCCGCTGAATGCAATGGACATTTGTGCAGTACCCACGTTGACCGGAACATTGTGACAAGGCGCCCTGCCGCAGGTTAACTCTCCCGGCGCCCCCGTGTTTTCCGGGAATGCACCATCGAGATTGGACAGTAAAAGAATGCTCCCTGCCAGGAGCGCCATAAGTGGAAGGATTTTTTTCATGATACGTATGAGGGTTTAGCCGTGTTGTGTTAAGAACCAAGCCTAGGAAGATGTAATAATGGACTAACCCGCCTACATTGCGTTTGTTCTTTCTTGCTAAGTTCCGATTATTTTGAAACAGTCCTTCACCACAGCATTAGGAAGCCATGCGCCCGACACCACCAAATTTTTTTTCGATTTTTTTAAAAAACAAAATACATTTGCCTTGCCCCTCCCCTGTTAAGTTCACCAAATGATTCGAGGCTACGCTCCCCCGCCAAGTGGCTTTGATTACGATCACATCTTGTGAAAAACATCCTTCTTGCCTTAGACCTTCAACCTGCCGACAGATTGTTACTGGACCAGGCTGCCTTGCTGGCAGAGGCCTTCCATGCAAAACTCTGGCTGGTACACGTCGCTGCCCCCGACCCTGAATTTGTGGGTTTTGAGACCGGCCCGGTCTATATCCGGGAGTCGCGCGCCAAAGAACTCCGCGAGGAACACCACCAACTGCAACAGATTCTGGAAGACCTGCGCGACCGGTCGATAGAGGCGGAAGCGCTCCTGATACAGGGCCCTACCGTCGATATGCTTGAAAGAGAAGTGGAAAAACTTCAGATTGACCTGCTCGTCGTGGGCAGCCATCGGCACGGCTTCTTCTATGAGACGTTCGTCGGACACACTTCTTCCAGACTGATCAAAAATCTTTCCATCCCAGTACTGATCGTACCCTTGCCAAATGAATCATAACATCAATCTCAGGTCCTTTCTGATCGCCTTAGGCATTGCACTATGCTTGCTTGCCGTATACGAATGGTATTTCAGGAGCGTCGAGCACTGGGCCCCCGGATACGACAACAACGCCGAACTATGGGCACTTTGGCGCGGGAAAGTAGAGACCCTTTCTTCCGACGATGTAGTCATTCTGGGTTCGTCCAGAGGGCACTTCGACATCAATATTCATCTTTGGGATTCCATTACCGGTCACCGGCCGGTAATGCTGGCCATTCCGGGCGGATCGCCTTATTACACGTTTGAAGACATCGTCGAACGCTCGACCTTCAGGGGACTGATTGTGCTGAGCACAGCCCCCGGCCTGTTCTACACCCTTGGCACCAGCGGTGGAGCGCTATGGGTAAAATCCGATATGGTTGACTATTATTACAAACAGACATACGCCCAGAAATTCAGTTATTGGGTATACCAGTGGATCGACCCCTGGTTTGCCTACACCGATCCGGACATCAACCTGCGGTCGCTGATCAACCGACTGCCGTTTCCCAACCGCGACTCGGTGGAAAATGGAGTCGTATGGCCGCCCATGGTGCGAATGGACAGGTACCGCGGCATACGCATGATTCCTGAAATGGAAACGGATACGGCCCTGCAAGGCCGGCAAACAAGGATATGGGACCGGCCGGAATGGAAAAACGAATTTGCCGATAGCGCGGATGTGATCATCAACCATTACGTCAGTCTGGCAAAAAAACTCCAGGCAAAAGGCGGAAGAGTGGCCTTTATCAGGCCGCCCGTGACCGGCCAATACCTGAAACACGAACCTGAAATGTACCCCAGGGCGCAGTATTGGGACCGAATGTTACGGGAGTCCGGATGCAAAGGCTATCACTTTCAGGATTATCCGGAAACCCGCGACATGGTCCCGCCGGAATGGTCGCACCTGAACCGCAGAGATGCCGATATATACACCAGAACGATCATCGCACTGCTTCAAAAGGATCAGATCATAACAACCAAATGATATGCTGTTTAACACCATCGGCTTTTTTGCTTTCCTGATCGTTGTACTGGTACTGTATTACCTTGCTCCGCTCACGTGGAAGGCCAAGAAAATCATGTTACTGGCCGCTAGTTATCTTTTCTACGGCCTGTGGAATCCGCCGCTCATCGCGCTGCTCGTGATATCGACCCTGGTCGACTGGACCGCGGGAAATCAACTGGCCAAAACCGAAGACCATGCAAAAAGAAGGTATTGGCTGCTGCTGAGTATTATTGTCAACCTGGGTTTCCTGGGCTTTTTTAAATACGGCAATTTCATGCTGGAGAACTTTCAGCAACTGGTGGCGCTGTTTGGTGTCGAATACACACCGCCGAAATGGGATATCCTGTTGCCTATGGGTATTTCGTTTTACACCTTCCAGACGATGTCGTACACCATCGACCTGTATTTTAAAAGGATACAGCCGGCACGCACTTTTCTGGATTTCGCCTTATATGTGACGTTCTTTCCGCAACTGGTTGCCGGCCCGATTGTGCGGTCCGATGAACTGGTGCCGCAATTCTACGAACCGAAAAGGGCTTCACAACAACAGTTTTTTACCGGATTGCTACTCCTGACGATCGGACTCTTTCAGAAAACCGTGTTTGCCGATTCCCTGCTCAGCCCGGTATCCGACAGTGTATTCGGATCAAAGGATCTGCTGCTTCCGCTGGATGCCTGGACCGGTGTGCTGGCCTTTTCGGGACAAATATTTTTTGATTTTGCCGGGTATTCCCTCTGCGCCATCGGTATAGCGAACATGCTGGGCTTTACGCTTTCTGACAACTTCCGGTATCCGTACGGCAGCGTCGGGTTTTCCGATCTCTGGCGCAGGTGGCATATATCGCTGTCCAGTTGGCTGCGCGATTATTTGTATATCCCCCTGGGCGGCAACCGGTTTGGCGTGAGCAGGACGTATGTGAACCTCATGCTTACCATGCTGCTGGGTGGCCTGTGGCACGGCGCAGCGTGGACTTTTGTTGCGTGGGGCTTTCTGCACGGCCTTTACCTGGCGCTGGAGCGCTTCTTTAAAAATTATGTAAGCATCAAAACCGACAGCCAGACGGTCCAACTCCTGTTGGCGTTTCTTACGTTCAACTGTGTCAATATCACGTGGGTGTTTTTCCGGGCAAAAGATTTCGGATCTGCCCTCCGGTTGCTCGGGTCCATGTTTTTCCTGCATGGCGACAAGCCGGTGCTCACCACCAACCACCTGGTGCTGGCATTGCTGTTGATGACGATGGTTTTCCTGGGGCATTTTTTCATGCGAAGGTATGCCCTGGTCGACGTGTTGCAACGCACGCCCGGCTGGCTGCTCGTTGCAGGATGGGGAATCATGATCTTTGCACTGATGGTCGTACAGACTACCGGGCAGCAGTTTATTTATTTTCAGTTCTGAAAGCGGGAAATATCCCGGAGCGTTCCGTGGCGGCCCTTGAAGTCGTCAGTTGGGCTTACCGTATATTTAGTCGGTCAAGGCTGTTGCCTACTGCAAATTCCCGCATCCCGGCATTGAGTTGTTCGAATTCATCCGGCCCGGCACTTTTTACGAATTTGCCATCTTTCAACAGGTGAATTACGTCACAGTTGTCGCTGAGGGTCGAGAAGATATGCGACGAGATAAGCACCGTTTTGCCGCAAGACTTCAGTTTTCGGATAATTTCCGTGATAATGATATTGCTGTGGATATCAACGCCATTAAAGGGTTCGTCAAGGATAAAAACTTCATTATGCTGCAAGAGAATACCCAGCAATGCCAGTTTTTTCTTCATTCCGGTTGAATATGTCTCGGCATATTGCGCCAACGGCAGATCAAAAATATTTTGCCGCTCAAAATCATCGTCGTTGATATCTCTTGCAATGCAAAGCAGTTTCAGGTATTCCCAACCGGTAATTCTTGACATAAAATCAGGGTTGGTCTGCAGGAAGCCCAATTCGTTTTTCAGGTTGGGAAGATCGGACAATATCGCCCCCTCGTGGTTTTCAAGTCCTGCAATACACCTGAAAAAGGTAGATTTTCCGGAACCGTTTTCACCTATGATGCCATACACCCCTCCCTTCGGAAATTCAAGATTGATATCCTTTAAAACCTGCTTATTGCCGTAGGATTTTGACAAGCCCTTGATTGAGATCATTCCAGAATAGGGTTTAAACGCTTTTGGGCCTGAACAAAAAAGATCGGTATGACGATCAGCAAGGCTGGCGGGAACCACAGGCACAGGGAATACAGCACCGCCTGCGGTATGTTCATTTCATACGGAAATGCCGAATACTTCGCCAGCACCATCGAGATAAGGAAGATATAACCTGCCATCTGAACCCCGGTAATGATTGGGATGTTTTCCGGAAAAACCATGCAGAGCATGACGAGTACCGGTATCGTTAATATTGAAGAGCAAATCAATGCCGTGGATATTTTCTTTCGCAGGAACCCTTTTGCGTTTGCCGAGTATATCCAGACGAAATAGGCGCGCTCCGGTTTGAAATAATAGGACAAGGTGATGAAAAAAAGCAGGGCTAATGAAAAGACGCCCAGGTTGAAGTTCTCGACTTGTATCGATTTCAAGGTCAGAAAACAGGCCGCCAGTATTAGCCAGAAAGCCTTTCGGGTGCCCGCGATAAATTCAAACGGGAACTTCCGGAAGGGCGTAGGTATGGTAAAACGCCACAGTTGCCTGGTGTTGATGGCGGCTAAGGGTATTGAGATCAGAAATAGCCCAGTGGCCATCAGGTATGTTCTTTCGTAAACCAGGTACAGGATAAATGGCAGGGCCGTGATTATGTTTTCCTGTACCCTGATAAGATAGTAGTCTTTGCGCTTGAAAATTGATCTCAGCAGGTCATTGCGGTTTGCATCGCCCAGTTTAAGTATTACAAAAAAGCCGAGGAGGGCGTATATCCAATCGGCGGCGGCAGTCCTGCTGAACAGGTAGGCAGATATGGCCACAAAAGCAACTCCCGCCAGCAATATTCCCGGGAACGGGTGAATGCCTGCTTCAGTCAATTTCCTTTCTATCCTTCTGAATTGCAGAACGAAGTAGTTTTTCATGTTCATGTAGCACTTGGGGCTACCTGTTTTGAGGAGGCCAGCGGCAAAATTATCATCCGATGCAAAGGACGCAGGCTTTTCATCGCCTTTTTCGACAAAGTCAGCAAAATCGGGCACGGGAGCGTTCCGTATGGAAGAACCATAACGCCCCTACCCTATTCATACACGAATAAAGCGCCCGATTCGCACTGTTGCCTGATGCCGTGCAGCGCTTTTTTCATCATGCCTTTCCATTGCAGTCGGCAGAAAAGCATCGTGAAGGGATGGTACATGATGTTTTTGGAATAGAAGGTGTAGGCATAATAAACATCTGTAACATTAGCCTTCCGTGCTGTGACCTTCCATTCGCCGACAGCCCTACCTGCAAAGAACATCAGGGGAATATTAAAGTCGTAAATCGTCCATTTCCAGGACACATTTTCGTTGCGTTCGAGTATCTCGTCCTTAAACAGCCTTCCCTTTGGCAACCACAGGTTTCCGTTAGTCACCGGATACCGGATACCATTTACCTGTCCCCAACTGCCATCCTCCTCAAATCCGGTAACGGGCGGCTGAAACCTGTAGCCGACTAAAAACTTTGTCGCATCTCCAAGAATAGGACATTTAAACGCCCTTTCCACCGAAGTATGGAATGTTTCTGCAAATTCGAGTTTAACGCTTGGGTACATTTTCCGTCATGATTAATGCCAACTTTTTACACTATTCATAGAATTAACCAACCCCGGCATTACATTTATTGTTCGATTTGAAAATCAGGCATCAAGATGAAACAAAAACGCAACAAAACCCTCTTGTACTGTGCCATTTTGATTGGAAGCTGTATGAGTGTATACACTGCTGATCTGACGGCACAGGGATGTCCCGGACTCGGCAGCATCACACTGAATGTCGAGGATACTCCCAACCCGACCTTAAGCGCCCCTGTGCAACTCTGCTCCGGAAGTAATGGCACCGTATCCGTCAATGAACAATACGATACCTATTTCTGGAACACCGGTGGAACAAACCAAAGCATCTCAATCTCGAATCCGGGTGTCTACGCCGTCACGGTTACCAATGCTGGAGGATGCAGCGGTACAGCGACGGTCAACGTTGGAGCCTCTCCTCCGGCAGTCCCCGTGATAACCCAGAATAGTTATACCTGCAACGGCCAAATCACCCTCAACGCAGGAGGAGGATTCACCAGTTACTCCTGGAGTAACGGCGGTGGCAATGCCCAGACCGCTACCTTTACCACTTCAGGCACCTACTCCGTCACTGTGACCAATGCGGCGGGCTGTACCGGGACCGGCAGTTTTAACCTGAATATTCCGCCGCCACCGGTAGTAAATATCACCGGCAACCTGGATATCTGTACCGGCGAAAGCACGACTTTGAGCGCTACAACAGGTTTTTCGGCTTATGCCTGGAATGTGGGTGGCAATACGGCAAATCTTACCGTTTCCAGCGCAGGAACCTACACTGTAACGGTAACGGACAATTTTGGCTGCACAGATACGGAGTCTGCAACAGTGATCGCTGAGCAATCCCCCGCTCCTAGTGTCGCCAATGCGCAAGTCTGCCCCGGCGCCTCGGTTACACTCAGCGTCGCCAATGCGCCTTTTCAAAGCTATTCCTGGAGCACTGGCAGCGTGATGTCCACTACTACGGCCACAACACCCGGTACATATTCTGTCACCGTAACGGCAGCAAATGGCTGTATCGGGAGTACTACTGCAACCGTGACCCTGTTGCCCGCGCCGGCGCCCAATATTACTGCGGCGGCTTACGCCTGTAATGGACAACTTATCCTCGATGCAGGCGCCGGGTTTAACACATACGAGTGGAGCACCGGCAGTAATGGGGCATCCATAACAGTTAACGCCTCCGGCAATTATACCGTTATCGTCAGCAACGCGCAGGGTTGCACTGCAACAGACACCTATTTTGCAGATATTCCGGCGCCACCTGTAGTGGCCATCGCGGGAAATAATACAATATGCCCCGGGGAGTCTACGCTTTTGAGTGCGTCACCTGGGTTTTCGAATTACCTGTGGTCAACCGGTTCGAACAATGCTTCCATAGATGTGTCAACGGCGGGCAATTACACCGTCATCGCCACTGATCCGTTCGGATGCACTGCGACCGATGAACTCAGTGTTAGTGTGCTTGTTGCCCCAACGCCAAATATCAGCGGGCCGTCGCAGATATGTGCCACCGGCAGTGCGACTTTCTCCGTACCAGGCGCCTTCACTGCCTTCAACTGGAGTACCGGGGATATAACGCCGACCATTACCGTCAATACGGCCAATACCTATACGGTGACCGTGACCTCTGCCAACGGTTGTACCGGAACCGACGCTCAAACCCTGATCGTTGCCAACAACCTTCAACCACAAATAACGGAACTGGCTTATGCCTGTAACGGGCAAATCACGCTTGATGCCGGCGCAGGCTTTTCTTCCTACAACTGGAGTGGCGGACAAAACACCCAAGAAGTCACCGTAAATGCAGCCGGCATTTACGATGTCACTGTCAGTGACGCAGGCGGCTGCACCGGCACTGCGTCAGCAATTGTCAGCATTCCCTCGCCGCCAATGGTGGATATTTCCGGAAACAGTACGATCTGCGCCGGCGCAGCAACTACACTTACAGCCACCGCAGGTTTGAACTCGTATATCTGGAATACCGGCCAGGTGGGCGATACTATCACTGTAAATACAGCAGGTCTTTACAGTGTTACTGCCACCGATGTGCAGGGCTGTACGGTCGTCGATGAGATTACCATCAATAGCCTGCCGGCGCCACAACCCGTTATCACCGGACCTTCCGTAATCTGCACCAACAGCAACGGCACCCTCTCCCTGAGTGCCATGTATAGCCAATACAACTGGAGCACCGGGAACAACACGCCTGCCATAACCATCACAAGTGGCAACACTTACAGCGTAACAGTGACGGATGCACAGGGCTGCACAGGTACAGATAGCCAGGTGGTGACTGAGGCGTCCGGTCTTGCGCCTGTCGTTTCTCAACTCCCTTACGCCTGTGACGGCACCCAAACCCTGAGCGCCGGAGCGGGTTTCAACAGTTACCTGTGGTCTGGTGGCCAAAATACGGAGACGGTCAGCGTCGATACCAGTGGCGTATATACCGTTACGGTGACTGATGCAACGGGCTGTTCCGGTACCGGCACCCTGGCTGTTACCATTCCGGTCGCGCCGGAGGTGATTGTTTCCGGAAACAACAGTTTTTGCCAAAATGAGAACACGGTGTTGACGGCAACACCAGGCTTTGTGTCCTATATCTGGAGCAACGGGCAAAACACCGAAACGGTCACAGTGAATCAAAGCGATAATATCGCCGTAACAGTGACCGATAACCTCGGTTGCACCGATACTGCAAGTATAACAGTGACGGCTCAACCGTTGCCACAGCCTCAGATTGCCGGTCCTGCCGTTATTTGCCAGGGAAGCAGTGCTACTTTATCTGTAAATCCCGTGTACATCGATTATCAGTGGAGTACAGGCGCGCCGGGGTCAAGCATCACCGTAAATGCAGCGAACACATATGCCATAACCGTTACCGACACCAACGGGTGCACCGGTGTAGATGATGCATCAGTGGCCATTAATCCAAACCCTGCGCCTGTCATTTTTGAAGCGCCTTACAACTGTGATGGTCAGATTACCCTGAGTACAGGTCCCGGTTTTAATGCCTATGCCTGGTCGGGTCCGGGAGGATTCGTCAGCAACATTCCGCAACCAACAGTAAATACAAGCGGCGACTACAATATCACGGTGACAGACGCCAATGGCTGCACCGGTACCGCGACATTAAACACCATCGTACCTGTCCTGAATCAGGTGACGATTAGCGGTGACACTCAATTATGTCCTTCAGAAACGTCGACCCTGATGGCTGATGCAGGCTTTGACAATTATTTCTGGAGCACGGGCAGTCTTCTGCAGATGACAGATGTGACTGCATCCGGTACTTACAGTGTAACCGCCACTGACGCGCTGGGCTGTACCTCAACTGCAACGATCGATGTACAAGCACTGACGCCACCGACCCCGGCAATTGCCGGATCCACCACAATCTGCGGCAGCAACCCAATCAGCCTGACTGTAACCGGTGGCGCCTTTAGTGACATCTTGTGGTCGAATACCGCAGTTACGCCGGTCATCACAGTGAATACGGCAGGTACTTACTCGGTGACAGTGACAGATGTAAATGGCTGTAGCGGTTCGGCATTGATCGATATTCAACAAGGGACCAGCCTGTCGACCAATATTTCCACCCTTCCCTATGCCTGCAACGGCCAGATCACGCTCGATGCGGGTTTGGGGTTTGATACTTATACCTGGAGCAACGGCAGTAATTTGCAATCGACAAGTGTTACACAGTCCGGGTCATATGTGGTAACCGTAACAGATTCGGGTGGATGCAGTGGTACGGCAACGATTCAGGTCGACATTCCGACAACGGTGGCGCCGGAGGTTTATACAGTGCCTGCACTTTGTCCGGGCGAGAGCATAACATCTGCTGTGATCAACGCCCAGGATTTTGTACAGTTTAACTGGAATACCGGGGAAACGACGTCGTCCATCGATGGTGTGACAGGCGGCCAGGCTTATTCCGTTACCGTAACGGATGCAAACGGCTGCACCCAGTCTGCCGGATTTACCATCCCGCTTGCGCCCAGCCCGACTCCGGTTGTGGTATCGCTACCCTACGCTTGCGATGGCCAGATCACCCTGGATGCCGGCACAGGTTTTGACACGTATACATGGTCCGGGCCGAACGGGTTTACATTCGGGAATCAACAGCCGATTGTCAGTACACCGGGCACTTATTCCGTAACGGTGACAAACAGTTTTTCCTGCACCGGCACCGGCACGGCACAAGTAGTCATCCCTGTGAATCCGGTTGTGACCATCAGCGGCGCCACCGCGTTTTGCCCGGGTAGCGGTATAACATTGACGGCCAATGCCGGTTTCACAGTCTACTCGTGGAGTAATGGTAGCAACCTACCTGCCACAGACATTAGTGCAGCAGGAACTTATAGTGTCACCGTGACGGACGCGGCAGGTTGTACCGCTGCAGCCAGCACCGAGGTACAAACCCTTCCACCTGCCACAGTGAGTATAGCGGGCAGCGGAACACTTTGCGGAGGTAGCAGCATTACCTTGACCACTTCGGGAAGTGATGGCATATTTGCCTGGTCGAATGGTACAACCGGAACACCTCTCACGGTTACGCAGGCCGGAACATACACCGTCACGGTTACCGATACAAACGGCTGTACGGCAGCAGACTCCGAAACAGTGCTCTCGGCCAATCCGGTGGGCACAACCATCAATCTAACATCCTGCAGGCCGCAGGAAGCCGGAACCCAAACCCTTACGCTAGTTGCCGCGAACGGCTGCGACAGCATAGTGACGATCATTACGACCTATCAGCCGACAATTCCGGGGCTTGCGCTGGTCATGGATGAAACCATAGAGGCCAGTATCGGACAGGAAATTACGCTGAACGTGGTCGGCAACTTTGTCATTGATTCGGTGTCGTTCCTGTCGCCGTTTACATTGTCCTGCATGAATTGTGTCGACCCTGTGTTGACTGTCACAGCCTCCGGCTTTATTCAGGTGACGGCCTTCGATGCAGGTGGATGCAGCGCCTCGGAGGCATTGCAAATTCTGGTGCGCAAAACACTGAACGTCTATGTGCCCAATGCCTTCCGCCCGGGGTCCGGGCTGAACGGTTATTTTTCAGTGTTCTCCGGGCCTGAAATCAGTAGCGTCCGCAACTTCAATGTATTCGATCGCTGGGGGAACGCGCTGTTCAGCCGCGACGATATGCCTACCAATGACCCGACTGTGGGCTGGGACGGTAGTTTCCGCAACAAACAGATGCAGCCAGGGGTGTACGTATATTATTTCGAAGTGTTGCTGGCAGATGGATCGAAAGAGGTGTACAGCGGAGAAGTGACGATAGTGGAATAATGGATCGAATTTGTTACCATCATTATTAAATACCTGAACGTGAAACATAACAAATTGAAAACCTGCATATTGGCTGTATTGCTGTTCATACAGGGTACAACATTCGCACAACTCATAACTTTCAACGGAACGGGCAATTTGCTGTTCCCGCCGGGCGCTCCGGCACAAACGGTCGGGGTTACAACATCGCCCTGTACAGTTACCGGGATTGGCCTTATCACAGGCTGTGTGGTCATCGACAATGTCGAGATCAACCTGACCCACTCCTGGGTAGGCGATATCGGCATCCTGCTGATCGGCCCGGGCGGGCAGGTGCTGGAACTGTCGACCGGCAATGGCGGCTCTGGTGATAATTATATCAATACCGTGTTTACCGACATGGCAGCTGATTTTATCACTGCTGGATCGCCTCCGTACACCGGGACGTTCAGGCCGGAAGGGCGTGTGACCAATCTAAACAACCCCTACAGCAACGGGCCTGCGCTTGGTACGCATACGTTTGCCAGTACTTATAACGGCACGAATGCCGACGGCACCTGGACGTTATATTTGAATGACTATGTGCCCCTGGATATCGGAGAACTGATCAGTTGGTCGATCACGTTTAACCTTGGCGGCGCACCCCCGGTGGCCGAGGCCGGCCCCGATGTAACGATTTGTGCGGGGCAGACAACCACCCTCTCTGCCAGCGGCGGCGGCCTGTACCAATGGAGCAATGGCGCCGCCACGGCAAATATCAATGTCATGCCGACCGTAACGACGACCTACACCGTGACTGTAACTACGCCGGGTTGCGGGTCAGACACCGATGATGTAACCGTCCAGGTGGACAACTTCACGCCGCCCACCATCACCGGCGGGGGAGTACTTTGTCCGGGCGCCTCTCTCACACTCACCGCAGAAGGGCCAGGCTACACCGGCTATGCCTGGTCTAACGGGCAAACTACACAGAGTATAAATATCAATACCTCAGGCATTTATACGGTTACCGTTACCAGTTCAGGCGGTTGCACCGGTACGGCTTCGGTTACTATCAATCCGGCTTCCTCTACCACCACCAATATCCTTGGGCCGGGCGCCCTTTGTGCAGGCGCCAATGCGACATTGATCGCGACAGGCAGTTTTTTATCCTACAACTGGTCCAACGGCGCTTCAGGCTCGATCATACAGGTTGATCAACCAGGCACCTATACCGTTACTGTCACCAACAGCGCAGGTTGTACAGGCACTGCCACCAAAACCCTTGCAGCGGCGCCTTTGCCCGCTGTAACCTTCTCGGTAGCCAATCCCAATGTTTGTGCAGGCGCGTGTACCACCGTCACGGCAAGTTTCACCGGCACGCCGCCATTCACACTCACCTACAGTACGCCTACGGCAGGAACTGTAACACAGACCTTCCCGGGCAACAGTGGTACGTTTCAGATATGTGTACCTGCATTGGCACAACCCGGAAGCCTGCAGGTTAGTGCAACCGGATTGACAGACGCAAATTGTACGTGTAATTGACGGGTTTTGGGAATACCGGGCCGTCATATTGTTTAAATACGCCTGAACACATGCCCCATTAACTTAAGGCGTTTGACCAGAGGGTACCCTTCAGAATCCGTATTCTTAAAAATGACGTCGATGTCTTTGGACAGATCGCCGGTTCTTCCTGTCGTATCGAAGACGACCTTTACCATTCCATGTTCACCGGGCCCGATGGGAGTACGGGTCCAGTCTACCTCCATACACGCACAGGCGCTGACGATCTCAATCGTCAGCGCCTGTTTGCCGGTATTTGTAAATTCGTATATGGCTTCTATCTGATCGCCGTCGGTAGCATTTTCAAACACGAGCACTTCGTGCTGGAACTGCAATTCTGTATCGACGGGATTGATCCATTCGGCGGTGGGCCGGATGGTATCGCCCAAATGACGTGGCGTTTGTTTTAATTTTTC